>Ga0179593_1473130_pt1 | contig 11645 bp, 13 predicted proteins | sample CZODoug2_1_08_16_FD_185931 | JGI IMG/M metagenome (GOLD analysis project Ga0179593, IMG submission 185931) | Vadose zone soil fungal communities from Angelo Coast Range Reserve, California, USA - CZODoug2_1_08_16fungal (PacBio error correction) | ecosystem: Environmental > Terrestrial > Soil >...
CTCACAAGGGGGGCTGGGCTTGGCGCCCGCTTCCGACACGAGAGACGGCCCAAGAGGTGTGGAGATAATTTGTGAATTGCTCTTCTGCGAACTGAAAAAAAAACCAGGAAAAAGGGGTTAGAAACCCCAGCCGAGACGGCCGGGACCAAAACACAAGATCATCTCTGTAAACACTGGGGGAGGGGGAAAAAGTTTTTATTTGCTAACCTAAGCGCTATCGGTAGGAAAAAAAAAAGACGGGGAGAGAGCGGTTAACGATAAATCTTCTAGAGGAGAGAACAATGAAAAAAGAACGGAAGCCGGCGCTAGGGTATTTGGGCCCGGTGAAACTGCCATGGTCGGGATAGATTCGTTGGGGGGGGGGGAGGTTCGTTGACTCTCGATTGATGCTCGCGGTGAAGTAGCGGTAGGGGAGCAAAGATGCGAAGGAAACCGCGTCGAGGAAGGCCGCGCAAATGGCAGGGTCCCCATGCTCCGTTCCCAGGGGTGACAACGAGGGGAGGAGGGGGATATGGAAAAGAAAATTTTGCGAGCCTAGAAGCGGAAACCTAAGCTGAGATCAAACGGTAATAGCGAGGTCACAGCCACTGCAGAAACCTCCATGAAGAGAAAAAGAGGGCTGCCTAAAGCACGGACGACTTCCCACGTCCAGAAATCGCAGAGCGGCCGAGGTCGACTTTGTAGGACAGTACATGAAAACAAACTTGCAAACGGGAATGGAATAAAAAAAGGGGGCAGTAAAGGGCTGTGGAAAATAGCCGGATTCACAGGCAGGCCTGGAAGATCAACGTCGAGAGAAAAATACTCTATACAGACCAGGGGAAGGGAATGGACCGGAAGAAAACATCAGCTAAAAGTAAAGAAAGAGGAAGGAAGGCGAGACCTGCGCAAAAAAGGGGGTTGGGAACTTCATATCAGGGGAAAGGGGTCACTAAGGGAACCCAAAGCTTACCTACGGCATGGGGGATGGGCCCTGCCATTTCTCGATCAGATTGAGAGGGGAAGGGGTGAGGGGATAGTCCTCTATTCACGTACATTTAAAACAACCGGGGTGTGTCAAACGCTGGTTGACACATACGCCGTCAGTTTAAAACCATAGGCGATTGGGGTGGAAACACAAGCACCGCATTGTTTGCCTCGATTCATTGAATAGGGGGAAAAACGCAGTGTTGACGCAAAAGAAAAAAAATCCCATTTCCCCAGAGGAGCCCATGAAGCGCAGAACCCCCCTGTCTGAAAAGTTGGAGGGGGGCCGAGAGGAAATTGAAACAAAATAAGAAAAACAAGAGACATTGGACAGAAAGACCTTGCCCCAGACGGAACAGAATGGTTTCGAGTGACGGCGACAAGGCTAGAGACCGCTGGGCTTATCCGACGTAATGTTAACGTATCAAGGAGCGCGACAGCAAGGAGTAGGCCGTCGAATCACGTGTGCATGACGAAGCAAGTCTCGCGGGGGTGGACTCTCCGAACTCACAACAAAGGAATGATCAGGTTCAAAAACTCGCCGGGTGGGGGAGTTGCACAAAATGCCCCAGGCCGTCAGACCGGCCCTTCCTTAAATCAAGTCGGGGGGCAAAGTAAAAAGGAAACTTGCAACGCCAGGAGGGAAATATTTCATACAAAAGAAGAGTTCTAGTGAGAAAGGGGAAACCCGCCGCGCGCTACCGGCGCCGAAGGGGAAGGGTTCGTAGGGGGAGACCTAAAGATGGCCTGCATTCCGTGAAGGGAGTCTCAGGTACGGAACCCCGAAGCAACAGAAAACAGGCATTCTCAAACGCTTCAAACGAACCGGAAAGGCGGGGAATCATATCTTCATAAAAAAAAGGGGGAAGGGGGAAAAAAAAAAAGCCGGGGTCAAAGTCAGGAAAAAAATCCACAAACAATAGCTTCAAAAAAAGGCGAACCAAGCCCGCCGCGGGAGCAGGTCTGCTAACCCTCTTGTAATCAGGAAAAGGGTATAGCCCTTGAGTCGTGAAATTGAGCCAGCACAAAGGTGGCGCGTGCTTGCAACAAGCCGTGAACCGCGGAAACACTCGTGAACCCCAGGAAAAAAAAAAAAGGATGAGGGGGGGGAACGCTTACTGCCGAAAGTTCTTGTAAGGCGAAGCGCTCGCGAGGGTTTTGGTAAGTCACCGAGTGGACGCCTTTTCGTTGAGACGGGATACTCTGCCGGTGGAGCGGCTTGAGATGGACAAGCCGCGGACCCATCCATTAAACTCATCTATGGATGGATAAAAAGGAAAAGAGAAAAGAGCATATTCAACTGCGAGCTTTCTTAGACGTGGAACGACCCGTCACAAAAGCGGGAAGGAATACGCTGGCCTCATACATCACGCGGACAACACCTTCATATGCGCAATCAGAAAAATTGGCTGAAAAAATGGAAGTAGGGGAGCTCCGGAGCCCAGTGGCGCGGAAAACTCCGGCGCACAGCGGCAACTGCCTCACGTATCCATAGAGAAGCGGAAGTGAAAGATGATCAAGTACTGACGTAGGGGTGCAAAAAAAAGAAAAAGATGTCATGAAAACGGGAGAGTGGCCACACCGGGGGGGATCGGTTTTGCTGGCTTCTCAGGGTCCGGAGGTTAAGAGGAAGTAGAGAGGAGTGGGAGGTCGGGGAATTTCTAAAATTTTGGAAAACCAACAAAACTGCGGGTCGACACAGGCAACGAGAACAATTGGGGGTGTCCGGGGGCACCAACGAATACTGAAAGGGGTCGAGCCAACTGGTTCAAAAGTAGTGGAAATTGGAGGTAGGCCGGCAAGCGACGGAAAGGAAGGAGGATGGGAATTCCATACCATGTCGCACTTCGGGAGTTGGAACACTCCAAAAAAAGAATCAACTGATTTCAGTGGTCCAAAAACAAGGTCCAAAAGGGAAAAACGGGGGGGCGCGGTCAGGGGAAAAACTTGCATTAACAATGTCGCCTCTTCCGACGTTCGTTCCTTCCCCTCCAAAGGGAAAGGATGAGGGGGGGAGAGATCTACAACAACCACAATGAGAAAGACCGAACACTTCTTAGGGGACAGGACTGGAACCGCTAGGAAGGATCGAATGTGGGCGTGAAGGGGTGAACGAAGGAAATATCCCCGTTGAGGGGGGTGGGTTTGTAAAACATCAATCATTGAGATTCCTTAAGTCGAAACTCCCGGAAGGCCCCTGGGGGGCACTTCATCCCTTAGCGGGAACGGATTGCGGGGAAATAAATAAAAAAAGAACTCACCTGGGCCCATAGATTGAAAAGCAAGGTAAAGATGCCGGAGTGGGCCACTTCAACTTCAAAAGGGTGTCGGGGAACTGGGGTGGAGGGGAAAACATGTCTGTTTATGGGGTTGGGACCCACGGAAATCCGCAAGCCGAGCCGGGACTTGCTCTGAACCGCGGCAGGCGGGAGAAATCTTTCCGGAGGAGCATTCGAAAAGACGGGAAAGTAAGGTCAAGGACCTGAAGGAAAGAGCGTGAACTCGCGCGTAATGTACTGGCGTTGGTCAGTTGCCGGGAGTGACCCGAGAGCGTGGGTAACGCAAAACCAGAGCTTGGAATGCCAAACCCATGTGGCATGCATTTGAGGGGGAGAGCAGTGGTCTTCGAACTATCTGGTGCAGGACGTGGGGAACGAACAGGTGGCCAAGGAGGTTACGTTAGAGCAATCAAGAGACGCCCAAGTCGCACTGGAATCGACATCTTATCGGTTAGCTCACTTACGCGATGAAAGATGAGGGGGGAATGGAGGGGGTCACCTGAAAAAGGAAAGGGGCACCCGATCTGCTTACAGCACCCGAAAGAGAGGGGGGTTGGGGGGCTTCTCACGAACGTCTTTGCAACAACGGGGGAGCCGACTTCTGTACGAGAGCAAGGAAAGGGGCGGGGGGAGGGGTGATGTAGTGTCTAGCGGGAAAAATAAGGATTTTGAACTGCCCCCGTAGGGTTGAGGCGTCAAGTTTTCTCTCGGGAGGTAACTGGTCCCGGAGACCTTTTTCCTAGCCTTCTCCGCTGAGGTTTGATTGGTCAGCGTTTGAAGACGTTGTTTGTTGGGGGACTGGAAGCTCACGGCAAAGCTGGGGGAGCGGCGGGCAGGCATATCCTGATCGCGGTCCGTTGTTCAGTTTGAAAAAGGCAAACCGATAAAAAAAGGTGAAGCATCAGGTTGGGGCCGACCCTTAAAGCCCCCAGCTCCAGTTAAACGAGGAAAACAAATGAGGAAAAAAACATATTATCTCAAATGAACTTCCAAAATTTAACCCTCCGGTCGGGCACGCGGAGGTATCCGCTAGACTGAATATCGGTCCAGACAATAGCGAGAAGGAAGAAAATGTTCCGTGGAGATCGAAGCCCGGGATTGCCCTCGGAAAGGTCGGGGGGGGGGGGAGAAATAAAAACCGGAAAGGGGGGATACGTAAAAGCACTACCCAGATGGATGGGGGCGGATTGAAGGGGAAAGGTAGGTTTTGGGGACGTGATAGGGAGATCCATTCTATACTTCTGATTGTCCTTTCCTCCACTGAGCAAGTAAAAACTGCAAGATGGGATCTTAGGATCAAACGAAACGACAGAAAGTCGTCGAGAGGATCATAATGCATATAAATCGGGGGAAGGAACGGGGAATAAAAACAAATCTGGGTAAAACGCTGGGCCATTCGAAATGGCTGTGATTTGGAGGAAATTATTGATCTAACATGGAGGATCCTGCGAAAAGGGGGGGTTGAAGGTGGGTGTCGGTGACGGCTTCAGGCTACCTCTTTTAAATTGGACGGGGAGAGGCAAAAGGCGTTCCTAGAAAAAAGATAAGAATCCGGGAAAATGCAGTGATGGTCAAAACAATACGCATGAGAAACTAGCGGCACTGTCCTACAAGGTGAAAAAAAACAGGTGCAACTGAAAGGGGGCATAGCGAGAGTCCATCTGGCGCTGCCGGCCGATCGAACGGAAAAGGGGGAATAGCTCTCGCCCGCCGCATCTGCCTACAGAGGAGCCGGGAACTGGCGGGGCTTAAGGACCCGCCTTATGAAAAAAAAACAACGGAGGGGAGACTTGAAACCGCTTCTTTGAGGACGATGAAGTCTTCCCGGTGGCAAGGCGATGGGACTCGTGTCATGGAACAGGACGTAGTGCCTTATAGAGGGGGGTGATCTCGAAGGAAAACACGCAAGTTTCAGTTTTTGAGGTAAACGTAAAAGAGAAGCCCGACCACCCCGCGCCACAGGCTCAAAGAGCAACGTTGTTTCGGGGGTGATTTTAGGGAAATAAAAAACTCAACCACGGGAGCGGGGCTGAGGGGTCAGGGAAGGGAGTATGTTTCGTTAGGAGCAGGATCGCGAAGACATACGGCGTGGGCAGGCGTGGCGCCCGAGGGGGACAGGAAGCGGCGGCAAGGCCAGTAATGCCACAATGTCACAATTCAAGAGAAGGGAAAAACGCGGGTCAGGGATGGACTCAAAACGCGCCCAGGCGGGGCGGCCGGAGGGCGGCAGGGGCAACGAGGGGGAAATTTCCCAGCTCCTGGACGCGAAAAAAAAAAAATCCAGCTAATTAGACGAGGGAACAATATCGGTCCCTGCGAAACAACGAAACAGGAAACAACGAATAAAGCACGTAAGGCACCTAAACAAAAAAGGTGACCAAAAATCAAAGGCGCCGGACTTGTCATGGGTTTTGTAAAGGGGGGCGAACACCCGGGCGAACGGGGGACCTCTCATAAAACCACCAGGGAGGGGGGGCGAGAAACGATAGAAAAGGGAGCAAAAAAACTGCACATTGCTTTAACGAGGAGCTTGGAGGGCCGTTTGTTCATCCTTACGAAGACGAGGAAAAAAGGGCCCGGGAAAGTGCGAAGTAGGGGCAGTATTGGGCAGGGAAGGAAAGCCCCCGGGAGGCCCCAGCTGAGGAAATTGCGGACGGGTGAGGGGGGGGGGGGACGGCTCCCTCCGAGCTCTCCTGGGGATCGACGCTAAAAAAAAACAACACGGAGGGGAAGAGACCGCTTTCGCGGGAAAAAGGGGGACGACAGAAAAACTGAAGAAAGCAGGGCAAAAAAAAGGCGTTTTTTCGTGGGGGGCTTGCTCCCCCGAAAAAGACAACTATAAGGGCGCAAAGTAAAATGATCCTTATCGGCCTAACAAAAAAAACGAAAAAAACGAGAAAGCCTGAGTGAAAAGTGGGTTTGGCGAAAGGCGTAGGGTTAGACGCACCCCGGGTGGGGGAGAGATGACAAGAAGGCTGGATAGTGGCAGCAACCCCCAAACGAAGGAAAAAAGGCGCTAGGGATTGGACCGGGAGGGGCTTCCAGGAGTTCGGAGGGTCGTTGCTTGGAACGTAGGCAAGGATCTCTGGGATAAAAGGAGAGGGGGGTCAGCAGTCGGAGCCAGGGGGACTTTTCCTACCTGAAAGTGACGCCGAAGCGAAAGTTTTCCTTTCCCCTTTGGGAAGCAAAGGTACCCCGGGGGAAGAGGGAGGTTGGTATAGGGCAAGACCATGTTGTGTGGGCGAGCGAACTTGTAAAGGGTCAAGCTTCAAGAAAAAAAGTAAGAGTCAAACAAGGAAAAAGGAATCGGGACGCGTTCCGAGACACTAGAACCGCACGCCCAGGAAGGCAAGGGTGAAGGAAGCGGAGTGAGGGAGGGGGGGGGAAAATAAAAAAATGGACACATACGGGAAAAGGCCTGAGACCGTGGCGCGGCTGCCAAGGGCCTTCGTGAACAAAATGGAAAGGAGCCGTACGGATTAGAGCTTATCAACACGCTAGAAAAGAAAATGTAAGAATGTGACGTCCACAATAGGCGCTCTACAAGAAATGGGAAAAATAGAAAGTAGAAGCTCGCCCCTGTTGCTTGAAGAAAAAGCGGGAAACGATGAACCTGTGGCTCGAAGTTCCATGTTTATTTTGCACCGGCTGGGAAGGTCAGAAGTCGGCGACGACGGGCTGGGAAACCGCGGGGAAAAGGTGGCCCGTTTGCGACCCGGGGGTGCTCGCGGTACTTGTTTTACATACTCCGTAGCATATTCGGTATTGGGGGGGGAAAAAAAAGAACCGCTTGTGGGGTGAAAAAAAGGAAAACTTGAACGGTTATAGAAAGCGGTGTGACCGAACAGGGTTACATTATATCAAACGACATAACAAGGAAAAAAGGGGGAGGAACGATCGCAGTCAGAAAAGATCCCCTTTAATGACAAATGTAACGTTCCCTGCGCCCGGAGGGAAAAGAAAGGGGGGGGGGGAGCTAAGTGTAAGGGAATTATAACTACGTCACTGGAAAGAGAAAACTAATGGTTCGCATGAAACGGGAGCCGCTACGAAAAAAATTAGGCCTGCGACTAGATTGTGGTCCAGCAATAACAGTACTCGCAGGGATCTGAAAGGGAGTCTCAGGCTAACACGAAACAAAAATCGCGCCTACCCAGGAAAGGAAGCGAAAGCGGCTGGGGTACCAGTCGTTCTCGTAGAAACCATGACGAAAGGAAAAGCAGAAAACCCCGCCCTGCAGTGGAGTACAGGTTGGCCCGATAACCCGGAACCTTTTTCGCGAGTAATCCGACAGGACATTAAATGGGGAGGGGGCTCAGTTCGAGGGAAAAGCAGCTCTCGACGTGGCCTCGGAAAATTGGGAGAGTGAGTAGGTTGCTCAGTCCCGGAGTGCTTTTCACAAATGAGATTGGGGGGAAAGGGAAAAAGGAAAGGGAAAAACAGGGAAGAGAAAACACATGCATTGTGGAGTCAAACGGACAAAGTAAAACGACATGGCGTAATCAGGATGAAGACGCACCTATTCAAGATGGACTAAAAGGGCAGAATAAAAAAATCAAAAAACAATCGGGTTCACACAAAATCAGAATACAGAAACTCGGAACAGTATCGAGGAAAAAAAAAAGTATGATAAAGGAACGTCTACTTGAGCGGAAACTGAGACGCCTCCCCAAGCCTTTGCGAGTGGGTCAAGCAAAAAGTGGAAGACGGCTCCCGACTGAACCCTCCAAAGCAACCGGCAAAAAATAAGTCTATGAGCGAGGACGTATCAACTAAAAAGGCAGGCAGAATCCCCTGTCACTTTTGGTGGTCAAAAACGCAAGCCTGGGAAAACAGCTGATGCAAGGTGGGGCAAGGTTGATCTGCTTCCAGGACTGGCTCGGCGCAATTAGGTGGGTGAAACCAGGAACGGCGCTCAACTGCACCTTAAAAAGGAATGGAATCTCAAACATCGTAATCACGAAGGGGGAGAATTGGGCGGACGAAGGAAACAGGCCCTTTCACCGCGGTTCGTTGTCGAGACGCTGCACCTACAGAGGGAAGCTGCAACAAGAAGGAGAATCGCAGGAAGAACCCTCCATGCTGGCACTTTGGTTTGGCAGTAGTGGAAAAGAGCCGGAAAGGTCATTTCCTGCCATCTCGGCAACAGGGGGGGAGGCGATGCCACTACCAATCGATCAAAGACAGAGAGAGCGAGGGTCCCAGGAGAGAGGACGTAGATAGTGCGCCCATCAGCAAGAATGCCTGAGGGAGGAACAGGTGAGGGCCAGAACGGAGCGGGTTGTCATGTCGAATGCTGCGTTCAAGAAGAAGCTCGGGCGTTGCCGGGCGATTTCTGACAAGGGGGTGGGAGAGGGTGGGGGGGGTGGTGGGGGGGGGGGGTGGGGGGGAAAGCAAAAGAAGGGGGGAGGTAGCAAATAAGGCCACGACATGGCTGGGAAGGTGTCACCCCTCATACTCGAACGGACGCGGCCACGGTAGAGTCGTTAGCTTGGTTGTTTATCGACCAGGGAAAAAACAAATTCGACGAAAGGGTGCCAAGGAAGGCGTGTGCTCGACAGGCCAAGGAAGGATTGGACGCTCCACGGATACAGCCTCAACTGATAATAATGTGGATTAAAAAAAAAGAAAAGAAAGGTCTTGCTGGGGGAAGAGGAGGGGAAAACCTGCAAGGGACCAAGCGATCCACTTTCGAAAGCCGTTCAGGTTTTCCGGAAAAAAAAAAAAAAGCCCAAAATGACTGCTGAGACTGCAAATCCGAACAACCTTGAGTAGAGGGAAGGGGTACGGGGAAGTCGAGACGTTCATTGGGGAGGGGGGTGAAGGGAACTGGAACCGCTTGAGGCAGACGTATCAGAAATGTGAGCAGGGTGAAAAGAAAAAAAGAGACAAGGGGAAAAGGGTGTTGTTTAAGTTGAGGAAGGGGGGGGAAGGAGACGTCGAAAAGAAAAACGAAAATGGACCAACGGGGGGTGCTGTCAAATTCATCCGCGATAGGCGGAATAACGGGGGATTGCGTCCCATTCCACCCTCCTAAAGAACAAAAGAAACCAAAAAAAACACCACAGGCCCACTACCGTGGGAAAAAAACCGGAACCCGGCTCCAGGGACCGAGTGCACGGGAAAACCGAAAAGTTGTCGGGTGGCCCTGGGTCGACCCGCAAGGCTTTGGATGTTGCATGAGAAAAAGACGGACAACCGCAAAGACGCGCCTTGCTCTGCAGCAGTCTCGAATCAAAAACAGATACCGGAGGTGCAGGAAGGGGGGACCAGAGCAGGATGAACGTAATCAGATGGCGCAGACGGAAGTCACTATGCCTAGAAGCGTCGTCTCTATGGAGGGAGAGGTGGGTGGCAGGCCGTCTTTATGCCCTTCCGAACGCAGGAGGGGGAAAAGAAGAGAAAACCAATGGGGGAAAATTAAGTTGGAGGGATCGGGTGCTATCTGAAGGTGGTAGAGGAGGGAGGAGGAAAGTATGCAAATTCCTCTACGGTAATCCTCAAGTGAGAAGCAAAAAGAACGGAAGGGTAGTAATCGGAGCGGGAATTCACATTTCTCAGGCGATGAGTTCATGGAGTGGCTCGAAAAAGCCAGTAAAAAAAAATCTCACAGCCTCAACCCTCTGGGTGGCAAGTATGACCAGGGCGGGATGACAAAAAAAAGCGGGGGGGTGATTCGTCGCCGGTGCATTCGCCTTACTCAGAAATTAGGGTTGCAGGGGTGAGAGGGTTCAAAGAGGGAGAGCAGAACTGGTTTACAGGCACTCGCAAGGATTGTTTAATCAGGGAGGGAAATTGGGAAAACGACTAACACTTTAACGGGGTAAGATCTGGGGGGCTGAAAAAAGGAATGGATCAAAACGAGGGAGTTAAGAAGGGGGGGGGGTCATCTGCATGTTTTTGGGAAGCGTTGTTTGTGTGGCTGAAGCTGGGGCAAAGGCATCGTTGGGAGAGGCGGAAGCAGAAAAGTTCAACTGACTGTTTCAGTAAGATTAAACAGCTGAATGTGGAGAGGTGGGAACAGTCCCCACATCGACGTACACGCACCCAAGGGACCCAAGAGGCGAAAAGAAACAAAAAGAACATTTACGCGAAGGGAAAAAAGCGCGGAGGAGGAAGACGAAAAGGGGATAAAAAGATCGTCATGACAATATATTCCGCCTCGCAATGCAAAAAATGGGAATGAGCGAGAAAGAAGGGGGATTGTCCCTGTTCGGCCTGGGGAAAGGGGGAGGCAAATCGAACCTGCGCGGACGGTGGGAAGTCGGCAGGCCGGATCAGGCTGAGTTTGCGTGCGGGAGAGAAGAGGAGAATGACGTCATCATTGGAAACACAAACTGGCGGCAGCAACGGCCAGGGGAACGGCGCAAGTAGCGGAAGAACGGGGAGCCGACAAAAAGTCTGGGTCGATAGCAAAGATCTCTTTCCGTAACTGGAGAAAAATAGTTTAACGCTCTGTGAAGGCGCAGGTATCGTGGGCCAAGGAAAGAAAATGGGCTATGAAGAGAAAGGGAAAAGGCGAAGGGGGAGGGGGGGTTCGCGGGTCATTGCGCTCTTGGGAATGGGGGCAGGGGCGCAACCGGCGACAGTAGCAAGGATAACCCGGGAACGTTCAAACACGAGGGAAAAACACTGGGGGAAAACCACAAAGTACACGGCGGACAAGGGCAGAAACTGGAAAGTTATAGAGGGAGACAGCAAAACTCTGCCGCCGATATAATGCAAGACCGCCACAAGAAAAGCAAGGACTAAAGGGTCACGAGGGGCGTCACTTGAACCTCTATTTAAGAAACAAAAAAGGGAGTGGGGAGAAGGAAGGGAACTCTTCTTCGGATATAGAGTCTATGTAGTGCACGAGGTGGGAAGGAGGGACAGGGCAGGAAGGCCGTGGGATCGCGACGGCATCAGCAGTACGTGGGGAATTAGAGCCAACCCGACACTGAGAAAAACTAAAGGCGAGTGGTACCGTGTCCAGTTGAGCCCATAAGTCGACGTCGGCCGCGCTGAAGAAAGGGGACTGAGGGGGGAAGGTTCGGAGTCTCACGCGTACCGATAGAGGGAGGCGTGTGGCCCGAGAATCAGACGGTAAATGGAAGTCATGCTTCCATTAGAGACAACAAAAATGGGGGAGGGGGTGCCTGAGGAAAAAACGAATTGACCCTCGGGGAACTGAGGGGAAGTACCGTCCCCATTTGGGCGCGCGGAAAAACTAAGTGGGCATGTATGTCAACGCGCTCTACTTGAAAAAAGCGAAGAAAAAGGGCTCAGAAAGGATCGGGGGGAAAAAAAGTCCTCAGGAGCAACGAACACAGACAACAGAAATCAATACATGGCAGACGACCGGGGACAAAAACTCAAGAGAGAAGCTTTTGAAGAGGGGATGGCGTCCAATAGGAATCG
>Ga0179593_1611302_pt1 | contig 11645 bp, 11 predicted proteins | sample CZODoug2_1_08_16_FD_185931 | JGI IMG/M metagenome (GOLD analysis project Ga0179593, IMG submission 185931) | Vadose zone soil fungal communities from Angelo Coast Range Reserve, California, USA - CZODoug2_1_08_16fungal (PacBio error correction) | ecosystem: Environmental > Terrestrial > Soil >...
ACCGCCAGATTCAGAATGTGGAGTGCGTTTACAGCACCGTATAGGAGGAAAAACGTCAACTGGGCAAATCCAAGAAAGCCATCGCCGCCAAGGCGAGTCGAAAAACGCGAAGAGGGCGTCCAGCCTGCAGCATAAGGAAAAAGGAACTGGCAAGCGTAGGGAAAAGCGCGTGCGTGTTATCGGAAAGAGAGCACATGCAACGAAATTTTCACAGTCCTTCTCTCCTGAAGTCGCCGGGGTTAAGAAAGAAGACTTCAAGTTTTGAACCAACGGGACGTTTTTTCCTATTGAACGGATCTGGTCTCGACCGCGGGAAGTGGACCTGCGAAGAGAACCCGGAAGACGCATCAAGCCAGGGGGAACGAGGCCGCTCCAGGCACCAGAGATGAAAATAAGGCGTCTCTTGCGCGGTCTGGGGGAATTGCCTTGCGACAAGAGAAAACAACGGGCGCCTTGGAAATTCCCCGAAGGGGGCGGCGCAGCCACCGGCTTGGCAGCAATTCAACGCAGGGATCGTGGAAAGAAGGGGCTCCCCTCTGCCACAGAATTGAAAAAAAGGATAGCAGGAGAGAAAAGAAGGCAAGAAAACCCAAGTAGTCTATCCCCATCTGAACCTCAACCTACAGTAAGTCACAGACCCGAGGAACCCTGTACTGCACTATACCACCTCCGTGCTCTTTAGATTATAAACCATACTTGGACAAGGGAAAACCTTCGGCTCACCGGTTGGACCCATGACCAGCGTAGCGAAAGCCTACAAAATTCAGACAAACCTGAAAAAAACAGATGAGAACCTCTTCTGCGAAGTTCACGCACCCCGGTCATGGCCACACGCAAAAAAAAAAACCGAAGACTCAGCAAGGACAGAACTAGATTGCTAAAAAATAGACTCACCCACCGGCAGTATAAAAGCTGCTAAGGGATCTTGTTCAAGGACGCTGTACGGGAAAATGTCACATTCAAGGTCTCAATGAGCAGGAGAAACGGGAACGACCGCTGCGTCTAAGGGCCACGAACCGCTGTCGGCGGGGGTCCGAACAGAGCGTCCTTTGGAAGGCAGGATCTTACCACTTGTTACGGGGAAAAAAAAGTCGCAAGAGGGGAAGAAAACGTTACCCGGGGAAAGTGAGAAAGCGACCAGGGGAAGGAGGCAAAGAAGCCGGGCCTTTCAGCAGGGAACATATTCGTTTCGTCGAGATTAAAAAAATTCCCTCACGCACAATGAGGGGACCAAAGCGTACAAACGGATCAATCACTAGCACGGCTACTAGTGTACATGTGTGCGTGTCGTCGAAAAGAAAAAGCCTTCACCGCTGCATGGCGAGCCCTGGTGTTCTGAGCTGGCCTGGTGGAAATGAGTCCGGACGCTGGGGCCAAACGTACATCGAAATGGTCGGTCTTGCCAAACCAAGCGAAGTTTTGGCGCAAGCGAAATGGCACCGTGCAGGAGCGCACCTCCTATGCAAAACACCACACGGGCGTTTGGCGGACGCGGTTTTTCGGGTTGGCTAGTCCGCCGCCGGCCATCAGCCACTTCAGGGATAACAGAGGGGGCTTTGTGCCGAGTCTCCCATTAAGCAAATTGTAAATTGCACATCTGGGCTACCCTCAAGCAACATCACACCTGTCCCTTCTCGGTTCTCGATAATCCACGTAAATCGGAGACCACGCTCGCTTACCCAATACTGAAAGAAAACCAATACCCCAGTCAGGCGGCGCGCACGAAGAATCGCCAAAATCATGGAAATTCCGGAAGGAAGGAGGTCTCGCTCACAACGCCAACAAGGGTCTGCGGTGCTTCTGTCAGTCGAGAAGTAAAACCGGAGTGTCCACACACCCAACCAGCCGATCGGGCATATCGGATCTGAGATACGGCGTTGCTCGGGGCTGTCACGGGTGCCTAACCATTGAGCGAAGATGGTCGCGCGACGTACGCGTCGTCGAAGGACAGCTCGCGGGAACGATGCGGACGAGACCACACCCAGACGACGAAACCGCAAAGAAACTCGAACTCCCACCCTCTCGTGCGCCTCATAGTAGCAGCTGCCAAAAACTCTGCTCTGCTCAATCTGCCGACGAAAGACATGGGGAGCTGGAATGAACAGCCTGCGCACCGAAATTCAGCTTCACCTCGTAGCTCCATTCTCCTAACTTGAGAACACCGGCCGCTGGACCGCAGAAAAGGGATCGCCGATTTGGCGAAGAAGAAATCATCAGTCCTCACCGAAGGGACGGAGGGACGAAAAGTGTGATCAAATGAGCGACAGGAAGAGGCCACGCCACAGGCGAAATCAATTATCGGGGAAACGACATTTCCCTCCCCGCATCATCACGCACTCCAACTCATAGAGGCAGTATATGACAGGGGGGCCGGAACCTAAATTTCCTCATCCGAAACGCCAGAGCCTAACCTCCCGGCATCAATCCCAACAGCGCGAATATCATCCTGCGGTGACCTCTCCTCACCATGCTAGCGGACACTTCTCAGGCATTCGCTAATCAAATAATCCGGGATCCCGCCTGTGTTATTCCCGCCAGCAAGACAAAACCCCGTACTCCTCCCTTGCAACATTGCCTCGCTGGACGAATCATAGGCTTTCCTAGTGTGTCGCTCGGGACAACCCGGAGCAAGACTGAAACGAAAACAACGGCTCTTCCACCACACTCACACACACACAAACAGCAACTCCTGCTATGAGGGGGGAAAGTCAAACCGGGTCCACACCCATCAGCAGGTGCGTAAAAGGGAACCGCGGGACCCCGAAAGAAGGGGAAAAGAGGGAAGGACGCCGTGGATCGCTCTGTTTTCAGGGGAAGAACTCGCGTCAGGAAACCAGATCAACTAAGTTAAAAACACCTGGTGCAACAGGGGGATACCGTAAAGTCCCGACGATGAAACCGAAAGCTCAAAACAGCGAAAAAATGCTAGGGAACAACAAGCGGAAGACTGTTCTGAGCTCCAAAACGAGGGCCATGAAGAACAAGCTAACGCGCGTCACCGACAGGAAGGTATCAGCTCCGGTTACACAATGTCGCGAAAGAAAGAATAAACCCGAGTGTCTAAAAATTTAAGCTGGACATTGGGGGAAGAGCGGTTTCCCCCAAACCACAAGGCAACGCGGAGAAGAGTCGGGCCTCGTGGCCTTCCATCTCGACCAGATAAGGGTCAGCGGAAAGATGTTCTTAACAACGACTGCAGATAGGATACGGACGGGCAGAAAGAAGAAGAACAAAAATGAGATACCCGCGAAGGGGGCTTTACGGTTAGAAGAACGCGGAGGAGGCACGTAGCCCCCGAAAAAAAAACGAGGTGAAATCAGGCCGCCCACATGGCCGGGCGACCGCACCTCAAAACGCACTCTGGTCCGCCGCACCAACAACTGCGTGGGGGCGTAAACGACAAACGAGTGACGCAGACTTCCAACAACGAATCAACAACCAAAAAAGGTACAGCAAACACCGGTGTGCGACTTTTCCTCAACTAAGGGATCTGCCGTTGGACAAAGGGCGCGCTCGACGAACGTTGAAGAATAAGAGAACGGCGAAAAAAATGACATGAAGAGAGGAGGAACTGCAACGCTTTCAACAAGGCCCGAGGGCAAACTAGTTGGGGGCCCGAAATTCTGTCCTCTCCTAAAGAATGGTTTCCGCCGTAAAAAAAAACTCAAGAAAAAGGCAGAACCGGTGGAATTGACTAGACTCATGTCTGGGACCTGGGCAAAAAGTGGAAGGTAGTCTGCCTTCCTACCTACCAGTGGACAGATGCAAAGAGAAGAGGATCCGCGATGGGGAAGTGGGACCTTGAATTAACTAGGGTGAAGGTAGACAGAAAAGGGGATGGGAAGGGTCTCAATTGGTTTGGACGAGGGGAGGTGAACAGTTCGCAGAAGTCAAACAAACGTCAGCTCATCGTGAGTTTGGGGGATGAATTTCTTGCGAGGGAAGGCAAGGTAGGAAGTTTTTTTGTAAAGCGGGACGATGCGGCGGACGCCCAGTAGCACGAGAACGGATAGCGTTGCGTGCGAATGAAAAAGCAAATCGAACTACTCGGGAAAGATCGCGTTTCAGACAGAACCGCAGCCGTGGAGAGAGCTTCGGGAAGAAAGAAACAGAGGCGAATTCCTAATCAAAAGCCATCAGCAACAGATGCGAAAATGAACAAAAAAGGGGTTAAAAGGACATCTCATGTAAGTACGGGTGAAAAAAGGAACGGGCGAACAGGAATCGGGAGAAAGGGCGGGCGGAAAAGCTCTAAGACTGCAAATCTCGCCCAAAAGAACAGTACTCGCCGGAAAAAGAAAATTAAGTTCCTAGATCGAACGATGAAACAAAAATTTCCGCTGAGAGGCGGGGGCGGAGAGGAATGAGTATCAGAAGCAATCCACGTAGTGGGGAACCATATTTTTTGGGGAAAGGTCACACGGCCTGCTGTGACAAGAATTCACGGGACGAATCGTAAAATGTGGAGACCAGTGAGGGTCAGGGCACATGGCGTGAGCAACGCTCGACGTAATCACGAAAAAGCAGGCAAATTTTAATGTCGTTCACTCAAAGAACACTAGGGAAACTAAGAGACCAACGAAATTTTCACGAGAGGATGAGGGAAGACAACGAAAGCTTTCAATGGGCAAATCCGCCCGCGACGCCGACAGCCAAAATGTCCAGACAACAAAACTGGTTCACAGGAAAAAAAAAAGGGAAACAGCACAAGGGAGGGTGAATGGGTCGCTAAAAGATTGAGCTTACAAGCGGAAGAACGCTCCGGTTCGCGAGGTAAATGCACAGCCATGCAGAGCCGGAACAGGAAAACTCAAGGGGCGTCGCCGAAAAAATTAGAGTAAATTGCCAAAAAGAAGTCAGGTCAAGCTGCTTTCTGATTCCCCAGCGACTGTACTCGCCGATCATAATCGGGACTGAAGCGTAGGAGAGTTGCCGGAGAACATCGTAAAGAAACCACAAAACCCCGCTAAGAAAAACTCAGTTCACGGAGACCTGTCTTTTGTCGGCTGGGAGAGACTGGGCCCGTTCTGAAACGAAAATTGCCGACAAAAGCGCGATGGCAACGAGAAAGTGATCCCCCACCGTCAGGGGGGCGGCGAGCTCGGAAAGCGATAAGAAAAGTCCTTATCTCTCGATTGAGGGGAAAAAAAAAAAGAACCCTCAACTCTTAAGCCGGGAGGCGTGTAGAAGGCAGTCCGGTTAATAAGACACTCCCTGGCGACGCCAAAAATAAAACAACTACCCCTCGTTCCCTCCAGGCAAAATAACATTCGATCAAAACCCAGGTCAACAAAAGGCTTAGCAACGGAAAGAGAGGGGGGGGAACCTAGGAAACACTCAACCGCCGACCAAAACGTCAGAAGGGACCCAGGACTCTCCCTGACCAACAGAACATACTGGAAAACCTCTCACCGGCGGGATCCTCTCTCCAGAGTGTTCCAAGGAGGGGGGGTGATTGTGGGAAAACTATGGTTACCACCAGAACTGTGTTTCCTGCATACAGACTACACAAAAAAGACACAGAGCCGGTACGTTCGCCAAAGGCCGGTTCGTCTATATGGGCGCGAAAGGCGGACGCCAAAGCGACCCGAATGAAGGAACAAAATGGAACGATTGCAGTGGCAGAGAAGATCCTGAACTGATCGCCGTCTTAAATGTAGGAGCGATGGACGAAAAGCGACATATCACGACAAAAGAATCGGAAACCCGGGAACAAACGCTCTTCGGGGAGACGACTAAAAGAATTACCGGGGGACTTAATTTTCTGGTTAAACAGAAAAATACTTGGAATGCTCCAAAAGACTTCTTTATGTCTACTGCAAAAAAACGGATAAAGAGTCCTCAGTGGATCGCGCCGAAAAATTAGGGAATGTTCACGCGTTTTGGACGCTCGGGGGCCTTCAAAAAGAATACGTCGCCAGGGACCTGAATACGTCGATCGCGTTTGGGCAATCGGAACGAAAAGGGGGACACTGTTAATCCCTAAAACCTCACTCTACACACTCCGCTCGCGAATTCGGCGGTCTGCCGAGGAACGGCCGTCAGCAGGCACACTGACTTTTCCACCAACAAAAACAACCCAAAGGTAATTTGACGCAGGCACCCTACGCCGATCTAAAACACGTTCTAATACGATTCGAGCTAACTTCACTGTAGAATCCCGAAATAAGCTACACTCAGTGCTGCCCACCTCCATTATAGAAGCGGAAAACAAGCAGTAGCTCGATCGGTCGTGGCTTTCAAACAAGTCAGAAGGGAACTTAAAACTGAAGACCACATAGGAATGAGAAAGAAGAATCATAATGCGGCGGTGCGCGACGGCGAGGGAGAACCGCGGGGAGTTGTGAAATGAAAAAAAGAAGATCCATGATTTGCTAAATAGCAAAGCTTCTCGCAAGTCCTATGCATGCCTCAGGGGACGGCAAGTTGATCTGGAACCATGCGATTAAGGGACGTGGAGCAAAGGGTCGTAAACATGGGAAAACGAAGCCGCGAGGTCGTACTGACCGAAAAGAAAGTCACCGTACAATCAAAAGAACACTTCCCCTGGGAATCTAAAAGAACTGCGGAAAGTTACGGGCCCCAGTCCCTCTCAACCGGTAAAGGGAGGGGGGGCCAAATCTGAAACCCTATCTCTAACACAAAAAGATGAGGAGACAGTCGGGTTACGCAATGCAAATCAAACGAAAATTGGGAGAGGAATCAGGGGTTAGCAAAAATTCGCATGGAATCGTACAAGCGTTGCGCCAGGGAGGCCCCGGTTATAGACGTGGTCCGTCGAGGAGAAGAATATCGCGACCCCTTCAACCCAGATCCGGAAATTTCGACAAGAAACATGGACAAGTTTGGGTCTAGGACGCATCGGGATTGAACCGGTAGGAACGAACAAAGAAAAATGTAGCTAAAAGGACCGGTGGGAGTTCTTCGAAGCACGCTAGTACTCTTTCAAAAACTGAGCGTCCCAAGGCTCTAGGGTTCTGGTACCTCTCCTCACTGAAAGTACTACCGACTTAACCCGAGCAGGCTGTCTCGAAAGCACGGCTCGACTGACCACACGGAGAATTGGGATGCGTATCCAGAGAGGACCGATGCTCCTAACCGTCGAAGTGAAGCGGAGCGTGTGATTTGGGGAAAACAAGCCAAACACCAGGGTTCTAGAGAGGATTCCCGGCTGGGGTGTTCAAGGGCCCGGCTCTAAAAGAAGAAGAATGTCGCGGCGGTAAGATTGGGGTGCATCTCAGAGTTCGAAAAATAAAAAGTGTGCTCGCATAGAAACTCCATAAAGGGACCCTCCATCGGGATTCGGAAACCCTGGGAAAAGGTTGTGCGTGACGAACGAGGGTACCGTGGAGACGGCACCTTCAAACGAAACAATCCTGTCCAAAAAAAAAAACGAGGGCGTCGGTGTTTCCATATGAATTTGAAGGCGACAGCCGCAAAACACCGGGCGGTGTTTTGAAATAACGGGACCCCCCCGGAACTGGCATGCAGGAGTCATCAAGAGTTCCCGACAATGGCTCACTAAAGAACAGGACAAAAGGGGAGGGCGGGACGGACCTTAAGACTACGATCTTGATCAAGGAAAAAAATGCGACGAGGATGCAACTCGCGACTAAACTATTGCTTCCTCCAGTGAACCCAGATCAGTCGAATGAGAGGAAGTGGGGGAGGAGGACGACAGGAGCCATCGGGAGAGTTACTGGAAGTCATCAGGCGGACGAAATCCAAGTAACTGAAGAAACAAGAAACGCTCAGGGGAAGAACGCTTAGGTGGGACCGATACACGCCGCTCAGGAGGGGCAATGAAGGAAAGAGTGATCCCCTAAACCTCAATATGCAAGGAGAAACAGACACAGAGAAGCCAGGGGACGTCGGGAAAGGAAATTCAGAAAGTTGAGTTTGTCGTGTCGAATCTGAAAATGAATAAAGGAAGGGGGCCTGATACGAAATGGGTATGGGAGGAATGTCGGGGAGGGGAACAAGGTCTCGGAACAGGCGAGCAGGACGGGAGGGTGATTGGTTATCCAACGGCGTGCTGCTTAGGAAGGTAGGCAGCGCAGCGTAGAAAAATAGCGTTCTCACTTTCACCATCAAAGAAGGATAAACAGAGCACGGTGCGAGCGAGGGTACAGGTCCGGAAATCGGGTACCAGGAGGCGTTAAAGTGAAATGACCTTTTATTGACCACGAATTAAAAAGTCGCCATTGGGGAAATCGAGATGACATTCAGACAAGGAAAGAGAAAAACTGACCGCCATCGAAAAAGGACAGCGGATTGTAAAAAAGGGCTTTCTACGCGTGATGCGTCGGAGAAAGAGACAAGATCCCGGATTTAAAACTCGGTCAGCGGGACGAAAAAAACGAAGGACTAGGCAAGAAAAAAAAAAAAAAAAGTCAGATCGACCTTGGGGAAGAAAACGGAATCCGGAGACCATCAATTCAACGGGAAGTTCAAACAAAGTGAAAGGTGGGGCATGGGGAATTTCGTGAGCAGGAATGAACAAGAAAGCACGCCAGTAACCATTCCCAAAAACCCGCAAGGAAACAGGGGGGTGGCCGTGATATAACATGTCACGCGGGCACTGAGACGATTGCCGGAAAATTTAAGCTATTCGTTGATCGAAAACGAAATTGATGGTGGAAGGCGGACTTTTCCAAAAAGCAAGCAGGCTCACGTGAATACGGGGAAATTCATATCGAGACGAAAACAACAACAAACTTAGGAGAGAAAGTAGACCTCCAAGCCGTTCACGGAATGGGGGGGAAAAAAATAGGAGTTTTTGCTCAAAGACATGGGCAAAATCCGCCAGGAGGGCGCCAGAGAGGCGAGGGTATTCTGAAAAGCGCCAAAATAAGAAAAGAAACAAAGGACCACATGCATCAAAATGAAAATTACGGAAAAGAGGGAGACGGCGAAATTCCGGGCGGGAAGGAGTATAAAGAAGCTCACTACAAATGACAATCACAGTCACCAGAAGAAGGGGATAAGTGGTCCAGAGGGGAATGGGGGGCTTCCGGAGAAAATCAAGTTAAGTCTGCCAGCGCGAAAACCTGCGGAGGAAATTGTACTAGCTGAGAGACACAACCCACTGCAAATATCGCAGCAGTCATGCCCGCAGTTTGGCGCATAAAGTACATGCCGACCCAAGCCAGCCGGTTCGCTGCCCGAGTCAGGAAACACCATCGCTGCCTTAACAAGTCGTTCCGTGCTAGGTCTGGAGGCTGCGCTGGCAAAGGAGTCACGCCACAAATGAGCCGCATATTTCCACTACGTTCTGGAAGAGTACTCCAAGCTTATGTCTGCAGAAAACCGTGGGGAAACGCGATCATGGAAAAGCCTGCGTACGCATGGTGGGCAGGTTCGCTCCAACCTACTAACCGTCCTCTCGCTACCAGCGCACGGAAAGGGGAGCGAAGCGCCGGGAAAGGCGAAGATCCAAGGCATCTTGAAAAAGTGGAAACGAAGCGCAATCACAAAACGCATGGCCAAATCAATAAAACCCATGACAAAAGATCCCGCATATCTACCGCTGATTATAACTCGGTGGTCACCCGAAGACAACGCGCGGAAAAGGAAAACCGCAACCACACCAAAACTTCGTCGAGGAAAACATGAACTTACGCCTTCCCTAGATTCGAAGAAAACAACACCGCTTCTTCCACTCAACACCAGGCGATGAGAAGATTCGCCCTCACAGAGCAGAGGTCACTGTAGGGTGAAAAGAAAAAGCATTGAAGGGAGGGGGTTTCCCAGGGGGAACGAGAAGGCCGAGGGAGGTATTCAAATCCACACCGGCGCGAGGGGTGTCGAGGTCCTGCACAGGTGATCTGGAACAAAGCTTCGAAAATAAGAGAGAGGGAAATTCCGGGTCCGGGGAGCCAAGAACTCGAAGCAGAAAACTTCGACTGATCCAGCCTCTTGGAAATGGAACATCTTTTGAGGTCAACCAGCAGAATCACGGAAAAACAGCCTAACGAGAGTCCAGGAATTACGAGCCAGCGGTCCCGGCTGGCGGGGGGGGGTTAAGCCTGGCGGTCGCGGAACGCAGACAGTAAACATATCCTCCACCAATTAAACATAGGTAGTCTCAGCACAAAAAAAAGGATATACGACAAAGCGGTTGAAGGCTCACGGCAACGTAAGAATGGCGGCTTCAGAACCTCAAGGGGCCTGAGAGCTCGGGGGCAGGTTGCCGATCCCGGACAACCTCGGGACGACCTAAAAGCCGGATAAAGAAAGAAAATAGGACACCAACAAGAAGTATTAATAACCTTATCCTGCTGAAAGAGGTGCACACAAATGAGAGGACCGAAGAAGGTTACTTATTCAGCCAGGCCAAGGCACAAGCGGAATAAAACAAAGAGATTCTTTTGATGGCACAAAAAAAATTCGAGTCCAGAAAGGAACTTCAATGCACTCCCAATAGGAAAAACTCTGAGCGCGAAATTCATGGCGTAGGACCGTATTCTGTCTCTGCTTCGGTCGGAAGAGGAACGGGGCGAGAAAAGGGAATGGGTTACGCTGAAATCGCGGTGGTGGCGATCAAGGCAGAGTCGGCCTCCACTGGCATTATACAGGGGAACGGTAAGGCGGGGTGAGAATGGTCAACCGCAGTGGTGAAAAAAAGAACGACCCCATTTCGCGGGGACCATTGTGAGGAAAGAGTCGTCTACGGGGACGGTGGAAAGCAGTTCAGGAGTCACTAGGAACTTCTGAGACCGAACGCTTCAGGGGGGAAGAAAGGGGGGAAAGAGTCCCGCTGAGCTAAAATTGCGGGAGGGAAATGCGGCAAAAATATACTAAAAACAAAAAGAGGATATAGATGGCAGGCAATTGACAAAAATTGACAAGGGTAGACGGGATTATAAGAGGGTCAAGTAATCACAAAAGTCCAGCATTTGAGGCGACAGCGGAAGAGGGCGGATCGCTATTGGGTTAAGGTCGGAAAAAAAAGCGGTCCGTACAGAGAAGAGGGACTTCGGAAAATTGTCGGGACCCCGGGCGGCACGAGAAACGCTGGAGACACACGACCGAAAGAAACATCGCCTGAAAGTGTACGTGGAGAGCAGATGGGAGGCGAAATTGAGGAAAAGTCGAGGGAAGTAACAAACCTCCGTTCGGCGTCAAAAAAGAATGGAGGCAGAACTGCGGAAGAAACGGACGAAACAGAGATTGAAGGGGGGGGTTTCATAAAGGTAACGGAAAAAAACATGTGGCTGACGCGAAATGGTAAAAGTCCAAAAGACACAATTCAGATCCGTTGGGAAGGTGTCTGAGAAAATGACTGGCAAGCGGAGGGGAGCTTGGGGGGGTACCGAACGACTTGAAGAAATAAATCAAGAACCTGGACGGCTATATCCACAAATAAAGAGATTACGGACATGGTCAACAAGTTTGCGGGACACGGACGTTGGGTCCGTTATAGGGGCAACGGAAAAAGGGAGAAAAAAAAGGGGGATCTAATTCAACCAGTTTGCCTGCCAGAGAAGAGCCCCGCCACGAACGTGGTAATCCAGCGATGTAAACACGAGGAAAGTCCACGATGTTCCGCACAGGATCCCAAATCCGGATCGGGATTCACTAAAAAAGATTCAGATTTTACTAGGTGGTCGGTGGGGCCCGCCCGAAAGAAGACTAAGAACTTT
>Ga0179593_1279408_pt1 | contig 11644 bp, 18 predicted proteins | sample CZODoug2_1_08_16_FD_185931 | JGI IMG/M metagenome (GOLD analysis project Ga0179593, IMG submission 185931) | Vadose zone soil fungal communities from Angelo Coast Range Reserve, California, USA - CZODoug2_1_08_16fungal (PacBio error correction) | ecosystem: Environmental > Terrestrial > Soil >...
TTCGATGAGGGCCCGAAAGGCATGGGCGCCAAGAAAGGCATACTTCAAGGCGTGACCGTTCAGGAAGGAAGCTCAAGGCTCTTCCAGATCCAATGTTGGCATAAATGGAGTCGGCAGAAAGGGGGGTCGAATCTATACAGGATACATGGGAGGAAAGGCGCGCCTTCTGCGACGCAGACCGGAAAATCCTTCTCATTACGTAGCATAGGGGCGACTGTGGAGAGCAAAAAAGAAGGAGAGTCTCAAACAACAACGAAAGGAAGGTGAGGATAATATACGATGGTGGGCAGCGCAAAAAAAGCGCCAGGCAAATAAAAAAAAAGGCGGAATCAAACTATATGGGTCGGAGAAGCGAAGGCGCGGAAATTCAACCAGGTCAGGAGTGGCAGGGAAGAGAGGAAGAAAAAGGGGAAGAAAAAGGGGGGTGCCAAAATGAGCTCTTAGAGAAAGGAGGCGAGTTAGAGGAAAAGGGAAAAGGGGGGGGGGAAAGGGACGTGCGTCCACGCTTTCTTGGCGCACCTAAGCGTCGGAATGGCGACACCAAAACTCGAAAAAGAGAAGGGAGGAACGGAATTGTCCGCTTTGACTGAAATTGCCGATCCGCTGCTGCTGGAGGGGACGAGGAAGAAACAGGGAAATAAATAACTCGCAGAAGAATCAAAAGAGAGTTGGTCTGCAAAGCTTTACCGATGAATCAAATAAAAAAAGCCGCGTTTCGAAAAGAGGAAGCAGAGGCGTGCCTTCCCCGAAGGAGGGGCGAAAAAAGGAGAACACTGGGGGGAAGGTTTCACATCTGCTGGCGAGGGGGTGTTTTATGGTGCCACAGGCATCACCGAAGTCACCTCCATTAGCATGCGATCATTAAGGGAATTACGGAGGAGAGCAGATGGATCCGGAAATCATCTCCCGCCCGTAACGGCCGAAGGAAGTGAACCGACGGGGAGGGGGAGACTTTGTAAGACTAAAAAAAGGGGTCGAGCGCAGGCCCCAGCATGCGTCGCCCGACGTTGTTTCAGAAGGAAAGAAGGGAACTTCTACCACTGAGTTCGCAGATCGAGGGATTGAAAGGGGGCATGCAGGGCGAGGGGGGGAAAACCAAAACAAATGCCGATACAGGCGCTGGCGCTGAATTCTCCCTCGCTTGCGGGGGGGAGTTTACTAAAACCCACCCTCCGGGAGGAGGCAAGGGGAGTACATAGCGCGGCGAGGTCGGAGTATGGCTTATTAGGGGAATCGGGGAGGTGTTCGACGCGGGTAGTAAATTCATAGAGGAGAAAAGGGGGAGGGAGCAAACATATGGCTTTTTGATGGATACCAACGCCACCGGACCAACCGGGAGCGTTTGGTCTAGTGCACCGCGGATAACGGGGCGCTGGCCGAGAATCGTCGAACGGGGGCAAATATTCTGCAAGCGCGGGATTTCAGGAAAGAAAAAATACGGTCAGTCCACTCAGTCACGAATGGCTCATGTCAAGGGAAAAAAAAGACAGCTGAAGCAGGAGGAAGGGGGCACCACCGGATGAAATCGCTCGGTCATCGTGGCGCCGACATTGAATAGGGACTCCGCAAGAGGAAAAGCGCGTCCTGGCCAGGGGGAGATCACGGGTCAAAATACCAGACGCCATTTTTCGCAAAGCCTGGAACGCAGCTCAGAAGAGGTGGAAAGCAAGCGAAGCGCGTTAAATCACAGCAGGAGCCATAAAAAACGAAGCAGCAATGGCCAAGACTAAAGAGGACTTATTGCAAACTAAGGTCAGGGGAGAGGAGGGGGGGAAAAAGTGGATATTAAAAAAAGCCAAAAGGATCGGCGATCTCAAAAAAACCTCCGCCTACATTTCATTAACCGGGTTAAACCGCAATCCACCCTATCAAGCGGAGATCGCGTCAAGGGATAAGAGAGTTCTCTCCAAACCAGAATATGATGTCCGTCGGAATGCCTTATACTGATGGCGCTGAAAGAGAAGAGAGCCAGAGAAAAAAAAGGAGAGTTGCGATGTCACCTTCATAGTTGTACGCCTGCACGGAACACTAATCGAGACGTGCACATCTTTCAAATCGTCCCGGAACGGCTCCTCAGTGCGACCACAAAGACAAAAAAAGGTGTTTGTTTTGAGGGGAAAGGACAACCAAAAGAAACCGAGAGCGAGTAAAATGCGACAGGGGGGGGGGAGATCAAAAAACGTGCTGGGAAAAAAAACCCCCCAACACCGGGAGGAACAATTCTGCACCAGGAGCCAGCAGTAAAACGGACATCCTGTCTGCAACAAGTCTTCAACCTATCTAAAACCGGGTGGGGTCCGGATTCAAGCAATGCAAGCATTGTTTGCTGAAGAATCCAAAACGACTATTGGATTTGGAGGAAGGAGAAGGGATTTAAAAAGCTTAACAATAAAAAAAAGGAAACAGGTTCACTGTCTGACTGCTCAGAAGGCAAGAGCATATCCGATCGGGCATCGAAAATCTTTGCCGGAAGAAGGGGGGAAGATTTCCTGTTGCAAGACAGCGGAAGGAAAAAAGCTCCAGGGAATCGAAAAGGGGGGTCAGAAAAACAACTGCTCAAAGGTCTCCCTTCTTAGCCAACGTCGACGATGGAGCCGGACAAGCGTCATCGCGACCCTACGATGTAAAGAGCTTGGAAAAAAAGCGCCAAAAAAGCCCGCTGCCTTGAGGCCATCATGTGTGCATTCCGCCTCGACCAAGGGGAAAAGGAGTCCACAAATTAATAACAACTCGGAAACCGAGCACAATGGGAAGGGAAGGGGGGGAGGGAGAAGGTTGCAGGTTACTCAGGGAACCAAAGAAAGCTCGCTTCAACGAGTAGGGGGGGAGGTCAAAAAGCCCAAAGATCCCTTCATGATGCAGGGAAGCGAGAACACCTCCCCTCACCGAGAATTCGGGGAGTCGCGCAGAGGTCCGTCGACAAAACCGCGGATGCGAAGAAAAAGATGCAGGAGAGGGGTCGCCAATCGAAAGATCCGAAAGCTCGCTCTGGAAAAAGAATCTCGCGAGCGGGGGGAAGTTCAGATCTTCAAATAATGCTGGAGAGGTCGAGGAACCGACGCAAAACGATAGTGATCCGCAACTAAGAAAATCTGAACGGGGAGGACCGCGAAGGCCAGAAATCATAGTTCGGTGACAAACGTGAGGCAAGCAAAGGATCGACTCTTGCGTTTAAAAATCAAAAAAAACAACGAGGAGGGAAAAGGAGAGAGAAAATACCAACGAGAAGGTAAAAAAGACGTGGGAGCAAGACGGATGGAAATACGAGTAGCGGGCGAGACGATCAGCGAAGTTGCGGCGAAAAACGTAAGGGGGGCAGGGATGTAAGAGGGAACGCGATAGGATCTCGTGACATGAAATACCGCGCAGGAAGAAGGTCAGAGCGAGCTTGGCGCTTCAATGAGCTTGCGACCTCAGAGCCGAGAAGAGGAGGGAAGCCGGTCGGCCCCGAAGGGGAAAAGAGGTGACGTCCTCTACTCTTAACGCCACGAATGTCCCGGGGAGGTCGGCGAGTGTGGACTGCAAAGGCGACCAGGGAAGGGATATGGGCAGGAACACAAAAAGCTCTGCAGGTAGGGACCTGGCGCACATCGTCGACAAGGCAACCATGGAACGACCACCGGCGACTGGAAGAGTTAGAATTGGTGGAAAAAAAAGGGGGTCAAAACTCTTCGTATGGGCGTCACTGCCCAGGACGCATCAAAGAAGCGGAGGGGGAGGGGCTATTCCAAGAAGCGTTCCGACTATTAACGTTAGCGCCCGCAAAAAACTACGTGACGCAAAACCTTGAGAAAGGGGGGGGGGACACTAACTAAAAGCCACCCCGACATCAAGAGCTGTGGGGAGTCCAGGACCAGGAAGGCCTTCAAGAAACTAGCTGAAGGAGGGGGAAGGCAAAGCGCGCGACTTGACCGATCGTGTAATCAAACTGAAGCAAGGGAAAACCTGTTTAGGGGGGGGAGGGGGGGGTAGTGGGGCCTAAAAAAATAATCCTCAAGGACCCCGCCAACCATAGACGCAGAGTCCGACAGGAATTGCACAAATATTAAAAGAGCATAAGAAAACCTGGGGGGGAAGATAAGAACGAGAGGGCCGACAGGCTTTCCGGTAGGCGGGAAGTTTTAATTGGCCGCCGGTGAAAAAAAGAAGGAAGACGTTCGTTAACGTCGAACTCTCGTTTTTGGATGGCAGAAAACGAACAAAGTATCGGGGGGGGCGCTCTTACTACTCGCTTGCCGACGAGGTGGAGAGAAAACGATAGAAAGGCCATAATGTCGATCCAGGCCCCAAGGGCGAAGCGAAATCGCCCCTATCGCTGGACCAAATCAAAGGAACATAAACGACGGCGTACAGGACTACTAGGAAATGGTGGGCGGCGGATATATCTGATGGATCTGATCTACTCCGCCTTGGGCGGGGACGGGATTAACGGCAGCATAAAACGAAAGGAATGCGGCGGGGAGATGGGCGAATCTAAAAGAGACGCGGGGCGGAAAAAGTCGAAACAAAGGGAAACGATATTACCCGTGGGGAGCAAGACCGTCCGGGTCGATGCAGCAATGCCTCAGGGGTAGTCTGGGCCACCCCCCATAAACCAGAAAAAAGAAGACGTGACTTCGCAACGCCTTCAGCTTGCGCAGACCTGATCGAACAAAAAGGCGGAAGCGCAAAGGAACGCGGGATCTTGTCGGATCAGAATGGGAAAAGTACATCTATTGCGCGTGTGGACTCGCATCGTCAATTCAGCTGCAACACGAGCCGAGCCGGATTACTCAGTGAAGACTGAATAAGAGAACTTGGGCTGGCCGACATCCGCAAATGAGAATGAGTTTGGAGGAAGCAAAAAGGAACGGAAAAAAGCGGAGTTTCGCAAGGAAAGGAAGAAGTTCCGGCGCCGATGAGAGACGCTAGGGCAGGAAAGGAAGCGGGCAATCGCGAAAGCCTCACGGTGGACGGCTGACGAGGCAGGGGTGTTAAGACGAAAAACAAACACTAAGAACGCTCAAAAGAAAGGAAAAAAGGGAGGAAGGTGGTCAAACAAATGGCGTCGGAAACACCACGAGAGAGAAAAAGAGATCCACATCCACGCGGGAGATCGTGGTCAAACCGTGAACAGGACAACTTAGGCATCGAAAAGAAAGAATCGCGGGGGAATTCAGACGCACGCATGGCTGAAGGGGCTTTCAAAAAGGGCCGCGGACCCGCAATGGAAAGGTAAATCCTCGATAGGCGAACCGAATGCGTCGACGTCCAAAACTCACTCAGGCAAAAACCAAAAGAATCCGCACTCCGCTGGGGGAAGGGACCGAACGAACAAGGGTGCCACGAGTCGGAAAAAAAAGTAGGGGCAGAGGCAAAAAAAAATTTCAAAAAAGGGAAGTGAGATGGCCCGTCGGAAGTTCAAGAATAGGGATCACAGTGGGAAAGACGGACGCAGAGAATGAAAAATTCGGAGCAGAGGAGGGGAGGCATTTTTTCCAAGAAAAATAGAGGGGCTTGCCATAATAGTCCAAGAGAACGTGAGCCCTTGCCATCTTCATGTAGTAGGTACGATGGGGACAACTTAGGCGTAGATGGAATCGAAAAAAAGATTTTGAAAAAAAAGAAGGGAAGGGGCGAATTCAAAGGGAAAAAAAGGAATCGGCGTCCCCGCGAAAGCTTCAGGGATCGGGGGCCATTCAACTACGCACCTCAACTCGATTGGAAAGAGAACAACCTCGTGGTGTGCGCAGAAACAAGAACAACCGAGAGGGGGTCAGCCACAAATGGGGGGGGGGAAGGCCAACCGGGAAATCCTTCAGATTTAAAGCGACTCGTCGAGGAGACGTCCAGTTTGGGTCACTGGGAGGATGAACTGGGGTATTCTAAGAGGAAAGGGGCTGAAAACAAGAAAAGCGAACATGCAAAGTCAAGACGCCGACCTACTTCCGACCAGAAGAAAAAGAAAATGAACTCAACTCAAAAGAGGGGGAAGTCCACCATAGATACCTCATAAAAAAAAAAAAAATTCGGAGGAGAGAGATATATCGATGGTGGCAGCTCAAAGAAAAGTAACAATAGAAAAAGGGATACTTCAAAACTATAACAATCCGAAGGGCGAGACTTCGAACACTGTCGTGGCTGAGGGGTACGCTCTGGAAGACAGGGTCATCCATCAAAAAAAGAGGAAAAAGGGCTGCTAAAAACAAAAACTACAAAAAATTCGCTGTTAAATTGAAACGGATTTCCCGAGTGCCAGTCAAACCTGAGGCTAACCGCCGTCTGATGTGAAGTAGGGAATGGAGGACCACCACAAGTTCGCGGAAAAATACTATATCGTGAGGATTCCCAAAACAAAAAACAAAAAACAACTGCTGCACTTGGCTCAAAGGACAGCGTAATGGCTGGGACAGGAGGAACGGAACCGCTCATGATCCAAAATGTTGCCTCAAAAGCGAGGTGAAATGCCCCTCGCGCGTCTCACCAGCGTACTACGCACTTCCCCGGAAGGAGGAAGAGAGCTAAATGAAATCTTCATTTGTCGGTTAGGGTTGACAAGACAAACCCGAAAGGAAAAGCACGCGAATATGAAATAATTGACGGTCAACGAAAAAGTGCGCGCAACGGGCTCGAGAACGGAAAGCCGCACGCAAAGGAGTCCGAGCGTTGGAAAAAGCGAATTGCAGACTGGGAATAAACGGGGGAAACATTTTCTGGGCGGCCCCGCGTCGTCGGCAGGACAAAGACGGCGCGTTTTGGCAGTAACCACAGCAGAGAAAAACCCAAATAGGGAGATCTATGTATACATGTCATGCTTTACTGCATCGCCTGCACAAGCAGGAGCTGGAACTTACTGCCAAAAAGAGTCGCGAGTTGAAAGCATCACCCGCGGAGCCGTTCGACATCAAAGAGGTTTTCGACCAGGGAAGAGCGCGGGAGTGGATCAAAAAGGCGGAGCAAAGAGAGACTTTCTGTTCCGACCTCCAGGAGTTGCCAAAATTTCAGCACGGAGGGAACGCCTGCGAAACGAAAAAGGAGGAGTGTGTGGGGAAAAACAACCGCGACTCCATCCGTCCAACCGTGCGTCGTCGTGGAGCAGATTGGAAAGTGGCTATGAAAAAAGCGAAGCATCGGCAAAATCACAGGGGGGAACTGCTCGAGAGTAAGACAGAGAGGTCAAAGGAAAAAAGGAGAGGGGGCTAATCCAACTAGGCTAGCTTGTCGGGATGGGGTCCACACACGACCAAGAGGGCTCGGGTTCCAGAACAAGGTCGGTCACAACGATGGCAAGAGAGACTCATCGGGCCCTCTAAAGGGGAGAGAGAATCTGACGTCCCACCGCCAAACTCACGGGACAATTGACTAAAAGAAAAAAAAAAGCGCAATTGGAGCAGAGCGCCTAGGCGCATCAAGACTTGCGCGGCGAATAGCCGAGGATAAGTCACTAAGAAGGAGTGGGAGGTGGATTTAGGCCTAATAACGGGAGTCATACTGAGTCGAAAAAGAACTAAAAACGTGGAGAACCTACTGTCATGGGCCTGGAGAGGATCGGGTGCAAACCCTCGGATGGCGACTATACCAGACTCAAGCCTCTCATATGCCGGTTTGAAAAGGACCGAAACAAAGGCAAGAGGCGAGAGCAGGGCGATAAAACAGCTCGCTCGCCAAGGGGGGGGGAGGGACCCAAAATCCATGATTTCGTCGGAGTGGTCCCTTACAAAGCGCCTGAGAGATTATCGAAGAGATATCCAACTTATACAAGATTAGATTGAACGATGTCGCCCTTCAGGCCTGGGAGAAGAGGAGCTCACTAAGGAAATCGATTAAAAGCGAAAAGGTCACTGCGAAAAGCAGAGGGGGGAAAACCCAAACCGAAAGTTGTGTTTCGATGGCCCATCAAATTAACACGAGAGTTCGACACCAATCGAACGGAGAGAAGGGGAGACTTGCCCCCTTCTAAACACTATGGGCATCGCACCACAAGAAGACCGTGAGAAGCCGGGAAAAAGGCTCAGGTCCTCGATCTACAAGGGAGGGGGGGGAAGGCGCGACAAGTCCGGAAAGAAAGGTGGGGGGGAGGTGCACTCAGAAAAAGATGCGGAATGGGAGGGGCCTTGCCGGGCGGTTGCAAGACAAGAAAAGTAACATCAAAAGCTGCTGAAAAACTAAGCGGAAGCAAAAAAGAGAGCTCGAGCTCGAGTTGGGAGCAAGGCCGCCTTGGCGATCTTGAAGTCAAGAAAGAAAAAAAAAACCAGGGGGCAGGGCAGCGGGGGAGGTCATAGGACAACGGCGCAAGACAATGGGTCAGGATTGGAAAAAAAAGCGAAAAGTAATGCAAAAAGAAGGACGTATCCAATGCATCTCAAAAAAAGGGAATCCTTGAGGAATCCTGGGGCAACGGGCATACGACGAAGGGAGAGACAACGTTCCGTCCACAACCCGGGATCAACTCGGAAAAGTCCGCTCATGACCATAGCCTAAAGAACATGGGAAAAAAGGGGGAGAGGCCGCTTGTGGCCCGAACCTCTCAAAATCCCGGTCTGTGTAGAAGCCACAATAGAACTTAAAGGAAACAGGGAAAAAATCACACCGTCTCCCACGAAATGAGGGCAAGAGATCGATGATCAGAAAAAAGGTTCCTCAGGCCTACCGCTGGATTCTCTACAAGATGGGGACGCACAAGCGCCATGAAGAAGCCAGCTCGTCTACCGTAGAAGAAAGAAAACAAACGTCAAGCAACAAGACTGAGAAAGGTCTGAAAAAACCGAAAAAAGAAAGTACTGGAGAACAAACAAAGAAATCGCGGGTGCGAAAACCCAGAACTCGAGTCAAGTTCGGTGATGTCAGGGATGCGAAAAAAAGGAGGGAGGCGTTTCATAAAAAAAAAACAACAACGTAGATGGGAAGAGAGAGAGGAAGCAACGCGACGAAGGAAAAAAGACGTTCACCGGGAACTCTTATAAAGCGGGCGCGCGGGGCCGAAGAAAGAGAATTTATGCAAAAAAGACCGTGGCTGCGGTACGCCGTACACAGCATGATGATTGAAGCGACCGAGAAAGTCAGAGCGAGATTGGCTGAGGAATTCGCGTGACTGAAAAAAGATTGGCACGGAAGGAAGTTTGGGGGGGGCGGGGGGGGGCTCATCAAACCGAGAAACCGGAACAAGGGGGGAAGGGAAATCCTCTACTCTGGAAAAGAGTCCTAGACGATGACGAGGGGGCACGGCGTGGGGGAGCTTCAAGGCCCGGCACAATACAAAAAAAGACGCGCAATGCTGGCGAAAGCAGAGCAGGCACATAACGCGACGGCAAGGGAAAAATCTCAAAGTGCCGGGAGTTTTGGTGGGAAAAAAGAAACCTGGGTTCCCACGACGTGAATGATTGGGACAGCTGTCAGAAAAAGCGGGAGAAAAAAGATAAGCTCAAGCTCCTGTCGGAATATTTGAGGAGGGGACGGCGACAGAGTAGGAATGTGAGCGCCAGAAAGGGGAGAAAGCGACTGTGGGCCATAAAAAAACGATGAAAAGGCAAAATCGTGTTGCGCATTTCACTACACGACGACCTCAATAGGGCCCAAGGAGGAGGTGATCGCGAAAAAAGGAGCGTGAGATCATATAGAAAAAAAGCCCCGGTGGCTGTTGACCGGGGATTGAGCTCCAAGCCAGCCGAAGGCCCCACACAATTAAATAAAAAAAAAGAAACCTGCCAAGCAAGGGCACAGCAAACTGTGCAAGGAAAAGGCATAGCTCTCCTCAAACTGGGGGTAAGCGGTGAAAACAAGAAACCGGAGACCAGGAATAAAGAAAGGGGTGTTGTCTAAAGAAGAGGGGGAACTCGTGAAGCACACGTAGAGAAGTAGGACTGAGTAAGAGTGAATGGGTGAAGGGGCAAAACCTACCACAATTTGGGGTTAGAAGAACGCCGTGCCTGAAGGAGAAGATTTCTATCGAGTACAGTGCAGGTATACCCCAAAAAAAGACATAGTTTCAAAAAATCCCACGAGGGGAGGGTCAGGCCTAAGGTCCAAGCTACGGAAGGAAGAGTATTCGACAGGAACATCCGAAGGAAAATAAGAAGGGATTGGGGGACACTCTCGGAGAGCGCTATCTCGCGCGGTACGTGACCGGCCAGGGAAACGGCAAAATAAAACGGCAAGAAGAAGCCACGTACTTGCTTCCAGACCTCTAAAAGGTCGAAGAAGAATAACCCGGAGTTAGAGACGTCCATAAAGCATCGCTGACGCCCGTTATGAGACAAGCCCAGGAAAAGAACACTCAAAGGGAGGACGCATCGGAGTTGATCAGACATAGCTCCGAGACGCAGCAAGGGAGATCATTGAGAAAAGAGCTGGGGGAGCGGGGGAGATTTCGGGGGTGGCAAATTACGAGGTGGCGAAAGTGGAGCTGAAAAGGAACGATTGACAATTCACTCGCCTATTTAAAACTCAGGCACGACCGGGGGGGGGGGAACTGGAACGAAAAGAAAAAAAAGAAGCTTTCCATGAAAAAAGAAAGAGCCTCCAATTAGTAGTTGGGATGCGGAGGAACAGAAGTCCCGCAGCAAGAAATTACAGAGATCATGGGGGGACTTCCTCCAGTGCGGCCTCATAGGCACGAAAGGGGCCGGCGCAGGAGGAACATCGGAGTTGGAGAAAGGGACGGGGGGGCAAAAAGCAACACACTATGCGGTTTCAAAGCGGGTCATCAGCGGCTAAGGCAAAATAGGGTAAGGAACACAGCACGAGAGAGCTCGTATCCGAAAAAGCACTACACCGAGCGCGGGGTAAACCTAAAACAGGAAAAAAGGGAACACAGCATGGAAAATGCGCCGATCAGGAGGGGACAGTAGGGGACTGGGATTGAGAAAAAGCCCGAAAAGAAGAAAGCAGATCTTAGAAAGAACGGGAGACGGAGAAATAGCAGACGAAAAGGGGAATTTTAGTGGTTAAACAAACAGGACGGAAAAGCAAGCACGAAACAAATGCCGCCAACAAGGTGGTTCCCGCGAAGTTCTTCCTCTGCAATTCGCAGGAGGTCAACACGGGGAAGGATTAAAGAATGAAACCCGGCCTTTCCGATCTAAAAATTTGAGAAAAACTTCGTCAGACGTAGAGAAGAAGCAGAACTCCTAGAGGGCCTTTGCCCATAACAGAAAAATATGTGCAAATAAGAGTTCAAAAGCTAACAGGAGCTGACGCAAGCCGGGGAAGCACGCAATTGGAAGGGTGCTAAACATCCAGGACTACGTGAGCGCAAGAAATGGAAAAGGAAAAAAACAAAAAGTGGAGGAAGATCCGTGACGGTCGATAAATTAAGCTTTAATTAAGCCCGAGAGGAAAGAGGAGAGGAAATGGAAGCAACGCGCAATCCAGAAAGCGATGTTCCTCAACCACCAAGGGAGACAGAAGAAAGTGCTCACATCCGACGGCTGGGGGAAGTCGGGAAAGCGGAAGGGAAAAATTCATTCCTTCAGAAAGAAGGATGCCACGCGACTCCTGGGGAACAAAAATCTGCAGGGGAGAAAGAGAGAAACGAAACAGACTAAAACGAGAGGAAAAGGGAAAATTCAAAGCGACCTTGAGAAAAACTACAACGAGGCAATAAGGCAGACCGTCCGGCCCTTGGCCCACATACGACGTGCTTCGACTTGTGCGCCCAAACGAGGAG
>Ga0179593_1406049_pt1 | contig 11644 bp, 17 predicted proteins | sample CZODoug2_1_08_16_FD_185931 | JGI IMG/M metagenome (GOLD analysis project Ga0179593, IMG submission 185931) | Vadose zone soil fungal communities from Angelo Coast Range Reserve, California, USA - CZODoug2_1_08_16fungal (PacBio error correction) | ecosystem: Environmental > Terrestrial > Soil >...
GGGGGGTTGTTTGCGAAGGGGGAAAGAGAAAAGGTTAGGATTGGTGGTCGGAGAGCAGAGACCGTCTTTACTTAGAGGCATTAACCGCTGTTGGTCACCGAACAGGCGATCAAAGGATCCATCTTAGAGGAAGGCAATAAGTGGACCAAATTCACATCAGCGAAAGGAAGGAGGGATGAAAGCTTTTCCCGAGAGAGAAAGAGGGGGCGTATAAAAAGCTAGACCGGACGGGTTTGGTTCAGTCCCGAGGGGCTGATGGTGAGTAGAAGACGACTATTCGCGTGGTGTAAGAGGGACGGGGGAGGGGGATGGGGATCCAAATTAGTACGGAAAAAGAAGGAGCTACAGTCGGAGGGAAGGGGTACACGGAAAGGGAAGGAATTACGTGAAAACTTTCCGTCCTACATTGGGGAAAAACGTTGGGTCACGGCCGCGTCCATAAAAAAAAAAACGAGTCTTTTGAGCAATCAAGCAAGAACTAGGGGGAGAGTCCTAGAGAATTTGGTGGGGGGAAGAAGGTGATGTCCGGTGTCCAGGGTAAAAAAAGGGCAAGAAGAGACACAGTTGAAAGATGACAAAAATGAAGCGCGGACCGTGTTTCCTCTATACATTCACACGCGAGGGAATAAGAGCCGTGGGTGAGCTTAAAGCTCAGGAGCGGGTCCTCTCTCTTCATCGGGGGAAGGCGAGGGGGGGGGACCGCAGTCAGACCTGAGAGAAGAGAATGGGGCCAGGGTGAGAATGAGGATGAGGCCATGCTGTTCCTGATTTGAAAAAAGTCTGCGAATCTGCCTGTGCATGAAAATCTAAAGGGAAAGAGGGAAAAGACTTATTAAAAGAGGAAAGGGGGGCAGTCCAGGAATCGGGGGGGAGAGCGATTCCGGGGGATTTGAGCGAAGGGGAAGGGGGGGAAATCTGCGAGGGGAGGAGAGGCGAGGGGGAATCACTCTCTATTGGAAAAGGACAGCATGAAAGCAGAGAAAAAAAAAAAAGAGAGAAGATGAAAAGTCTTCAAGAGAGGGGCTATTAACATCTTGAAGAGAAGCAAAAGATGCCACAGCGGAAGCGCTCCCAAACAACGGACGCGGGAGCCAGAGTCGCTAAGACAGGGAACGCGAAGACAACATTAGAGAGAAAGAAACAGAGGCGAACTTCAAAAAAACTAGAAAAGCAGGCTAACGCAGGCTCAAAAGGACAGTTTATCCTCTCAGAGTAGCAGGCCCGCGGCCCAACAGAAGGGCCGCTCGAAAAGAAGAAAGAGAGAGAATAGGAAAAAAAGAAACACTAAAAAGGCTAAAGGGAAAAGAGGAATCGATTCTAGTGAAAACGAGAGGCCTCGTTTTTTCTCATCCACGCTGATCGGAGGCTTTTCGGCACCGTAACAAAAAAAAGACGAAAAAAGAAAGAAAACCTCCTCCAATCTTGATCTGAAAATCGCGACCATATCCGTCGCTGAAATTTACCGTCGAAGTCCACACTTATGGGTCGGCGAAGAAAGAATCAGACCTGTTCCGAGAAAACGCCAAGAAAGAATGTAGAGGAAGGTCCGGTTGGGGGGAAAGCATCAAAGGGAAGAACGGACAGAACAAGGCCGAAATCGCCGATCGTGACGACAATAAAATCCTCTTTACGGAAAAAAAAAAACCTAAGTGTCTACCTTTGTGATTACTAATTAAGAGAGGGGGTTGGAGTCGCCCTTCGTAGTTAAGTGAAAGTCTTGGGAACTAGACTCGAAGAATGGCTCAGGGTGGATCGAATTCCGTGGAGAAGGAATGGGCCGCTGATGCCTGTATGATGCATCCAAACTCAGATGAAAGGGTTATCCAACCTTTCGAGAAAAAAGTGAGTGGTAATAATTCTTCTTGAACGTTACTGTGAATTGTGATGGCTTTGATCACAGCTAAAGCAGGAACTCTGCAATGAGGAAGGGGAGGGTACGCGAGAGAAAGCTAGATGAAGCTTCCAGCGGTTGAGGAGGAATCTGAATTACCAAAGAGGCGACGAGAAGCCCCTCAACTCAGCTAGAGGCTATAAGGGGCATAAAGCCAAAGCAGGAGTTTCCTGCGGGGTGATCGTTCTTCCAGTAGAATTTCTCATCCAGGGAGTACCAAGAGGGGGTGAAATCTGGTGAACTTGAGTAAAGAGGACCGTCGCAACGTTTTCGTTGACGAAAAAATATAAACCGGTGGAGAAACGAAACAAAAAAAAAATCCAAAAAGAGGGGATTCATTACAAAAAATACGTTCTTGGAAAAGAAGAACGTTGGAGGGGTCCGCAAGCGGAGAATTGATCTTGAGCTTCTTGAGTCGGTGAGCGGGGAAGTAGTTGACAACATTACAAAGAAAAGATAGTTCATCTAGCACCGAACTGCGATCGTTTGAGCGCGGTCTCTAAAAGGGGCCGAGATGTGAAGAGGCAGGGGAGTCCAGTACATCGAGAGTACTTTCACTCAGTCGGAGAACCTTTCTGAGTCTTTCCTGAAGAGACGGAAAAATCAGTTGAACGAATAAATTCCAGGTCGGGAACAGCTTGAACCGAAGGGGAAGGGGGGCTGTGAAAAACCACCAACAAGTCGATGGTTCATGAGAGGAAACTCCCCAATAAAAATAAAGAAAAACACGAAAACAAACTACAAAAGGAGAACTTTGATAAAAAAAAAAAATCCCTCCGGAGGGGAGAAAGTCAGAGTTCCATCTGCTCGTCGAGAGAGGCGTTGGAACGCTCCACAAAAGAAACTGGGTATGAAATTAGAAAGTGAAAATCATGGGGGGGGGAGGAGGAGGATGTAGGACGACGTTGAAAAGGAGGAATCGTAAAAAAAGAAAAGGCGGGGTAACTCATAAGGTAGAGAGACAGTCTTGGAGGGGAATGAGACCTTAGGCTCGGGGTAGGGGGGGAGAGACTAAATTATTATGGTGACGGGTGGGAGAGGAAGGCTGCGAGAAGGAGGTCGAGCGACGAAAAATTGAAGGTACTTTCTCGAACTAGTACGGAGAGGTTGGTTCATAGGGGAGGCCATGGAGAACCTCATCTGGAGATAGCGCTTCGCTCAATTCGCAATTAAGGGCTTGGGGGGTCTGCGAAGGGGTCGAGGGGTGGAGGGTATAGTAGATTTGAACGCCGGTTCATGCAAACCACTCTGATGGTTCTATAGGGGCCAAGTACTAGGAAAGGTAAGGAGTCCCACGGAGATTACGGGTTTTGCAGGCGGAATTGCTGAGGGAAATCTGAAGAGAAGAGAAAAAAGATTATTCTGAGTACGAAGGACTCCCAGGTTTGAAAAAAGGGAAAAACCATTAGAGGGTTTCTGGAGATGGGGAGGGGGGGGGAATTAATGGAGTTGGGGTGGTAAGAAAAAAGCATAAATCTGCTCAGCACTCTGAAGACTGTGGGGAGGGGAAGAAAAGAAGTAATAGGAAGTCATTGAATGCGGCAGACTGCGAGGGGTATATCTCTTACGAAATTGACCGGGGAGGTCGTAGCGCGAGATCGGCTGGTGCTAGTAGATAATGGGCTGGGGAAGGGATCAACCACGTCTTCCAGGGCAGGACATAGAGGGAAAAAAGGAGAAGTCTCTCAGGGAGTTCATCGAACAAGAATGTTTCTAGGAGGGAAGAGAGAAAAAAAAGCGTCATGGCGGAGAGAATCACTTTTGAACCCTTAATGATACAGAGGGGAACAACTGGGAGAGGATGAGAAAGGAGTAAAGGAAGGGGACGGCGGAGGATCAGGGGAGGCATCGTATATAAGAAAAATGTCCGTCAATAGATAGGGAAAAACATCAAATGGGTGAGGTATAAAATTGGCGCAGATAGCGGGTTAGGTGATGGAAAGAATCAAGAGATCAATAAAAGGGGGGTCAGGTCAGATAAGGGAGTCACTTAGTACATCACAGATCGACCAAGGGAAGGGAGGGGTCAGTGAAAAAGAAAAGGTTTTGAGATAATTTAGAGGGGGATTTGAGATGAACGGAAAAAACTATCGCATGTAAGGGGGGACGGGAGAGATAGAAGGTTGAAGGGTGAGGGAAAAGGACAGTATAGATCAAAGGTCGAAGCGACAAAGAAAAGGAGTTCGGGTATACTTCGGGGGAAAAGGGTCCTAGGTTGGGGGGTAAAGAGTGAAAGGCCTTCTGGAAGCTTTTGGAAATTGGAGCCTCGCGGTAACGGTAAGGGAAACGAGGAGGGGAAGAATCGGGGGGACGGAAGGGGGGTGGAACTGATCTATCAAGGCTACTTAGTGGAAGGGAGCGCCAGTAGGGCAGAGAGCAGTGACATCGACGCGTGGAAACAAATAGAAGTCAGGGGGGAGGGTGGGAGAGGGAACCGGTCCCACTCAGAAAAAGAATATATCATCAAAAAAAAAAAAGGAGGGGTATTATGAAAAGAGTATATATTTGTATGCATAGGTGGGAGTGGCGGCAAAATCTAAAAAGGGGGGAAAGACCACGTTTGCTCAGAGGAGAGGTAGAGAGATGTAAAACGCATGTGCTGACGGAATAACATTAATTATTAAACGGGACTGAGTTTAAAAGCAAAGAGGGGGGTCATACTACACTGAGTGTTTACGTCGGACACGAAAGGGAGGAAACTTATACCAGATAAGGGGGGGGGAATCCCTTGCACGAGTTCAACAAAACTAGAATTTGACAGAAGCAAGTGGATAACACGAGTGGGGACCGGTGCTGGAGTGCGGAAAAGGGGGACGAGAGAAGATTGACCATAAAGGACAGTTAGATGAGACTAACCGTTAAACGGGGGAGGGGGGGAAGACTGTTTTCATCGAGAAAGAGAGAATAGAGACGGAAGAAAAGGAAGAGGGGAACGTTAGAACCTGAAGGGAAGGTTGGTATAGGTAGGTGAGCGTGGGAATAATGAAAAAGCGGCATCAGGGTCATCTGGACATATGAGGTCAGTGAAAAAAAAAGAGAGTAGGGAGAAGGTGTAGAAGAATCTTAGTGGTTTGAAGACAGCAGTATAGGAAGAAGGTAGCAACTGCATAATTGAAGGAAAAAAAAAAAGATTAAACTTCCCATCTTCTGGAAGACGGGAGGAGAAAGCCTCATAAGAGCTCGGAATCCTGATTAATGAAGACTTGATCAAAACGTTAGAGGAAATCAGCAGGACCGAGGGTCACGGTACTGACAGACGAGAAAAAGGAGGGGGAGACTATCAGGCCTATCTGAAGTGAGGTCAGGGCAAGGGGGGAGAGGGAGGAAAACAGTTAATAGCTGGGAGGAGGGACCTGAACTTATAATAGAAAAGAAGTCGTCGGAACGAAAAGACGTTGAACGAAGGGGACTGATAAAGATGTAGGGGGAGAAGAGAAGACTCAAAGGAAGGGGGAAGGGATCGTACTAGGCAAAGGAAAATCGGGTAAATAGCAAAGAGAGTCAGGAGGGGACGACGCAGAGGATGGGAAAAAAACGTTCCACCAAGAAATCGCACAAAAAGTAAGGGGGGTTAGAAAAGGTCTTGTATCTGTACCAAGAAGAGAGATAAATTTCTTGGATGGAAGAAGAGGAAGAAAGAGACTTCCGAGGAGGTAGTAATAGAAGTTGGATAAAACTTCTTGGCTCAGGACGGGAAAGGAGCATGAAAAAGAAGAAAATCGGGGGTTGACAGGAAACTTCAAAGGAAGCTATCAATACACCGTAGGATCGAGAAGATAAAAATGACATGCGCAGGCTATCGTGAGCTGTAAGATCAAAGCGTGAGTGACGTAAAAGGTAAGTTGCAAATATGGAAACAAGTCGACGCGGTTGTCCGCTAAACAGGATTTGAGGGGCGAATGAGGGAGACAATGGGGGGAGAGGAGAACCGGTCAGAGGGCGTAGCAAAAGAGAATAGGTAGTGAATACTAACAAGTAAAGTCCTCCTGGGGTGGTGAATAAAAGGAAAAATGCAGGAGAAATTAGAGGACCATAATGAAGGGGGGGGTATACTAATGAAAGCGGAGTTTAAAGGATGCTACATAAGGCAGACGCTATCGAACTGGAGTAAAAGAAACTAATGCAGAAGGGGCGTGAAGAGGAGAAGGGATGTCGACGATTGAAAACTCTATCTAAGAGGAAAGAAATATCACGACTGAAGCAAAGCATCCGAGGGAGGGGTTGTTGTTTAAAAGAGAAAGGGGTGGGGGGGGAAGGGAGGTGGGGGTGGGGGTGTCAGTTAGTTGGGGTGTTGAGGGAAAAAAAAAATCATGCAGGGGGGGTTGGCACAAAGATTAACAGGGAAGGAAGGAGGAGACAGGAGGGGGGGGGGACAGCGTAAGTACTGATGACCAGGCTTCATGGAAAAAAAATGTAAAGTGGGTAAGAAAGAAAGAAAAGGGTAGGAACCGAACGGAAGAAATTGAGAGATGAAGGGGGCGGATTTCAGCGCGTATTACGATTCGGGGGGGGGAAAGGAAGGTAGTGTCTAAGCGAAAAAATGCCCTCGTGCGCGGGAGGCGAGTTGGAAGGGAGGCGGACGTGTTGTAAAGACGAAAGGTTCACTAAACTCAAGAAGAAAGAAGAGCAGCAGGGGGGGGGGAATGCAAAAATTGATTATGTGGGGAAAGGGAAGGAGCGGGGGGATAAGGGGGGAAAGAGGGGTCGAGAGTGGTCTTGAGGAAAAACGGTAATACCCGATAACGAAAAAAAAAAGGGGGGGAAAGAAGGTCTCTGGCGAGAGCACCGATCCAGGACCGAGGGGGGGTAATCAAATGGATGAAGGAAGATACTAATGAAAGAAACGGCGAAAATAATGAAAGAAACCGTAAAAGGGGAAAAAACACTAAGAGAATAGGAGAGGGGGGGGGGGATGTCAGTGGTAGTCGAGAGTCTGGGAAACTTCGAAGCAAATTCAAAAAATGGAGAAGTCTCTCAGATAAAGAGGGGAAAAAGGGGGAAGTGATAAGTAGGAGGTGGGAGAGGGGATCACAGGGGGCAATCAAAAGCATGCCCAGTAAAGAGAAAGACATACTCATGAAAAGAAACTGGGGAGCTGAATGAAAGAGGAACATTGTCGGGGGGGTCGTGAAGAAATAAGAAAAGGGGGGAGTGTAAGAATGAAAGGGCATTCAAGGGGGGAACCAAAAGGAGATAATTATCCATCATGAGGGAGGGACAAATACTTTTAAAGAGTGAGACATAAAGAGGAAGCCTCTGCTGAATCTTTTAAAACTCATCGAAAAGAATGACAGAGGGAAGCTCGCACCGGAGGGGGGGGGGGGGGGGGGCAAAAAAGGTAGGGATTGGGCAGAAAGAAGAGAGGGGCAGGAAGAGGAAATTGTGACAGGGATTGATCTTAGGTGATCAAAGGGAAAGGCAACTTCTGAAACAAAAGTCGTACTGGAGGAGGCGAGTTTGAATAGAAATTGACTGAAGGACTGGTAACGGTTGCAAAAACATTGTCCGTGGAAAGGGGCCTGACAGAGCTTCAGTATAGAGAGCTTGAGAGAGAGGGAAGCTGCGATAAAGGGTGCGTGAGACGGCCGAAAGGGTTGTAGCTGCTTTCAGTGTGAAGGGGGGATGCCAAGAAATCCCGATAAGAGTGAAGAATATCAAAAGATGCTAAGGGTAAAGAGATCACGATTTCGAGTGGAATGAAAAGAAGCCTTCTGTGTTCAACAGGAAACGAAGAGAAAGATGGAAGGAATCTTAGAGATGGAAATAGAATGGGGGTCCTCTGGGATGCCTTGACGGAGAGGCACTGGGGGGACTGGGTGGAAAGGGAAAGTGAGGAGAATTAGGGGAACTGATATGGGGAAGTAGGTTTCCGACTGATGGAGCAGGAGACTGGGGAGTAGATTACTCGGACGGAGGATGGGGAAAAAAAGGGGCTTCGCGTCAAGTCTTGTGGGCAGGAAAAAAAAAAGAAGAACGGGGGAGAGAGATGGGGGGAGGGTTATCGCGATTGGGAAGGCAGAGGAATCTTCCTCAAGAGTCTAGGAAAGGAACAAAGGGAAGGAGGAGACTCTAGAAAAAAAAAAGTAGGATAGGAAAGGGGAAATATGATGATCAAGGAAAGAATCGGAGAGGTACCTAAGAAAGAGGAAGGCAGAATCTAAAGAGGCCGGCGAAGAAAAAACAAGAGATAGGAACGCGACGGAAGCTAGAAGCAACAGACAGAAAGGGATCCTCGTGAGCTAACAAAAGAGAAAGAGAAAGAAACGGAGAGGGCATAACATTCAAGGATCATAAAAGGGAGAACGTCAGGACAGCACTTAGAAAGATGAGCGTCAGAGGTAAAAGGTAAGAGAATAGATCTCAGACCTCGTTCACAAATCATCAATTTCCATCTAGGAGAAAAAGTAAGCAGTAAGAGAGCTGAATAGAGTGAAAGAAGAAAGACCCCTAACCTGTATGAGGGAAATAATCTTAATCGGCTCGAGGAACACGAGAGAGTCAAGAGGGTGCTGAATCAGTAGACAAGGAGGATTGACTAAGGGGAGACACCGGGGAAATAACTCGAGTATAAAAAAAAAACGAGTTACTAAAGTCAAGCGGGAAATAGGGAAGAGAAGATAGAGAAAAATGGACCGGAGCTGGAAGAGGGGCAGAGAGGTTTGTACAAACGGTACCATGGTCAAAATGTACACTGGAAGAAATTTAAGAGGAAAAAGCTCAGAAGATAAAGGGTGAAGAAGAAAAAACATTACCTGGGGTCCCTCCTGTATCACGGGTGGAGGAAATCATCTAAAAGAGGGAAAGGTCAGGATGAGAAGGGAGGAGTGACTCAAGACCAGAACAGCTTTGAAGTAGGAAGGGAAGAAGGGTAAGTGAGCAGAAAAAAAGAAAGGGGTCATACTGGGGTGATTGAAGGAAGGCGGAGGGGGAGATTCAACGAGAAAACCGGAGGGCAGGGGGGAACGAGGTAAATCCCGACGGCGAGGAGATGGAACGTGGGGAGTCGCAAGGGGAAGGTGCGGGGAAAAAGAAAAGGGCCGGGGATGAGTCGGGGAAACCGGGGGAAAGGCGTACGACCAAACTAAAAAGAAAGTGGGGATCAATCCGTAGCGAACACAAGGGTAATGCGATAGAGGAGACGGAGGGGAAAGGTTAATTTATTTGAAAGGTTGAGGAAAGGGAAAATAGCAGAAGGACATTAAAGGAGGGGTTGCCCGCTAATGGCGGAAGATTCGAAGATAGAAGGTCTGACCATCTGTGGAAAAGTAGGCGGCGAAGTAACAAGAAAAGGAGGGAGAACTACAGGGAACCGACCTCATATAAAAAGGGGATACTAGTTAAGTCGCACAAAGGCGCAAATGGGGGATTTCTGTGGCGTTGGGAGTAGGGTTTCGGTTTGTCTTTCAAAAGGGTCCTTAAGCAAGGAAAAACATCGGGGAGGGGGGTGAATGGCCGAGAAAGATGACCGAGAATTTTGAGTGGCTTTAATCGCGGAGGAGAAAGGGAAAAAAAGACGACAACTCTGGGAAAAAAGACCCACAAGGACTTCGAAACAGAATAAAAGGTAGGGCGGGGAAACGACGAAGCGTGGATTTCCTCCGGAAGTGAAACGTGGAGGAGAGGAAGGAAGGGCGGTATCGTAAGGGAAAAAATCAAAAACGACTGAAAGGACGAAATTATCTAAACCGGAAACGGGCGAGAAAAGGATTTGAGCGAGGAAAATTCTACAACGCATAGGTAATATAGAAGTATTACTGTAAAGCAGAAACGACATAAAGGAGAAGGAACAAGCGGCGACAGAGGACGTGGACGAGGGCTTACAATTGGACGGGAAGGGGCAAGAGGGTTCATGGTACGAAGTGATGGGGAAAAGTATCGGGGAAAGGCCTGGCAGGTGATGGGGGGGGAATTGAAACAAAAGGAGAGTTCATAGAACCAAGCCCCACTAAAAAGAAGACAAAAAACCCCCAACAATCCTTAAAACAATCTATCAGGGGGCACCCCCAAACTCCCAGATCCGGGAGTCGAAAGGGGAAAAAGAAGCGGCAGTCTGAAAGTAGGATATACTCTGGGTATCTCTCAAAAAGTGCACTAAGATAGAGATCTCGAGGGATCGTTTAACTCTATGAGGGCGAGCATTAGTGGGGACCGAGGGGAAAGACTCTACTTCGAGGAGAAAAAGAAATTCGGGTAATACGGGTATCAGAACTCGTTGAGGTTTAAAAATACAAACCTAGAAGGAGAAAGGTCGGTGGAGTAATATGAGACTCAATCGGACGGTGAAAGGGTCGCTGGCCGTGGTGCTTCTAGCCTTATAGAAGTAGACCCGAAAAAAGATTTGTACTTTAGCAAATCTCGAGAATGTTTTCTAGTACTAATTGAATGTACCATCAGCTGGGGAATCTGGACGAAGCTCAAAGTAAATCTCAGCCGAGTTTGATGGCGAGGGGTTAGCTGTGTTACGGGGGGAGAGGAGGCACTTAAAGCAGGGTTTCAAACTAAGAAAGCTGGTGGGCTGGGAGAAAGGGTGGTCAGCATGAAGGGGAAAGGAGCCAGGATATAGAAAGGGGGGAAATTGAGGAGATGGGATCGCATCTAATAAACAAATATAGGGCAGTACTAGACACGCCCAGGGGGGAGAAACCAGATAAAGGTGGAGATGACTTGATGGGGGTGTTTAAGGGGAAGCGTGGTTAAAAAGAATGGCCAATATAGAACTCTCCTCTGGTTCAGAGGGGGTGCGCTGAATGATCCAATGACTCTGGTCAGGGAATGGGCGCAGCGCAGAAGATCTCTGACCCGTCGTGCCCGGAAGGTGAGTCCGATACACTTAGTTGTCTATAGGTCCTTAGGAAATCAAGGAGGAACAGGTCGAATATCGGGTGCTTCCCGCCATTGATCAATCTACGGGATTGAGGGGGGAGATCCAGAAAAAGAGGGAGATGAAAGAAAAGAAGAGGAGAAAATCTTCAGGCTTGGAGTCGAAAGTTGAGAAGCCGGAGAAGAGCGGGGAATGTTGCAGAGGGATGGATAAAGGGGAGGCAATATGAAGAAGGGGAAAAAAAATCTAAGCTGCGTCAATCTGGAAGCAGAGTTGGGTCAACGAAATTGATGAAGAGACGTCTTCCAAGGAGTAGAAACTTATTATCACCGGAACCTAATAAGGGGACACTTGAAAGAAGAAGCAGAGAGAACTAAAAGAAAATTGACCACTGGGCACGTATCAGCATTATGAAGAAATACAAATAAATCGAAACAAAACGTTACGGGTGCGGGTCAATACCGATGACTGGAGTAGATTCTAAAATTGGAGGTGTAGGGATCAGTCGTCCGAAAACTATATAGGAGGGGTCATGAAAACTAAGGAATATATGTTACGGTCAATTACAGAATTAGATAGGAAAAGGGGACAACTGTCGGGAAACCTAAACAGTCTGTCCATTAGGTTGGGGGTTATTCGTCGGACGGAACTTCTATTTTTGGTTTTTCACAATCGTGCAAGGCTGGGCTGAGTCATTGGCCATGTACCGGAATTCGCGGGTGACTTTAGTTGTCAAGGGGGATTGAAGTTCGGCTGCGGCAGAAACCAGAAGGTCCTCGTCTCAAAAAGGATACTGTCTTTTCAGTTCGCGCCCCAGCGTGTGCCGGTCGGGGGCGTACCTCGACTCTAAAAACAAGGGAAGAGATACCGAAGGGGGGGGTCTATTGATATGGAATCTGTGGCAACACAAACTAAAATAGCGCAAAACCAGC
>Ga0179593_1456717_pt1 | contig 11644 bp, 16 predicted proteins | sample CZODoug2_1_08_16_FD_185931 | JGI IMG/M metagenome (GOLD analysis project Ga0179593, IMG submission 185931) | Vadose zone soil fungal communities from Angelo Coast Range Reserve, California, USA - CZODoug2_1_08_16fungal (PacBio error correction) | ecosystem: Environmental > Terrestrial > Soil >...
GCCCCTTACAATAACGGGCATCAAGTCAGGTCGGGGCTTGATAGAAACTCTTAAATCTGGCTCTGCAATCGCCGGCAGCGTATAAGCGAAAGGGAAAGACAGAAGAGCGAAGTCTGCAGGTCGTGCAAAAAAGCCGGGGGGACGAAAAAAATGGAAACTGAATGATGGCATAGCAGGAAGTGAAAGACGTGATGTGCAGGACATTGCACCGCCGTCGCCGGTATTGGGCGAAACGCAATGGCAACTCGACTGGGTTGGGAAAAGAAAAGGCAACAGATGGGTGTACCTTTTGGGGGAATTCGGAACGGGGACCCGGGTCTTGAACGCAACTTTGCCTGGATGCAGGTGACCGACCGCTGTTTCGTTACGGTCACGGTCGAACGACACTGTTGCCGCGAAGGATAGCATGGGCACCGTATACAGACACGGTAAGGGACATGCACTTTGGACCCCAGGCCGCAACCAATGCCGGTCAGCCAGGGGACGGCATGCCGCCAAGACCGCTCAATCAGGAAGCCAACAATCATGGTCCCTTTCATTTTTCGGTCGTTATCTGCGGGAGAAGGGAGTGGCGTGCAGGATTGCGATGCAGACGCAAGGGCGGGCGTCAGCAGTATTCTAGGACAAAGGGAAAAGGAATGCACCTTTTGATTGGCGGTAGACTACCCGGGGAAGTCCATCGGAGAAAAGGGCATAGCTCCGACTCCGTCCTATGATAGGAGTAAAATCGAAAGACTATGCAGACTCATATCAGAGGGCTGCAACACTTCTGGGTGACACCGGGAACAACTGAGGGGGAATCATGAGGTAAAGAAGCTCAGGGGCAAATCATTCTGGTAGGGGCCATAGAAAGAAAAAATAATCAAAGGCTCACCACCGAGGATTGAAAGAGGTGTGTAGCAAAAAGGTCATTTGGAAGGTGTTTCGGTTCTCGGCATCACCAGTTGGAAAAAATCGGGAGGGCACCGGCAGAAATAGCTCCCGACGGAGATCCAGGAACAGAATCTTAAAACGACTTTGCTATGTGGGACGATCAAAGGGGGGGGAATTCAACTAAATTATAAAGGAATGGGGTTGGATTGAGGTTCAAATTTAGTAGGTGGACGGACTAGCGGTGCTAGCCCTTTTGGAAAAAAATCGGGAACTGGGTAAGAGCTTGAAGTAATCGCTGATGGGGCAAGCGCGTCACAAAAGGCATGTGGCTGTGGGTCAAGGAGGGGAAAAAGGATCTGTCAGAGGGGACTGCCCAAGTTGTTTCCAGGCAGTATGTCTTTTATACAAAAATAGTCCAGGGGATGATTCTGCACGAGCTCTATACGGCGAGGGGGGGCGACAATCTTTTGCGAAGGGTCGTCCCGCAAAGGGGAACCAACAAACTAGAAACTTTGATCCCGAACCTCAAAGTGGTGACCGATAAATTAAGGAATAGGAATTGGACAGAAAACCCGAGACACCCACAAACTGGTAGAGAAGGGGAGGTGTTCTTCTTAGGAAGGGAAGGCAGGCCTTAGGAAAAAAAACGCATAACGGCAACACCAAAGCCGCAACCAAAAACGTCCTCCGAAGAAGAAGTGCTAGCGGCGGACATAAGAGTACGGTCTGGGTTTGGTAGTATACTAATGCCATTGGGGGTGGAAAATTGTCAAGAAAGGAGGGGCATGACGGTACTTTTGAATAGATCAGGGCCAATGGCAAAGTGTTGCCTTACATTATAGGTTCATTCACCCTATCACAATGGGCATTCCATGGTTCGCGCACCTAAGAAAAGCGGAGGTCAGTCTCTCCATCGGGTGCTGCGGAGACAAAACAGTAAACCTTGTCAGGCCGACGAGCAAGATGGCTTATCTGACCAATTTGCACGCAATAGGAGGGAAAGATGATCTCTATCCACAGGGAGGCTTGGGATTCCCCTCTCGAAAGATTTGCCGAAAAGGGACGATGCTCGATTAAAAAAAAAAGATTCTGCCGGTCCGTGCGAATTGGGGGAACAGGGGGGTTTGGAGGGTAAGGGTACCTCCCGATTGTCTGGAGATGACCGGAGGGGGAACCGATATGGGCCCCACAAGAGGCCATGATGTGAGGTGTAAAGCCAAACTATGAAGGGAACTGACACAGGGTTCCTCTCGCGAAAAGTTGGACGGCTAGAGCACGTCGCACCATCACGGAGGGAAAAGAGCACCCTGTTCTCGGCAGGCGCGACGAATACTGAAAACCCAAAAACCTTCTACATCTGCTGATCCGAACCCATGTCCGGCTAGACGCTTAAAAAAAAAGAAAAGGTCCGTTCGCGTGTGGGGGGATGAACCCCTGACAGTCAAAAGAAAAAGAAGGAAGGATTCCGAACCGTTTTGGTGGCTAAAGAAGAAGGGTGTCGTCCACTAGGGAAGGACTCGAGCGTCGAAGGGAGGGCAGGCTACCGGGGGGTTGGGGGGGGTCACTCCACTTCGGGGAACCCGGAGACAAAAAGGAGCCGCTCTTCGAAGGAGGGGGCGCTGATCTACTACAACATGGAAGGTTGTCAGTCAGCTCAGGCCGGGCTTTTTATTCGGACAGAAAAGGATAGTCCGTGAAAAAAAGAAAAAAAAGACGAAACGTTTCTTGCATTGGACAGCGGTCCATCTTCATGACTGGAGCCAGGAGCTTACCCAGGAGCCGGAACAAGGAGAAGGATCAGGCCTGAAACTCCTCCCTATCGAAGGCCTGGTACCACAAAAGACCCACACTGTACACTGTTGGGCGGTTTGGGCCTTCCCGGGCCTCGTGTCAAAATTTATGGTAGTTGGCCCAATGTAGGAGGTTAAAATCCAGCTTGCGCAACGGGGAGGAGGGTCTGAAACTCGGCGTCAGGTAAGAGGTAATGGGGGGCACGCACCCCCAACGGCGTGCGATCACTCCGTAAACCGGAGGGAAAAGACGGAGAAAGAGGAAGCAATGGCAGCACAACGCCTGATGGGCACTGAGTGGTGGACCGTCAGAGGGCGCAGCCTGCGAAGCAAGACTTTGGGTGGGCTGCTTGGCGGGGGGTCCGGCAGGAGGGCGATGTCCGGCAAAGTCGAGGCGGGAGGGAGAAATGCAATCACTCTATTTGCCGAAACATTAGGGGAAAAAGGAACGACTATGCTTAATCTCCGCGACAAGACCCGCTTACTCTCAAAAAAGTGAAAAACCAGAAAAGTGCAACGAGCCGAAGGGGGGTCGTACACTAAAAAAAAGGAAAAAAAAATGAGGGGCGAGAGGAAGGGCTTGGCGCATACAGGGATGAAAAGTGGGGGGTCTGACTGGCCATAAAGGAAGGGAACATCGAAAGGGGAAAGCCTCAGAAAGAAAACTCCTCGGGGAGGGGCGGAGACATTATGACGAAACAGTTGGGAACCTGGAAGGACTTCCACATCTGGAAGTGTTGACCGCAAGTGAACAGTCACTCCCCAATCAGCGTACTGAATGGGCAAAAAATTAAAAAACGGGGAACTGTGCCTTCGGAGCCGACAATCCCGGCGACGGTTACAGAATACAGTGGAGGGGACCCATCGAGGCAAAAATTCCCACCCGGCGCTGTTCAAAAGGTTTAAAAAAAAGGAGCTAACCCGCCGTACCTTGTCGCCGAAAAAGGCCCGCCCTGCGCAATCCCGGGCAATTCTCGTGCAAGAAAAGAGTGAAGAGGGAGGTCAAAAAAAAGAACCGCATCTGTCATGCGACGACTAGGACCTAGCGCGATCAGCGAGGACAACACAACCAACGGGGAGGAAAAGAGCTGCCAGAAAATATGTCTCGGCAGCGCAGGAGGTTTCGTGAAAAAAAGAGGCCTGCCGAAAGAGCCTGCAGCGTATGGCGAGAAAAAAGAGGAGGAAAGGGGAGTTTCTCTGGGGAGGAGTCTCCTTGGTTAAAGGTCAGTCAAGAGAAAAGGGAAAAGGGTAAAGTCATTCTGTCCAGTGTAAAGGAAAGGGGGCAGGGCACGAACGTCAAAACCGATGGGGGGGAGAGGGACGACGCAACATAAAACACGTACGAGTTGCCAGAAAGAGGGGGGTCCTGCAATTGGAAAGATGAAGGGGATGGAAAAGGAAGTCAAACCGCAAGCAGTTGGAAGGTGGGCATGGGGAAAAAAAGTGGAACTTTTGTGAGCCGACAACTGGGGGAAAAAACGACTGAGGTGGGGCAAGGGGCAGAAACTTCCTTAAAAATGTCATTTACATGAAACGGGATGTCCAATTGCTCAAACCCTTCCATGGAAGGGGCTCTTCAACTGGGGGATAGACTCCAATACCCGATGTGGCCATCAGAAGGAAATGAAGGTGGTGGGTCTAAAGCAAAGAGGTGAGGATCTGAAAAGGGGATTGGAAGAAGGGGGAGGGGGGCAGTATGGCGCGGGCACGGCACCCGGGAAGCGCCCTTCTTGGGAGAGGGGGGTTTAGGGAAAAAAGGGAAAAAAACTTGAGGAAGTCAAGTAATGAAACGGGACATAAGATCTCCGCGAGGGCCTGCATCTGGGGGGACCCCTTTTAGGAAACAAAAATCAGCAATCAAGACGGGAATGGGAAAAAAAAAAAAAAAGGATCACCAGCAATATTAACTTGGCATCGGCGAAAAAGATCAGAAAAAACGATGTTTATCGACAAAGAGTCAAGAAACATCTCGAACGAAAGGAGAGGGGGGTTTTACAGCCGTTCGGACCGGGGAATGCGGCAAAGTTCCATCGGCCAGCCGAAACAAGGGGGAGGGAAAGCGGAGAGGGGTAAAGGAAGCCAAATCGAAGAAAAACTGGGAGTTTCCACGGTTACCAGGGATGCCGAGACACGCCGCCACTCAGCGGGAGGGGGAAAGTCAAGGTCCGGGGCATCGAAGAAGATTCGCACTTTTTATCGCGGATTGTGATAGAAGGAGGGAAGGCCATGGGAAAGGGGAAAGGTACTGTAAATGGCATGAACAAAAAAGGGGTCGGTGGTTCACGTTTTGCAACAAGTCAGGTCACCGAAAAAGGAGAAAGTAAGCTGGAAAAAATGCTCAGGGTTCCCTTTCACTGTTAGGGAAAAAAAGATCCTAGTTGGTATTGGAGCTTAAGAGACCTGAAGGTTCGCTGCGACAAAGCTTACTTTTGTTTGGACCGGGGTCGAAGAAAGGAAAAAAGAGGGGTAGAACCAACGAAAGCCATTTATCCCTGAAAAGGAAAGAGCGAGTAGGCGAAAATGATGAAATAAAAACTTTCGACACCAGAAGAACCAAGGAAGAGTACTCTAAGTTGTGGTCTTCTTATGTATCTGAAGAAAAAAAGGTGGGGATAACACAACACGCACGACACGAACTGCTCCCTCTCCCAGAGAGAAGGATTGATAGAGCGCATAAAGGGGCGAAGGTTGGGGGGGAAAAACTATGGACTGCCGAGCAAACAGGTCTGCAATACTTGCTGACTGGGAGGAAGGGGGATCTCGAAAGGGGGAAAAAACATAACGGCTCTTCGATTGGGGAAAAAAGGGTCACACAAGGGGTAAAAAAGGGGCAGACCAGGGTTAGTTCCGTGTCCAACCAGAAGATGTCATTCATTGTGGGGTCTGAAAAGGAAGGGGACCTCTAAAAGGCAGAGGAGGCTGAACTGACTACATCAAAAAAAAAAAGCCCCCAACGGCCAGAGCACAAGAAGATCTTTAGGGGAAGAGGACCACTTTTCAAAAAGTCAAGGAAAATCGGATGGTCAAATCTGGAATCGATAAGAAACAAAAAAGGAGATGAAGAGGGAGGGGAAGGCGATTTGAACCTCATATTGCGCAGTGCGAGCCCATTTTGGGGGAGAAAAAAAATGAGGGGAAAATTGTCACTCTTCCTGGGGGTTGACCGTTTGTAGTTGGGGGGGAGGGGAGTTCAGGGAGGGAAACGATGCTAAGTAGCTGTCTCTTCCAAAACAATGGAAAAGGAAAAAAAAAAAGTTATGGCAAAAAGGGAAAGGAATGAGATGGGAAACAACGTACAGGTGTGGACCGTTGGAAAGAGAAAAAAAATGGGGGACCGCGCAAAAAAGTCGCAACCAGCACAACAAATTTCCAAGAGCAAAGGTGGCGAGGGGGGGAATCTCCTAAAAAACTGTACCCCCCACGAACGGAAAAGCGATGACCCCGCGTAGCCATGGCCTAGGGAGGAAGGAGAGGGGGGAGGGCGTTGGAGGGAAGAGCGGTGTTTAATGCCTCGGAAGAAGAAAAAGAAACCAACCCACCGTTTGGTTGCGTCTAAGTTGCTGGAAGGAAGGCAAGATTATAACGAACAAGCTATTGGGGTAGGAGAAATGGGGGTCAAAGGTGGGGGTGGTCCGCAGCAAGCTGGACTACCCAGGTAAAAAAAAGGTCGCAACCGCCGTGAAAGAAATCGGGCTGATCAAAGCGAAACTCGATGTTTTGGGGCTATAAAAGAAAGAAGCCCACTGGTTAAAAGGAATTGCCAGGGGATCAGGGGGGGAAAAAATTTTAAAAAGGAAAATACTGGAGCCAGCAAAGGGAAAAGAGGGCGACGTTATTCCGGGCTTAAACAGACCAAAACTGGGAGGAAGTACGGAAAATTAAAAAAAGGAAAGAGCGGACTTCAAATTCTACAACAGATTGAGAAAGGGGGGGTGAGGTCGAGGGGGGACCCGGAGTGAAGAACCTTATCCAGGGGAGTACGTGGACCGCGCAGGGGAGGGATGTTACCCAAATGGTTCCCATTACGGCGCGAGCGCCAGAGGGCAGGAGGGGGGGGTGTCAAGGGGGGGGAAAAGGCTGAGACCTTAAAAAAAGAAACTAAAAAGAAGGGAGAGGCACCGACTCAAGCTGGGTGTTAGTTAGTCTCTGTGGAGGGCTATCAAATTGAGAAAAACCCGGGTCACATGAAAAGTGAAAAAGGGCTTATCAAGAAAGAGGCGTAGATAGAGCCTTGCTAACCCATTCAAAAGGGCGCTGTTGCACTGGAAGAAAATGTAAAGGAAAAAGACCTCGGGTGCATGCCGGCGAGAGGAGAGGCCGTCATCGATGACTTCGAAGGGGAAGTTCCCACCTCACACGCGTCTTATCGCGGAAAAGGGGTCAAATAAAAAAAAGCATACTCTGACGTCTCACCGGGAAAGAGGAATCGACTCCCGAGCCTAAAGAAAAGCACCGTCTAAAGAAAGAACGACAGGCGGCAGTGCGCGAAGAGGGATTCGCTCATGAAGGGGAGAAACCCATTTCTGGGACGTTTTTGCAGGGGGAAGTGGGGGGGGGGGGGGCAGCACATGATTGCCGTTGAGCTTCATTCAACGGGAAGGCCTCCGGAGGGAGGGGAAATGGTCGGTGCTTAAGGCTCAACGGAAACATAGGGGGGAAAAAACTATGTTTCCGAAACACCTCTGCTTGGGTGGACACCGAAAGGGTGTACAAGAAACGAATCTCAATGGGAAAGAAAACAACGCTGAAAACACCCGACCGAAGAGCATAATCAGTGAAAAAGGGACGGACTGTGACCTCGGCCGATCAAAAGGAATTCGCCTGGGGAAAAAGGTACTTTAAAGCAAGCAGTTCCTGCTGACCAAGAAGTGCGACCTCATTATTTTCGGAACAAAAGTTCGACTCCCATTACTCCGAAATTTCCGGGCGTCCTCATCATACCTCTAAGGGGCTAGTGGCCGCAACGATTGTAAGCGGATGGAAATAACCACTGGAACTGAGCTGCTGCAGACCGCTGAAAGGGCTCTATCCTCTCTCTCAAAAAAAGGAAGGATTAAGAGAAAAAGGAAGGAAGAAAGGAGAGCCTGTGACTGGGAGGGGAACAAGAGGGGCGTTCTTTTTAGGGGAAAAGAAAGGATTCATCGGTCAAGCCCAATTCTTGCGATAAGCGAGGGCAGTCTTAGCGAAATGTGGGATCCTTTCGAGAATAAATGGGGCATGGAAGGGTATGGTAAAGAGGCCTTCTCCTGTGTTCCATGGGGGGGCAGATCCAGTCCCGGCCATTTGCGGAGGAAGAAGCGAAGGGGGGAAAAATAGGTCAACAATTTGTCTAAGTGGTATCGGGGGGACCCTGCGTGTAACCACACACGCATGTTTTTGTCACTGACAGAACTGGGGGAAAACAGGTGTTAGGGGGAGACACACTAAAAAGTGGCCGCGACTGGGGGCGAAAGTGGGCATCTTCCTACCGTAAAAGGGTCTGCCCCGTGTTCTTTCACAGCTCCAAAAAAGGAACTACCGCCACCTTGCAGAAAGGACAAAAAAACTCCATCGAAAGAACATCCAAGATCCGGGTCGGAAAGGGGTCTTTACGCAACGGAGGAGGAAGGGGAGTCTACGGGGTGTTATTTCTATAGAACTTAAGAGGGGCGCAAAAGGGAGAGCTGGAAGGGGGATGCACCACGGGAGGTCACGAGGGTGGGTCAGTGTATGGGGAAAACCCTTTTAAATAAGGGGACAGCATAAAGCTCTAAAAAGGAATCCCTTCGCTATATTACGAGACATGCCTACCAGCAAAAAAAAAGAAAAAGAGAAATGGTCGCAAAAGAAAAAAATCCGTCGTCGACGAGACAATGGTCTTCTCAACGCATTGAATCAGGCGTTCGGGAAAACCTATGGGAAAAGAATCCTAAACCCGCTAGGGGAGGGGAAAGGATCGTGACAGGAGGAAGGGAGGTGGTCGGTAGTCCGGCCATCAAAAAAGATTAAAAGAACTACTTCCTCAAAAAAGCATCCCTTATTGGGAGGAAACGGCTGGAACATCCAGACAAGGGGGAGGGGGGGGCCAACTGACTTCTCAGGGTCTGAAAGGAGATTAAAAAGACCCGAGACAAATGGACCAGGCGTGGGGGGATTTTAGGAAAGGTGACCCGAATAGCGGCGTGAAGGGGGCATAGAGACTCAGCCAGGTTGTAAAAAGACAGAGAATAAACTAACTCAAAGTCCAGCCGGGGGAAAGGAAAGAAGGATGACCCAGGGTTTCAGAAGGGGGGAAACGATTCATTTCCATCTGTCAAATGCCCTCAAAAGCCAGGGGCCCAAAGTCCCTGGGGAGCAGTAGGGAAAAAAGTTAGAGTTTTGGATAGCTCACGGAGAAACTCGGCTTCGGCGAATAGGGGGAGAAAAAAGCAAGGAAAAAGGATGGGGTCGACAACTAAAACAAGGCCATTATCCCTCCGGAAAAGGAAGTAGCCTGACTTCAGGGGGGCATTTGAATTGAAACTCCTTAACCATCCTCCCAACAGGGGAAACCAACTTCTGGGGGGGGAGATAGTGGGACTTAAGTCAGAGTATAAGCAAAAAAAAACACAGAAAAAGGCACCAACTATCCGCCGCGAATACAAAGGGAAATGGAAGCCTCTCAAGCCTAGTGGAGGTTCGTGGGGGGAAGGGGAGAAGGAGTAACTGGAAAAGAAGGGGATCTTGTCAAAAGAGGGAAGGGGGAACAAGGGGGTACCTTTCCACATGCGGCGCTAAAGGAAAAAACTGGGTAAAAAGAGGGGGGCACAGGGGGTTCGACCCGTGTAAAAAGAAGAAATCAAGTCTCCCCTGTGTATTAAAGGAAAATTCGTAATCATACAAAAATAGGAAAAAAAGCCCAATGCTTGCCAGACCAAAGGACCCACTTGAAAAAAGGCGCGAGCATCACACAAAAAGGGGGAAGAGAACCTGTGGGTTCAGAAAGGAATGATGAGCAAATCTGGATCTCTCCAATATGAGTAAAAGAAGAATTCCAGATTTGGGAGGCAGACGGGCGGGAGTGCGTTGGGGGGGAGGGAACAGTATTGTCTTGTGCTGCGGACGTGGACGGTGTGGGAATGGTTTTGGAGGGGCCGGCGCACTATTGCTGCGAAGATAAGGCGCCGATCGGCGCTGGAACAAACAACAAGGACGGAAAGGATGGTTGTCGACCAAAAGAATGAAAATATGGTCTGCACGCTGGGGGGGGGGGAAAAGGGGGGGACAAGCCTCCGGCCTGGTTTTCGTAGACACAGGCAAAATCCAAATAAGGCTTGCCCTATCACCCCGTGCTCGGAGGGACCTCTCCGTGATACAAGGAAAAACCCCCGACATCGTCGGAAAATCCCCATTTCGGGAGAAAAAAGGAGAAGGGAGTCGTAGGGGGAGTGGTCGCTGGTTGTGGAGGACTACTGCCCTTCAAGAAAGAGCAGAAAAAAAGAAAGTTAAAGAGTTTTTGCGGAAAGGGCGAAGGGTATGTCAAGGGAGGGGAAGAGGTGCCGAGCGCTTTGGAAGGGGATGAGACCCAAAGGGGTCAGTGCGCCCCTCGTGCATACCCCGTATAACACAAAAAGGGAAAAGAGAACCTCGAGAGAAAAAGCTAAAACAATAATCCCTAACCTGGGTTTGGGACTAAACATCTCATGCCGGGACAAAAAGGAGTGGATAGGGTCGGCCCTGATCAGGGAGGGTAACCAGGTTGAACCAAGACACGAAGGGAAAGGCCATGGAAAAAAGATTGAAGGCACGGCTTTCCTTATAGTTACACCAGAGACTGAGTAAAAAAAAAGGAAAGCTTCGTCGGGGCCCCGGGACCTATAAAGGAACCTTCGGTAAAATTCCTACAAACGCCTGGAAGGGCAAATGGGGGGCCGAGGGGGAAAAAAAGGTTGAAGGCACTGTATAAGGGGGATAACAGGAAGTCTTCGTGGACAAAGGACTTGTCTGGAAAGGTGTGCCAAAAATGACCTGAAGGAGAGGGGAGAATCTGGCTTTAGGGGCAGAAGGACGGTGGCGGACCCAAGGGAAAAAGAAAAGAGGTCAAAGGTTACTACGTTCCGAGGGAGGGAGTCGGTTGCGTCTATCAATGATCAAAAAAAAAATGCCCACAATGATGGCAGGCGGAAGAGTAGAACGGAATAGCGAAGGGAGAGGACAGCCGAACCCTTCAAGCGGATTAAAAGGGAGGGGAGGTGGGAGGGGGGGGGGTCAGACCGGGCCTGCCCAATCGAGGATATTACAAGAGGAAGGCGAGTCTATGCGTACAGATTACTTCTACCATTGGTCTTGAGAAAACAGCGCACCGAATGGGAGGTCGCCAGGAGTAAGCTACAAGCAGCTTGACGCGCCGCTGGCTCTGATCGGATCAATTGCCCGACTTAACCACGACCGAAGGGAAAATGCAGGCGCCTGAGGGGCGTCTGGACAGTGAAAGGAAGGGCTTAGAATGCACTGACGAACCACTACATGGGAGGTGGAGTTCCTTTCCATCAACGTCAAAAGCTCTGACGGTCAGGCCGGCATGGACACGAAAAGTGCGGGAACCCCTCCGTCTCGCGGGAAAAGGAAAAGGGGGGGGAGGGAAAACAAGACAGAAAAATCAAGGGGGGGGGTCCAAAAAGAAGGACACTGAAACAGCGTGTTGACCCCAAAGGGGGAAACCGCCCAGAGAAAAGAAAACGCACTTGGTCACATGAGTGACCCCCAACAAAGAAAGAGACCTTTGCAAGCTTCGACCCGTTCGACATGGTTCTCATTTGCACGTAGAAAAAAGGGTTCCCCGAGGAAAAGAAGGGGGGGTTAAGAAATTTTAGAACGACCAAGTAGAAATAACAAGAAAGAAAGGGAAAAAGGGAGAAGGCTTGCATGACAAATACCTCTGCCGGGCTCTTGCCGCTCCCGATTGAAGGAAGGGGGGGAAAAAAAAAACATGCAAGCGATCAAAAAGACTATTCAGTCAAGAG
>Ga0179593_1477426_pt1 | contig 11644 bp, 11 predicted proteins | sample CZODoug2_1_08_16_FD_185931 | JGI IMG/M metagenome (GOLD analysis project Ga0179593, IMG submission 185931) | Vadose zone soil fungal communities from Angelo Coast Range Reserve, California, USA - CZODoug2_1_08_16fungal (PacBio error correction) | ecosystem: Environmental > Terrestrial > Soil >...
AGACACAAGGGGTCCCAGTTGAAAAAAACCGAAAGGCATAAGCGCCGGCTGCAGGTGATGTAGAAGGAAGAAGGATCAACCCTTTCCGAAAGATAGAGACCAGAGGTGAAGACGCGCTTTTCCCAAATTCGCGCATCCAAAACGCCGGTGTCCTACGCAAAGGGGAAAGCAATTTGGAAAAAGCCGGGGGGGAGAAACGTGCTTTGTGAGTGGTTCCTGAGAAAAAGGGGGAGGGAAATCAACAAGATTTTCTTGCCACGCGGCTGCTACAAACTGCCGGCAAACAAAAAAGTACAGCAAGCGAACAAACGATCAGTCTTTGAAGAGGGGATAAATGGGGAGGAAAAAACCAGCTAAGAGGAGAAAAGCGGGGGCGAAAATCCAAGTGATGGCTTGTCATGGTCGTTTCACGTCGTCGTTGATGCACTCGGACCCCCTCCACTACGGATCAAGGAGCAGTCCACAAGTCTGCGTAAGAGGGTGCAAAAAATTAAAAAGCCAAAAACGAAAAGAAGGGCTAACTGCCAGCTCAAGGGGAAGGCTCGTCGAATTCCAAGGGAGAGTGAAGTATGAGCGAGGATCGATCGGGCCCATAAACATGAAACTTTGAAAAGCAAAGGATCATAGACCCTAAGAAAAAAACCCAAAAGGTTTACGAGGAGAGCCGGAAAAAACTCACAGCACTGATCTGATCAACTGACCGGAAAAGTACTTCTTCCCAAAAAAAAGGGATGGGGGGCCAGGGCATCGAGATCAGAAGGAGGCACGAAATAGAGACAAACAAAATCCCAAAAAGGAAGGGGAGAGTCGAGGCGGAGAAGAATGATACTGAGGAGGAAAACAAAAGAAAAAAAAAAAAATCGAAGCGCCCAAAGAAATGCTGAGAGTCCGCAAGCCGGGGGACTCCCAGGGGAAACTGAGGAGAAGAAGGGGTAGGAAAGATAATTAGAACTAATAAGAAGCAAGAAAAATAGGAAAAGAGTCACAGGGCCCATAACCTTAAGAATGCAAAAAAACTAAAAGGAAATATAGGGGAACGTGAGCGGGACAGCAGCAACGAGAACCTGCAGGCGAAACGTGATGCTTCGAGCTCTGGCCGCAAATTTCAGTTGCTCACCGCGGGAAAAAAAAAGAAAAGGCGAACAGTAGGAGCAAACAACGCGGCTAAAAAAAAAATCAAACGTTGAGATTCAGGTCAGAACACATCCATGATACCCATGCGAAGCCAACGGTTGGTATACGTGGTTAGTCGGGAGGTAAGCTACGGGCAGGAAGACAGAGGGGGGGATAAAAGTCGCAAATCTTGCAGGGGGGGGACAAATTGAGGACACTTAGGGGATCGCCGGAATAGACAACGGAAAAGGATGAAAACAACAACAACGAGAGTGGAAGTCAAAAAGAGGCCGAAACGGTACATATAGCATAAGTAGTCAAACTTTTCCAAAAGGGGCGTTGGGGAAAAAAGCTGTCACTCCATGCCGGAAGATGCAAAAAATCAAAAAAACACTGGAAACGTTGGAAGGACCGCGTGGAGAGCATTTGAGGGGATCATGGAAACAGGGTTGGGCTGGCAGAAACCCGCGCATGGCAAAAAAGACTGGAACAAAGAGAGGAAGACGGAGCGGGTTCAGGGCAAAATGGCGCTTGGTCCAGAGTCTAAAGTGTACCTGGTCTCGTCATACTGCACAGCTGCCAAAGAAAAGTCTCGGGAAGGACCATGGTAAAGCAGCCAAGGGGGGGCTTGCCGACTTTGTATCGAGGGGAGACTTGGAAAAGGACAGTTCATATTATCGCTAAAAATCGATAGGGAAAGGGGCAGGACCCAAATGGCTTGGAGCTGTGCAAGAGGGAGGGATGAAAAATTTTCCGAGAAACAAAATCTACGACGCATGGGAGGAAAAGAAAAGATGTGTTTTCGATGAGTCTGGCAGGAAAGGGGAAGCGTGAGCAACCACTCGGTGAGGAAGAGGGTAGACTAAGGCGGTAGAAATAGATCATGAAAAGGGCAAATGTGGATCCCGGAGTGAAAAGTATCTTAAACAGCTGGGGAGGGCCAGGTCGAAAGAGTGAGGATCTCCCTTGTGCTTCAAGCATTTGAGAGGGAATGGCGGGTAAAAAAAAATAGCTCTGGGATCCAGAAACGCTCCTGGAGAAGGCCTACACAGGGAAGAGATGATCTAAGGCAGTATCAGAGAGGAGCAGGATCTAAGAAGACAACCCGCTCAATACTTGTTGGCCGAAAGGGGAGGAAGGGGGTGAGTTGGGGGAAATAGAAGCCCAAACCGGAAAAGAACGGAACGAAAGAAAAAAGAACATCAGGTAGAGGAAAAGAGGTTCTACGGGCGGAGGTTTTTCCGAGAGAAAAAAAGAAGACCTGTTTCTGGAGGTCGGGTACAAGGAGCGAGTTGGTGTAGTGATCACCAGGGTAAACAGATGCCATCGAGGAGCAATAGATTGGAAAAGAAAAAAAGGTTAGGTGTCGGGGTTAGCCCTAAAAGACACTCCATAGGCAAAGTTTTCGTGGAGTTGTGATGAATGGAGTGTAAAAAGAAGTGCGAGTTAAATGAAACGTTTGGAGGGGAAAAGTACATCTCCGAAAAACAGGTCGAAGTATTATAATGTGCGCTCGTGTTGGAGGTAGTTCTTTACAAAGACCCCTTTTTTTACGGTAATTGCATAGGCAGAAGAAGGTGGTGGGGAAAAAAAGGAGGAAGCATTTTTCAAATCGCAAAAAAATAGGGAAAGTGAAAGTAGCAATCGCACTCACCCGTTAAAGTGCAACTTCGGAAGACCAATTGAGTCACCTGAGGGTTCCGCCAAGAGGGGGGTATGGGCTGCCGTCGAACAGGGCGAGTAAAACTTCCGTTGCATCTGGACTGAACAAATAGAAAAGGGAAACCGGAAATTAATGTTACAGGATAGGGAGATAAGTCCGCTCTGCGTTGCGATTCAAAGTTCCTATCGAACGATCCTTTCTAGGTCTCGAGGAGGGCACGAAAGTGTTGGGGAACAAAGAAAAACCGATTAGAGTTCTGCACTTTGCTTCTAGCAGAGGGACCGTATTACTAATCCGCTTATAAAGAAGAAAGGGGGGGAAACAACGAACTCTTAAGCGGCATCGTAAATCGAAATAAGGTTGTCAGGGATGGGGACGTAATGGGAATAGGGCCTCACGATGGGTCGAAGCAAAAGGGAATATAAGTGACCCGAAAGTCACGGAATTTGAAAACCTACCTTAAGCACACACTTCATGGAAAGCAGGTAATTCGGGAAACTTAGGTAAGGAAAAAAAGAAGGGGATAACACACACTGCGACACTGTCGAGGAGTACCAAAAAAGCTGATGATATGCCCGAAAAACTGCAAGAGGGGGACGGAGGGTAAAGACCCAACTAAGAAGCAACTTGGCTGGCAAAGCTTTAGCTCGCCAACATTCTTACCCCTCGGAAAGGGGGATTAAGGCCAGATCCTTCGAAGTAACAAAAAAAAGAGGGAATACTGCGAAACATCGGCTAGAGGGTTCGCCATGGGGGAGATAAGGCCCTAGTGCTGAAATCCAACAGTGACGAGGAAAAAGGAGTGCCCCCGCACCTGATATAAACCTAGACGCATGTTCAGAAAGAAACTCGAGCGAGGAGGCCGCGATCAACGCATAAAAGTAAGAAACCCATGCAAAGAAGGTAAAAAATCTCCATTCAATCAATCCACACCGTCTCATCAGGAAACGAATGAGAAGAGTAAGGTCAAAAGACCACTGAACAGAGTGGGGCCCATATATATTGGAGAGAGAGAGGTTACACCTTCATAGGAGATGAGGGGGGGGGTAAAACTTGTGACGTTACACGAGAGATCGGAGAAAAAAAAGGAGAAAGGATTGCCTTTAAGGAATTCTGAAAGGCAGGGAAAGGGGGACTGCCAAGGAAACCAACTTTTTAATAAAAGTCAAATAGGAAGAAGAGGAAAAATAAAGTCACCACGAGGAAACGAAAGCAAAAAACTTGGACAAACAACTAGCGGGGAAAAGACGAAAGGACGCTTGCAGTCCTAGAAAGGTCTCAGCCTCTGGAAAATGACGGGGTCAGACGCACAAAGAAAGGGTAAATCAGGAGGGTCTGCAGGCACATAGGCGATGCCCATCCGCCTCGCCCACGTCCCCCAGGGGGAAATTTTGCAGCAAAAAAGGACGGCTCAAGGTCCTAGGGAAGTAATCTCGGGCAGTAGTGCCGGGAAGGGCAAAGAAGCGGTGTCGTACGTAATTTGGGGCTGAGAAAGAGGAAAGGTACCGTGCTAGCAAAGGTGGATCGCGACATTCAGCTTGTGCAACTCAAATTGTCGGGTCTTCGTCTGAAACGAGGATAAAAACGACCAGCCTAACTTAGGGGGGGACAGGGGAAAGCGGGGCGGCTTTATTCCAAGGAAAGATGAGGAAGTCAAAGCCCGCAGCACTGCTATTGAGCTGGGTCCGAAAATAGAAACGTCCCATGAGAAAAAAAACTAGGAGAGGAAAGTAGTCGTAAAAAGAGGGGGGTTCAAAAAGGAAAGGGGCAAGTTGAACCTTGCTTAACTAGTCTTAAGTCGTTAATCGCGGGTAGGAACAAATGAAAAGTTTAAGTGGATTCGGAAGGATCTAAGAAAAAACACGAAGGGAAAAGAGAGAGAATGCGAAGACATCCACTGAAATGGCTAAGATGAAAAGACCTTCCCGAGAGAGAGTATGTTAAGAGGGCTCAAAAAAAGGAAGCTTATGAAACATTGCCTAGAGCTTAAAGGGAAAAGCTCAAGCGCGGAACCTGGGGCTCTGTTTTCGTGAAATGCATGGGAGAATAAGGAAAAAAACTGCTGCGGGGCAGTGCGCGACATAGGAAAAGTTCCAAAAACCTAAGGGCTGTCCGGAGGAAGAAGACATAAGGGGGAAGAAAAAGAGGGTGGAGTGAAAAAGAAAGATGCGATCACCTTTGCAGAATTATTAACTTTCATCGCTTGAAAAAAGGGAGCGCTCGTACACAGCCCAAACAACAGAGACCAGGGGGGGACTAAAGGAAAACAAAGAGAAAAACAATAAAAAGCGAATCGCTGGATCGTCGGTAAGGGGGGCTTGAAGCTCAGGTGTTCACGGGACTCGTGGGAGGAAACAGTCAGGAAATGTGAGGAAAGAAAACTCACTGTCTAGACCTAAAGGGGAAAAAAGTGGTAACGACCTGCCAAAGGACATGCACGGTGCGCGAAGCCGAAACGTTCAGGACGAAGAGGCTGGAGAAAGGGGGAAAAAAGAGAGAGATGTGAAAGGGGGAAGGTGAAGAGCCTCGACGCATCAGAATCGGCCGCCAACAAAGCTGGACTGGAAAATGAGGAGAAGCCCTACCTCCATCAGAGAAAAGGGAGATAAGAGGTGGAAAGTCAAGGGATGATGAACAAAGTCAGAAGGGGTGGGTCCACAAAACAGTAACACGATAAGGAAACCTCGATAAAGTTTCAGCGTGGTTCAAAAGAAAAAAGATAGTCGCATTCTGAGAATATGACGCAGAGGATATTTATGAAAAGGAGAGTTTTGTTTCAACCAGTCCTGGCCGTTTCATAAAGGGAACGTCGGAGCTGCGGCCCACTATCTCACAACGAGAGGGAGGAAAACTCACCGGGTGAGGCACGGGCATATAAACATCTTTGCTTGGAATTAGGCAAAAATGCCACGAAAATACATCCAAAAAAGGCTGTAAAGCGCTACACAAACAGAGGCGCCATTTCCAAAACCAAAAAAAAAAAACAGAGAGGTTCCAGAGTATTGCGCAAAGTAAAAAGGGACGGAATACCAAACTTACAGGGAAGAGTGCATAAAGAAGCGAAAAGTGTGCGGTCCGAGATACTGCGCATTTCCTTCCTTGTGGGGGAAAAGATCAGAACAGTTCGACTGAGTCAACGAGAGCCGAGAAAAAAGGAGGCTCAACACGTTGAAAAAGAAGAAAAGTTGTCATAGAGAGCGTGTTTCAATCGTAGAAAGAAGGACAATAGGGTCCCGCTATACAACTAGAACAAAAAAAAAGGGAGAGAAAGGAAGGTATTAAAAGAAAACAAAAGAAGGGTTCGGGGGCAGAACGAGCTAGTATAGAGGGGGAAGGGTCCATCCCATCGAGGAGTCCAGAGGCACGGAATAAGATGCATTCCTGAGGAGAAAAATATGGATGCCGACATTGATAGCAAAAGTTGTAAAAGAGGATGGTTGTTTAGTACCAAAAGAGTCGCATCATATCCGGGGGGGAAAAAAAGTGCTAAATAAAAGGGATCAAGAATAAAATCTTGGGCACTTAGTCCACACCAATGTTAGAAATATCCTACAAAAAAGACTCCACTAACCTAAGAAGCAACAAGGACAATAAGAAAGCAAGAGTATATAATATATCAATATCATAACAAGGCATCCTGGGGGAGAATAGTGAAATACATGGCCGTATATCCCCCGGGGTATTTAAGAGTGTCTGAAGGATAGAAAGACGGGAGGAAAAAATACCAACAGAAGATCAAGTGCTCCACAGCAGAAGCAGAGGCCAAAAAGTTTAAAAAAGGGGAAGTCCCTTTGGAGATGAGCGAAGGGGAAAACTTCAAGGAAGAATACGGGCGGCCGGCTTTTCAATTCCTTTATCATCTTGGGTGAGGAAACAAAGGACTTAAAAAATTTTAGAAGTGTGAACGCATGCCTTTCATAAAAAGAAATCCAGAACAAGGAGGCAAAATTCGAGGGGGATGCAGGACAGGTGCGAACATGAGAAGAAAGTCAAAACAGATGGTGTCATCAAAAGACCAAAAAGGGAGTTACGCCAGGACGAGGGGAAAAAAAACAAAAAAAGGGACAGAAGACCACCGCGAGGGGGGGTGAGGGAAGAAGTTTAGGAGAAGCAGCTCACTATCAAAGGGGGGGGGAGGGTTACCTGGAGTCTAAACAGAAAAGAGGGTTCTTCACACACACCTTCGAGACAAAGGGAAAGAGGAAAAACAAACATAGGCTTGAAAAGAACGCAAAAAGAAAAACTTTTGCTCAAATTGAGAGATGCTCCAAAAAAAGCGAGAACATAGGGCTCTCCTTGTATAGACGGGGAAGGGACGGGGCGATCTAAGGGGGAATCAGCCGGACGCCGCCAACATTAGAAGGAGGTCCAAACAATTCTGATAAGGGGGGAAAAAAGAGGGAAAACAAGAAAATTCCGAAGAACTAGAATCCAAGAAAAAAGGTGAGGAAGAATGTCTACGAGCCAGAGTGCCTTGCTTACCGAACAGGAAGCTAGAGAAAAAAACCCATAGGGAACCTTAAAGTCAATTGCAGACAAAAAGGCAGAGAAAGAGAAAACTAAGAACAGTCCTAGAAAAAACCCAGGGTACTAAGGTCCCTGTAACAGGCTCAGGAAGGGAAGTGAATCTAGGATCTCCTAGGGGAAAACAAGGAGAAACGAAAAAAAACCTGGAGGGGGGGTGCTGACAGAGGGGAGAGAAAACTACAAGGGGGAGGGGGAAAATCAAAGAGACAAAGATCTAAACGCACCTCTGAAGGGATCAAACTGAACCCATGCCTAAAGGTGGTTAAGAAAAAGGAGTAACAAAACGTCTAAGAAAGAAGAAAAGGCTAGGCAAGACTTCAAGCCGTGAGGTTCACGACTTACGTTTTCTAAAAGGGGTTAGAGGAAGAATAGAAATTAACAAAGAAGGACCTTGCAAAAAAAAAGAAAAACCGTCAGGGAAACTTCCGCACAAGCACCACCACACTTCTCGGAGAACAATTCCTCACTAGCGATATTGGAAGGAGCTGGTGCTCAGTAGACACCGACCTAAAAGACGTGAGACTCGATTACAAGGCTGAAAAGGGGGGCAAAGGTTTCAAATCACCGCTTGAAAAATCCATAAGAGTAAATGCCAGTCGGCGAGGAACCCCAATTCAATGGAAGAAAAAGAAAAAGCCTTAGAAAACCCTGGAGAAGGAAAAAGGGTGGTGGGAGAAGGGTGATCGGGTAAGATCTAACGGGCATAGAGCTGAGGGGGTTGCAAACGGCCCAAGGTGTGACCGTTGGGGGGAAGGCCTGGAGAGCGGAAGGAGATGTACCCGGCACGAGATCGAAAAAAAACAACAAAGAGGAAAGGAGGAAAGAGAGATATCGACGGGACTAGAAAGGTCCAAACAATTTTCCACCACAACGTTCAGGGGGAGAATTGAAGCTCCATTCTGTCAGCTACCCGATCACAAATGAGAAACAAAGGTGAAGGGCCCGTAGGGATAGCAAGGGGGTGGAGCCGGAACAACGTTGAGTGGGGATCAAGAAAGACCTAACTGTGATGGGTTCGGCTGGGAGACAGGGAGAGGAAATCGGTGTGGCAAAAGAAAAGTGCCTATTTGTTATAAAGAGGTAGGAGGGGTAGGACCTTCAGGTCGGGGTGGTCTGACTGCACTCTCAAAAAAAATCAAAACGGGGGAGATCATAATTCTTGGGGGGGAAATCACGAGAGGGGCGTCGACTTGTGGGAGCGGATTTGGAGAAATGGGCAAGGGATGAGGTAACTTATAGATCTCAAGAGGGCAAAAAGGCGAACTGGCAGGAAATACCCAGGACGGAAAAGTTGAAGATAACAAAATCCGGAAAGTGGGCTAGGAATTCCTCAACCGAGAACTGACAAGAGAGTCCCAAGACGGGGGGCAATTTTTTGTTCCGTAGACTGTCGTAGAAAGAAATAGGATCTCGATAGCACACCACCACAGAAAGGGGAATGCCAGGGGGGAACTCGGTCGACGACTAGAGGAGGGAAAACGGAGGGAAGTTGGAAGGAGGGAAAGGACCTCGGGTAAAACCATTACGGGGGGGGGGTCACATACCTGACATAAAACGGGGGATGAGAGAATGGGGCGGGAAAGGCCTAGGAAGGGGACTTATAGAAGAAAGAGGATATTCAAGCACTGAACCAACACTCCACTAAGCTGCCCAAAAAATGAGCAGGATACGGATCTTCGTAGTTGAAGGGAAACAATACAGAAAACTTGGGGTTCCCGGAAAAAAGACAAACGTCCCTTGGAGGTGGGGTTGGGGAAGAGGGGTCGATGAACGAAGAAAAAGCGACCAAACCATTATATAAAGAGGGGCGATTAGAGGAGAGCCTAGAAGGACAGGGGAAAATAAGACGGGGTTCTGAGGGGATTAGTCCGTGAAAAATATGGGGGATAAGGTTGATACAGAGACCACGGGGGAAAAAAAAAATCTCGGTTTGCAAAACATAAAAGAACAAAGCCCTTTCCGGCAGAGAGGGAACTCAAAAAAAGAGAGAGCAAGGGGGGGAAAAAGGGGGGAGGGTGATGCAGGAAATAGGAAAGCGCGTCGTACTCCAGGGGTGCGGGAACGGAGGGGGCAAGAAACTGGGACTAAGGTCATAAGAAAATCAAACATATGGCGAAGGGATGACTTGGTTTCAGTTATGGATACAAGGTTCAATTCGCGAACAAGGGGTTAGAACGCAGTTCCATAGGTGGGAACGAAAAGAATTTGTTGAAGGGTAGGGGGTCACAACCGGGGTACACAAGAATATGTTAAAAAGGAGGAGGCATCATCAAAGAAAAATGTAGATATATAACAAGATCTCGAAACTCACCGATAAAAAGGTGCCAACAGGAATGCGGAAGCAGTCCCATGCTTCAAGCCGCTTCTGGTGTCTCGACATGGGGGTTTGAGCCCTTCTATCACATAAAGAGGAAAATAACAAGGGGACATAGAAAGGGGGGACCAACTTTATAACCGAAAGGACCTGTTAGGATTGAGTTAGAAGAAGTACTCGAGGGTGCGATTGCAACGTAGACGCAGTGGACGGTCGAAGGGGGGATAGAGGGGGGCGCACCGATTGAATGGAAAAAGATGAGATATCATTAAAAGAAGTGGTGAGAAACACCGAAAAAAAAGATTAATGCGGATCAAACGAAAAATTACAGGAAGTTACAAAATGGGGAGAATAAAAAAGACCAAGTCGAATGGGTGCCAGCCAATGAGGGGGGGAAAACCCCAGGACGCAGGTAAAAGGTGGAAGGGATGGGCGGGTCGACCCAGAAATGAAAGTGGAAAAGGGTTTCGAGAATGATGCATAGAACAGGGTAAAAGGGGTGGCGTCATCAGGATGGGAGGATAATAGTGACCCAGAAAAAAGGACTTCGGGGGTTTAATAAATTAGCATCAAAGATAGGGGGGGGGGGGCAATGTCCAGAGCCCATATGGTGATACTCGGGTTCGAAAAATAAAAACTCATGAGAGTTCCCAAGTAGACAGTGAGGTCAAAGGGGATTAATGGGCCCGGCTCTCTCAAGGAAGGTGAAGGAGACCACTCTTCATAGAAAAGAGTCGCTAAGCGTAAAAGAAAACGCGCGGAACATCGAGCATGATAAAAATTCAAAGGGACATGATCATAGCGTGGAGACCAAGGAAGCAAACTCGTGAGCGAGGTCGTGGGGTTAGGATACATTGGATTAAAAATAGAAAGAGGCGTGAGAAATCTTGGACTATGGATGGTCTCCAAAAGAGGAACCTCTTTAAAAAAAAAAACGGAGGAGAACTAACTCCACAGTGTGGAGGGGACTCCTTGAAGCCCTCTACGTCAACACTAAAACCCCAACAATTATAACAACTACCTCAATGAAAAAAGCAAAAAGCTCACCACGCACTCCCGCTTCTCAGAAGTACCCTCTAAAATTTTTCTTTAGAACTACACGCGGAACTGAAAAAGAGACGCTCGCGGGTGTAACCGTGGCAAAAGGGGAAAAAAAGATGACCGGAAGAGTATCTGGTTCGAAAACGGCGGGAAAAAATCGGTATCTATACTCGAGGGAGCTGTATAAACGGTCAAGAAAGAAAAAGGCCTTGCCATTCAGGGGGGCTGCGGCCGCTGTCAGGAGAGGGCCCACAAGGCAATCAACCATACTCCTAGAGAGAAATGGGCCACTAAAAGTTGACGCACTCCAGCGATTGAGGGGTCCACGTGTCGAATGAGTTGTGTGGGGTGACCAGCCTGGAGTCCAGAGTGGTACGAACAAGGAATAACCAGAGTTACAGAAGAAGTTCTCTGGCCAAAGAGGAGCCAAAGGAGGGCCCAAACTTGCGGCCCACCGAAGGAACCGGTGCAAGAGAACAATGTGCAAAGCCCACCACTTGCATACAGGCTAAGAAACATGGAGAAAGGGGGAAGCGGGAGATGAAGGTTACGAAACTTTTCGGGTGGCAAACTAACGGGCGCGGAAGGGTATTAACGAGCGATAAGGGGGTAAACGTTAGCTGATCAGACGATGGGCAATACTGAAGACGGGTCTCTCCGCGTATAAAAACTTGAAAGACCATTGAGACAGTTCTTATCACAAAGGAGTAAGAATGATGACTACAGAGACAAGCTATAGGTGGTGAAAGGGGCTGGGGCGCGTCTGTATTCACCGCCCAAAAAACAGGTCATGCTATGGCATTAATCACTAGAAAAAAAAAATAGAAAAAGCCCAGGTAACGATAGTGGCTTGGGGGGCAACTGGCAAGCAGAAATTCGGAGGGCTGGTTAAAAAGTTCTGACTGGCTTAAACATAAGATGCCGCGCCGGAAGGGAAAAAGTGGGCGAAGCCTTGACTAGCCAGGGGTAATGGGATTAGGGTCGAA
>Ga0179593_1595357_pt1 | contig 11644 bp, 19 predicted proteins | sample CZODoug2_1_08_16_FD_185931 | JGI IMG/M metagenome (GOLD analysis project Ga0179593, IMG submission 185931) | Vadose zone soil fungal communities from Angelo Coast Range Reserve, California, USA - CZODoug2_1_08_16fungal (PacBio error correction) | ecosystem: Environmental > Terrestrial > Soil >...
GGGAGGGGAAGGTCCTGGCAAAGAAGATACAACGGGATTGAATTCGCCGGGCTGTGGGGGGGGAAAAAAATTTCTTGGAAGACGCCATTAGGTCATGTCGGAAACAGAACAAAAGGGGAGGGTTACGATACCTTAGGGGACTGCCGGGGGGGGAAAAAGGCGGCTTTTCTTATCTGTTTCGCTGCCCCCGAAATCCCCCTTAACAGGGTGGGGGGACACAACACAGGACACCGTGCCAAGAAAAGTCCGTATACCCAGTCAGGAAGGGCGACTTGAACGGAACCTGTTGGTTTTGGAAATAGTCGCTTTTCCCCTGGGGTGCGACCAGGAACCAAGAGCAGAGGGGGAAAACTGGAAAAGGTCCAAAAAGACCAACCAAATGGTTTACGGGTTTCCAAGAGGAGTGTTCCTTAAACAAGGGGTATCCACAAGAGAGACTAAGGGGGAAGGGGAAACCAACCTTGCGGTCAAGGTTGAGGGCCGCCGAAGATGAGACACCGGCGAGGGTTCCTTTGCAAACGGAACGAACACGGAAAGCGGGTCAAGAAGGTTCTCCCGGGCTTATGGTGGAAGTGCAGGGGAAACGTGCCCTACGCCGTTAACCTACGAGAACGGGACTAACAAAGGGGAAAAAAAGCCCAAAGAAAACAAGGGCACCCCGGGGGGGGGTTGCCTACATTGAAAACCGGTCTGGTCAGAGGAAGCCCAGAAATGCCAGCAGTCCGGAACTCCAACGAAAAATTAAGAATAGGCGGGTCGGCAAAATGGGCAGGGAAGGTTACGTGAAAGGAAGTTTGTTCCAGCGACTAAGGGGGCCCTGTCGGCCCTCGAATTAGGGGGGAAAGGGAAAAAGTCAAAGCAGGCGACAGCCTGGTCAGTAGTATTGGTTGAACGGACCCCTCGGTCGCTACTCATTGAAGGAAAGACTCACAGGGGGGGTGGAGTCCCAGGGGGTCAGAATCCGAGGCCACCCAAGGGGCTCCCCTACCCCACGAACGGCACCGAAACTGAAAATGCCGCCAGCCCAAAAAAAAAAAAAAACGCGGGGTCCAAGAAAAACCGAAGCGGAAAAATCCATCCAAACGATTAAGCCACAGACCGGGGGGGTTCCTCGAGGCACGAGTGGGGGGGGGGCAAAGAAGGGAGGGTGGAAGGTGTAAATCACACCGTGGGCGGCAATTGGAACAGTGGAGCAGAACTCACTCTTTCAAGGGGGGCTGAGAGGCAAAAAAAATCCAGGCTGAAAAAAAAAACAAATCTTTCGTGAAGCCCCAACTACGCTTAGGGGCCCTTGAATGGTGATCTGGGAAAAGGGTGGTCACCTTCCCTCCTCAAGGGTAATGAAAACGCACGGAAAAAAAAAGATCCTCACTTAAAACGGGAATAGGGGAAAAAGGACTTCAGGAAAGGGGGCGGAGGGGGGGGAAAAACCTAGCAACTCAGGATCTACCCTCCGGCAAGAAAAAACGGAGCACGCCCGAAAAAAAGGTTCGGGGAAGGCAGGATTGACCGGGTTCACCCCCGACCCACCTGGAAAAGAAAAGGTTTTTTTTAAAAAAAAGGGGGGGGGGGGGTTTTTTCGGGGGAAGAGCGGTCCCTTACAACAAGACGGGCATCAAGGGTAAGGAAGGACCGCTTCGGGGCTACAAAAATCAGAAAGGGCATACTACGGAGTGTGGACGCCTAAGAGGGAGCCCCCACACATTCGAACCATCTCATAACGCGGGAAAACTTTTAAAGGAAGGGAAATTCACATCAAGAGGGGGGCTGAATTACGCTTCCCACACGGCTGTGAAACGGTGGTCAGGTCAAGACCAACCTCAAAAACCGGGGAACACCGGTGAGCTGCCCTCCAAAAGGGACTTGGTTGTCACTATTGACAAAAAAAAAGGGGGAAAGGTAGGAAGCAATATCACACGGGGGAATTTCAGTGGGGAACTCGGGGAACAAGGCTAAGGGGGTAATACCGTCCGAAGACCAACGCTTGAGTGGGGGGAGGCAAGACGGGGGGTAACCCCGGACTGAATGGGTCCAGTCGGTCCTTGACGGAAGAAAAAGGAAACCGAGGGGGGGAGAGGAAAAAACCTGCCAGATCAAGCTCTGGAGGGGGTCCCACAACACCGACAAACCTTCCCTGCTATGACAAGGCGGGGGGGGAATTGTTTTCCAAGGGGGGGAGCACCAACTACTCAGGGAAGGGGCTTTTTTGGGGGGGTTGGGGGTTTGGGCTTTGCCAAAAGAAAGGTGGAACTGGGTTTTTCAAGTCCCCACGTGGGGGTACAACCTGAAAAGATGTGGACAGGTGGCGGAGGGAAGAAACGGCCCACGAAAGGGTTTTTCCGAGGAGGGGAAATGCAAAAAATCTGGTGGGGCCGACTACCCGATAGATAGCAAACAAAAGGGGAGAGGAAAAAGAGAAAGAAAAAAAGGGGAAGTCGGCCAACCAAGTAGATCCGGGGATTAAAAAAAACCTGGGGGGTGGGAGGGGAAGGAAGAACATACAAGGGTGGAGGGGAACGTGGGGAAGAGATCCAAGTAAAAAAAGGAAGGAGAAAAAAAAAAAAGCTATTTCCCTGAGTAGTGGAAGCGAAAGGGAACAAAAAACCAGATTACTTGTCAAGGGGGGGGACGTCAGGATCGGGGGGTGGGTTGGGACGGACCAAAAAAAAAAAAAAAAAAAATCTGTGCCAAGGAAGGGAAATAGGTTTGGAAGGAAAGAAGACGCTGAATCAAGACCACAGAGAAAAAAGGAGTACTAAAAAAAATCAGGGCTGGGCCCAAGGTATCACGGAAAAAAAGGTCCCCCAGGGGGGAATTTCCGGGAAGGAAAAACTAGCCTAATACTCCCGAAGGGGGTGCCACAAAAGGAAAAAGGGGGGGAGAAAAACGTGACTCGAAAAGTACTTGAAAACCGGTGAAAAAGGGTATCAGCAAAAAGGAGGGAAAGGATATGTGAAGTGGAACCAAAAGGTGCCTTTTTAATAATGAGCAAAAAAAAGAGTTATTATATGTGGGGGTGACCACGTGGGGGGGAAGGGGCTGTAAGGGGGCGGCACTGGAGAAGGGGAACCGAAGCTTAGATCCTACACAGAAAAAATGTTTTGAAGCGCGGGTAAAAAAAACGTGGAGGACCGAACCCCACCAGGGGAAACAGGGGGGATGACCAAAAGGGGGGAAAAAAAGGGGGACAATCAAACCAAAAAAAGGGGGGGGAAAATTTCATGTTAGGGAGAAAAAAAGGTTCTTGGACAAGGGGGGAGAGCTACGTGGATGGATAGTGGGCCCTACAGGATGGGAGTAAAACGAAAGGACTGCACCAAAACGTCAGTGATACTGCGGTGAAAAATTTCCACCCTGCCGAGAGGTGAACAAGCACAGAAAGTAAGGGCCCCTAAGCCGTGTCAGGGAAAGGAGGGGAAAAGAAGCAGGGACCACAGGGTTGGAGGAAAGGAAAAGTAAAGTATTCACTGGGGCCAAGGGGGGGAAAAAAAAACAGTGTAACGGGCCAAGCACAAAAAAGAAGAAAGGGCACTCGCAAAGAAATTTGGGGATTTGTATGCGGGCAAGGTTCGTGGAACGGGACGGCTGGAAAAGGATCGTGGGCGCTGGCGCCAGGGGGGTTTCCAGGTTGCGCCGGGGGTAGGGGATCCGGGGGGGGGGGGAGGAAGCCGGGAATAAAATCCAACCTTTTACGCACCGAGCCATGAGGGAAGGGTGAGACACCCCTCCTGAAAAGAATGAACCAAGGTTCAAGGAAGGCTAAATAAAAAAAAAGGGGGGGTGAGGGCAAAGAGCCGACAGCGTAGGCAAGGGTTGTTGGATGAAAAACGTTACCCGCTTAGGGGGGCGCCCCCATACCCTGGACGAGGCAAGACAGGAAAGGATTTAAAGGCGGAGGGACGGAAAACGATTGCCAGAAAGCCCGCGGGCAGGGAAAAAGGACGTCTTAGGCCCAAACAGGGGTGGGAAGGGACAGAAGGTTATCTTCGGAAAAGGGCTCATTGCCCGGGGAATGGCACGGGGAGTTGAAAGAAGGCCAAAAGTCCGAAGGGACAATAATAAAGGAAAAGGGGCCCCTATCCGTTTAGTCAGGTGGTGATCCAGAAAAAAAAATGCCAAGAAAAACAGACGAGGGAAAGGAGGGCTGCAAGTACCCTAACCCGAAACGCAGGTATATAAATAAAGAGGAGGAAGGGTTGAACTGGGGGAAACTATGCCAAAAATTGAAAAAAAAAGTAACTTTTGGGGGAAAAAAAGGGGGACCCAGGGGGGCCCAATAGTGATCTTGTGAGGGAAAAGATAACCAGGGGAAAAACTGTTTTTACTCAAAAAAGGTCCCGTGCAAAGTCGAAAAGAAGGAGAACGGAACTGACGCAAAAAGGGGGAAGGGGAACTGAAGTGCGTTCGAAGCGAAAGATCAAAGGGAAAAAGACTTTGGGAAAAAGAAAAAAAATAAGGTAGAGAAAGATGGGGTCGGTTAAGTTCCACAAGGGACAAAGGAAGGGCGTAAAAAAGAGAAAAACACGAAAAAGAACGATCAGAGTACGCCCGCACAAAGCCGGGAACGGAAAAAAAGAGAAACAACAAAGGAGGGAAGAGAGAGATGGGGTCTTTGGAGAAGAGGGACGAGTAAAAACAGAGCAGGGGAACACAGAAGGAAAGGGTGGGTCAATGGCAAAGAAAGGGGGGAAAGTTCACACCGTTGGAAAATTCAGGGGCGGAACTTTACCGCAAAGGGGAGGCTACCTTGGGGGGGTTATAAAGGGTACCGAAGGGAAAGGACGCTGGAGAGCTCGGAAACCGAAAGACACACAACTCACCGGAACCGGGAAAAAACGGCCCACAGGGGAAAAAAAAGCGTCAGGTCAGGTCAAGGCCAGGGGGAGGACTGGAAAGGAAAAAAAAATGTTGTGGGGGAGTCAAACCGCTGGAAAAATGCTGCCAGAAAAAGTACCAGCTCAGGAGGGCAATACCGGAAAACGGGGCGGAGAGCACCAAAGTGGAATGGTTGGTCAGTCCCTTAACCACAGGTAAGAATAAGGGGGGATGACTAAAGGTCTCTACCTGACCACAAGGGGGGGAAGGTTTAAGGGTACTGGTAAAAGAAAAATGCTCAACCGCGAAAGGGGGGGTTTGTCCGTGGCAAGCAAACACTCGCCTGGGAAAGCCGAAAGAACAGGTTCAACTCAAAGGACTTAGGGGCGGGATTTGAGAGGGCCACCCGCCCTAGGGCCTTTTACAAAAAAAAAGGGGAAAGAAAAAACCATTCCGGGAGAGGCTTAACTCCTGGAAAAGTTTCCCCCGGACCCGAACTGTGTCGCGCAAAAAAAAACCCATCTGCCAAGCAAAAAGCAGGGAGGGGAATCGCCAAAAAGCGAATTAGCATCCAGGGAGCTGCATCGTAAGAGGGGGACAACCCGTTGGGTCAAGCAAGGACCTACGCCCTGGCAAAAAAAAGGGGAATGTAGGAAAGAAAGAAAAACTGGGGAACCCAAAGAAAAAACCTGGTCAGCCAGACGCAACCACCCGAAGGGAGCACTACCTCAATGACTGGCATGGAATCACTCGAAGTGGCCGGTAAAAAATGGACAATCCCGAAGCGCACCCGAAAACGATCACAAAAAAACCACCCAAAAGGGGGGCCCATTGCGAATAAAGGCCATCTGCCAGACGAAGGAAAGGAAAAACCAAAAAACCAGCGGTCCCATCAACCACAGAAAAGGGGGGAAAACGGGGGTGCAACGAATGCCATCAAGGGGGGTGGCATGGGGGGAGGAAAACGTTAAATTGGGAAAAAAAAAAAACGGATCACTTTGAACCATGGGTGATAAACACGTCAACAGGAATGGGGGGAGAAAAACCTCAGGGGGAGGCCCCCCTCTCATCTACATCAGAGTAGAACACAGGGAAGGAGTTTCCTGAAAAGGGAAGCTTGGGTAGTCCTCGCCTACTAAACGAAAAAAAAATCATTTGGAGAGGACTCTCCAGTTCAACTCAAGGGAAAAAGGTTCTAGAGGGGTACCGGGAAAAGGTGTTAAGAGGGGATGCAAAACAGCAAAACAGTAGCTCTACCGACGGCAAGAAAAAAGGCGGCCACCGAAACCTAAATGGGGAATCGGGAGAACCATCCTGAAAAAAAGGAAAAAATGGGGAAAACAAACCGGTCCACCACCTACAAAAAAGGGGTTTTTCCACCTGTGGCCTCCCGCGGGTGGGAAAAAGACTCTTAAAATATCAAACCCGCTTAAACGGGATAAAAAGACGACTCAACGGCAAGAGTGACTCGCCCTTTGAAAAAGGCTTACGGCTCCCAACGGGTGGACCATAACTCCCAAAGGCCACGTCAACTTCAAAAAAAGGGGCACCGGGGTCACTTCCACCGAGGCTGATTACGCTTCCCCGGTGGGTTGTAGGCAACGGGAGGGGAAAGATTTCACGAACCTCAAAAAGGCCACCTGGGGGGGGGAAAAAAGGGGAACTGTGGACACAGAAAAGCGCACCAGGGAGTTATGTTTAGGCCGGGTGTCCTCCTACCCGGATTCAAAAGGGGGAAGAGTACATCGGGGAGGGGAATAACCGGGTCCAACGGAAAAAGGGGAAAAAAGGTTGACCGTACGGGTTCACCAGAGGACCTACGGACTTGTAAAGCGGGGAGAACTAAAAAAAAAAAGTTTCTTACTGTTCATGGAAAAGAATCAGCCTAAGGGGGGGAAAAGTCCCCACCCAAACCAACCCGATCCACGCAGAAAGGCCCCGGCGAAAAATAGGGGGGGGGCATATTGAAAAGGATCAACCAATAAAAAGGGGGCGCTTTTGGGTTCTTTCGTTCTTCCCAGGGGTAGAATGAATGTTTAATGGAAACAAAAAGACTGCCCGTACCTATGGTGTAGCAGGGGGCGATGGCCATGAAAAAAAAAAACAATCATGTTTCAGAACGAATCCAAGGGGGAAAAGTCGAAAAGGGGGGAAGGGAACTAGAGAAAGCAAAAACAACAACACAGGGAGTGAGGGGAAAGGGAAGTCGCCAAAAAAAAAGGACTTCGAATAATTGTCCGAAATAGGGAAAAGAGGGGCGTAATGGCCCATCAAATAACAAATATGGGGGGGAGGGTAGTAGGGGGGGAAGGGAAAAAAACACTAAGAAAAAGCAAGGTCCCTGAGTCTTTGGGGTGAGAAATCCAAACCGAGTGAGGTTACAAGCCGGCAGGCGTTGCTTCGTGGGAAAAGGGCCGCCCATGATGCTAAGGGGGGGAAGGAAAAAAATTAAAAGGAGGTCAAAGGACCTTTAAAATAGTCCGGGGGGAACAAGTAAGAAGGCTAAACTTCAAAAGCGAATTTAAAAGACGGTATCAAAAGTAGCCGAACTAGAAATCCGTGTGGAGACAAGTAGTACCACCAGAAAGAAAGAAAGGATCCTGGGGGCAGTGAAAAAGTGATGTAAAAGGGTTAAAAGGAAAGGTCTTTTAAGAGGAAATGAAACAGGTCCTCAAGCCTTAACAAGTAATCAGCCCTTCGGGGGAAAAAAAAAGGGGAACCACTGGGGGGAAGGGGGGGACTTCGTTCATCCAGGGTTTGCTCTAGCTGAAAGAAGGGGGGATGGGGGGGGGGGTTGGGAAGTTCACGCAGGTTTGAAAACTAAGCGGAGTGATCTACCCGAAAGGTTTGAAGGCTCAGGGAAAAAGGGGAGTGAGGACCCGAAAAGGGGGAAAAAAGAGGGGAATGGCATCAAACAAAATCGTTATAGCTGGGACCTCCAAAGGATTAGGTGCAGCGGTTGGGAGAGGGTGATGCCGGAGGTAGAGCTAGAGGCCTATGGGGCCTAGAAGGGGGGAAATCAGCAAACAAGAAGAAAAAGGGGATTAAAGAAGCGGGGGTAATCTTGCAGGGACGATAGGGAAAAAAAAAACCCAGATCACCAGCTCAGGCCCCAAGCAGGGGTGCTAAGTGGGAAAGGAGGGTGCAAGAGAAAAAGTGTTTGGCTCTTGAGAGGTACCTCCACCCTTGTTCAAGGGGGAAAAAAATTTAACGGGGGGGGGGAAAAACAAGGCAAACCGCAGCTGGTGGCAACTCGGCCACTGGAAGGGGGGGGTAGGGGGGGGGCGGTTAAAAGGGGCCAAAAACCCCGCGTCGTGGAATGACTGGATCGTAACGGGGGGCTCCTTTAGGTTCCCAAAAAGAAGCAAGGGTGTTGATGGGGAAGGTATGGGGGGGGGTGTGATCAGGGGAAGAGGCGAAAGAAAGAAACTTGACGCAAACTCTAGTTTAGAAATGAGTTCGAAGAATGAGAAACCCCCTCCCGAAGGAAGTGACCAAGGTTCCTGAAGGTCTAATAAAAGCAAAAAAGGGGGGGGTTAGGAAAGCAGTGGAACAGAGGGAGTAACGGTTTGATATTCCAAAACCCGCTTATAATGGGGAACCAAAACCATGCCGACCCGGGACTAAAAAAGGGTAGAAGACACGAGGAAGGGAGTGACGAAACGAAACCGAACATGACACGGAAAGGAAAGAAGTGGGGTGAAACGAGGATTGTAATCACCTAAAAAGGGGTGTTAGTCCAGGAAGTAGGTGGCAAAGCACCAGGCACGCGCAAACCAATAAGAAAAAAGGAGACCTTAATGCGGAGATTTAGCCGTAAGTGGTCAACATTGCCAAGCGGAGGGGGAAGGGAATCCGAACTCAAAAAAACAGGTGGTCCAGGAGGAACCGATGGGGGATGGTTTTAAGGAACTATGCGGGGTCCCAACCCGTAACTTTGAGGGGGGGGGGGAACCGCGCAAGGGAGAAAGGAAGGATCCACTTGGGGGAAACAGGAAAGAGGGACTGTGGTACTAAAAAAAAACAAAGATGGAACGCAAGCACGACCAAGTAGAAAAGACGCCTTCCCGTGCGGGAAAAAGGGAGGGGTTATGTGAAAGGCCCACCGAAAGCAAAGAAAGCCGGGACGTCGGGGGGGCTCCTGTGAAAGAATTCCTTGTAAGGGGCAGACTTCCGAATGGCGTAACGACGTTCCCAAGCTCACCACAGCCCGGCAAAAAAATAAAAGGGTTAAGATGCTCGTTGAAAAAAAAAAAGAAAAAAACATCTATAGGAGGAGAAAAAAGGAAAAGATGAAAAGATGGGGGGGAAAAAGAAATTCTTCGAGGGGAACGAAGAATCTTTGGCAAAAATTTCGCCTGTGGGAAAGGGGGACCATTGGAGGAGGCCAATTAAAGTCGAAAAAAATTAACAAAGAAGGGTAACCTAGGAGGGGGAAAAACTACCTCAAGGGAAGGAGGATTGGTTGAGAGGGGAAGCGTCGGCGCCAAACTCAAGAAAGGCGGTCCAGGGGAAAAAACCCGGGCAAGGGGTCAGTCCGTATACGAATTGCGAACTTGGGGAAAAAACACGGACCTGTTTTTTAAAGGGGGGGGAGGACAGTTGGTGGACCTTCAGAGGGGGAAAGACCGTCCTTCACCGGGCCAAAAGTTCCCCTTCTCCAAACAAAACGGGGGGGGAAAAAAAGAAACCTAGTGACCTTACCAAAGTCAAGAAATCGTCCAGGGAGGAGGAAACCTGAACCACCCGGGAAAGTTTTAGGTTACGGCCTCGAATGCTCACCGGGGTTGGGGGTCCTTGGGAAAGGAACTAGCACTTTCCGAGAAATCGGAGGGAAAAATGGTCTAGGCATGGGGGGGGCGCGGGATTGGGAAACCAAAACTGCGCACCGGAATAAAAGGACACTGATACCCTACGCAATCGGAGTAGACTACCCTCAGGGGAACCCCTTGCGGTTTGATGGAAGGTCTACCCAAAAAAAAACAACATAGAAAAAGCTCGTTCAAAAGGGAAAAACTCAGAAGCGGGGAACCTCGAACGACAAAAGGGTCGTCAAAAGTGGCGGAAGATACTTGAATACACAACCAAGGTCGCTAGGGAAAAATACGCCTGTCGGCACAGAAACATTATGTCCAAAAAAAAAAAGAAAAACCCTGGGTTCGGAGGAAAGAAGGAACCCCTGGGGAAGCGGCGAGGGGTTTCGGACAAAACATTTCTCAAAAGAAAACCAAAGGTTAGCTACGCCGGCCCAAAGCTCACTCGAGGGGGCGGGGAAAAAAAAAGGAATTGGATTTATCCCGCCGAGGGGGCAGGGAGAAAACACACAACAACATAAAAGAAATCCTAAATGTCAAAAAAAAGGTGGAACACACTAAGTCAAGTCAAGTCCTCAAAAAATCCTCTTTCCCACCCTTCCATCATCAAACAAAACTTCAACAAAATTGCAAGGGGGGTGCACGGAGGGGGGGGGGAACATCTTCGGCAGGTGTGCAAATGAGCCAACCCCCCGTTTTAAATTGGAAAAAAAACTCGATGGTGACCATTGAAGAACAGATCAACCATCCTAAGGGGGTGGCTAAAAAAACGTCTAAGGTCCAAACTCGGGGTCAACTGCAAAGATAAAGAACAATCCTTGGAAAAAAAGTTAAACGCCTTAGGGGCCTTAGCGGGATCTGGGCTGTTAAGGCCATGGGGGAAGGGGAGGGTATCGGAAGTATTCCCACCAGGGGGAGAAAGACCGCGCCAAAAGATCCTGAAAAAGAAAAAAGGGGGGCATTGGGGGGGGTGGCTGAAAAAAGTAACGGGGGTAGGCCCCCGGTATGCAACAAAGGAGAACCCAAAAAAAAAAACGGCTCAACGCTGCAAACGGAATCCATTTCGGAAAAAAAACAGCTATTCACGTGGGGGGGAGATTGGCAACTAACCAACCTAACACAGGTTGAAATCCCCCAGGGGGGGGGCCTGGTGGGGGAGGGGGGGGGGTCCCCCTCCACGCGGTCTTTTAAAACTCGCTTCCAAAAAGGGGGAAAGATCAAAGTTCGGTCTTGTACAAAAAGAAAGAGCCCCAACAGAAGGAAAAGACGCTTTTTTGAATAGGGGGAAAACACAACACCGGGGGAAGTACACATAGAGACTCGCAAGTTCATAATTCAAAAGCAAAAAGACTAAGGAAAAAGAAGACTGATCCCGGGGGTGGCAACACGGAGGGGAATTTTCAGGTACGAAGAAAACACGACCCTCACCTGGGGAAAGGTGTCAAAAAGGCCGGGGTACACGTGTTAATGGGGGGCACTTATCAGGGGGGGAAAAAGGTATTTTGCCCTGAGGTGGGGTCCCAACCGGGATTCAAAAGGGGGATTTTTTGAAAAACCAGGGGGCCCCCAGTGGGGTACAAGCCGGAAGAGAAAGGGATTGTTAAGCCTCGTGGAACCAAACCCCCCCCTTGTTGGGGGGGGGGGGGGAAAAAAAAGCTTACCAAGGACCCCCCGGACACAAAGGGGTGAAAAGCTACCTCAAAACGAATTGGGAAGGGAGGGAAGGGGCCTCAAGAGCTCGGCTGGAAGAAAACCCCGATAACTCCAAAAGGTGGCTAGTACAGGTCCGGGGCCCAGGGATCGTCTCAAACAAAAACTCAGGGAAAAAAAAGCAGGGTTGCTTGGGGAACAGGGACAGGTGGTTAAGGTGAACAAACCAATTTTTAACAGACCCCTATTGGGGGAAAAGCCAAGGGGCGAGGGGGGGGGAAGGGGGGAATAAAAAAAATAGGGGGGTCCCGAAGGAAAAAGAGAACCCGTAGACGAGAAAAGGGTCAAAAGAAAAAACTCCCGAA
>Ga0179593_1380130_pt1 | contig 11643 bp, 10 predicted proteins | sample CZODoug2_1_08_16_FD_185931 | JGI IMG/M metagenome (GOLD analysis project Ga0179593, IMG submission 185931) | Vadose zone soil fungal communities from Angelo Coast Range Reserve, California, USA - CZODoug2_1_08_16fungal (PacBio error correction) | ecosystem: Environmental > Terrestrial > Soil >...
CATACCCACTTCCTTAACTTTTGCGTGGTGTAAATGACACTCGGTCGACAAGAGCAGGGGCAAGGGGGGATCAAGAGAAGTCCACGAAAAAGGCTGACGGAATTGTGTAAAGTAAAACCGGCGTACAGCAGAAGCTCTTGTTGACATTAACGAGTCGAGCCTTCATCATTTGCAGAGGGCGGAAAAAAGATGAAGGGGACCTGGTGGAGTTGCCAGAACTTGGTGCTCAAAGGAAGGGTCGAGGGCAAGCGAAAGCATTTCTGCTGACAAGAAAAACGCCTCACGCAAAAATGTGGAGGAAAAAAAAACCTCTAATGGGCCATGGAACACGATTTGTTGCAGCAGTTCATCGGGGCGGCCACGAAAAGTTGAGCGTCAGGGTTCCCATTGTGCGGGGGAACAAAGCGCTGGAAAGAGGTTATCCACGCTCAACGGACCGGACCTTTACCAAAGTACAGGGCAAACCGGACCGGGCGCAAAAAATCGACCGCCTTGGCGGGGGGAGGGTGATGGGCAAGGGGAAGGTGGGGGAAGAAAGGCCCCTTCAACAGGCACACCGTTGGGCGCAGTCAGGTGTCAAACACCAAGCGACCGGGGGGAACAGGGAGAACTAGTGGGAAGTTGCCGATTGCCTCCAGGAGCGGGGGGGGCGGCATTGTTCTGGGAGAGATAAGATCGCAGGGGATCGAAAGGAGGGAGACTTCTCCGGGGGTTCCGAATCCCTAACGTGTCAAGCAGAGGGTTCAGGGCGATTTGTGGCGGCTTACGGCCCTCCTTCTAATAACGGGGTAGCAGACATAATAGAACTAGATCTCCGGATGAAGGGGTGTTGCTTCAGCTCGAAAAGATTAACTAGTATGGGTAGCCGAAGCGCGCCGGAACTCTTTTCATTCGGAAAAGGCATGAATGCTGGAAACTCGAACAACAAATTCCGTTGGGCCGGACAATCGGGATCGTTAAACGGATGGAGTCACGTTCTCGGCCAGGATCGTGCCGGCCATAGGCAGGAAAAGGGAAAATGGCTTGGGTACCGGATCGCTGGGGGGCGAGGGAAGCACCAGCCGAAAGATGTGTGGAAAAAAATCAAATCTTCGATGGCCCGCCTGGATCGAGAATCCTTCGTTGGCGGTAGAAGGAAGATCAAAATCGTAAAAAAATCGTCAGCGGGGGGGGTGCCGGCGCGCCCAAAAGTTGTGAAAGGGGGGAGGGAGTCAGGAAGATGCGCAAAAAAACAATCTAAATGTTATGCGCGCATAAGGTCCCAATACGGAAAAGGAAGGTGTCATCCAAGAAGAAATGGGTTGTTGCGCCCAATAGACTACTACGATAAGAACTCATCTTTTCGTGATCTAAAAGTCCAAAAGGCGTCAGAAAAAAGTCGCTGAAAGGAGTGCTTGAAGGGGAGGGAGGGCAGCGGGCCGAGGCAGGGCGTTTTATTAGAAAAAAAAAACGTCTCTACTATGAATTAATGGGTGACATCGCGGGGGTGGAGCGGCTCCGGGTTCCTGACCTTGGGTTAAGAAACGCATAAAAGGGGGGTTGAGGGACTTCCTAGCACTCTCACCGGAAAAGAACTGGGATAGGGGGAGGGGGGCAGAAAAAAATACTTGAAAAAGGGGGGTGGCGGTACGGACAAAATAATTGACAATTTAGAACGGTGCCCTTCTGGGGGGAAGCAAATCTCCGGGGAGCGAATTTGGTCTATGAAAAAAAGACGGCTTTCCAAGTTTCCCCACGGGGGTGGAGGGGAAAAGGGGGGGGTGGGGGGAGCGCGTGAGGTCTGGGCAGGGCACATAGAGGCGCTGAGGGTTTTCTTGCCGCTTCGGGACAGCCAAAGCCCACGGCGGGTGGGGAAGACGGCGGGACCACGCTGAACTCGGAATCTAAAACGAAAGGGGTGGGGCAGGATACTTTGGCAAGTGTCCTAATAAAGGATTGAAAAAAGATCTCCGTCACACACAAGAGAGGAGTTGGACTCTAGATGGGATGTCAACGGGGGGGGAACAAGCGCAAAGTCAGGGGAAAAGGGTCACGATCCTGTTCATCTGAAGCCAAAAAAAAAAAAGCCGGGGGGTCTGGGCCTGGGACGACTCGCGTGGAACGTTGCCTGTTTCACTTGGCCGCTATGAGAAATCGAAAAAAATGAGGAAGGGCGGGGGGGGCAAGAAAAAAAGACTGGAAGTGTAGACGTCACACAATGCAAAGGAAATTGTGCGGGAAAAGGGGGGGGGGGAAACACAACGGACAAGAGACTTTCGTGCCAACCGCAAGACCGCCCGAGGGAAGGTGAGTTGAGGGAGGATCTACAGGTAACGTCCATAAAACCAAGAGGCGAAAAACAAACAAGTCAGGGAGAAACGGCTCACCGCTCGGAAACGTCTACAAGTCATCGTCGAGATCGCAGAAACAGAGCAAGCGCGCTGGGCTAAGCGGGGAATACCGTGTTCAACGCCATCGAAAAAGACGGGAAAAAAAGTGCGGGGGGACAATAAGCAGGCTGGGTTCTATGACGAGAGGGCGAGTGAAAACTAGAGGGGGACTGCGAGGATGGCAAAAGGAAACAAAAGGTTAGTGGAACTTCATTGAAAGGGGGAAGTTGGGAATTATGGCGAGAACAAGAAACAGAGGCGTCAGTGGCACGCAACCAAAAGCACGACATGGAAAACGCACCCAAGCTGGGCTGTAGAATTGGATGAGCCGTCAAGAAACGAATGTTTTCTATACGGATGCAATCATAAGGGGGGGTCAAAACGGAAAAAGGAAGGGGGTCGGAGGGGGAAGAGAGCGAAAGCGAGCGCGGGAACCAAAGCACATCAAAATGCAGGGCAAGATGGCAAAAATAAGGCACTGATACCTGGAGAGCATACTGCGTAAACGGAGTAGTAATGTGGGGAACAGACTGGAAATAGTGGTCGGCTTAATCCCTGAATGGGATTACGCATGGAGAAAAAATTGCAAAAAGGAAGCTGCGCGCCCTACGAAGTGCAGCAGGTGCTATATTCTTCGATAAAGCGGCTCACCGGCGATCAGTCTGGGGAACGAATGAAAAAGAGGGGATTAGTAAGAAGAACTCAGACAAACGCGCGCCTCACACTGGCGCTCTGTTCTTGACTCGACCGTCTACTAGAAATAACTAGGACGAGAGAAAGCAGGTGGGTATCGAATGAAACGACAGTGGATCACGCTGCTCTGTCCAAATCAAAAAAACGTGGACTGGCACTGATGCATACTTGCTCGGAGAACCCCGATAGCGGGGGAGAGGACTTAAAACTTGACGGGGACGTAACGGGCTGTGTTATGTCCTTTTCAAGTCACCAAACACCTGCAATACACCGATGCCGATCCAGGTCACGGCGATTTTTTGCAGCTGGGTTGCGTATTTTGAAAAAGTCGGTCCTGGTTCGTCTTTCAGAGATTAAAAACGTTCCCCTGAGAAATTTCTTAAAAGAGGAAGAAAAAACGGGCGCGTATAGCTGTCGAATTCTCTAGAAAATTCCCAATAGGGTGTTTAACCGTTGATGACGGGAGGGGGTCGAGGGTAAAGCGCTAAATTCGGGTCAGTTCATCCTTGGAACTGTGGGGGGGAACAAGGAAACCACTAATGGAGTTGATAAAGGAAAAGATCATGAAATGTGTTCTACTGGTCATTTCAACTCACGATCTCCCGTGAATCAGGACGTAGGAACCGTTAGGCAGCCGGTTATGGGAATGGGTATAGGGGTAACGATTAAATGAGAGACGCATTGGGTCCTATAAAAACCTACTTGGACTTTGTATTGGCCGAGTCCCTATCATAGGACAGTTGACCTGGACAAGTCTCTTGACAGTAACAAGCCATTTCAGAATCTCTGCAAGAGATTTTGCGGATAAGCGAGGTCGCGGCTATGAAAGGGCAGATGCAGAATCGCATAGGGAATTTTAAAGGCTATCAAGTGGTTACTCGTCGGTCGCAGTCCGCTCAAAGCCGGTCCGAGAAATCCCTAGCAAACGGAAGTTTGGGAAGGAACGGGTGTTGGAGGGGGAGTCGTCTACGGGAATGCAGTGGCTCGTCGTGATTAGGGATGGGACTCTAGGTGACGACTTAAAGGGTTGAAAAACAGGGAGGTACACTTTGAGGGAGCTTGGAGTGGAAAAGAGGTCTGAGGAGGAAACCCAAACCAAGACGGTCTGGGAAATCCTATCGGCGAATTAGGGGGAGTGACCTAGGCTATTAGGAAAGGAGCCCTCTATCGAGGACACCCAGAGCGATAGAAACAAACAGCTTCTACCCATCTAGAAGATGGGGGAAAAGAGGAGAGAGGGCGGTTTCCAAGCATCAAGGGCGCAACAGTTCAAACTCCATACATAGGGGGAAAGTAAGGCGCTTAGGACCGAGGACTTGTATCAGCCCGATTGGATTTTTCCTGGGAACGCCAAAAAGGTTCACCCCACTGGACCCCAAGATAGGTAAGGGGGAGAAAAAAGGGTGTCAAAAACTTTCCAGACGTGTGGGAGGAAAAAGCCGGAAGAAAATCTCACGTCGGATGGAAAGCACCGAGCCTAAAAGATCCCGGAAAAAAAACAATGACTAAAACGGTCGAACGGGAGAATTTGCCTCCTTCAAGGAGCTAGACGACACTGTCACTGGGAAAATTTCGCATTATCAAAGACATTCAGAAAAAGCGTGATGCGGAGAAGCCAGTTAGAAGCCGTGACCAGCGAGGATTCTGGAATCGGAGGGGCGGTACAATAGCTTCCGGGGTTCAAGGAACTGTGCTTCCCACGGGAGATTAAAACTTGCATGATCGTCCTCTTGCAAGATGCCAATGGGGGAGGCCGTTGGATTGGGGTCGATGGGGAAGGATTCACTCGTTCTAAAGGAAAGGAATGGAAAGTAGCCAAGGATATGCCCAACAAAGAGGCCGTAATTGTTCGTGCTAACACCCGGTCGATTAACCGAGGACGGGGGAACCTTGAGGCGACGCCTGAAAGGGCAATCTTCCGGGAGAAATATTGGATGGTGACGGTCCGCTGGGGTGTGCTTGAAACGAGGAAAAACCGCTGGCTCAGCTGACCGGATAAAATCGAGGGAAGAGAGCAAAAAGCTTAAAAAAAATGTCAGAATGGTTGGCTAAGTTGGTTAAGAACCGGAAGGGCTATGAAAAAGATCGGCAGACATCGGGCAGGGTCCCCCTTTGGGGAGGAAATCGCTAGTCTTGAAAACAATCGATTCTCCCGGTCGAAACCGGATACAAAAGTGAACAAGCACAAAATCGACAGGGGCTCAAAAGGGAATCCGCCTGGATCGGCGCTGGGGGGACGGTGATGTGACGCCTCCTTCACTCAACGAGGTTTGCGAAAGTAGTTTGGAAAAGTCCAATCTCGAGAAGGGGTGAAAGAAAAGTTTCAGGGGTGGGAATGAAAGAAACAATGGCTAGAGCAGAGGGAATACTCTGGCGGGGACCAGCAGAGAAAAGATCGCTGAGCGCCATTCGGCCTGAGAAGCCGGAGAGCACGAAAAGGGAGCAAAGGATGTGGGTGGAATGAGTGGGGGTCTCCTTGGACGCAGTATCCTCAGAGCACTTAACTACATCGCCTTATAAGAGATAGAAGGTCAATCTTATCCCATGATGGACAAACGGAATGATGGGGAGGAAGTCAAAGGGCTCAGGGGGTGATGGTGTCGAAATGCCGGACTAAACAAAAAATCACTAGGACATTGTAGGTGTTCTGTAGCAGTAGGACGCAGTTAGGGTGCGTGAAGCATATCATCGGTCGCGGCCAGGCTCCGTCCATCGGGACGGGGAAGAGGTGTGATAGTCCGAGTATGGTTGCCGCGATCTGAAACCAGCCGAAGATGTGTCGTCGAAATCGGTGAGGAGCCGAGGATACAAGTGCAGAACCGGGCGGGGAGGGGCCGACAGACGCATCCAGCGTACCCAGAAACCGTGTAACGGGGGAGGAGGAGGGTGGAAAGGGCATAAGAGGCTAGGCATAGGCAATAGGATTTGATGGCGAACTAATCAGGAAAAGGATTTGCCTCCAGAAGAAATTTTGGGTGGGGGGAAAAAAACATCAAGCCGCAGCAGGAAAAAAGCATCGACAATTATCGTCTCGAAACGAAAAAGGCCGAGAATAGGATCCATATGCAGGGAACAAGGGGCGCTGCCGGAAAGGCCGTCAAATCCGGGGACATGTTGAGGAGATGAGGCGTAAGGGGTACCAAGCAAAGGGGTCGCAAACGGTAGAATTCCTGAGGGGGTGGGAAAAAGCATCAGGGTTGTTTGACGGTCCATTAAGGGTCCTCAGTCAACTGTCCGTAGGGGAGGGACGGTCATAAAATCTGGGGGGGGACGGGGGTGGGGAAAGGCGTCACGGAAAACCATAATGGGGATTTTGGTCGTGCAAGTAAGGGTACGTTCCCAGACGCCGTCGTAAGTTTGGGGAGCTAAGAATAAAGGGAAATAGCCCATGCAACCAATTCCAAACGGGACCCGGGGAGAGGAGAGCGTAATGTGGTGGGGGCAAAGGTGAGGGAAAAGGGGGGAGGGGGTATAAATAAGAGGGAGGTGGGGGGTGGCAGGGAGGTAAGGGACGAATGGGGGTTGATGGAAAAAAGAGGGGGGGTGAGTACGGAGGAGCTGGAGAGGGAGCACTCCAGGGGAGGCGGGGAGACGAAGAAATGGGCGGTAGGGAGTGGGAGGGGGGAAGATGTGCCATGGAGGTGGGGGGCAGAGGAGAGGGGGAGAAAGGAGGCGGAGAGGAAGGCTCTTGAACGATCATCGGAGCCTCCCCTTCGGGGGTCAGCCAGGAAGCATCTTAAAAGATAAGGAACCTAAAGGGGAATGGGAAATTACGTTTGGGCTACTAAAGGATTAAAGCAGACTCAAAACAACTGCACGTATTGAGGAAAGAGAGGATGGGAGTGGAGGGAAAAGGTGAAAAAAGGGCAATTCTGGTGTGAGAGGGGCAAACTTTCAGTTCTGCTAAAATTTTCAGAGGGGAAAAGGGCGGGAACCAGCGTTGACTGAATCCCTCTGGGACAAGGAAGGTGCAACTGTGTGCCTGGGGGGGAACTTGAGTCGCGAAAATAAGGAACCCGAAAGGCAGGGCAAAAACCGGGGGGGACAATTATGTGTTAGGGGCCGATGAGAAAACGGCGATAAGTGACAAGTGGCGACACAAGACCGGAGACGTAAAATGACCGTTTTTCTAGTGCCAGGAACCGCAATAAACCAGCCGGGAGGTCAATAAGAAAAAATGAAGGGAAAAAAACGTCTCAGACATCAGGACAAAGAAAAGATAACTGATCTAAAAGAGTCATATCATGAAGACATGACCTAGTAATTTGCCGCACGGGAATGCAGGATCCTTTTCCGGCAATGGCGCGAGAATTGGAGACCCCGTAAATGGTCGTTTGCGGATGACAAAATATTCTAAAAAAGGCGTTGCTTGGCGGAGTTGGGACAATAAAAAAAAAAAAAGCGTGAGTTTCTTCAATGAAGTTCAGGATGGGGCGGTATACGTCCAAGGAATGGTCTTGATGACCAGCACATCTGACGCAATGGCTCATTCCCAAAAAGCTTGACCGGGGCGGAGTAGTGGGGGAAGGCCTTAGAAAAAATGACGCAGTGAGGATATCAATTAGCTCAATTTGAAAACAACCATCGTTCTGCTGGCGCCAACAGCGGTGCAAGAAAAATAAAAAGCATGTTCGACGCCCGAAGCCGACGAATTTTACAGACCTGATCTCAGACTGTCGACGTCTTGAGGAGTTCAGGTCAACGCACACATGCGGTTACGCGGTACCCTAAGGTTCCGAGATGCGGAAGAAAAATGGGGATTGGGGACGGGCCGCGCTAGGAGCCAAGACTCCTTCAAGAAAAGTGAGGTAGGAAAGGGGAGGGATCTCACTCTATCGAGGTGGAGTAAGGGACGGATTATGGGATTTCAATCCAGGGAGGAACAGGGTCTCAATAAAACTCCTATAAGACAAACTCCAGTCTAAACAGGTACGGGCGCGCCAGGGCGAAAAAATGCAATGGCGCGCAAACGATAAAGGGTAGGAAGGAAAATCCTTGGACAAGTAGCGGAAAAAAAAATTTGATGTACACGCAAGAACAGGAAATACGGAAAAACACAGTCAGCGCTGGCCTGGCAAAGGGCAAAACTGGTCGACAAGCGGTGGGAAGTGAAAGAGACGTGGGCAAAAACCAGGAACCTGCCGAAACCACTGCAGAAAAAGTCCGGCGGTGGGGGCGCGGTAGTTGTAAGGGTGGGGGGGAACGGGTCGGGCAAAGTGTACGCGGAAAAATCCGAACAAGCGGGAAAAGGGACAGAAAGTAAAAAAAAAATCGAAGAGAACTTGCTGGCGGCAGGGGATAGGAAGAAGTCCGGGAAAAAAAAGCGTGGCGAGAATCCCATCAAACTGTTTGGGAAGCACGAGCGGACTGAAGGGTCACTAGGTTCATCGAGGAAAAGGGGCAGAGGGAAGAGGTGACCTAAGTGAGGAACATCAAAAAGTAAGCAACAGAAATAGTTGACCGGAACTCGCAATCAGGCGTCGACTGCTGGTTTCCTAAAGCATGGGACGTGGCCTTGAAGGTTGGGGGACTCACTAACATTCCTGGCGAGTTTGGAAAATTTGATGGGGGATCATTTTCAACATAAAATAAGCGCGATCGACCAATGAATGGGGCCTCTCCCAAAAGCCACGGCCTATTGGCCTTGTGGGATTGGGAGAGGCCAGGAGAAAGAAAGCACGATGCCCTGGGTGAGCAGGTCAAAAAAATGCCATTTCGCATTGGGAAAAAAGATCAAAATAGGTTTCGCAGGAGAAAAAAGGGAAAGGCGTAAGATAACGAAAAGAAGAGCGTAGGACTGTCTGGGATCCTAAAGAGCAATGGGAACCAAAGGACGCTCGAGCTAACATTGGAAGCGAAAAGCAATCTCCGCTCAACACGGCCGACGAGATCCAGTTGGGGTGAAGGTCCTGGGAGGGGAAGGAAAGGACTAGGAAGGCATGAGTGGACCTCGCGGGGGGAGGATTTCCACGAGGGGGTACTAGGGCGGAAAAAGGTGTACCCTCTTTACCTTCACGACTGGGAGGGAAAAAAAGCGGTACGGCCAACCTCAATATTTCTAAACTCTAGAAGGTCAAGGGTCAGCTCGCAAGGCTTGGCGTCAGGCTGGGTCGGGTTATCCAATAGGGGCGGAAATGATGCTGGCAACTAGCAAGTAGAGAGGAGGGGACACCAAAAATACAAAAAAAAAAAAAGAGGGAGAAGGTAAAAGAAGAAGGTGGGTAAAAATCGCGAGCGGGGAGGGCTGGTCAAGAGTCCTCCAAAGGATCAACAATCCAGCAGAGCAACGAAGGCGTAGTTCAAAAAAAAACAGAAAGAGGGGGAGTTAAAAATATTGCGTGGGGGGGAAGGAAAAAAACAGGAATGGGTCCCGGACCCTGAAAAACAAAAAGGTAAGAGGGGGGGTTGAACACCTTCCCCGAAAGGGGGTGGGAAACGAGGAAAAGAAAATCCAAAAAAAAGATAAAAAAAGCCAATCCGGAGAAAAATACTGGAAATCCCGAACCAAATTAACACAAAAAACGGGTATCTCGGCAGTGGAGAGGGGGGGGGCGAAGCAGGAGCATTCAGAAGAGACAAGAAAAACTGGGGGCGACGGGGTAAATGGGAATCGAAGATTATCAAAGACATAGACTGATGCATATCTTTCTGCAAGGAAGGGGACGGGGAACAAGCATACGGAGAGCAATCGCGTGAGGAGAAAAAGGGCGAAAATGCCGGTTTAGGAGCGTACCGGGAATATAACGGCATTAGAGGGAACGCGTGCAATGGGAAAAAAAAAAAAGGCACCGTCGTTGGAGACCAGGGTGGGTCTAGGAATCTGGGAGTAAAGAGACGCAAGAGTGGGGTCCAAAACGTTCCACGTAAGAAGAGTTACCAAGGGGCAGGAATTTTTCGTTCAAACAACACACCGGCGAGGAAAACGAAAGGCGGGAGGGCAACCGAAAAGATAACGCATTCATTGCTATCTCGCCGGAGAAAGAATGGACGGGTTGGGGAAAAAAAGGTCATCCAGCCCCCGGTCAAATAGGAGCCTCAACCCAGACATTTCGCGCTGACAAATTAAAGAGAAAATCTCACAAACGAGGGGGTCTGCTGAGGGTGAAGAAAGCAGATGTAGAACGGATTCAAGACGTCGTGCGCCCGAGAGGAGACTGGGGAGGGGAACGCAATTTTCAAAGGGAAACGCGCGTGAAGGAGGGGAGCACAGGACGGCCTGAAAATGTTCCCCATAAGCCAACCGCCCGGAGCAAATAAGGGCAAAGGGGGAGAATAGGTGTGATGGCATGGTGCTTGGGAAGAAAGAACCGCCGAAGAAAAAACGAACACACAGGAGTTTGAGAAATTCTTTGGCAAGAACCGCGAGAGAAGGGTAGAAAAAAAGGTCTTGCCGGGGGGGCAAATGGGGAAAGGGCGGAGATGGCTTTCAATCGATAAGATGCGGGAGAGCAAGTATCAAAATCGGCGAAAGGAAGGGGAAGATGCCGGCAGTCGTTGTAAGGTAGGGGTTAAAGGACCAGGGACCGGGAGGAGGCCGCTACTTCCGAACCATAGAATCGACGGGGTGCATCTTAAGAGACGCAATCGGACAGGCGAAAAAAAAAGTGCGACACGAGAAAGGCAATCTGTTAGTAATGATCAATTGATTCGAACGCGAACAGAACATCAAGTCGGGTAACGGCAGAGACTAAGTCTCCCGTATGCTACAAAGGAAAAGAGGGGAACATTATCTTCCTTTCCAAGAGGACAGTCAATTTGATGTGGATTTTGGAAAAACCCTCGCTGGGTGGGACCTCTATAAAAACGGAAGAAGGGGAAAGATTTGTCGTCAAAATCATGGAGTTGGGGATTTATCGAAATAAAATTCGTTGGACACGGGCAGACGGGGGGGGACCAAGACAGCTTTCCGGAAGGGACTTGGGGTGCCGGAAGCGCAAATTTCGTGGCAGATCCTGGCGGCAGACTCATAGTTGAGGAGCAAGTTACCCATAAGCCAACGTTAAAAGAATAGTTTTGCGCCCCCTAAGCCAGAAATCGCAGCAAGCTAGCGGTCGGAATCGAAACGAAGCGGATAAAAAGAAACTCGTCCAAAAGAACACGACTGAACAACCCGCTCCAGGACCTCTAGGAACAGACAGAGTGGGAGACACCGGGAAGTCGACGTGCGCTGTTTAAGAGGGGGGAAGATCGAACGACAAATTCGTCAGGTTACAAAAGCAACAACGTTGGAAAAGCATGGAGACTGAAAGGCCGGGTTTTCAAAAAAATCGGGCGGGTTGTATTCCGCCTGCGGATCCCGAAAAAATCATAAAAAAAGAGTTCGGTGAAACGGTGGACGGAAGAAAGGGGCTGGGGCGTCTGCACTCCAAAAAGAGTCAAGTTTCGACTGCCCTGCGGGTTGCAGGAATCAAAAAACTTCGCGATGGTTTGTGGGAGAAGAAAAAAGCGCCGCAGGGTCCCACCAGGAAAGGTCACACGGCGGGCCGGAGGAAATAAAAAAGGTGGGGTAGGAAAGATTCACTCGCCCGTAGTCTAAAGTGGCAGTCAAACGTGGCGCTGGGAAAACTTATGGGGGGGGCTC
>Ga0179593_1488923_pt1 | contig 11643 bp, 14 predicted proteins | sample CZODoug2_1_08_16_FD_185931 | JGI IMG/M metagenome (GOLD analysis project Ga0179593, IMG submission 185931) | Vadose zone soil fungal communities from Angelo Coast Range Reserve, California, USA - CZODoug2_1_08_16fungal (PacBio error correction) | ecosystem: Environmental > Terrestrial > Soil >...
AACCTTGGATATCTGTAGATAAATTTCTGGGCTTAAGAGGATGAGCTGAAGGAATAAGGAGAACTGTCATTATTCGGGGGAGTGCCATAAATGGAGAATGAAGAACTGTCGGATTCCTTTCATATGTTTTGGTGGAACGTCTGGGAAAAAAGAAGAAGGGATCTCGGAATGTGTGGGGGGTAATTCGTCTTGGGAGGACTGTCCCCGGAAGATTCTGGAGTATCGGAAAAACTTTTGAAACAAAGAACGGCGGAGAAAAGCGGAAGGTTGACCCTACGGGGCATCATGCAAGGGTAAGGAAACTCTAACAAAAAGTCGGATGAAAAGAGAGCGATTAAAATGTGCAGTATCACATCCCCCTTTAGGAGCAAAGACCGACAGTTCCAGAGACTTTTTCTGGAAGATGAAAAGGGCAAAAGATGCTATCTGAAAAGAGGGACCGTCTTCGATCCGCCAGCTTCTCAATATCCTCAAAGAAGGGCTCGGAACAAGAGTTCGTATTCGTCAAGACACGGAAAAAAACCCCAAAATTGCACTCAAACTCCAATGGTCAAGTCGAATCCATTGGAAACTCCAACTCAGCATTAAAGGGATAACAGCGATCAAGTCGCCAAAAACCAACCGGGCCTTATAAGAAAAAAAACAACCAATCGCAAATCGCCGGGATTGGAAAGCAACAAGAGAAGACGGAGTTCCACACTCAGTCAGCAGTCTCGGGCTTACCAAGGGAAACGAGGTGTAGCCAGCAACAGACGGGGGGCGAGGGGACTCAAATCGTCACCCGAAAGATAAACATTGGCTGTTTAAGGGATCCATCAAACTGCCCTCTGTAAAAAAAGCTATGCAAGAAGAGTCGGAATCTGAATGAAGAATGCAACCAATCAACATCACGTCTCCAAAGTAATTTCTATTCGAAAGAAAGAAAAAAAGCACTCTATACTGGACAGCAACCCGTCAAAACGCACGGGAGCATAAAAAATGTCATAACTTAATATGCCCCACCTGGAAAAGAAAAAACCGCATCTGAACCAACAACAAGCTTCAAGTAGCGCAAACGCCAAAAGAACGACACCAAAAACCCCCCCAACCCACCAAAAAAAAAAAAAACACACCCAGGGCACCTCTCCCAATGAGGACAAGACCCTGCAACGTCACGTAATATCGTCTCATCCTTACCAAAGAAGAAGCCGATATTCGACCGAGAGCCCCCCATGGATCGGTCCGTGGGCAAAGGCTGCTGAGGGGGGGGAGCATCGGACAAAATTCAACCCCTCCTCCGGGAACGAGCAGTTAAGCCAAAAAAGGGAGACGTAACCAAAACAACTCTTCGGCAGCAGCAACGTTGGTAAAGCGATCCAACAACCGTTAGAAAAAAAACGCCATCCGAAAAGGAACAGGCGTCGCCAGAGGAAAAAAGCCAAGTTCTGAACATCCTCAGAAAGAGAGGCAAACAGATGTGCTACACCCCCAAGAGCATCAAACCGGTAAAACACTCCTACAAAGTCAACGGAACAACCCTACTCAAAAAAACACGGAAAAGCTTACCGTTCAACTCAACAGCCAAACATCGGCAAATGGTCACCAATGCCGCGCCACTTGGGGATAAGAAAAAAGAGACTCAAAATGAGAAACGTCGCGAGTCAAAAGGTTATCCAAACCCGCCTCAAGCCGCCAAAATAGCCCGCAGAAGGAGCCCACACCCCGAAATCCCAGGCAAAAAAGGGCAAAGGAAAAAAAATCAGCCTTTCAAAGACACCGCCTGCTCCGGCGTCTACAAAGGGGGGGCACGAACGGGATCTGACCATCCTTACCACGATACGGGGTCAAAACGCGTACAGGTCATGAAAAGGATGGCCTGACGGTAAGTGAATCGACACGACCAGTGATCCCAAGCTGGTGCACCAAGAGAAAAGGTCATCAATCCCCCATTGCAAAAACCGGAATACCAGACAAAACTCTCCTCAGGGGATAATCCTCCTTCGATGACCAGAGCGTCTAATGCCTAGGAGGGCCTGTTATACTAAGATCCTTCAGAACCGGGGAGGGTCCCCCGAAGAGCAAAAGAAATTTATTAAGGAGGACCGGAAGGCAAAGCCTAATCGCCGCTGTGGTAGACGTCCAGTAGTAGGAGCCAAGGCTGCGACAAGTATCGTCACAACAAACGGCGAAGAGAGGGGCAGTGAATGTATCAGTCCGGAGGGGGGGGTATCCCGAAGGCAAGTGGGATTAAACGCGGGATGAGCAGACAGGGCCATTCAAAGGAAGAAAATGGGGCGAATGGGTTAGGGGGCGAAGGTAATGTTCGGGGAAGGGTGTTTTCACTGGAACAGAGAATGGCAGCGTGCCGGAGAGTTTCATACGCGAGGAGCACAGAAGCGGGGGCTGGTCGGGATTGCTTGGGGGGACTTTTTTGGGGCAAGTGGTTTTGAGGGCGGATGACTTTGAAGGTACGAGTTAGAAAAAAAGTTTTGCAAAAAATGTTTGCAAGTTGAGTTGAATGACAAGGGACAGGGAAGGGTGAATGACTGACTCGGAGCGTACAAAAAGGTGAAGATGAGGAGGAAAGCCATGAACTTTTAGGACTCAGGTAGACGCCGGAGCAAGGCGGTGTAATGGAAGAAAACTCTGATTACGAGATTGATCTGTTCCGGGTGATTGCCGGTGGGGGGACAGACGTCGGCGGAAAGGAATTGAGTCCTACTTGGGATTGGAGGGTGCTGGGGGCGGGGGATCTTTGGAAGGGGGAAAATGCGGAGAATTTTGAAAAGGGAGTTACCGGATTCCCGGGGGGGGAGAAAAAGGCATTGAAGGAGGAGGGGATTGGTTGTGGTTGCCAAAGGTTTTGCGGGGTCTTAATACGATACAATGAATGCGCATTTTTGGAAGGGGGGATGGTGTGGGGTGTTGCAGGGAAAGTCACCCATCTCAGGGGTCCTTCGGGGAAGCCTTTTTTTCGGGGGCGACGAGTTTGTTGGGGGGTTGGTTCCGCCCTGGGGAATTGAATTCCGACGGAAGGAGGGAGTAAAGGTCTCGAAGGTGCCGGGGTTGGCAAGGAGGGGGTGATGAAAGAAAAAAAGGGAGATAAGGGGGGAGGCGAGTTCGTTGAAATTGGTGGGGGATCTGAGGAAATTCGATGTTGAGTTGGACAGTATAACTGAGGGAAAAGGGTTTCTAGGCAAAGAAACTTATAGGGATGAGTTTTGCTAGGGGGGGAGACGGGAGGGGGAGGGCCGGTGTGTCCTTCGGGGGGGGGGGAAAATTTGGCGCTGGAGCGAGGAACATGTTTGGTGAAAAGGGCGGTTTCATATGGGGAACAATATTAAGTATGAAAGCCATTTTGCATGAACTTTGGAGGGGGGAGCAGTTGAGTGCTGAAAAAGGAATCCTGAGTTTTTTAACGGGGGGGGAAATCGCAAGACGGTGAGCGCGGACTGGCGGAGTCGGCGGGAAAGGGTCAAATTCACTGCGGAGGGAAAAGGGAAAGGAATGTGCAGGATGGGCGACATGCACCTGGGACTTGTGGGGAGGAGCATTTAATGAAAGGGAGGAAAAAAAGCGGGGAAAACTGGAGGAGGGCGAACCGGTCTTGCTGAGGGGAAGTCAATCCTCAGGGGGGGGAAGAAAAACCTCTGAGGGTGGGTTCCGATGGAGCGATGGGGGAGATTGGGGAAAGGGGAAGGGGCTCTTGACCTTTATGCTGGGCGGAGGCTATCAATTGAGTCTCTTGGGAAAATGCGCTCAAGGTCAAATTCTTGGGGGGAGGGGGGTTTGGGAAAGGTGGATTCGCCGAACAACTGCCGGCTGCAGGAAGATGGGTTTTGCCGGCGTGAATAATACAGGTGGCCAGAAAAAAATCAGGAGGGGGGGGAAAAAGGAGGGAGAAGCTGCGGATGGAAAGGAAATCCGAATCTTTTTCGGGATTAGACGTGGGGGAAACTGAAGAAAGAAGGGGGATGGAATACCTTACGAGTATGTGCACCGAAGGAATTAGGCAACATTCAAAAAGTTTAACAAAAAAAAACCACGTAGGAGGGGTTATATAGAGAAAAATTACAGGAAATACCTCCCATCCTGATCAAGAGCCTGAAAGGGGATCTCAGAGAAGATTCATCTTCACAAAGGGGCTTTGGTGAATAAAAAAAGAGAGGGGGTACCGGGGGAAGGGGACACAGTCGCTCAGGAGAACGCCTCACACATCCGTCTCGGAAGAAATCGAGGCCTTCTGAAAGAAGGAACCCCAACTTTTAAAAAGCATCGCCTGGAGAGTAAAAGACCAAAAAGGGGGGGATCCCCCAAACCTCCAGGAAGGATCTTCCAAAAAAAAGGAAAATAAAGAGAAAAAAGACCTTTCAGTGCTAAAAACCAGCATCCCTCGAGGGCAAAAGCCCTGGAGGGGGGGAACTCCATAAGAAAAAGAGGTCAGAGGAACTTCAACCAATAGGAATCTACCACTGGGCGGAATCGGCGGAAGGTCCTCCTCAAACCGGTTCGCCAGCGGAGAACTAAAAATTTCAAAATTAATCCACCGTGGGGGAAAGGTTGAAAGGGGCGACATCGGGGAACTGAAAAAAAACCGGTTCACAGATTCAACGAAAAGTCCGGAATCTCCTGCTGGAAAAAAGCCGACTCATCCCGGACAAAGGGGAATGTATGGGGAAGGAAAAAAATCCAGCCAAACCGCGATAAAGACTGCCAGAAAAAAAACTCCGCGGAGAACCACGCAAAAAAAAGTGCTGCAATCAAAGGATGTCATATATTGGACCAAACAGGAAAACCCACGCCTGAAACACCGGATTAAGGACGCTCAGCACCCTCTACAACTGCAAAGGACAACCCCGACGTCAAAACTTGGCGTATATCCATGCTCCGCCTGAATAAATCATCCAGATACGACCGGGGAGAAAAAAACATCATGCCTAAGGAAAAGAGAATCGCATAGATTCAACGAGAGGGGCCAATAAAAAATTCAAAACTTCTCCAGCCGACCACGAGCACGTTTGTTAAGCACAAAAGCGCTGTACAAACAACCGGAAAAGCCGGCGACGACAGGAATCTAAGAAGGCAAAGCTAAGACAATCTATGCACAAAAGCCCATCCAAGAAGGAGAGTCAAATAAAGAAAACCCTTCTAAAAGGAGAGCAATCCAGACCCGACGATGTGACGAAGAAGCAACCCCAAAAATGAATCAGAAATTAAACCAACATCTCCTGAAAAGGGACCTCAGCTCCTCCGTATTCAAGCCACCCGAACCAACGAAAGGAGAAAAAACTCACAAGCCAAATGAACTGCAATGAAGAAAAGGTCAAAACTGGAATCCTACCAAGGAGCAAAAGATCCACCTGCACATTCGTCGTACTTAAGTCAGATATCAAAAAGTGAATCAAAAAATTCTAAATCAAAACTGAGAGAGCAGAAGTCGGACGCCCCCCAACCAGAAAAAAGACCTAAATAGTCTCAAAAAGAAAGGGATGCCCAAGAACACCGCCTGCTCCGCGTATACCAGCAGCCAAGAGAGGTAGAACTCAGCCCTTCACCGGTAGGGGTAGACCTCAGATTCAAAAATAGGCCGGGGAACTTGGAATGGCAGAAACAAAGGTTACATAACCCCTGTTGCAGATCTTTGTATAAGGGGCTGGAGGTCGAAAGAATACGCCTCAAAACCCCCCTGGCAAGAAGAAGACAACCGCATACAACACTAGAAAAGGGAGAAAGATCAAAAGAACTGCGGTATAAATCATCCGAGGGGGGTGGGGGGGGAGGAAAGCGATTGGAGAAGGGGTGAACGGAAAAGGAACCGAAAAAAGTGTGTCCCACGAATCGGAAAACTGGAAGTGAGTAAATGGGAGATCTAGTGCAAAGGAGGATCAAACCGAGGGGGTAAAAGTAAGAATGAAGGGAAGAAAAACGGGAGCAAAGAGAAGTCAAACCGTAGAGGGGAGAAAAAGCGAGGTGAGGGAATTGAAAAAAAAGCAAACGGCGGGATAAGAGAAGGGAAAGGACTACAGGGGGGGGTCTGGGGGAAACCAGCGGCGGGACTGGATCAATTTCCGAGAAAAAGGAATAACATTTCTGGGAAGGGGGCCCTACAGTTAGGAAGGGGTAGCGGATACAAGTCGATCGAGGAGGACTCCGAGGTTTATCCTCAGAGGAGCAAATGGAGGGAGCGGGTGGAAGAGGGGGGGGCCAGACCAGGTGTGTTGAGGCGGATGGAATTGATCCAAGTAAGATCGGGGGGCAAACAAGGTTTATGTTTTGTCGTGGCGAAAGACTGGTATTCGGGGAGGGGTACTCTGGTGTGACCCTACAAGGGGCGGAAGCTTGGACGAAAACAGAAGACTCATGGCATGCTTGTATTGCAGACCTTGATTGGGGAAACATGAGGGAGTGGGGATAATGTGCTGGGATAAAGGGGGGGGGACAACAAAAAAAAAAAAAATCTGCAGCTGAAGAATAGGGGCGGAGGGCCGCTGTGCTGATGCATCGGGAAGAAAGGTGGGAAAAAGCATGGGGGATATCGGGAGAGGTTAAAAAACATGGGGAGAGGGGGAAGTTTGTCATTGAATGGGGGGGGGGAGGGGGTAGGGTATTCAAAATTATCTTTGCTTTGGGCTGTTCTTAATACTGAGGTTCTTGTGAGAAATACGGTTGTTTTGGGTGGTCTATTGTGTGGTGCGTAAGTATAAAAAAAGAGTATTGGCCTGGGAAGAGGGCTGATACAAAAAATTTAATCGCGGTGGCTTCAGAAGGGGCGAAAAGCTTTAAGGAGGGGGGTTGCGGGCCTCACGGGGGGTGAAGAAGGGAAAAAGTACGAAAAATGCGAAATTAGCCTTCTTTTTCCGTTGTACCGGAAAACGGAAAAAAAAAACATAAGGGGGGGGGGCGGGACTCTCGTGGATACGAGATATTTCGTTTGATTTTTTGGCAAGAGGACGAGTATCATGAGATTGACTAGGGGACAGGGGGCTGATACCTTTGTATTTCTTTACGAAATCTGAGATGGGGGGGGAAATGGAAAGTTTGAGGGAAAGAAGGGGATCTTAGACGGTAATCTTTCCGTTGAGGGTTGCACGAGGGTTAAACGAAGGTGGTGTCTTTTGCGGGGGAGGGGGGGGAGCGGCTTTAATGCAGTTGTTGAAATATTGCGGGGTGAAAAGTTGGGCAAGGGGGGAAGAAAAGTTGGTCGGTCATGGCTTGGGGAATTCCCGGGGGGGTTGGGTTTCTGGAAATGATAGAGTTTTTGAGGGAATGCGAAAAAAGGAAAGCACTTCGTATCGACGGGTGGCGGAGGACGGAGTGGTGTAAAAAGGGGGAAGGGAAAGATGAAAAAGCCATTCTCTATCGGAAGGGGAAAGGGGAAGTTGGAGGGAGGTTGCTACCTCACCTTGACAAGGGGGGCTATGTAATCTTAAGATCGGAAGAGGATTGAGCTCTAAAGGTGTGGGGTCTTCAACTGGCAATGATCCGCAGTGGGAAGGGATCGTAACAGATGGGTGAAAAGGTACAAGAGGGGCTAGTTGTGGAGATATGGAAAAGGGGGGGAAGGGACTTTAAAAAAAGGGTGTTGCTGAGTTGGGGGGAGCAGGCTGATTCACTCTGCACGGATAGGAAAGTCAAAGGGCAGTATGCGGGTGACAGTTCAATGTGGATTCGACCGGAAAAAAATGGGAGTGGGGGTGAAGAATGTGGGTTTCGGTTCGAAGAAGGAAGAGGTGGAGACAAAGGGGAATGTTTAGGATGGGAAGGAGAAGAAGATCTGGCCATCCTTAAGAGGGCTTTATTAACCGCAGCCGGGGGAGATGAAAGAAAAGAACTATTTAGAAAGAAAGGTGGGGACTCTAATACGGGGATTCCTCACATTTTTAATATAGAAAAAACAAACCAACAACTTTAAAAAAAGAGAAAAAGAGGGAATGGTCCTTAATCAGCAGATCTTCGGCATCACAGACACTAAAGGGGGGGGGGAGTAGAGGGAAAGGGAGCCTTGACAAATCCACACCAGATACCGTGGGGAAGGAAGTCCCTCCATCCTCCAACTAAACACCTCCTTGCTCGGACATGTCTTTCTTCACGAACGGCAACCAAAATTATTTGGTCACAAAGAAAAGGGCCTGAAAAGTCGCACCACATGAACTCCACACCCCAGGAAGGGGGGGATAGGATAGCATCGCATCCTGCCGCACCCCTCACCGTTGCTCGCCAAAAGAAAGACGAAAGTATTGTTCCATCTCCCACGAGACATCGGCAGCGACTGAAAATCACAATCAGTCATCTGCTGAACTGCGGAATCTTCGTCGGGGGGAAGAACAAAACCGTGGAAAAAAAAAACTACCTGTCACATGGGGGTGTGTGGTGTTGAATGTGGGTTTTGGGGGGGGTTTTAATGCCGCATCGTCACGAAGAGATCCACCTTGAAGGGACAGGTCTCCATCCAAGGCACCTTCCCCTTAACGAAAAAAAAAATTCGAGGATAATCCTGAAAACGCACGCCGACTCCGGGACCAGCCCATAGAAAGATTGGGGAGGAAGGGCAAGAAGAAAAAACGCCGATCATACTAGCAACCACTCCCCGGATCAAAGAAAAGGAGGATCAACAAGGGGATAAAGGACTATTGTGCCCCACCTTTGAAACCCGCAGCTCCAACCAGAGGAAGAGAGGAAGCACCCGCTGACAAAGGAAAAAAAGAGACAAAACAACTCCCGGAATTCAAGTCACGTAATATCCGGCTAATCCTGGACAAGAATCCGATCAGTCAAAGAAAAAAGAAAAAATCCTGCAAAAGTCTCCTGTCAAACGAATCGCATCTGCTTCCGAAGCGGCAAACAAAATCAAGGGGGGGGGGGGGGGGGGGGGGGGTGGGGGGGAAGAAAAATTACTCAGAAAGATAACACGACGTTTAATCCAACCCTACTGCCAAAAAAAAACGTCACCTCTCCGACAGCAGCCACTTAGGGGGAAGTCAATATCAGCCAAACGGACGGACAAAAAGCCCATAAGCGAAAAAACGGCGTCGCCGACAACTGACACCAGGAAAAAATGGGCCTGGCTCTGCAATCGCGGCAAAAGACTATGGGAATCGGGACACCAAAATAGATCATCAACCCGTAAACCCCAGCGAATAAAATGCGAAGAGAAAAAACTCCATTATTCAGACCGCAAAAAGGCAACCGGAAGAAAAAACTCAAACTCCGTTCAATGTCACAAATTGAAGCGAAAAGACCTATAGGAGGAGGACAAAAGCTCCCTCATCTTTCTGCTCCAACTCCGTCCAAGATAAAATCCCGTCAACGCGCCCATACTTCTGAATCGCGAAGCCGGGAGGTTAGAAAACCCACAACCAGAAATTATCAGCGTGAACCACATCAAAGAAAAAGCACACTCAACCCCTTCACTATACCCCTGTAACTCCAAGAAAGTCATCCTCGAAGGAAGAGGGGATCTGGGTCATCTTACAGTCAGGCAAGTTTGGGTGCCGAATGTCAGGGTCATTCGCAAAGTGGTAAGACCCCTTTGTGAAAAGAGCTTGGGCCCTCTAAGAGGAAAATAAAGAAGCCTCCCTCAACCCAATTGGCAAAAACGGAATACGAGCAGATAAACGAGAAAAGGGAGCAGAGTCCAAAGAAAAAGGGGAGGGGATAATCACCTTCGTCTCCTGCCGATGAGCCAATTGGGAGTGTCTCAGAAAAATCTAAAATTCCGAAAAAGGGAAAAGAAACGACTCTCGAAACAGCAAGGTCAGTCCGAGTGCAACGGAAAAGGGATGCAAAAGAGCGCCGCAGGTAAATACAAAACGGATCCTCGTCGAGAACCATAAGGACTTGGCCAAGGAAAGGAGAGACTCAACAGAGTAAAGAGAAGATTCCGGGGGAAAAATGGGGGAAAGTAAGGACCCGAGGAGAAGGAGACGGGGCCTTTACACTATCACGGATTGTGGAGGACGAAAGCGCTGTGCCTGACTACCGTCATATGTGGGGGTGAGCGGTTCTAAAAGGGTTGTTCTGAAGTAGATTGTTAACGGAGACAATGCGAAAGCTGAGGGTCGAAAAGGGAAGGGAAATTTAAACTAATCCATCGGCGGATCAAAACTTTCGTGATGAAGGGTTAATGCAAGGGGGGGTTGTTGCAGGGGGTTTTGAGGCTGTATACATTGTCTCGAATAAGGGGGGGGGAAAAATGAGTAAACTTAGGACATTTGTCCGGGATGAAAAGGACATTCTTCATATGGTGGAATTACTGGCTCTTAGTGGGGACCAGGAGAAAAAGTGCTATGCTGGGGGGGGGAACCAGGGGTAATAGCCTTAGCGGGGTGAGGTGAGAAGAACGTTGGTGGAATCAGAAGAAAGTGGAACTGGCAAATTGGAGAGCGGGCGAAGCCTGTTCAGGGGTGGGACTTTCTGAGACCTGTGCAGTAGGCATCTTTAAGGTTGACACGAGGGAGGTTGGGAAGAGTCTCCCTTTCGGTGTGACATTGAAGATGATGTGTAGGTGGGAGGGTGGGATTCGGTAGAGGGGTCCTTTGAGGGGATGCTATGCGCTGAAGAAAGGTTTCGAGCTGGGGTTAAGGGGGGGGGGGGGGTTGCAGTGAGGGTTTTTTGGACCGGCGTCATTGAAAAAGATTCTTTGGGGAGGCCGATTGAACGGAGAGTGAAGTTGTTCTGCGAGCGAACGCTCGTTGGGGGAGGGGTTTGGGGGGAGAAAAAAGACTTGGAGGGGAAGTAAAACTTCTGCGGCGGCCGGCGGGCGGTTGGTACGTCGGGTTGGATTAAAATCGTGTAAGAGGGCGGGGGGGAAGGGGGGGGGGATCTTCTTAATCATAGATTGGAGATTTTACACGGAAAGAAAACTAATGCCGGAGGGTTGTATGCAGGATTAGTTTTAGTTTGTCAGCGAGACGGGATATTACGAAAGGTGAGGAAAGGGGGAAAAGGGTCGCAGTGGCAATGCGCGACTTGAATGTTTGGGGGATTGGGTTTTTAAGTTGGCATATAAAAGTATGACATCAACTGAGACAAAAGGGGGGGGGGGAGGGGGGATCCTTGTGTAGGACATAGATAAGCTCTGCTGCTGGGAGATCGCATCAAGTTCTTGATCGAGGGACTGGCGAGGATGTCAGGAAGGGGTATTACCAAAGGAGAGCCCTCTTTAATGTGGGAAGGGGGGGCAGGACAATATGTAAATGCACATCGTGGGCAGATTTCAGCGGTGAGAGGACTCGTGCGCGGCTGGCGAAACTGTGGGGGCGACAGGCGGGGGGAGAGGACAGCAGTTCTGACGATGAGGGGGTGGAAGTGGACCAGAAATCTATGTGTCGAAAGTGGGATGGAAAAGGAACGGACGAGTGTACCCGTAACTGGCGGAGCAGGATCAGAAGTTGGGGAGTCCGCTTCAGCGGCGGATCAAATATCAAGTCAGAGAAAGGGGGGGGGGAATGTTGGTTCGGGAAAGCAACTGTTGGGAAAAAGAAAGAGAGGGGGGGGACCGGTTTCAGAAGAAGAATACCCTAGCACTTTTATGTCATGGAGAAGCCTGAGTATAGTAAGTTCCCCAATCTTGATATCGGCAAAGGGGAGCGGAGGAAATCAGGATAACCTTAAGGAAGTGATGGGGTCCCCTAGAGGGGGGGGCATTATTGAATGCATCAATTT
>Ga0179593_1506619_pt1 | contig 11643 bp, 11 predicted proteins | sample CZODoug2_1_08_16_FD_185931 | JGI IMG/M metagenome (GOLD analysis project Ga0179593, IMG submission 185931) | Vadose zone soil fungal communities from Angelo Coast Range Reserve, California, USA - CZODoug2_1_08_16fungal (PacBio error correction) | ecosystem: Environmental > Terrestrial > Soil >...
CGGGAAGAGAAGGAGACAACTGGGACCGCCCGTCCTCTCCAGCAACGGCAAGAGAAGGACTAAAACTCCGTGTGTCCTTAAAAAAAGACCCAAATCAGGGGCAAAGAAAACCAGGCCCGGCCCACGGGGTCCAAACAGGAGGGCCACTAAAATGGTAGGTCGCAAAACTATGGGAGAATTTCTCTGGAGCGGGGGAAAAACAGCAAGAAAAGACATACTCTCGGGATGGAAGCGGATCGGCCCAGCTCGGGACAATAAATCGGGGTTGGTATGCGGAATGTAAACGTTAGAGTTACTGATATCGGCGAAAGGGGAACGAGCCAGGAAAAAGAGGACACGTCTAAAAGGTAAGTCGCGGGAAGTAAACTAGGGGGAAGGGGAAAAAAAGCGCTAAAAACCCGGCCCTTAGCGATGGCCGGTGGTAAAAAAGTGACTTGAGGGAAACTAAGCCCTCTGAGGGATCGAGGTCGAAGCGAAGGGGATCTCATCCATATAGGCGGTGGCAGCCGTAGCAAGTCGGTCGGGTGTTTTACATTGAGTCAAAATAAGGCTTGGAAGAGGCATCAAACTGCAGGGGCACGCGCTATCACAACCAGTCTCAATGGGGAATGAGGAAAGGCGTCGGAACATGAGCTTCCGGGACAAACGGCGAAGCTTCCTGGGGGACCCTTCCAATGATCCCTGCGTTGGAGGGGCGAAGTAGATCCGCGCAGAGCAGCGCGTAAAAAATCGCAAGAGAACGGAGAGCTTGAAAGAATTCTCGGTCTCTCTCTCTTAGAAGGCAAAAGCGAAGAAGGGGGGAAGATCTGGTTAATGGCTAAGTCGAAAATTCCACGTTGGAAGAAGGAAGGGTGAAAGGGGTTCAAGTACGAAAATTGACGCCCCTGACCGTAAGGGGGAGGGCCTGGAAATGCGGGAAAAAAAGGTCAAAGGAGGTTAATGCCAGCAAAAGAAGAGGAGGAAACCAATCGCCCAACCGGGCCTGCAAAATTCAAGGAAAAGAGCATCACGAAAAAGAAAAACAGGAGGCCGGCCAAGATTCTAGACCGGCGACCGCACCCTCCTGTGCTCGTCCAGAGGAAAAATGAATTGCGGTTTTGAAAGAACCAGAGCAAAAGGCTTTTTGGTCGACTGACGAGAGTCCAGGGGAAATCCACCACCGTGTCAGTGAAAGAAATATGAGGGCATTCGGGAACAAGTGCGGAAGAATAATAAGGACTAGGGAGTCAAAAACCCGAAGGAAAGCCCAGAAGAGCAAAAGTTGAGAATAGGACTACGGGAGGCTAGTATCTGGAGGGTTAACATATTCTGTTCACCAATCTAAGTGAAACCAAACGGATGAAGAAAATCCCTACCAGAGCTAACTAAAACGCGCGGGGAGAACGGACTCGGGCTGGAACGTCGTACGTACTCAACCGCTTCCCACAGAGAAAGGGGGGGATCGGATGCAGATTAAAGCCTAAAGCGGTCCCGCATAAAGAGAAAAAATGAATCGGTCGCCTCAGGGATTACGGATAGGGAAAGTTTTTCGAAGTAATAATGACTAGGGCAGTTGCAAAGAACACGGATGGTCCCAACTCGAGGAGGGAAGCAGATCTACCCCAAGGAAAAAATCTCACTCGGCTGGGGGAAGAAAGTCGGAATCATGAAGCTGATGCAAAGGCTTCCGCGAGGGGGGAGAGGAAAACGTATAACTCAACTCTCCGCTAACTAGGGGGGAGGGGGGGGGGGAGGGGGGAGGGAGGGAAATAAAACACCAAGGGACCTCGCGAGCGACTAGGGGGGGGGGATAAATTCCTTCCAAAAAAGAGCAGGGGGCGGAGTGAGCTGCGCAGCACGTCGCTGGAGGCAACAACGAAAAAATTTCCAGGGGGGCAGGCTGAAACGCCTGCGTTCGGCGTAGAAAAAATCCGACGGAACTCGTACGGGCGCGGATGCGACACTGAGAAGACAGTTGTGGAAGTGTCAATCTCGAGTCAAAAGAAAAGGGGAGGGGGATGATGTGACGAGGGGCGCAGGGGGGAAGAAACATCCTCGCAGTAGCAGGAAGATTGTTGGGGTACTACTCCGAATCGGCGGCCCTTCAGCATGGGTCAATGCAGTCTCAGCTGAAGGGCGGAAAAACTGAGGGAAAAAAAAAAAGACCAGGCTGGTCCAGGGGGAGGGGCTCTGATAAGGCCGGAGGCGAGAGGGACTCAGTTGGGTGGCGTGAGGAGTGGGAGGGAGCGAGGTAAACTTCTTTTCCCGTCGAGGGGGAAGCATAGATAGCTAGACACGGGAACAAGTCGTGGTAGAGGGGAGGGGGGGGACGCTGGAGCAGGGACAGCCGAGGGGAAGCCCATAGAAGGAACAAGACGAGACATCTCAATTTCAGGAAAAAAGGCCAATATCATACTTCAGAGGGAACTAATATGCACGGGGGCAAGTCTACGATTGCTGGACATTGATGGGAGGCGGTACTAGGGGCGTAATAAGAGAAGAAGCTCAGGGGAAGAAAAAGGGCAAGGATTGGATTAAATTCCGTCGCACGGAGTTCGTAGACGAAAGAAAGGTCGGACATAAGAAAGAGAGTCGATCCGGGGCACAGAATCGTGGCCATAAAGGATCATCGACTAACTTTATCGGAGAAAAAACCTGCGGTCGCCCAAAGGAGGCGGGACTTACTCAGAACCGCTGGTGCTGCGTACTTGGGGTCCGCTAACTGGCAAAGTAAGAAACTTCAAGGGGAAGAGTCTAAAAAAACTCACTGACACGTTGTAAGTGGGGGGGACAACTGCAGACGCGTAAAAAGACGACCGGCAAAACGGGGCGGCTGGGGGGCGTGTAACTACGAAATAGGAAAAAATTTAACTGTGAGGGAGAAGGGCGCTGAATGCCTAGCGGAAGACTTATTCGCGGGACGAAACAGACTGTTTCTTACGATGTAACGCGCCACGGGATGGGAAGACGGGAAGGGTCGGAAGGGAAGGGGGGGGGAGAGTTGGGGTTTCAATCTAATAAAGGAAAAAAAAATCGTGGAAATGGACCTAGCAAATATAAGGTCAAACGAAAAATCTTGGGGGACAGAACCGAACAAAGAACTCGAAGAAGGAAAAGGAAGTGGAGGACCGCTGCTATGAAAAAGAGGAGTCACCCGAAGTCCTCGTTTTGGTTGAACTCGAGGCATACGAGGAATACGCGGAGGCCGTTCAGCTAGCAGAACCTCTGGCTCGAAAAAGGAAAAAGAATGCTATGGCGCGGGGATCGGGGGGGGTCGTATCGATCCAAAGCCGGACAACTGAGTTCAGGGGAAGAGAGCGTGGACCAAACGAGCATACGAACTAAGCCATACGGAAGAATCATGGGAAATGGCTATCGCGTTCAATAAAAAGGGGGGCATCAGAAAGCCTCCCGCCTCGAAGCAAATGCACTCCAAACAACAAAAGTTCTACTGCTGCAACGAGCGATGGCGGGAGCCAACCTGAGGCGCTCGGGAGATACCTAACACTAGGGGGAGATCAGGGAAGACACGGGTGTCACAAATGAAAGGAACGGGAAGGGGTAAGTGGGAAAGGGTCAAAGACTCGCGCTTAGGGAGGAAGACGCCTGACCGCAGAATTGAAAGAGTCTGGGGAAAAAAAGGAAAGGTAAGCGCCACCAGGTCAGGGAAGCGAAACCCGGGTCAACAATGCAGGGACGAGGAGTCGTCTCAAGAAAGGGGGGACTGGGGCGGCGGTCACGCGCCGCGCATAAGGGGTTCCGCATCACTCTGGGTCTTCAATAAGGTGCTGAACGCCAGGAAGGGTGGGGGAGTTGTGCGACGATGTGGGACGGGGAAAAAAAATCCAGGAGAGTCTTTAAAGGCGGGGCGCTGGAGGGGGAAAGGGGGGCTCACATCTGCCGTCGGACTGTCGGGAATCACGAACACAAACGGGGGTAAAGGAGAGTCGACAGTCAATACGGAAAGGAGAGAAGCTCTTTCAAAAAGCTCGCCAGCAACAACCCCCCCAGAAAAGAACTCTGGCTTGGGGAACAGAAAGATCGCCAACCACCGGCCTGCCATCTGTAAAGACACGGGAAACTTCAATCCAGAGGGAGGGCCGGCAACAGAGCGTGCTCGATCGGGGAAAAAAAAAAAAAGGATTCTCGCATGTAGAGATCGGAAGAGAGAAGTCGATAACCGGTGACGGGGGGGAAGCTGGCAACGGCCCATTCTAGGGGGAGGCTAGCGGGAAGAAACGACATTCGGAGAAAAAGTTAACTACGTAAATGGACGTATAGAAGCGGACGCCGGGTGATGGGGAACCGTCACTAAGTACCAAAAAAATAAGGTTCCGGGGGGGGAAAGCGTTCTTGTCACATTACCGATAGAACAACTGTTGTATTGAGAACGTCAGGTCGGAAGTAGCTATCCAAGAGGGCGGGTGCACAGAGCAAGGGAGGGAGGGGGGAGTGTAAGGGAGAGAAGAGGAGGGGTCGGTAACCAAAAAGCATTTCAAGCTAGCAAAAGAAAAGTAACCTATGGCGTCGTCGTACAAGGCGGAAACTTCGAAGCTTGCCGGACCTCAGCATTCAGGCTTGAGGGGGAGGAGAGAAAGAAAAAGAGAATACGCGCAGAGCAGGAAGGGAGAGGAGAGGGGGAGAAGCTTGCACCGAATTCAGCCCGGTGTCGCGCTCTTAGGAAGCGGAAAGAGGGGAAAGATGTTTAAAAAGAAGTCTCACGGGCCTTTCAACAAGGGGAGAGGAGGGGGCAACTGGGAAGGGGGGGAAAATGTTTAACAAGCCCGGCTGATCCATTCCCGTGCGAAGTCTGTTTCCTGAGCTATTTCGACTGAAAGAGAAATCGCCCAAAAAAAACAAGACAGGAAAGGAAAGGGAGGAATCCAGAACCATCAGAAAAAATGGTGAGGGCCACGATCGCGAACGTGAATTCAATCGACCATGCAAAGAAAAGGGCAAGGTGTCAGAGGGGGGGAGGGGGGGATCTGACAAAAGCCCAAAGGTCATTGAGGGGCGTACTTTAACGCGGATTTCAGTGCGTCCACCAACTACACACATTAGAAGCATATGCGGGAAAAGTGTGGGCTTGCCTTCGAGGGAGAAAAGGACGAACCCCGCTTGGAAAAGGAGAAAAAGCGTCCTCAGAAAAAGAAGGGCATTCTTTAGTAGAATAAAAGGATAAACGTCGGGGGTCAAAACCAAATGAGGGGGGGGCCAACTAAAACGACTCAACCCGCGGTACCCCGGATGTCAACGAAGAAACCCTTCTACTACGACGGGAGACGGACTGTCAAAAAAAAAAGAGTGCCACTTGGAAAAAACTACTTCAAGAGGGGGGAAGAAAGCAGGAGAGGGGGACAGCCCGAGGGAAAGGCCTCCCCAAAATGGAAAAATTCCCTACTATCCAAAACGGAAGATCTAGCCCTCGAAAGGTCGTCGTTCGTGTGGAAAGAAAGAAATCGAAAAAGAGAAATCGAGGGAGGGGAAACTAAAGAAGGGGGACCAGTAAAATCGAAAGGTCCGGGGGAAAAGTAACACAATCCACGTACGAAACGCTGAGCGGGAAGGATAGCGTGACAGGACAGCTCGAAAGGGAATAAAAGCCGAAAAAAAGCGGGCGCGCACGAAAGAAACGCAAAACAACTTATTTAATCAGGGAACTACGGATGGATCAGAAAAGAAAAACATGAAAAAGACCTGGGGGAGCGCGGGAGCAGAAGAAAGAAAGCACGACAAAGACCAAGTCACGAGTAAGGACGAAAGCTGCGGCGTATTAAAACCAAAAAGAGGACAGCGACGTCGTTCTGAATACAAGAAAGGGAAATGAAGGAAGAGCTCTCACAAAAAAAAAAGAAAGGAGTAAGAGATATAATATATAAAGGCTGAGAGGGGTCATCAGCATAAACTAAGATGCACTTTGGGGGTGTACCCTAAGAGTACCGAGGCACAGGCGTAGCAGGGGGGGCTGTGACGCTCCACACGTTCTGCGCCAAAAAGGGCAAAAAGAACTGATTAGTTGGAGGGCGGAGATCCGCCTGGGATTCGGAGTGATTTGTGGGGCGTGCTTCGCGAGGGTGTAGCGGGGCCTTTATCCGGCGAGGAAGGAAGGGTTAATCAGGGACTGCTATCCTCAACGGAAGCGGGGAGCCGTTTCGGTTTGACGCTGCCAGGAACTTAGGGTTTACCAGACATATAGCTGGCCCGAATCTAGAGTTAAGGGAAAAACTGGAGCGAGCCAGAACTTTAAGGAGGAAAAGAAAAAAGAAGAAGGTTGTGGAAAAACGGCCATGCGGGACAAATTCGGGGGCGGGAACTGGGGCAGATACGTCAGCACATGACCTTGGAGTGGGGAGGAAACGCCCGCCGTGGGGACAGTCCGAAGAGTTCGGAAGAGGGAAGTTCGGACATCCTGACGCGGAGATTAGATGATTGCCAAAATTTGACAAGAAAAGAATAACCGTCGACTACGTGGGGAAAAGAAAGCGACACTGAGGGAAGAGCTGTGATCGCGGTGATACGTCCAGTGGGAGAAGAAAGGCCAGGGGCAAATACTAACACGATGCCGGGATATCGCTCAATTCGGGGGGCGTTGGTACAAGGCAATCCGGTAAAGGACGAAGGAAAAAAAAGCACTGGGGGAGTACCGGGAGCTGGGCGGTGCGATCCTCGAGATTACCATAGAAAGGGTTCTCACATTGCTAAAAATTGAGTTAGGAGAGATAGAAATTGATTAGGTCCGGAAAACTTGCACTGGCTTACAAAAAGTTGAAGGGAAACGTGCCGGTAAGGTCAAGCCTCAGTGTGATTTTATGGTGAAAGACGCTCCGGTAGGGGTAAAAAAAAAAAAGGTAACATCGCAGAATTAGTGTACCTAAAAAGGCAGAAATGTATAAGTCTGGAAGCCCGAACATCACTCGAACCTGGCCTGGTGGGGAAGGACCGGGTGGGCAAAAGGCTCTCGGAACAGCATCTCTTAAAAAAAAAAAGACTAGATGCGATGGCAGGGGACTACGAAAAAACGAGAAGGAAGGTCAAGTCTCGCCTCAAGAGGCAGAAAACACCTGCCTGAGCGGGAAGGGCTAGTAGAATCCAAAGAAGGGTCCAATCTTACTGGGTACCAGCCGCGGGACCGTTGGAAAAAGAGAACGAAGACGCCCATATGCAGCCGGAAAAGGGAGAAAAGGGGAAATAGGATCGGGCCCTGAGGAAGGAAAAACCAAACTCTACGCCCTGAAAAACTACCCCCTCCTTGGGACGGGAAAAAAATCAGGGAGGGGGGCGAGCGAGAATAAAGAGAAACAGAAAAAAAAGGAAAAGATAAAAGGTGCGATAAAAGAAAAAAATTTTAACGGAATTCGGCACCCGGGGAAAGTTCGACGGTAAACTACAAGCTCTGAGACTTAAAATTACAAATATGCCTGCCTCAGAAGTGGGGTCCAAGGTAGGGGTCGAAAACATAGACGTATCAAACAAGGGAGGAAGGAAAGAAAAAAGGGGGTACTTAACCAAAGTCCGCGATCAAGCATACCACAGCGCTAGGGGCGTTCTGGAACTCTCAAACGGAGTTGACCGATCAACAACATCAAAGGTGAGGGGAAAGAGGGCCGCAAGGGGAGGGGGTGCCCGGGTTGGCCTGGGAAAGGCAAGGGCTTTTTAGAATTCTCGTGGAAAGTTTGACTGACAAGGGAAGGGGTAAATCGACCTGACAAAAAATAGGCCTGAAAAAGTGGTCGATCTCTAAACAAACCAAAGGGGGGGAGGGACAAAGATCGTCCATCGGTCAATATTCTCAAAAAAATGGGGGAACGCAAAGCTGATACCAGCCGGCATAAGGAGAACCAAGCGCCTCTAGGGGAGCACCGTCACATAAGGTGAAGGCAAAACCAGCCACCCGGCCGCGTGAAAAAGAAAATGGAGAAAAAAGGAAAAAGTGAAAAAAAAGAAGAGGGCGCGCGTTAAAGCAAGCAAATCGCTGATTATGGGACGTCGACTCGTCGAAGGAGGGGGCAATAAAAAATCGGGGGGGGGGGGGGGGCTTCGGCCCGCAAATTTCGAGTAGTCTATCAAGGGACAGACCGTAGAAAGGAGGCGTCAGGACAATAGGGGAAGTAGTCAGAAGCTTAAAATTGGCGGGGAAAGGGCTCTATAACCGAAACGAATTTCCATTTTACTAGTGGCGTGGGGAAAAACGGCTATCGTCCAGGATGTTGGGGGGGAGAGATTCGGAACGGGAAAGCTCCGCCCATAGCTCGGTGATCAGTCGCAATTTCGTAGGGGGGGGTGTAAAGATTCAGGGAGGGAGTAGAAGGGGGACAGAAAAAAGAATGCACTCGATCATCCCCAGGGCGAAATGATGAGGGGGCCGATGGGCGTTCGTAACTGATACGTTCGGGACCAAAACTTCATATCTTCCGTACAATGGTCAAGAGGGGGGGGGAGAACGCTTGGGGCGATTAGGCTAGTAAGAGAAGGAAGAGCCTCTTAAGAAGAAGGGGAGTAAGAGCTAAGCCAAAAACCTGATGCTCGGGGGAAGTGTCAGGAAGCTATGGGAAGATCTTTTAAAGACATCTACACAAACAAGTCGGACCCAGGGGGGAGAGAGGGTTTCGGAATGGGGGGAAGATTGTGGCAAACCAAGGGAGTCCATTAAATTTCTATGGGAAAGACTGTTGTCAAAGAAACCTCAAGTCAATGAACACATAAGCGCCAAAAGGGACGGAAGACAGGATCCCGAGGAAGAAGACAAAAGGGGCTAAGAAAAACAAAAACAGGCTTGGGGTCCCAGGAGAATCAAGGCGATCCCCCCCATCGATAAAGGATAAAGAATCCTGAGCAAGAAAGTCAAATTAGAAAAAAAGAAGGACGGAGAGGGAACTAAAAGCCGCCCCTTTTGTGCTTTCGACATTGCTCGGATTGCAGGGGTCCCCAAAACTTCAAAAAAACCAACCGGGGGAAGTGATCAAGGAAAAAGAGGAGGAAAAGCTGTTTCGTCTTGGGGCCCTGGAAGGAGTAGCCAGGACGAATCCCCGAGTGATCTACCAACAATCCGCATTGAACGACAGAGGTAAAGGTGAGGAGATCAAAAATCGAAGGACGGTCGGTTGTACCAAGCTGGGCCATAAGCGAGAGAAGCGTCCACGGATGTACTAAAAATCCCAGGATCAGCTGAACGGAAAGTTTCGACGGAGTCAAGAAAAAATAAACAAGCAGGACAGCACTTGTTACGAACACGAATTCTTCAAAATCCAGGTATAGTTATCTCCTCAACAGAGGAAAACCAAAGGCAAGCAAATCAAACCCACAAACGGGATATCAAAGAGAATCGAGGAACAGTGTGGGCATTACGTAGATGATCTAGCGGGAAAAGATAGACGTATGGGGGTCACTCTATGGAAGGCAGACAGGAAAAAGCAGAAAAGCAGGACGCAAAAAAGAACAGGAGGACATGGAGTAAGGGAAGATAGATTAAAAAATTCTTCCGCGACTGGGGTAAATAATGTCCGGACATAAAAAAAACTAGAAAAGCGAGGAGAAGAAAAAACGTCACCGCAAACTTATGCCTCGCTCTATATACGGAGTATGCGACTAAGAACACCCTTGAAGATGATGTGTAGGTATGCGCACTGAAAATTATAACAACAGACCCTTTCTCCTTAGTTTCTGGGAAATCATTCATTCAGTCGGGGAAACCATCTTACAGATAATAGAGGAGAATTGAACCCTTTCGTAAGAAAAAGTGTTATAAGGGAAGAGCTAAGTCAAAAACAAAGGAGTAGTATTAGAAAGAGGAATTTAATCCTGCATGGGAAGTGAATAATCATCCGTCTCCTTCTCTGAACTCAAGGGACTACTCCGAGATTTCCGCGTCCCTGGTAAAAAAGGAGGTGAATCATCGAAGGGAGGACGAAACTCAGGACACCCGGAGGTCAGGGTCGGCGGGACGATCAAAGTCCCTCGCGAGAGCTAATTTGGGAAGCTTGGCGTAAGCGCGAGTGGGGGGCAAAGGCGAAGTGGTGCCCGTCGCGGCACTCAGAATCGATAAGGATAATCCAAGGAAAAACGGGCCAAGGGGTGTTGACGAAACGGCACCTGCACCCGAAATCGATGGGGGACCTCCAGATAAGTCAACGGATCCGGGAAGAGAAAGATTTGCTAAAACACCTTTCAGGAGAAAATTTCAGGAAACGAAGATATGCCAGTGTGCTCGGAGAAGAGTGAGGGTCGGGGGGGAGAGGTCCGCGGGAGGCCTATACTCATCAAAAGAGGTGTTACGAGGTAGAAAGCGTTCAACGAATTTGAAAGGGGGGCCCCAGACAACTTACGTTCGATAGCGCGGTAAAGGGGTGAGAAAAAGACGTGACCGGAGGGAAGGATGGAAACACATACTCTTTTGGCAATCCGACACCTCTACTAAAGGTAGACGAGAAAGAACGCGAACAAAAGCAGAAGGACCGGTGGGAGCAGAAAGGAGGGTGGTGCGTCGTCCGGGGGCTCCGAAAAAAAAGGCAAAATAAAACAAGCTGCCTAAGATCTGGCGAAATTACCCGTGGGAATGGGGACACAAGGACGCTTAAGCGACAGCAAAGGACGGACGGGGGGAGGGAAAATAGCAAGAGGAAACAGGACTTTTCTCAGGCTCACAAAAGGAAATGAAGAGGTCCTTTGAATTCACTGTGCGCCAAAGTTCGTAGGAGTAGGGGGGGGGGGGGGGGGGGAGGGATTCAGAGGTGACCGGAAGGTAGGCCGGCGCGGCGCTGTTATTGTTCAAGAGATCTTGATGGCAGCAACAGACTGAAGCAATGGGGAAATGATCAAAAAATGAAATGTCAGAAAAATCTGGAAAGGAAAGAAAAACAGAAGACGGCAAAGGGAAGATGGACCGGTGAAGAAAAAGGAGGAGTAGGAAAATCGGTCCCCTACTGGAAAGAGATTTGCCGAGCCGACGAAGAGACCGGTAGAAGGACAATAGAGAAGACTCCACTGCTCAGAAAAGGCACGGAGCGGCGCGAGTGTCGGAATCGACCGAAACACAAGGGCCAATGAACTAACGGGGTTCAGGCCGCTCTTCCTTGGGGAAAGACTATACGTACCAGCTCCATCGCACAGCAGGATGGTATAGCGGCGTGACCCTGCATGGGGCATAGAAGCCAGAACCCTAGAAAAATAAAAAAAAAAACCAACCCCTACAACTGGTGCTCGGCTGCACCTAGCGAAATGTGAAAACTACCGCTCCGAACAAGAGGAAGAATAACGAGAGATTCAATGGGAGAAAAAGACGACCTGCGGGGGGCCCCCCAGAAGTCAAAGTCAAAAGGCCGGGGTACTTTTGGAGCGACGTTGGAAACGAACATCTCTCAGCGGGGGGGGAAGGCACGGGACCTGAAAATGGAAATTCGGGGAGCAGATAAGGAAGAATCCCAGTAAGGCCGCGTCAAATCCCCCAGTGTGACTAATGACAGAAAGGAGATACGCAGGACCATAAAAAACTGGCGAGTGTAAAGATCGCGAAGCGATGTGGAAGGGATAAAGATTGGGGTCTCGATGCGGAACGCTGGCCGTCAGGGTGGAGGGTTAAGTGGGGCGTCGAGGCTGGATAATTCTATTTGCCGGGTGCTGTGGAAGAGTCGGTCTCAAGCGAACCTGCTACCGACTGCAAAGGGTGAG
>Ga0179593_1523682_pt1 | contig 11643 bp, 6 predicted proteins | sample CZODoug2_1_08_16_FD_185931 | JGI IMG/M metagenome (GOLD analysis project Ga0179593, IMG submission 185931) | Vadose zone soil fungal communities from Angelo Coast Range Reserve, California, USA - CZODoug2_1_08_16fungal (PacBio error correction) | ecosystem: Environmental > Terrestrial > Soil >...
TTCCTCCACTGGATCGGGTCGTAGGGTTTTAAACGGATACCAGATAGAGGGGAACATCGTAAGAAACGCTCCGGATAACCGGGGAGGTTGCACAACCCCTCGTAGAAAAAGGGCAAAGTTCTGCATCAAAAACAACAGGGGGCTATTCAACTCGCGATCGAAACAAGACCATCTGAAAGAGGGCATGGTCGATCACCCAGGCCACATTTCGAGTCGAGAAAGAAATGTGTTCCGTAAGTGACCGCTGAACCTTTCCGTGGACAAGTTGGGGGAAAAAAAAAAAGTCTGGAAGTGACCGAGGGTGAACTATACCGGCAACGTTCAGGTACGCAATGAAGTCTAAGGTGAAGAAACCCTGGGCTCACGACAAGACAAGGTCATGTTCGCCCTATCGGGGGGGGAAAAGATCACCAAAAAAAAATCTTATGCCGACCGAAACGTCGAGGTGAGACATGCGTATCACTTAAACGCTAACGGGGTTAATCCGAATTACGGCAAGAACCAGTTCACAGTGAGTCAAGAGAACCTCTGCGGGTGTACGCCGCGCTTTTGCCAGAACTTCCCGAACCGAGAGAAATAAGATGGCGAAGATAGAACCTCGAGGGGTGACTCGAGCAGGAAGGCTACTTGAAAAACGAGGGCACAAGTCGTGGCGAAAAGTGTTATTAATGCCAGGTAGCCAGGAATTAGTTCTGGGGGGGGGGAGTCGATGCGGGGGTCACTACATCAAAAATTATCGTGCAGAAAACGTACATTGGGGGACGATTGACATCGGGCGATAGAAACTGTTTATCTAGTGCGACTGAAATTATCTCCAATTTGGGCCAGCTCTGACACGAGACTATGAATGCAATCCAGGAGAAAAAACGGCGGAAAAGCCTTGAGATTCGGCCCTACGGAGGAGACGCATAAGAATTGGAGTGCAAAGACACGCGGCTAGATCATCGCTGAAGAATAGACACCTCGGCGTTAATGGAAGTAGGGGTATTGCGGAACGTTCTGCGCGTGTTAACAAAAGGGGAGGAACCGGATTACCTTTCTTCGGCTGACATAAAGAAAAGAAGTCTAAGTGGGTCGGGGGTTTGACGGCGAAGAGACGCGCGGATTTGAAAAGAATTAAAGGGGCAACCGCGGAGGAGGTAGACCGCCCTCAGGGGGGTAAGAATATGCTCGTGCTACTGATCTCTCATCCACCAGAAAATAAAAAAAGACCCCTGGGGATCTCTACATATAAAAAAAGGATGGGGGGAGAAGAGCCTTGTTGGCGATATTAAACATCGTATAAGCGTGAATGGCGACAAAAGTAGGAGCAGCCAACTCCGGTCGATTAGAAAAGTTAATAGGCTCAAACCGGAAAAGCGACTGCCGTCATACCATAAACGTCGCGATGGGGCTGAGAAAGAGTAAATCCTTCTTTTCCGAAATGTGGTGAAAGACAAATGGTTCACGGCATTGAAAGCGGTTCACACTCGCTTTATGGAAAACGAACGATAAATGCTTACCTGGCACCGCGGGGTCTCCGTCGGAGTGGGGGGGAGGGGGCCTGGAAAATACACGGAAAAGGGAGGGGGTGGGATTGCCTTTCCTAGCGTGGACGGCTGAGTCTCTGCTGTCATTCTTCCAAGGGAGGGGGGCAAGTAAACAAGGCTATAAGGGAGATCGGAAACATGGCAACCCTCTTCTATTGGGATGGAAATTTGATTTGTGGTGAAATTTGCTCTGGCCTTCACCATATAGGAAATCGATCCTCGACTAGGGATTACATGTCCTCCTCTAAATAACTGGGTCAGGCTGAGGGGTAACGGGACTTGGTTGGTGAATTTACCAGGGGGGACCGCTGAGTCATATCGATTGGGGAAGACCCATCGAACTCAGTTGAGCGGGGAATGACATCTTATGGATCGAAGGTGGGGAGGGGAAGTTTATCTGCCATCGGGGGTAGGGAAGAAAGAGTCGAGAGACTTTTGGAAAAAAAGGGGTAGGTCATTGCAAACTAAAAACGGCCATCTTTCGAGGAGCACTCATTTCAAAACTCAAGGAAGGACGCAGTCGTTGATGGCAGCAACCGGAGGGTCTTGAGCATGCGGGTAGCCTTTGCGCTAGTGAATTGCCAGCATAGTCGCTCGAGGAAAAAAAAAAATCGCTGGGACCAATCACTTGCCTAAGTCAGCCTGATAGAGCCGGAAGGGTACAGGGAGGGACAGGACTGGGGGGTAGTGCAACCTTGACACCGGGGAAGAGGACTTACAGGGGGAGAGATTTCGTCGCGTCGATGGGGACGGGGGGGGAAAAATCGGGCGTCCGAACCTCGCGAGAACTAGCACAGGGAGGGTGCTGCAAGGCAAAACGGAAAGGGGTTGGCGAACTAGTGAGAAAGAGAAAGTACGCTGGTAAAGGGATTCTCTGGGGTTGAGTGACAACCGAAAGAAGGATCCAGGGGCAAGAGCTAGAAAACGATGGATGCAAAATATATATATTACTAGGAAGGGGGGGTCCCGGGGCTCCGTGTCAGGAGGGACTGAATCCTACCCGAACAGAGTTGGTATTCTCACCTAGGAGTAGAGAGAAGCCCTTTGCGCCAACAAAAAGGTTCCCTGAAAAAAGCAGGAGGGATTCACCCCACAGACCGATTAAAGAGGGTTGGGACGAAAGACATACCAGCCTGATGTGAAAACACATGCAAAGAGAACCGAAATCGGAGAAATTCAGGGAAAACGGTCAAACTAACCTAGCAACAAAGCACTACAGTCAGGGTGACTTGTGGGACCGATCATCGATCACGCGATAAGGCCCGGCGCTGGGGGGCAGTCATAGGGAAGGATATAAGGCCACCTTGGCAAGCGGAGGGCAATTCCGTGGCGGAGGGAAAAGAATCCCAAGTAAGCGCAAAATCGTTGTCTGTCAAAGCCAAGGCCGCTTCCGATAGGAAGGTTGACCCCGCAGAGGTGATGAATAACGAATCCTGGACCGCAAACCATGGCAAAAGAGAGCGTTAGCATGTGAGCGACTCCCGAAACCGGCAGTGAGGAAAAGAGGGACCAGGGATATCACCTAGTTGAAGGGGGTCTGATAAAATAGACAGGAACAGACCAGGGAAACATGACACCAAGGCGGTGCGAACGACGCTTGATTAACTGCCGTCGTTGCAGATGGCGGGGAAAGGGAAAGTTAGTCGAAGTAACGTCCTCGGTGCTTAAGCCAGAGCACGATCACCAACATCACTGAAAAACTTCTCCTGGGGATGAAAAACGGAGAAGCACGGGAAAATCCGCCTCCTGTTGAGATCTGAGTCTGGACATCGCAATTGCGCAAGCGACCGAAGAAACAAGGCAATCCTCCATCATCGGGCCACTTGGCAATTCGATCGCTTTGGAAAAAGGAAGACACGAATAGGTGCCCGGTCAATCAAAGGGGGCTGAGGAATGCGAAGGGAAACATCTTAGGGACCATTTGGGGGGGATGCCGGGGGGGTTACACTTAAAAAGGAAAACATGGGAGGAACCCGAGGTACCCACTTGAGAAGGACTTCAAGGCCGTTTTTGGGGTTTATGAGCAAAGGTCGACGGCGAGTGTTTTGACTCTATTCCCAATACGGTTGAAATTGAGAACCGAAAGGCGCCGGCAGATGAGAGCGTGCTCGTTCTACTGTATCTGCTAAGGCAAAATCCGCCTCAAACCCCGCGGTGAGATTCGAGAGGAGGAGAAGGGAAGATCACCGCGGGTTTATGTGGGGAAATAGAGAAGAAGAAAGAAGAAGAAGCAAGCTGGGCGACCCGAGGCAGTTCTCAGTGCCTCCGGGGGACAACTTTCGAAACACAAGATGGGGTGAAGAATGAGGCTCAAAAAACTCGCAAGCGTCGACTTCGGTCCATAAACCAAAAACCGGAAAAAAAAAAATTAGGGGACGGAAGGCGAAAGAAGAATTCGTAAAAGGGTCAGACTTTGTGCCGAAAACATGCAAGAGAACGCAGGGGGTGGGTGGGGTTTTTTTGGTTGGGGGGTGGGTTTTGGGTTCTGAAAACCCAGACTAAGCGGTTCCACGCCGGGGCCAGGTGGGGTCAGATGCAAGCAAATCGAGGCTGGTAACGCAGGAAGCTGCCCTGTCTATAAGTGAGGGCTGAGTGCCCAGATGGTAGCTGAGGGAAACTTGGACTAGCTGAAGGGGCGGATCGAGCAATAGAGGCAAAGATTTACTTTCTCAAACAGGAGGAAAAAAGGCGGGATAAGCCTAAACGATGCAGCGTCATCAAAAAGAGGGGAAGACGTTGGGAGCCGAGATGGGGGGTAGTTGGATTTTGTGGGGGGAAAACAGCTTGGACCGCCTCGGGGCCGTCAAGAAAAAGAAACTACGATAGAACATGTCGCCGAGCATAAAAGCAAAGGGTCGGAGGGCACAAGAGATTACCCTGATCAACGGAGCCTGGCCGTGCTATCTCGTCTAGACCACGATCAGGGTGACGGGACAAATCGGGGGACAACTCGCGGGCGGGAAGTTCGCTGAGCGAGGGGGAGCAGGGGAAATGCTTTGGGAACGGACGGTCGGGTGCACAGAGGGCAAAAAAACGTTTCGAGGGCGAAGAAGTCTAAACCAGCCATCGACGCGAGGGGCGATGGCATCCCGAGCGGCTGCGAGGAGGGAGAAAAAAAATTGAAATTGCAGGGAGTCTATTCAGGAAAAAGGGGCAACTGGTCTCTACCGGATACTAGGGAACCGGAGATCTTTGACGGAGACGGGGGGGACGGGGGATCGGTCACGAACAGAATTTTATGCAACCTTGGGCAGCCGGGCGAGGGGCATCGGAAAACCGGGGAATCTCGAGGGGGAGGGGATTCTAAGGTCATGGGGGAAATGCGACTCTGGGAGCGAAGTTCAGGGTCTAAAACGATAAGTTCATCCCGGGGAAGGGTCGGCATCCGGGGGGAAGAGCGTTGGTTGGCGAAATACTTGAGAATGATCTTAGAAAGCTGTGGATACGAAAAAAGAGGGATCTAGTTAACCTCAAAAGGGACGAGCACGAGCCAGGGAGGGAAGCGGGGTAAGAGAGAAAAAAACTGATGATAGGAAAGAATAGGAGGAAAGGCAAAAAGAAAGTGCCTCGGGGCGGGCGACTTCGGTACCGAAATCTAAAAGGCCCTTTGGGGTCTCCAAAACTGAACCGGATGTCGCCAACATCGATCAGCAATAGGAGCAAAGAAAAAACACAGTCTGTCTAGGGGGAAAAAGAAGAAGAGGGAAACCCTCTGTGAGTTCGAGGACACCATTGAACACGAAATCGCGAACCAATGTGTTCCGGTAAGAGGGAAGGGAAGGACTGGGGACACTACCGGAGGTTACTGTGAAGGGGGGTACATGTCCAATCCAAAAGAAATAAGGTCGCGCTGGTAGAAGAAAGGAGAGTTAGAACGCGGTACGCAGCGACTGCTGGCAATTCACAATTAAAGGCCGATCGAAAAAGATGCCGCCGGTTGGAGGAATCGGCACACCGAAGCGTAAGCAGGAGTAGGGCTCCCAGAACTAAGGGTGGAATGGGCCAGGACTGAAAAATACCTACTAATCAAAAAAGTAGATCGAAAGCGCGGTCGCGCGCGTGGGGAGGAACTTCCTTAAACAAGTCTCTCCAGTCAGGGGTCAAATAATGTACTGTCAATATCAGAAGTTATCGACGCTAGAAACAGTCTCCGTAACCATTAGAGGTCAACCGAACAAGGAAGAGTGAGAGGGTCCAGAGAAGCGAGTACTAGAGTCGAGGGAAAAAAAGGTAAAGCGCGAGGTCATCCAACAACGGCAAGGCAATCAAAAAAGACTCGTGAACGTCTCCTATTGTTGCGATAAGGCTTCCCTCGCCTGGGAATGAGGAAAACGTAACTCAAAAGATTTCATTCTCCATTGGCAGCAGACGACGGGCAATAGTCAGCTATGAGAGGGAAAATCCATAAGCACATCTCACGGAAGGGGGAGACGTCAAAGTCCTTTGCGACTATGGGGGGGTGGACAGGGAACACTCTTCTATATTCTAGGGGCTGGAGATTTGCGAACATCGGGAGTGGAACAGCTGATTTCTGTTTGAAAGTGTCCGTGAACGTAAAGTAGGTGAACAAAACATTGTCTGCAACCGACGGGTCTTGTCAAGAATCTTCCCCAGTTCGGGGTCGGGGTTTAGGGGGGGACTGCGAGGGACTAAGAGTAAGGGGCTGGGACATCTATTAACTATTGAAGGGGGCAGAGCACTTAGACGACGGGAAAGAAAAGGATAAATATTCTTCTTATCTTCGTAGGTTTCAATACAACGAAACCCCTCGGTGGTCTAAACAAAAACGGGAGGGGGATTATTAAAGACAAGATCACCTCTTGGGGGATGGGGAACTAATATCAGCAAAGAAATGGAGGAGGGAAAAAGGGAAGGGAGCTATTCCGAAGCGAAGTGGAAGGAACCGGGAATAGAAAGCAAAAAACGTAGCCGATTCTCTCGGCGAATTGCCGTCAATAAGCAAGGGAGAGTAATGGACGCTGAATTCGGAGGGTTTAGAATCCCTTCGGTGGACCCTTTGGGGGTCCACTCCCTTAAGGGCTTTATGGCACTGATTCAAGTACAAAGAAAGACGGGTGACACTCCGCTGTTGGATAATCTCTCAGCGGGATCTAGCGTTGGATGACCGTTTGGGGGGGGAAAATCGTTAGTCTGCCGTCTGCGGATTGGGAATCGGGTGGTCCCATTCTATTTGGGCTTGTTGATGTGCATATTGAAGGCGCGGGACGTGCAGTGGCGAGGCGATTCGGTAATCGAGAAAAGCTCAAAAACCTTCGCGGGGGAAAATCGTCATCACAAGTCGGGACATGCAAGGGGTGTTTGGGGGGGTTATGCAGTGGGCTCTGAACGGGAAAAAGTCATGCGTCACTATGAAAGGGACAAACTTGCCAAGACTGGGCAGGAGAAACTGAAATCGGCACCGATGGTTTTGCATTTACACAAAAGGAAAGGGTCACTGGCAAAGGGGGATCGGAAAAAACATCGCACTTCAGTATAGAGTTACAGTAACAATATGGAAACCGCCTGCGTTGTTTCGCGAAAAAAGGTCACGTACGAAGGAGGGGAGCTCAAGACTTTTGGAACTGTCGTGAGGGCATTGAATCAACAGTTCTCTATTTCTAGCCAGTGTACACCAAAATCAACAGGAACGGATCGGTCTATTTAAACCGTATCGCTTTCTCAGGTTGGTTCTTTCGATCGCGATTGAGAATTAGCGGGATGGGAGTTTCTCTTATCTAGGAAGGGCTATTCGACAGAATATGTTTCCTGGATCGTGGACATGAGACGGAGTCAAAAGGGGAGGGAACAACCTTTGGCACAAAGGAAGGGTGAAAGAACCTTGGGGCGACTCGAGAGGGCTCGTAAAACTAAATGGTCCGGGATCAGAAAAAAAAAAAAAAAAAAATAAAAAAAAAAAGAAGAGAAAAAAAAAAACAAAATAAGAAAGTCTATCTGGGATATTCCGGGTGAAAGTGAGGGGGGGGGGCCTCAAAATTTAACGAGCGGGGGATGCATGCTCAAAAACTTAGTAATCGGTTGTTGGAGGGAGGAGAGGGATCGTCGATATCAAAACTTTGGAAGGGTATATTTCCGGGAAAAGAAGAACACTAGGGAGGACGATGAGGTCAAACAGAGGGGGAAGGAAGGAGAAGTCCTTCACTCTTTGCCAAACCTTGAATCGACCCAAGAAAAAAAAAAAAAAAAAAAAAAAAAAACACAAATAAGAAAACTTAAAAGAGGAATAAAGGTGTCTACAAAGGGACGCGAAGCTATTGGAAACAAAGATTCCGCTCAAATAGGAGGTAGGGGAAGTCCAACTCGCCTCAATTCAGGGGCGAAAAAAGAGTCCCAAGCGGTTTATCACCCAGGGCCAGTTCGAAAACGCAAAAGAGTACCCAAGGGGTTCGAGGGACCGCGAACGCTCCGCCGTGCACCCAGTCTGGGAATGTGAAAACGCTGATCAACTATCTTCAGGTCGGAGCGGGAGGGGATCGTCAGCTCCCCCTGGTAGACTCAGCGAATGGACCTTAAGGGGGGATCACCAATCTGAAGATCCCGCCTGGCAGTTTGAAAAAAAAGCCCGATCCCGGCCTCAGGTGAGAATATCAAAAAACCGCTAAGAGGGGGAATTCCGAACGAATTCCTGCAACCTGAAGTCGCTCGAGAGAGGAGGGAAGTGATAAAAAAGCTCTGTTTTCATCGTCCCGAGAAAACCGGGAGCATGTGACCGATAGAACAGGAGGGTGCGGGGTTCTTCTAGGGGGGGGGGAAAGAAATAGACAACTCAACTGAAACCCTTTCACAAATCAGAAGGACGGGGCGAACTTCCGGGATTATGGCTGCAAAAGGAAGCGCGGAGAAGATCGTAGGGATGACTGAACTAGCATGAGGGGCAACTAAAAAAAAAAAAAAATCACCAAAACGGGCTACTGACCCTGAATTTTATGGGACTATGGGGAAGCATCTGCGAGGTAGCAAAGAGATTTAAGGGGGGCGACCTCCTCTTTTCAAATCGCAAGGAGCCAGGGCAGGACCTCAGGAAAAGGGGTAATTCCAGAACGAAGGACGTGGAATTGCAAGCGTCCTCCTTAATTTGCTAGGACAATGTCGCTTGGAGCTGGGTAAAAGCACTCGGAGATCAAGTGGGAGGGGGTCGAAAAGGAGGGTGTGCGCTGATGTCGTTGGTTTCAAAATTGACCGACAATATCTGGAGGGGCACCACAGCGGGAAAAAGGGGAGAGTTCTTTGCCTTGAGAAGGGGAGCAGTTCGGGTTTGAGTGCAGGGGAGAAGAGGGGGCGGGAGCTTCCTTTTGTGAGCCGACTTGAATTGAGAAAGGATTAAAATACCGGGGGGAACCTCCAAGGGTCCAATTCATATCGCTACACGTGCTTCTTATCATGAAGGGGGTCCTCAAGCCGAAACCCCCTGTTAAGTCTAAAGGAGGAAAAGATCACAATCGGGGTGTTTGATTCAATATAAATATAATATCATATTGGAGGCCGTCATCATTTCCCAGCAGGAAGGGCTCCCGTCATTTTAAAGCAACTGAATAAGAGAAAGAGAGAGGCGAGTAGGAGGGACCTCGAAACTGCCCTATTTAGGTGGTTACGAAAGTCTAAATGAAATTCTGTTAGTGAAGAAATGCCGAGGGACTGTCCACTTCAAGCTTGAACCACGAATCCATCTTTCACGCAGGGGTCGAAATTCGGAACGTCAAGATGTATAGAGACGGGCTTGAAGGACTCTTTAACCGAGATAGAGGGAGTAGAAAAGGGGGAATGGGGATTAATCTCAATTCCCAAGCCTATTGGATTATGGGGGGTTGTCCTTGAATGAAAGCTCTGGGAAGGGGGGGTCCATTTCTATGCAGGGCTGGAAATTAAAAACACGAACAGCTAAACGAGACCGGCGATCTAAATCTTCACACCTTTGAGGAATTTTGGGTTGTGTTTTTGGGGAGTCATTACTCTTGGTGCCACGCATCTAACTAGAAAAAAGATACAGGCCTCTCTACATACTCAGTATCAAATAACCTGTCCGTGTGTTGAGGGAAATGTAAATGGAAAAGGGGGGAACGGAGGTTTCCGGGAAAGGGGGGAAGAAGCGGAAGAGCCTCAGGTTATATCAGTACTAGGAACGACAACGGGGAATGGGAACTCCAGAGGAGGGGGCACCACCCGAGAGGGGGGGAAAATCGTCAGGAACTTTTGGAAGGGTCTTGGGGGGGGAAAGAATTAAGAGAAGAAAAGGAGGGGGGTACGTATTTTATAAGAAATTGGAAAACGGGGACAAGTAGCATGTCTAGGCGAAAAAAAACTAGAGTCATTCAAAAGGCTTGGATATTTGGGGGAAAGGCCTCAGAAGAAGGATGGGAAAACTAAAGATGTTCTCACAATTGGGCTCTGGGTTGAGAAATAAGATTTAAGCGAAGAAAGGAAGAGGATTTGACTTTATCGGGGGGGAATTCTTTCCAAGTCACATCTGCAACCGGGGGAAAAGGTGTTCAGCTTGAATGGAAAAAAGCAATGGGGAGAACTATGGCGGGCGAAAAATTTGCCTTTGTGAAATCAAAGAGAGGGGCTGGTGCTGGATTTCTTTTCGAACAAGGCCCAGGGGGGGGGGAAAATCAAACCCTTAGCGGAAATTCTTGGGTGGGAAATACGGAGAAAGAGCGGAGACGTCTGTAGAGACACGGGATCTCGGGTAGGGGGTCCACTATCAACCTAGTCACTGGATAAAGGGAGGCCGATGAAGGAGAAAACACAACAGGATGGGGAGGAGGAAAAGCGTCACCGCTGCATCGTGGGCTCCCCGCCCTGGGAAAAAAAGAACATAGTCCCTTTTGGGTCTCCACATAAGGATACTCTCAATGTTAAGACCGGAGGGACAAATTTTCCAGGCATCGATTAGAGAAAAGCAGGGGCAGGAAAATTAGGTTTCTATTTTAAAAAAACTGAAAGACTCGGGCATCTGGATCGCGCCCATTGAGAGGGACTCTCCGGAGAGAGTAGCCAAGGGGTTCCTGGGGGGAGAATGAAAGAGCAAGGGGGAAAATGGGACTATTGAGGTACTGTGGAAGGAAGAATTTAAACCGGAAAGGGATATCATTTCTGCAAAAAAAAGTTAGGATATTCTCTTGAGAGAGCGCCACCTTGTGGAACAAAAAAAGACTGGGATCCTGGTTCTCAGATAAAAACAAAGGGCCCGAAGCATCGTGTTCTGAAAGAACCGATCCAGGCCTAGAAGTGGGAAGTATCACTCACGAAGGGTTGATTTCCAAGACTTCCGGCAAAGGGGGACCGAATCCAAAAGAGGAGGAGGGGATACCCTCAAGAGCCTCTCGGGGGGGGGCATAACCCCAACCGCGCAATTAAGGGGAAAGGTCAGGAACCTGAAAAGTGAAAGGGGGGTCTTCTCGACGCGAGAAAAACAGGAACACCCCGTACCCTTTCCCAGGGAAAAGAATCAACCAAGTCTGCAAATCTGGGAGAGGGGATTTATATGCCAGCTGCAACGGAGAAGGAGGAATACGGCGTGATGAGGTGACTATGGGGGGGGCATCCATAGGTTTCATCACGCGAAAAAGAAAAGTTAATCTTTCGACGTGAAAAGGGGGGGGTGACGAGCATAGCGAGGCTAAACCTTTTTGGCTTGCGTGCGAAGAAGGATCTGGTCGTGGAAGGGTGGCCAAGCATGGCCAAAAAGAGGGAAAAAAATCCAGAAATCCATCTCCTGGGCCCTTGAACGAGTCGCAGAAATTTGGGGGAGAAAGGAACGGAAGTAAAAAGTTCAAAGGGAGCAAACGGAAAGCATCAGGAAGAGTTCGAAACCAGCGGAGGGAAACGGGATGGACTGTTTTCATAAGGCCTGTGAAAGAAAGTAAAGGACTGGGCACCACGGTAGAAGAAAAGAAACGAAAGGGCTGAGCACTTCAGCGTCACCAACTTCAATAGGGGCGAACGTTTGGGGAAGGCGTCTACGCTCGGTATTGATTCGGGGGGGAGCCTCTTCCGCAAGAAGGTTTCAAAAGAGGGGGGGGGAAAAAGGAACCGGAAAGAGGCAATCTAGAGAGGGTCTTCTGGGGATTCAGCTTTCGAAGAAGCAAACCCGCGT
>Ga0179593_1535791_pt1 | contig 11643 bp, 11 predicted proteins | sample CZODoug2_1_08_16_FD_185931 | JGI IMG/M metagenome (GOLD analysis project Ga0179593, IMG submission 185931) | Vadose zone soil fungal communities from Angelo Coast Range Reserve, California, USA - CZODoug2_1_08_16fungal (PacBio error correction) | ecosystem: Environmental > Terrestrial > Soil >...
GACAAAGTTCCCTAAAGACTATACCCCATGGGCTGCGCCATAAAAGGGAACGAACAACAGATACGGGTAGTCGAATGGAAGTTTAAGGCCCGCGCAGAGGTACATTCGGGACGTCCAGCAGAATTTTCGCCGAGAAATTCAAACCCTTCTCGATGAGGAATCGCCAGTGTGGGCTCATCGGGACAAGGCTTTAAAAGGCGAGAGAAGAAAACGGACCGCAAAGGAGCTGGGAACAAGACGGGAGAATTCCTATGCCTAACCTCCGTTTTTGGACACTTGCAGACAAAGCAACGGCATCTCTTAACCGGATGAAAGGCCGGCGGGATTTCCGACTAGGTAAGAAGGGTCTTCGAGAAGAGAGGGGCCAGGGGGGGGGGGGGTGGGCTCCATACCTGAAAGCGGCGAAGCGGCTCCTTGATAAAGGAATGGCTGACGGTTTTGGGACTACAAAAAAAAAAGAGATGAGTACGGCCAGGAGAGTGATATGGGTCTGGTTGGGCAAAGAAGCATGGGGGGAAGGAAAGTACAGCTGCGGAAGATAGTCGCCGGTAACCGAGGGAATTGGGACTCAGGGGCGGCATGCAAAGAAGCAAGACAACAGCGGGCTAGGGAAAAGCTCCTAAAGCTGAACAGAAGCTCAGAAAAGACAGGTGTCCAAAAGAAGGGGAGCAAATGCAATCATTCGCCTTCGTGCGGGAATTTTGTCTGCAAAAGCAAAAAACCACAAGCGTCACGGCCGGAGCTCTAGAGGGGTGCGGTAACGATCTCGCTAAGCCGCCTCAAGAAAAAAGCCGATAGGAGGGGGAAGAGCTCAATAGCGTGGCAATAGGATTCCTTACCGAAGTTATAGCCTCGAAAGACTAAAAAGGGAGGGGCTCCAAAAGGAGGGAGCTATATGTATACCGTGCACTACTGACGCAAGCCGGTTGTGGGGGGGGAAAAAAAGGCTAGACCGCGAAAAATCGAGGGGGGAGTCTCGACGGCAAATCAGGGTGTTACGCCACTAAATGCGGCGGTATCGGGGAAAAGAGGACGCACACGCAAGAAGAAAAAGGAAAGATAAAGGAAAGATGGCTAACGGAACTGAAAAGGAGGCCCACGCCCGGCGCAGATAAAAGAAAGGCATAAGAAGAAGTACAAACCGTCTTTTGAAGGGGGGGCAAGTGGATCAAAATTCAGGAGAACGAAAAAGAAAAATGCATCCTTTCAGGAGTGGTAAAGAGAAGACCGTAATGAGGGCGGAACGGAAAGGGCCATGGATCTTATGTCCAAAGGGAATGGCTCCTTGTATGAGGTGGGTCGATGCCAGGTGGCAATCTGCGACGGAATGTTGACCAAAGTCTCCTTTCCGTGCGGATCTGGTTGCGAAGAGGGAGCGAAACGTCGCGGAGGAGAGCGAGGAGGCAATACTGGCCAATCAAGCTCGTCTCTAGGAAGTAAACATTCAAGGAAAAAAGCTATTTCTCACCTAGAGGGGAAGGCTTTTGTCGGATGAGAAGGTTCCAAAGAAAAACTCAAGGGGAAAGGGAGGAGACTCGGTATAGAGATTGCAAGCAGCGGCCCGGAAAACGAGAAGGACAGCCTCTCAGCTGGAGGGAGGTAAAGAACGCGTGAGCTAAAGATAGGAATTTTCAGTCCGTCCCTCGGATGCGCAAACAAAAGGGAAAGAAACGCCGCTAAAGCTACACGAGAAACACACAAAAGGTGCAGGAGGACGAAGCGGCTCACATCCGGATTGGGTGCCAGTTGATCTCTCAACAACCACAGGAAGGAGGGAAGACTGCCCACTGAGAAAGTGAGCCTGTGAGGACGACGCCCTATGGTGAGGGAAAAGCGGGCCAGGCATCAAGCGGGAAACCCGAGGGTAAAGATCAGTAGTTTTCCACCCAGGGAAACCTGAGAGTGTTCACGGAGGACGTGAAAGCTCATCGGTCAAAGAGTATAGAAGAACCCTCATCGCGTCAGGAAAATGAAAAACAAGTTCTCGCGGATTGTTCGGAATCTGCTCCAAAAACCGCTAGAAGAAAAAGGGACACCGAGAAGTAGAAATAGCAGTGAAGAGGAAAAAAATGTATGCGATCGCCGGAGAGATGAAAAGAGGGATACGGCTTAGGAAAGAAGCGAAAAGAGACGCTAAGGATCACACTGAAAAATCTTTCACAGTCGGAACGATGCAGACAAAGAGCGAACGCCTCCTTCTAAAATATAAGTAGGCGACCAGTAAAGGAAGAGTGGGAGGTTCCGTGACATCAAGACAGGAAAGGGACCAAAAAAAGATCGAAAACGGCCTTGGGGGCGGTAAAACCGAAGTGCTCGAGCACAAAAAAAAGTGTCGGAGCGTAAAGAGACTAGGGGTGCTAGCAGGAAGTCACGAGTCTTATCAGGAGAAAAGACGGCGCACTCATCACTGAATCAACATCGGAGGAGAGATAGATATAGTAAACGTCGGCTTTGTTAAGGACCGGGTGTCCTACCGAGTCCGAATCGGGATTCTAGGGGGAACGGGAGATGTCGATACGTAAAAACAGCCTAGCTCTCCGGGAGAGAACTAAAGGGGAGGTTAGGTATGAGTCAGCACAAGCTTCCCTGGAAAAGAGGAGAAGGTACAGCATCGGAAAGAGGGGATACGAAAACGCGTGAGGAGACATTGGAGAGGAATAGTGAATCCAAATCACACTTAAAAGAGAAACTGCGTATAGAGAGTAAGCCTTTGCATAGACAAAAAAACCCGGCTTGCGGGGGGGAGGAGGAGATAGAGAATGAGACCAGCAGGTTAGTCTAAAGAAGTGAAGGCAGAAAATGGGAAAAGATGGAATTCTGGAAGAAGTAGAAGTCTGCTGGAAATCTGGCTGGGGGAAAGTAGAATGTGAAAAAAATCATGCCTGCAGGTCGATCGATGGCAGAGGGGCAGAGCATGGGAAAAAATCGCCGCGGGGTTAAGAACGCAACGAAAGGAAGAAGATCTTTAGCCGCCAAGGCGCGGCGAGAAAACCCGCCTCGGGAGCGCAGCCTTCTATGTTAAAAAAGGAGCTACGTGAACAAATAAGTCATTACTGGAAGCCATCGCAGACCGGGTTCCCGAGGGGGGAGACTAGGAGTTCTTAAGGAAAGAAGATATGGCTCAATCGGTTCGGCCTCAGGGCTGGAAAAAAAGCTGAAAAGGACCACAAAGGGAACTTACTTACTATTCAGGTAACTAAAAAGATCCGGACGTCTGAAATACTGGGGGCCCTGCTCCGTCCGGGAGTCGAGAGACCTTTACAAGTGCAGGGAGAAAAACACCGAAACGGAAGGGAAGGCCTTCGTTAAAACGATTCAACAACAGGCAGGGCGCATAAGGCTGTAGGACCGGTCGGGGACGTCGAAAGCCGAACGGGCGAGCCGGGGGACAGAACGATGACGCGACAGGTTTGGAGGACAAGGGAGACGGCGAGCAAGCTCAAACACCTGCATGAAAGAGGGAGCGAACGTCAGGTGTTTGGAGAATGAGGAACGAGCCGCAAATAAAAGGTTGGTATGCGAGACAAAAACGGAGGCGAAGGGGGCATGCATGGCATGGTACCCAAAAAAGGTTCCTCCAAAAAAGGGGAGCAAGAAGGGGAAGAAAGAGAAAGAAACACACTTAGTAGACCGACCTCTAAGGAAGCAGCAGAACATAAAAAGATTCGCATCGGGTAGAAAAAGAACGAACGTGCACGAGAAGGAAGGACATTCTAGACTAATAGCTCTAAGCTCGAAGAGATGATGGAAAAGAGTTGACGAGAGAGAAAGCAGCAAAGGAGGGGCAGACGCAGGAACCTTCTTAAAAAAAAAATGATGAAGAGGGTCTTCAACTCAGACATGCTGCGGGGGAATCGCGCTGCGGGGAAAAAAACCCATAAAAGGTGCCATAGGGCGGACTACTTAAGCCTTCAGTCCATTACGGTCCCGGATCTTGGTCAAGGTGAAAAACTAGACAAACATGAGAAAAACAAAGGCGAGCAAAAAATTGAGTAAAAAGCAGGGTCCCTAGTCAGTTAAAAAGGTCAGTCCCCGAGACAAGGCAAGAAGTAGAAGATAAAAACTGGCTAGACGACACTATCAAAAGATACTGGAAAGCCGGAAAAGCAGGCGGAGAACCCTGGAGAAGGGAATAGGGCCCCGAAAGGGTCCCTCTCAGTTCTTAGTCACTGACCAAGCAAAAGCTGGAGTAAAGGTGTAAACGCTGCTCACCAACAAAAGACCGATTGAAAAGGGAAGAGAAAAGCCTCAGCCATACGGCTAGAGGACTCTCCACCATGTAGGGGAGAATTGTGAGATAGGTCAATAAAAGGAAGGGGGCGGGAGTTTCTGATGCGCCAAAAGCCGGGAAGGGGAAAACTGAGAAAAGTTCGAATTGCGAGCACTGGGGGCTTTGTGTAACTCTACGAGCACTCATACAAAATAAAATTCGGCCTAGAACCGCCTGGTCTGGCGCCATATCAGGAACTCCTCCAAGAGTGTTAGACCTGTAGGGAAATAAGGGGATTTGATAATGAAAAAAGGGGAGGGGCGATCGAACGAAGAGGGGGTGTTCGTCATTTAGACGCCAGGTGCCACAGAGCCGCGCGTTGTGCCCGGCGATTGAACTTCTACCTGAAAGAGCGGGCGGTTCGCACCCAACCGGAACACCTGAATGAAGCAAAGTTCGATCAGGAAAAAATCAATGACGAAAAGTCAAGATCAAACGGAGGGAGGACAACACAACGAGGGCGAGCGTGACGCATCTTTCGTCGAAAAGAAACAGCAAAACGAAAGGAGTAAGGGGGAGACGGGGTCGGCACAAAGAAAAACGCGGGGAAGGGAACGGCCAAGGGGCTATCTCCCGTCCGCCGGATCTCAAGTAAAAGAGGCAAAGAGACGTCGGGGAGAGTGTGACAGGACCTATATAGACCACTTTAAAAGGAAAGGGCAAAACTTAAGGGAGTCAAAGATAGAAATCAAAGATGAATAAGTCCACGGGGCATATAAAGAAAAGAATGAAGATGCTGATGTCAAGTCAAAGGGGGGAACACCGGAAGAGAAAACCCTGGGAAATTTTGATGAGATATTAAATTTTACGATTAGAGTGAGGCAATTGCCAAAAAAGACTGAGGCATGATCTAAGTGGATTGAGCTCTCGTAAAAGGGATGCATATTCTTCGTGGCTATCCAAATATCATGAAGGCTATGCGAAGATGAAGTAACCGAAACTAGAAGAAGAATTAAAAACTTGTAAGAATGGAAGCAGACTCAATGAATCTTTTCGTGAGCGAGCAGAATCAGATCACGCTCTGAAAATTGGTCTGGTTATTGAAGGGGCGGTCGGTCTTAGTGCCGGTTCCGAACGAAAAGGGTGAAAAATCGCTGTAAACGCCTGACTGCGCTGGGACGAGCAGCTACGGTATAAAGGGCAACCTAAAGAAAGTTTGACAAAGGAAGGAGTCATAATTAAAAGAGCGAAGAGGGAAAGCGAGCTGATTTCTTGAGTGTCGTCCAAGCTCCATCATCGGGCTTTGAAATTCGAGGTTTGCCTAGAAGGAAGGGCTCGGGGGAGAGGAGTTGTTGGGGGGGTCTACGGGGAATCAAAGAAAAGGTGGAGTGCCAACAGGAACGAACGAGCCATAAAAAAGGCCTGGTTGAGGGGGGGAGAAAGAAAAAACCGGCAATAAAAAAAAAAAGGATAGGAGGAAAAGCCTAGTTCATCGTCACAACCAGGCCTGATCAAGAGAGAGGGAGGGTAAGTGGGTGACCCAGTCGTTGGTTAGATGAGGGCATCCCCTAAAAGAGAGCCCACCGGCTCGGCCATAGAAGATACTCATCCATCAGAGTCTAAAAAAACTGACTAAAAAATTGAAATAAAGAGATATGGGAGGTCCCACCCAACCTACATGAAGCCAAGCTGGCGAGACTAAATGAGAATTGCCTATCATCTTAAGCGCGAGATCGCGCATCTGAAGAACTAGTACAGTGAGGGGCATTTTGAGTAGGCCATTCTGAAAAATCAAATGAAGACGACACACTCTAGGGGGGGGAATAAGCCTCGTTTCGACAAGCTATGGACTCTTCACGTCGAAAAAAGACGAAAGCAAAAAACAATAACCGAAAAAGGAGCTCTGGGCGTAAGTCAGGATAATACATTAAACTCAGAAATCAGTTTCAGGATCTCTTTTCAACTGGGGGGGAAGGGGCTAATCTTTGGAAGGGACCAAAGATCGAATGGCCGGGCGGCACAAAAAGGGTACTTTGGGCTGTAAAAAGGGGGGACGAGCGGAGGCATTTGGGGAGACCTGGGACGTCTGGGGAGCAGACGCATGAAAAATTGCATCGGCTCGCGAAGTAGAGCGAAAAAAAAGGTCATCTCCACTTCTGTCCAGGAGGGGAAGGGAAAGAAGGGGGTCTCCTTGAGACTCGGAGGACTGGACTAAGGAGTAATGCGACATAGCGACCAAGCCGGGGCCCTAACGCTGCTTCGAGGGGGGAGAGAGACTAGGTGCCTAAAAAAAAGAGTGGAGAGGTAAAAGACTCGTCGGGACGACTTAGTCGCCGAACATCGGAAGAAATCGCTCTTAGGGTAGGGAAGGATAAAGCCAGCATGCGACTCATCATAGGGGGCGGCACCTGAAGGAGGTTCGGACAAAGCATGTCGTCTAAGGCCGAATGACGTAGCGACTAAAGTCGTGGGATGATAGAGGGAAACATACGTCCTCACGACAGGTTCCGGAGATAGCAAGACCTCTCCTATGGGGGGAGCCTACGAAAAAGATAGCGCGAGAAAATACATATCAAGATAGAATTCTCGAAAAGGCTAAGGCCATACCGTAGAGAAAAAAAGCTGAGGAAAAAATACTGGCCGAAAGTCTGTGACTGGCTGCTGGAAAACGGCCCGTGAGATAAAAAAGCAAGCCACCGGAGAGGAGACCTAGTAGAGAAGGTGCGACTCCAGGAAGAAGATCTCGACATGCTCCGCCATTGCCGACAAATTGAGACTTGCCTATCTTCAAGAAGAGCGCACGACAGTCATGGGGGAGTATCACTTCAGAGCAAAGATTTGACGCACTCTCTGAGATCAAGGTTTGTATGAGGAGAGCAAACGCTGCGTGTGTGGGAAGCGGCCAAATGGGACATAAAGAACGCATAGTTTGTATGATACATGGCCCGCTCAAAGACGCCAAGGGCGTTGTGGGGGGGTGGCATCGCCTCTGTCAAAAAGGGACGAGCGGATCACGAGGAGGAAAGAATTGAAAAAAAAGCATGGGTAAATGCGAAGCCAAAAAGAGGTCGAGTAAGGCTGGAAACTTCTTCCGCTCTTGAGATTAACTACAAATTTGCAGCGGAGAGAAGAGGCTTAGCTACAATTCATCTTCAAGGGAATGCTATCCGATTTTAGGAGAATAAAAGAATGTTTCTAGGAAAAATACAAAAGCGTCGATTCACGGAGGGATACGGGAAGGGAGAAGCTTGACCTCATCCAGAGGAAAATTGTAGGTTTTGTCGTGCGGCCAAAAAGAAAGGAAGCGCTACCGTCATTCAAAAGGAGAATCCTCTACCGGAAAAAAAGAATAATCAGAGTAGGGGGGAAAGACCCATAAAGGAGGAGGTAGGCGGAAACTATCCTCGGTTCAGTCTTAACTTTCTCTTGCGAAGGGGTGTGAAGTAGAAAAGCGAAGCGGTCCGAAGGAAGATATCTAAACCGAATCTGGTCGCGGGATGTGTCTCAAAAGGAAAGCGTCGAGGAGGAAGAAAAGACTTTCCGGATACTGGGGTCGGCTGTGCAGGAAATATGGAAGGCTGTGCCTATGTCCGAATAGAAGGAAAGGGAGTGTGGTGCGTTGGGCAGTGGCGATGGACTGGAACAGGAATGATAAATACTGAGAGTCTCATTTAAGGTAAAATCCCTGGCGGATCGAGTAAAAATTGCCGCGCCTTCCCTAATCGGACGCCCTAAGAAAAAAGAGGGTGAGGGGGAAAAAAGGTAAGTGTGCGAGATACGGCACAGGAGGACAATCACTGCGGAAACCACACCCCGTCGGGCCCGAAAAAGAATGGGGCGGTCTCGTCGCCTGATGACAAAATCGAGCCAGAACTCAATCTGACTAGGGGGAAGACCAGGTCTAATGAAAAGGAAGGCAAGGACGGTCGTGGGTGTATGGCAAAACAGAAATAGACTCGATCAGGTCCAGAAACGTGAAGGAATTTCCGAAGGAAGGAAGAGAAGTCAAATCTCGAGAAGCGTCTAGACAAGGCAGAGGCTCTGATAAAAGAGAGCGACGCTACGAGTTGCGAAGGGTGAGGGAACAACGGCACGGACCTGTGGAACGAAAAAAAGGGAGGAGGTATAGAAGAGGGCTAGGGAACTTACGTGTCTTAAAAAGGGAGTGCGCTGGCTGTTGAAGGAGGAGCTTGGAGGAGATTCCGCCGAATCAAAAGATGAGAATGATACGCCGGCAACGATGCGAGGAAACCAAAAGGAGAGACATTCCTAGAGGGACAGATCGGGAGGACGAGAAGAGGAGTAGTGCACATTCAAGGTCAAACAGCTTGTGGGAAAGAAAAAAAATGACCTTAGTGAGTCCTGGTAGGTTGCGGCGCTGACGCGAAAAGGAGGAAGAACCCAGAGGGAGTGGGCTTCGATCTCGCGAAACCCGAGAAGGGGAGGGCTCTATCAGTACTCGGCAGATCGAAGGGAGTCAAAGAAATAGGATTCACAAATAAAAAAGGGCATAAGAGAAAGACGTGATCCGAAACGACGAATCAGATCCCACGGGCCGAAAGAAGGCTCCTTTTTGTGAAAGACGAGGACACCTACTTCCCGGTTGTAGAAAAGGAGACGCCGAGCGGCGAGAACACCTGGCCGGAAGGGAATCGAACTATTACGCAGCGCGAAGAATAACTCGAATTGGGGACAAACACACGGACTCTTCACACGGACGGGCGCTTCCGTCAACAGCAGACGGGAAAACAAGCCAAAGGATGGGATATTGGAGAAAGTCTGTCTAACACAAAAAGGAACCCAAAGAAGACTACAAATCGTCCCTGATGACGTAATCTGAAGAGAAAGACGCGGATGGAAGTGTCCAGAGAAGGTGAGAAAAATTTAGAAGTAGGACGGGAGTCAGCTGCCCTGGGTCGATCAGGGGAGGCATGGGGGTTAAAGAGAATTACGTGCTTATCGTGATAAGGAGGTCGTCACGCTCTGTGCCAGAAGAGAGAAGGGACAGTCCGCGAGAAGAGAGAGAAGAGAGGAAAGGAGATTGAGAAGTCAGAAAGCCAGACTTGCGAATTCTTTTTACGGGAATACCAGAACAAGACGTCTCGTCAAAACCTGACGCGATGCGGGTTCTATAGGGGGGAAGACGTCCCAGATGCTTCCACGGATAGGTCGGGACAGGAAAAGGTAGGAACTCAGGTTCACAAGGCTATAGAAACGGAAGAAGGGGGCGACCCGGGGAGGGGAAAGGAGGAGACGCGGCATACACGTCCACAACAGGCTGAGAGGAAAGGCGACGCGAGCTAGGGGGTTCAGTTAGAGATCTCAAAGGAGGAGAGGAAAAAAGGTAACTGTCACAACCCTCATCCGCTAGTCTGCTTATTCGACTAAGGGTGTGGGAGCTGTCGAAGCTGCGAAGAGTAACGAAAAGAAAAAGTGTCGACCTTCGTCATAGAGGTCGGAAGATCCAAGAAAAACGCTAAAGCCATGGATTGCCGGGGAAACGAAAGTAAAGCGAGGGAATCGGATGGTCATATATATATAAACCCTATGCGTCATGGACAGAAAAAAACGTGATCTTTAGGAGGAAAATTATCCTCCGAAGCTGCAAGGGAACGCATGGAAAAAAAATAAAGAGCAAAGTGCATTCAAATCTCGAAGCGCCAGAGAGGAATTGGGCCAGCATCGGCTTCGAGTCGCATCAAAAAAAGAGGGGGGCGAAGACGACAAAGACACGAGAATGGGAGTGGTCGTAAATTCTATTCGGAATATATAATAAAAAAAGACGGCAGGACTACGTAAATTAGGGAAAAGTCTGCCAGGCCATCATAAAAAAAAAGGGGGAGCTTCCAGGAAGGACTATCAGAGGAAAAGCCAGAATGAGAAAAAGGCCAGGTGGTTCGGGGGCAGCCCTAATTTAGAATCGAAAAAAGAAAAAGAGCCGTTTGTCAGGAGAAGAGAGTGCACCGGAGGAGGGCCGTTGAGCCGATCGAAGGCCGCGCTCATCAGGAACTTGCGAAGAGAACAGGGAATAGAGGTATCTGAATTACCTCTTCCATGACGAACCGTCATCAGAGGGGAAGACGAGATGTCGAGTCAAAAGAGCCGACGAGCTCGCCATCCAAAAGGGTTTCGGTGAAAAGATCTTAGAAAAAAGGCTGCGGCTTAACGGGCTGCTACTGATGGCAGAATATCTCGTCAGGGTTGGAGACGAAAAAACTCAGAGGATTATATCCTCTTAAGGTGAGAAAAATGACTGCACGGGACGTGGAGATTCTTAAAAAAGGAGAATGTCAATCGGTTCACAAACGGCGCTTTGTGAAGGCGACGAGATCGAGGAACAATAGATCGCCTGGGAAAGAGGAATCCTGGACGTAATGGCAAAGAGAACCTCGTAGAAATGGGCATCAGGGGACGTTATTGAAATAGTTTGGAATTCCGAAAATTGGGAGAAAGACCTGGGCGGGAGGATCCTCAAAGGGCTGGTCAAGGCATTGGAAGCGAACGCTTTGGGGGTGAAAGTAAGGCTCATTCAGCCAGAGCATTGAAATTCTACTGGCCGGCGGGAGAAAGTCGAATAATGGATGGAAAAAACAAAGGTCGGACGCTAAAAGTGAAAGGGCCAGAGATCAGTGGATTCCATACCACGTACCGCGAACCGCCTTGGTCATCAAAGAAGAAGCGTTCGGGAATGTTTGGCCGGGAAAAAACTAGGGAAGAAAGTCCGTAGTTCGGAGAGCACCGTCCGAACATGCCTGGAGGAATCGTAAAAAAAATGCCATAATACTAGGATGCCTGACCGAGAGGAAGACGAAAGTACGTAAATCGGTTTAATGGAAAGCAACACTTGAAGAGTCCAGCAAGATAGCGCCCTTTCAACTTTGCTAAGATCACCCACGACGAGTAAAAGGGTGTAAAGGGTCAGCATGATAAAGAGGAGGGAAAAGAGTCGGAGGGGGCATTAGAGACCAGTTCGAAGGACTGTACGTCTGACGAAAAAATCGGAGAGGTAATCACGATCTTGTACAGTGCTCGCGAACGTTAAGGGAGGAAGACCGGTTAGAGAAGAATAAGCGACGTCTATGTTTAAAGAAAAAGGGGACGCCGCCATAAACGGGTGGTAGGGCAGCCGAACACGGGGTACAGTCATCAGGAAAAAAGCAAATGGCACCACAAGCGGTTCCAGACAAAGAAGAATAGGAAAAGGGGGGGGGGCAAAAAGGGGCCAGAAAGGACTCTGCACACACTGATCCGCACGCACCTTCGATTGAAATTGCCAGAGGAAAGATATACGCATAGGTGGGGAGAGAAACGCGAACCAGGGAGACGGTCGAGCTGCATAACGAGAGGCCTGAGACCCATCGGAGCGCGCAAAGCCCTCAACCATTGAAATGGACCAAGAAAAGAGAAGACCGGCTGTTCACGACGCGAAAAGG
>Ga0179593_1536887_pt1 | contig 11643 bp, 16 predicted proteins | sample CZODoug2_1_08_16_FD_185931 | JGI IMG/M metagenome (GOLD analysis project Ga0179593, IMG submission 185931) | Vadose zone soil fungal communities from Angelo Coast Range Reserve, California, USA - CZODoug2_1_08_16fungal (PacBio error correction) | ecosystem: Environmental > Terrestrial > Soil >...
GAAGGAGGAGGGTCCACGTGGAATAAAAATAGACCCAAGAGAAAGAGCTGAATCAAAGAGAGAAGGGCAAATCAGGTTCTTTCTTAAGAGAAAAAAAAGGAGGTCTCATCACACTTGGATACTAAGAGGGGAACATTGCAAAGGCATCTGACTTATCAGATCCAATAGAGGGTTGAAAAAATGAGTTAAAGTTCTTCTGGAGAGGTTATGTAAAACACTCCTGATAATTTCCCAATTTAAGGTGGGTTTCTGGAAAGACAATAGAAGAAAACTGACAGAAGGAAAAGGTCTTTGAACATCAATAACAAGGGTTGGAAAGATAACTTGATGAAAACAATACCCAAAAAAACTAAATACAAGGGGGAAGTTAAGAGGAGAACTCCAAGCGTTGCCAACGAGTCAGTAGTCCCGCTTTGGGTTGGAAGTCTCATCAGATGGATCCCGGTGGGAGTCCGGAATCATCAGAAGGGGGGAACGGGGGGAGGGGCCAATAAGATTACTGTTTTCGACAGTGGAATTCCAAGTCCTTAGAAGAAAGTACCAAGATCAAAGTCCACCTGGGCTTTTCCTACTGGGGTAAACTCTGCTGGAGCATGGCCAGGGGGTTTTCCCATGCAAAGGAGCCTGTACATCATGTAGTGGGGGGACAACGAGGAATGGACTGAGGGTTTCCAGAGTTTCGAGCAAGAAAAAAAAAAGGAAAAAGGAACCCCTATTTGAAGGTGACAGTGGGGGTGTTCTTTCTTGGGGGAGGCCTTTTCAGGTCACTCGAACTGGTGGGCATTGGATGCTTGAACCGGTCAACTGACCTGAAGGAAAATTTAGTAAAAGGATTTGGCCTGGAATTGAAAGGTGAGGGAAGAGAAGCAACACCAAAAAAGTAAAAGAGACTCCTCAAGATTATGGAATTGCAGGAGGGGGAACTCAATGGAAAAAGTTATCGTTGGAGGAAAGTTTGGCAAGGGGAAATCCTAAAAAAAATGCCAAATGGAAGTCGAGTGGAAATATATTAGCCCGAAATCAAAAAGGGGAAAACCATTGAGTTGAGAGATGATCAAGGAGAAGCCCCTCTTGTAATCAAGGAAAACGTCGAGGAATTTGCACGGCTTACTGGGAGTCCCGGTTGAAGGATAGTTCAAACATGGAAGATATCCATTAGGTAGAATAGCCTGGTGAAAAAGTAGGGAGCTGGAGTATCCAAAGTAAAATGAGGTGGAAACCTTCAATAAAGGTGTGGCATTATGCGGGCCCACATATTCGGGGACAGAAAAAGGAAACGAAGAGGAGAATCTTACCGTACAGGAGGTGAGTTAGATGATAGGTTGATGAAACAAAAGAAGGAAAACATAACGAAAGAGGATTGGAAGAGTAACACTAGGGAGGTTTGGAAGAGGGGGGGGGGTTTGGTCTTGGGGGGGGGGTAGGAGGGGGGATCAGCATTGTTAGTTAAAATTGGCCGTAGCACTTATGATTAAAAGATGGGAGGAGGTTCCAATTGGAGGGTTCCAAAATTGGAAGAAAAAAAAGAATAAAGTCTGTTTCCTTCAAGCAGGGGGGGCTCCGCAATTACTGAACTCAACCAACACCAACAAAAGAGGGGGGGAGACTGCATATATGGGATCGGAGATGGAGTGGAACTTAGACTTGCAATGGGTAGTAACTATTAATGTTAGAGAGTCCATGTGGAAATCAAGGAGAAAAGAGTAGGGAAAAAAGAGACTTATGGGAAAAGAAAGCACTGGAAGAACCTAGAAGGGGGACAATAGATATTTTTCTCCTGGAAAAAAAATTTTAGGAGAAGACTTGGAAGAAAGGACACTCTGGGGCAAGGGATTCGAATTGAAAGCCAGGGTCAGAGGCAGGACCCTCTTTACATGAGCAGAATTTGAAAAATTAAAACAAAGATTTTTTTGAGAAGGGGAGGCAGGATCATGGTATGAGGAGAGGCTGGATCTGACGGAAGGCAAAGGAAAGCTCATTAAGGCATTAGAAAAAACCAAACAGATTTCCTAGGGGGGGAGGGACAAGGGGAGTCCTGAGGAAAAGTTTAAATAAGGACAACTGGAGGGGGAGTCCAAACTACAGGAGTTGCAAGGAAGAATACCCTGACACAGAAGAGGGGGAGAAACTAAATGGTGGGAGTGTGGATGGGAAAACCATGGGCCACGGTACAAAATCACCCAAAAAGGAAGGGAAGAAAGGACCCAGTTGACTTAAGGGGAAGGGAAAACCCTAAACAAGGGAGGGAACTCTTCAAGGGGGAAGTAAACATTCACACCTAACGAATCGTAACCGAAGTCTATCGGATTGGGGGGAAGGATCACTAGAAGAAAGCAGAGACACCGTTTGCAGAATCTCCACAGGATACAACTTGGGGGGAGGGAAGAATTTCCCCCCAAAAGTGTTAAACATTAACTTAGGAGAGGAAAATTTTAGAAAAGGGGGGGGGGCCAGAAGGGAAAAACTGCAGAGGGGTTGAATAACAGGAACACTACCATGCGGTAGAAAGAAAAGGGGTAAATAGAAAAAATTTTAGTTCTGGGGGTTTTTTAGCCACTCAGTTGACGAGCAAGCCTTACAATAATCAGTGTAAGAAAGGCTGGGGTTTGAAAGGGTTGTGGGGAAAAGGGGAAGCCTGAGTTTGAATCCCCAAAGGGGGACTGGAAAAAAGGGATCTGAGTAAGGGGGAAAAAATCTTGTGGCCACAATGGCATGGGAGCTTCCAAAAATGGTTGGGTGAGACTTTTTAGGGGGAGCATGAAGTTCATGTCCGGGGAGGAAATCGGGACACTGCACAGAAAGGAAGCGGGTGTGCGGATTGGAATGGAAAGAAGGGCAGTGCTTTGGTATTGTACAGGGGGCCCTCATCCCCAGAGAAAACAACCCCACGGGAGGGCCACGAGAAATGTGCCCACGTTCCGTCACATCACAGGGAAGTCCCCGATCAGGGGGGGGAGATGCCTCGTATGTACACTTTTGGCGTTACCTTTATCATGAAGAGCAAGCAGCTGGACCTGGGCGGGGAAACCACAAAGTGCTGGGGACTTGGGTGTGTGTTCGCGGTCTTCGAGAAAGGGGGGAAGGAAGGTGCCGGGGGGGGGGGGGTGCCAGGCCGTGAAAGAGTGAAGTGTGTGCGTCCAAGAGGAATCATGTGGGATGCGCGGGGGTGTTGAGAGGGGGAACATTAGAGGTGACCCATCTTGGTATGCAGAGGACAAGTTAAGGCCTAACCTATGAAGTAGGGTAGAAGAAATTGTCATGTCTTGGAGAAAAAGAGTACAGACCCTGTAGAAGCCACTAGGGGGGGTGGGGTGGACTTCCAGGCGAAACCGCATGCGAATGAAGGGAATGGGGGATCAGGAACGAGGGAAACAAATTCAAAGGCCTCGACGGATATACTAAGGGCAAAAGGAAACACTCTCAGCAGGGGGGGAAGGACGTTGTCACGGGTGTGTTGAACCTGTAGTGGGCCTTCTGAGTTCTTCCATTCCAACCTTCCCTCGACGAGGGAAGGTTGCTCATGGGAAGAAGCCTCAGAGGGGATAGAAATTGGCAAAAGGCGAATAACTGAACATCCTGGGTTACGGCATCAGGAGAACAAAAAGGTTAAAATGATCCACATAGGGGAAATCCGGCCCTACCTCCACAAACTCAAACCGACTGAAGAAATTTTTAAATGAATAACAGAAGGGGAAAAAACCTAAAAAGGGGGAAAGGTACGTAGAGATTTACTGGAAAATCTTTTGTGTTCCAGAGATCAACATAAAAAAGATACTAAATAAGTTAAAAAAACCTCCTTTAAAAAGAGAAAGCAAGAAATCTTGCATTCAAAGAGGGGGTAACTTTTTCAACGAGGGGGGCCAAACTAAAAACAGTACTTGGCTCGAATGAAAGCTGGGATGCTGGCCTAAAAAAAACATCTCCTTCCTGAGGAAGAAATTGGTGGGAAAAAAAGATCAAGTCCAACGGGAAATACAAAAAACGACGTCCAGTTTGTCCACCAAGGTCAGGGCAATGGTTATGGGGGGGGGGGGGGTAAGCAATGGGGGGCACATCGAGATGTAACATCCCCACTGGACAAATGTAGGGGGAAACACGAAAAATTTCTGAGGGGAGAATTTGAAATGTAGGGGAGGCTGAGAGCAGAACTAAGAAAAAACGGATTCTGGGTCCTGAACAGGGGGGGGGGTTGGAGGGGGGAATGTTCGAGAGGAAAGTTGTAATTTAATATCCCGGTCTATTTCGTTGCATGGGGGGGAGTCTTTTGGAGGGAATACCTAAAGAGAAAAATTAAAAAGGACCATGACTTTACATTGGGGAGCACAATGAAGGGAAGGGTAATGTCATCTCTCTAAAAAAGGGACAGAATCGATAGTCCAGGGATCACTGGGAGTGTACCGAGGTTCATGTGGGATTAAGTCTTTGGAAGAGGGGAATTGCCAAGAAAAAAAAGGGATCCTGACGAAGGGGGACCATTCGGAGAAAAGAAAAGAAATCCAAAAGAGGAACAGACGAAGGGGGGAAATTCAGGTGAATGAATAGGACTACATCACCTAGAAGAAAAGGCGTTGGGCCAAGAAAGGATGACCGTGTATGGGGGGAATAACGAGTTGACCACAGGATGAGAAAAAGAAATCCCGTAAGGGTGGACAAAGGGAAACTATGTGGGCAAGCGGACTGGGAGATGGTGGGACACATGTGAGGAAGGGGGGAGATGAGTGGAAGGAGAGCAAAAACTTGGGGTCATTAGAGCAAAAGAGGTTGTAAGCACATCGGGAAAGGAAAAACTCGGGAATTGCAGATTTAGAGATAGAGGGGTAGTAGTGGGAACATATTTTTTTAGAATTTGTAAGGACAGAACGGGGACTCCAAATAGGGGGGGGAAAGGATGGATGAAAAAATGTGGGTAAGTTTGTAGAGAGGGGGGGGGGAGGTTTGTTGATCGTTGGTTATTTTGGAAGGAGGGGGGGGGGATCATTTCAAAACAGAGGTATTTGGACGAAACAATTATGGAGGGATGTATGTTCCTAAAAGGTCTATTTACAAGCGGGCTTTTCCAAAAGAGAAGCAACATTAGATTATTTACTTGGGATCAGGAGTGAAGATCAAGCAAGAGGGCCTCCACCAAGGAAAAAAAAAAACCCCTCTTGAGTCAAGAAGATTTATAACTGCGGAGAGGGGATTCATAGGCTGAGGGCATGGTGGGAAGGGAGCTGGTTATGATTACAAGGCTGAAAGATTATGTAAAGAGGGTTCGATGAAAGGAATGGGGAGTCATATCACTGGAAGAAATAGAAGGGGAAAAAATGGAGTATGACTTAAAATCTTTAAACTATGGAGCTCACATACAAAGCAAAGAGAAAACTATCCAAAGGAAAAGAGAGATTAATAAGAGGGTAAAAAGGGTGAAGGAAGGGCCAGGAGCCAAATAGGGGGGTTTGAAGTAAACATCACTTTATGAAGTTGCAAATGAGAGGATCATTGGGATGAAGGGAAGGAAAAAGTAGGGAAGGGAACAAATTGACACGGCAGGGGATAGAATATCTGAAGAACAAAACGTCTTACTGTCAGAGGGAGTCCATCTTAAAGTAATGGAAAGGCGCAAAATCAAAGAAGAAGGAGGAAGTCACAAAAAATAGAACCCCACTTGGCAGGAAAAGAAATACCAAGTCAAAACTAGTGGGCTGAAAGAATTTGGGGGTATAGAGGGGGCCCGACATCTTTACCAGAAGGGAAAAGAACGGCAGGCAGTCCAAACCCCAGGAGGAAATTGAAGACATTGACATGAAGAAAAATCCCAAGGAAAGGAAAATCTTCATGTTGGGTTAAGAGAAATAACAACCATTATCACACACCACAAGGCAAAGACTTGGGCAGAGTTATGATGAAGGTGTAGGGCAAGGAATAAAGAAAAGGATCGAAGAAGGGGGGGGCATCAGAGGGCTCAAAAGGGACGATTGGGGGAATTCAAACTCAATCGGAAAAAAGAAAGATTGGAAGGGAGCTTTATCAAGAGAAAAAAGGAGGTCAAGGGATTGCCAGAGGGGGGGGAGGCAACTGCAAGTTTTGCCTACAACAAAAGGAAAAAAGCTGAAAAAAGGTCATCGCTAAACACCAAACTTAGGGGGATACCTGCAGGGGGTTTTAGGCAAAAAAAGGAGGGGGCCATCAAAGAAAAACTTACATGGGAGATCCTCCGGTAAGGAGACTAAATAAAGGAAACCCTGAAATGGTTTCCACATAGGGGGGAAGGAGGAATCCTTTTGTTAGGGGGAAAGGGGGATGCTGCAGGGGTTCCCAGGTCTGAGTCTGGTAGGCGGGCAAATTGGTAAGAAGCTATTAAAAGAGAGGGACAGCTGGGAGAGTGGGTTTCTTGAGGAAGTAAATGAGAGTGCCAGCATGTCCTTAAGATTGTAGGGAAAAGGGGAGAAATCCACGGAGGGGCATGGAAAAGGGTTCGGGGGTGGAAGAGCATCAGGGGTTGCTGTGGGGGGGGGGAAAATACGGAAGGGAAAACACCTCGAGAACCACATTCAACACAAAAAATTTTTTGGGCCCAGGACCAAGCCGGGAAACTGGGGTCATTGGTAGTTTTACGGCAGCCTCTTGAGGGGATCTGGTTGGCATGTAACACTGAAAGCAAGAAAGTTTAGACCAGGAACGATACACGCAGCATGAAAACGCTTCAGCGCTCTTCAGCGGGCATTTCCTTTGGGGAACCGGAGAAAAAAAGCCCTCCAAGAAGGAATAAAGGATCCTAGAGGCAAAAAACTCTGTTTTAATAAGGGTTTATGGGTTTTCACTAAACCAACAGAGGGGATCTTGGGGAAAAAGGGGGCACCTGGCCTTCAACATGGAAGGGCTTATTAAGCAGCGGGAAAGGAGAATCAGTGCAGGGGAAGCCCATCTGGAGGTGGCTTGGTTCAACTTCTTAAATATTAAAAAAAAATGATCTTAAAGGCACCCCTCTGGGGGGAATTCTAGGGGGAAAGCTCACAGGAGCAGAAGAAAGCTCTCCTTGTCAAAAAAAGAGGTTCTTAAAATCATGCCATGAGGAAGAGGGCCTTCCACGGAAACACAAAAAGCCTAGAAGAGGATAGAAATAAAACGTCCACAATGGATCTGAAACTAGGAGAAAAAAAGGGGAAGATCGGGACTGGAAAAGAGGGTGTTGGGACTTGAGGTGAGTGATCAATGCCTGGCAAAGGCTTAAATCCTGATCCTTTCTGGGGAAATTTTTTGGGAAAAGAAAGAAAAAAGGAATGGGGGTGAAAGAGGAACAGAAATAACAAGGGAACAGAGACCTTTCCGGGGATCTCAAAAAAATGCCAAATGGAAAAAGGTGGAGAATAAAAAACAAGCACAAAAAAAAAAAAGCTAAGGTACATTTTTCTGGTTTGAAGAAAGAAAGGATTAGTAAGGTCAGAAAAGGGAAAGTTATGTAAGGCGGGGGGGGTTTAAAAGCATCTATGAAAATCCTACTAAGCCTTCTATAGTCCCTGTAAGGTGCAGGAAAAAACGTGGAAAGGTTTGAAGAAAAAAGGATGGTGGAGAGGCCCAAAAGGCTGTGAAAGGAGAACACCCTATCCTTAAATTATCACGAAGGAAAACAAGGTCCGCTGGGGAAAAAGCTTGGGAGAGGTTGTCCCCAGCGGAAAAAGGAATCAAGTAGGGGGGGTATTGTTGATCAGAACGGTGGTCAAATATCATTACTCCAGACCATCCAGAATTCGGGGCACTTCGGGGAGAGGTGACGAGGACCAGATGTATGGGAGGGGCTGAGACGACAAGACTTCTCAACCTCCTTCTAATGGGGTGACAGTTTTGAGGGGGGCTTGGGGGAAAAAAAAGAAAAGGGGAAAAGCTCCATGATAAAATGCCTGTTGTATGGGGGATGCGTGGTTTTAGCTTCACCACCTCCTTAAACTCAGTGGTCGTCCAGTGGAAGGGAAATGGGACAGGGGTTAGGGGTCACCAACAAAAAAAATGAAAAGAGGAGGGGAAAAAACAACAAAAAAAAATTACAACAAAGGAGGTAGGGGGTCATTCAAAGAAGGATTTTACCAGTGGGGGATGAAGGGAGGGAAAAAGGGAATCATAACTTCCAAGTAAAGATCCCGATGAAGGATTATAAAAAAAAACTAAAAAGGGAAAAAAAGAAGGGGGGAAGTTGAATGGAAAAAGCTCCAAGCCTACCTTGGAGAATAAAGTTTTCTGGGGGAGAAATTAGGAAGGGACATGATTAAAGAGTTTAACCCATGGATGAGAAAAAGGAGTATCCCATTGAATTTGATCAAGCTGGGGTTTTCCACCAGTAGTAAAGGGAAAGCAGCTGTGAATTCTTAAGGAGGAAAGAAGAACGGCAGCAGTCAATGTCACGGGGGGGGAAAAGAATCCACATAAGGGGGTTCGCAGGCAACAGTCTGGCCAAGAAAAAAGGATGAGGACCTTATGGGTAGGGACCAGAGAGGAGAGGTTGATATTGGACATAAAGAGGAGGAGGTACTAAAAAGAGGGGGGGGAAATGAATAAGTAAAACCCGAAAAATTGTGTAACTCTCATCAGGAAAGGGGGGGGATTTTTAAAGGGAAGAGTAATCAGATGGGGGGGAAAAACAGTGTGATAGGTTAACAACAGAAATTGAAGGTGGTTGGGTCTGGAAAAACCATTCGGGAAAAGGGAAAAAAAAGGGGGGGGGAATAAGGGGAGGGGGAGTGGGATGGAAGAAAGAAATTGCTTTGGGAAGCAGTTCCAAAAACCATGGTAAAACCTCAGATCTGGCAGAAAAAAGGAAGTCGATGCACATGGGGAGTGGTGGCAATGTAATGGGGGAGGGGAAGGGTTCTTCCTAGGTGAAAGAATTGAAGGGGAAATGATGTGCAGACAGGAAGTATCAGAGGATGTTAAGATTTGAGAAAAGGACAAAAAAGATTGAATCTGCAAGAGGGGGGGGGCTCAAAGAAGGGGGGAACCGCAATATGGGGAAGTCTACTTCAAGAGGGGTAATGCCATCCGAATGGGGAGCAAGGTGTCTGGAGCCCATATCAATACCTATGGGGGGGGGGAAAGAGTTATTAAACAAGGAGCATTTCAGGGGGGGGAAGGTGATTTAATGAGGGGCAGACGAGGGGACTGAAAAGGGGATGCAGTTGGTAAAGGCAGTAGAAAAAGCTTAAGAAATTTCAACAAAAGGGGATAGGAGGAAGATTAAGGGCGAAATTCAGATTAAAAAAACGATGGCAGATTCATATCGTAACTACCCCGGGAGTACTAAACCTTTAAAGGGGGAAGAACTTGGGAGGGGTTTTATTAATAGATTGGACAATGCAACGGGCAATACCTCCCCCAGACAAGAAAAGCATAGACCATTGGAAAAATGGAAGGGTCCATACTACCCGAAAAGGCCGAGGAGAGAGGCCAGAAACAGGAAATGACACACCACAGCAAAAAACCAGTTCTCAGTTGGAAAGGGTATGAGGGGGGGGGGTGGGGGGAAGAAAAAAGGGTTGACATTAGAAAAAATCATCTCAGAATGGGGGAAAACATTGGTCGCATAAAGCACAAATTGAACTTAAAAAACAGAGAAGCTTTCACAGCGGAAAAACAGATGGGAAAAAAAAAAAAGAAGAAGAAAAAGAAAAAAAAAAAAAAAAAAAGAAATTAGAACAGTACCTGGAGAGGGGGGAAATTGTCATAAGACAAAGAGCAACTTCCTATTTTTGGCAGACGACCATGCAGGTAAGAGACAACAACAACAAAGGGGAGTATTGTTAGAAAGAGGGGGACAATTTGGGGTGGGGAGGAATCTTCAGTTGGGGGAAAACCATGCGGAAGGGGGACTTCAATGGAAATAGAGGAGGCCTAAAAAAGGGGGGAAATTCTGTTGGGAAAGAGGGGGGGGGGGGGGGTTGGGAACTTAGTTTGAATCAAAGGGTTAATTGCCTGGAAAGATGGAAAACTTTCCCCTTCTGCGATGAGAACAGCTTTGATAAAAAAACATTAGAGGTGAGCTGGGAAGTTCAGCGGTGGGGGTTGAGGGTTTGTGCCTGTTTCATTTGGACTGAAAAGTAAGGGAGATTGAGGTTGGGAGGAGGGGAACAGGAAAAACCTTCCATTGGAGGAATAGCAATGAAAAGAGGAATGGGAAGGTCTTTTCACTCTTGAGGGAAATCCAAGGACAAAAAAAAAGTTAGGCAATATGAGGTAGAATGAGCTGGTCAAAGCCTGTGTGATCCGAGGTATCAGGGGGGGGGGGGACGGAGGTTTTGGAAAGAGGGGGAAAGGGAACCTTTTAAAGAGGAGCAAAACCCTTGTTGAAGATCTGACCTCAAGATTTTGGTTTGGGGACCCTGAAAGAATACTCCGTGAGATTAAGGGAAGGGGAAGGCCTGAGAAAGCCTAAAGCTCCTAGCCGAAGGGGAGAAGATCCGCTGCAATTCCCCTGATTGGGGAAGGTTTTAAGAAAGTGGGGGGGGGGGGGGGGGAACATTATCAAGGGGGGGGGAAAAATCTTTAGAGGGCGACTGACATAAAGGGGCCGGCCTTCCAGAACTTTGAGGAGGAAAAGAGCGGGCAGTCTAATAGAGGGGAAGCAAAAAAAGGGGGAGTCCTGGGAGGTCAAAGGAGGTTGAAAAAATATTGAAATGACCTAGCCCAAAAGGGGGAACTTCCTCCTGGGGGAAACATTTCTCAGGAAGAAAAAAAATCAATTGTTCTTGCATAGAGAGGAAATAGAAGCAGGAAGCAACGGGGGAAGACCCCAACTTCGAGGAAAAAAAAAAAAACCCATTGAGAGAAGGAAGAAAAAAAGCAGCGTTTCTCAAAGGAAGATTGGGGGAACCTTGCGTGGAAGGAAACAAATGCCGTTCGGGAATATTCACCCACTAAGGATCAGGAAAGGGGTTCATGGGATGCAAGGGGCCATCCAGGAGGGAAAGGAAGGCCCAGAAAGGAACATCCTGACCTATGTTACTGGAAAATCCATCACAACGGGGGAAAACCTTATCCGGTGCCATCATGAAAGTCCCAAAAACTAAAAGAAATACACATGTGGGTCGGGGGGAATAAATCATGTGAAGCAATTTGGGAGTACTTCTTCCAAGAAAAACGTTAGGGTAAGTGGTGGACCCGAAAATATCAGCGGGGAAACTACTCATGTCCGTAAGAGCATTATCAAGTTTGTGGAAACGGTTCCAGACTGGTGGAAAGTCAGAAAAAGTTGGCGATTCCCCAAGGGGAGTGCTATGACTTCCACTAAAGAAGGAGTATCCTCACGGTTTGTGAACAATCAGAGTCCTCTTGGGGAAATAAAAAAAGGGGAAAGGAGGTCCACCAATTAAGTAATGTCAATGGATGGGGGGGGGGGACATAAATTATATCAAGAGAAGGGACCCATCAAAGTACTCATGGGATGGGGATTGAACATAACACTGCGGGACTTGCGGGAAAGTAGTTCTTGGAGAGGATGATCAAGGAAGTTCTCAAACTCTGTGCCTGGGTGACAGTTGGATGGGAGGGGTCTCAGGAGGTCTCATGGAACACCGGTTCAGTCTGGAGGGTTCGGATCTTTTCTGAAATACCGCATCACAAATCCGAAACCGGAGGAAATTGGAGGGGGGGTTTCAGAAGGAATGTGGAGGGGGG
>Ga0179593_1323831_pt1 | contig 11642 bp, 16 predicted proteins | sample CZODoug2_1_08_16_FD_185931 | JGI IMG/M metagenome (GOLD analysis project Ga0179593, IMG submission 185931) | Vadose zone soil fungal communities from Angelo Coast Range Reserve, California, USA - CZODoug2_1_08_16fungal (PacBio error correction) | ecosystem: Environmental > Terrestrial > Soil >...
TGAAATGGGGAAGGAAGAAGGCCGATGAGGGATGGGGGAAATCGACGATAGTATTGAGTTGTAAAACGTCAGTAGTCATAATATGAATGCGCGCCCAGAATGTCACCAGGAGTATTTTTGCCCGAAGTTGGCAGGGGGGGGATAATCATCCAACGAGGGGCAAAGGGACCCCTTGTAACAGAGACCATACGGGGAAGGATCATCTGATAACAATCATGTGTTCAAAAAAATATCCGTGGGAAATATGTCGGAACGTGGGCAAATAAGGAGCATCTCTTAATCCAATGGGGTTCCGGGGATGCCATGGCCAGACCTCAGAAGACATCCACCACCACCAAATAAAAGGATGAGGAATGGGGAAGAAATCCATGAGGGGTACGAAAAGGGGGACCCTGGGGGTGGGATCATGGGGCATCTATAAAAAAATTGGTGGGGGAGTCTACATTGAGGAAGAATCTCCACGCTAAATCAAGCTAAATCTTAAAAATCAAAGCAAGAAACTAGTGGGGGGTACTGAGATGTTTGATAAAGGGGACCCCAGAGTAAATGCTCGTAGCAAGTGGGGAAGGGAGGAAAAGGAACATAGGGATGCTTTTGCGGTTCACAAAAGAGGGCAGGGAGTGGGGCATGCCTCGGTGTCATTAGCATTACCTGGTGACAGGAGGCCAGCACAAAAGACAAGTCGAGGGTATCTTTTCTCTGAGGGAAAACGTGAATGTTAAGATAAATGGTGGACAGAAAGAAAGGGTCTCCAGCATGACAGCCACCCCAACCAAAATTTAAGGTCGGGGAAGAGCACTTTTGAAGGTCTGGTATCTATTAAAAAAAAGAAGGGGTTGGGATATGGGAAAAAGGTGAATTAAAAGGTTACAATCATTGGATGAGGAGAGTAGATTCAAAGGTATTTAAATAAGGACTTTGTGGGAGCAAACATGCATTCTATGGGAAAGAAAGGTGACCGAAGCTCCGTTATAGTCCAAGGGGACGCATGGAAAGCTAAAGCAAATGGGGGGAGGGGTCTGATTTACTAGGTTCGATCGGGAAAAAAGGAAGATGGGGAGGCAGGACAGTGGCTGAACACACGATGGAGTAAGTAAGGACAAATCGGGCGCAATCACTCGGAAGACCTTGTATCTGGAAGGGTAGGAGCAGGAGAACGGGTCAGAAATGCTACTGCACAATGGTCTGATATCGTCCGGATAGAAAGGGTCGGATAATAAGAAAGATTAACCCAGGTACCCAGGGGGGGGGGGGTTATGGCATCCCTAAGGAAGGAGATTGCGTCGGGCCATGGAAATGGATGACTTTTTGAAGAGGACCAGGAAGGAGAAAAAAAGTGACGGGGTGAATCGGAAAATTGACGGGGACGAAATTGATACAAGTAATGTTCTAATACCTGTCTAGAAGAATATTTCCCATGGACTTGGGAAGAGGGGGGAAGGCAAAAAGAGAAGAAAGAGATTGGTGTCCAATGAAGGAGGATTCAAGAAGTCACTCTGCATGCCGGGAAATATGTCGTGAAGAAGGGAGTCACAGGAACATGGGGGGGACTAAGTCTGAAGAAAGGAAAAAGGTGAAAAAAGATTCAGTTGGGGGGGGGTATGGGGGGGTTGTAAGGGAGACTTTCAGTTACATCACCTTTCTGGGAAGTGAGTTGGGAAAGAACCAGGGGTTTCGTCAAGGGGGGGAGGGAAAATCTGGCTCCCCGAGTTAAGGTCCACTGCCCCGACAAGGGGTTGAAGGGGGTAGTGGTGTTTTGAAGAAAAGAAACAATTAGTTAAGGTAGAGGGGGGAATCCCAAGCGCAGGAAGAATTAAATTGAAAAGAAGAAGGGGTGAGGGGACCATGGGGGAAAAGGTTAGTTACGAGGTAGAGGGATGCAGGTTGGAGAAAATGTACACTCGTCAAGGTTAGGAGTGACTTGGGGGGGGGGAGGGGGGGGGGGTAAAAAAAGGTATTCTTGGGGGGATGAATTCAAATCGATCTCTCAAAAAAAACACACTTACAGTCAAGGAAGAGACTTGACTTAAAGACCAAAAAAGAAAAGGCAATTTTGACCAAAGAAAAAAACCGAACAAAAAATAGGAACTGGGAAGTCCCGACAACCTGAAGAAAGGAAATAAATAACAAAGCAAATGAAAACCAGGGGCCTCACCAGGAGGCGGTGTAAACAAAAGAAAAAAAAAGAGGTACAAGGAAGGTTTGCCTTTGCCAGAATCACCGACCGGAAGGCCTGTCATTTCCCAAAAAAATCCAAAACTCACCACTGGTATGAGGGGGGACAAGATTTTTCTCCATGTGACACCAGGGGGATAGAAGGTGATAGCACACAGACAGATCAAAAAAGGGGAGGAGGGAGGACCTGTAACCAAAACCACCCTGACCGGGGACCCTAAGTCCTTCAGCAGTCGGTAAGAAAATGCACTGTTCCGAACTGAAGGAAAAAAAAAAAGGTCCGAGAACGAACGAATTAGTTGGTCATCAGTTCATTGGACAACATCAGAATCTATGAAAAGACCCATAGGGAACACAAGAAAATGGACCCTCTGAGCTAGAAAGGGAGACAGAGATAAGGGACTGGGGAATCAGGGAAAAAAGTGCAAGGCAGAAACCATAAGGACTCCTGGGACCGGAGTGTAAAACGGATGAAAGGGAGAAACAATGGGGATCTGCGCACTCGCAGGAAGAGTGATTGGTCAAAAACCAAAAAATGGGTAACGGGGTTCTCTGGTCATTATGAAAACAAAAAACTATCAACTGGGAAGTCATCAGCCTTGCAGAAAAACGGAAGGAAAACATGAATAACAAAAAGAAACAAGGGGTTAAGGCGAAGGGAGGTCGGCGTGACCAACAGGACTTCAAAAAAGGAGGGAGAGCAAAGGAAGCAGAGGGACAAAAAACAAAACTTGAAGAACCCGACGAACCCGAAACATCAGGACCCTCCAAATTCAAAAGAGCTGTCAGGGGCCATGGGACATTAATTATGGACAACCCAAATGACGGGTAATCCTTACATGAAGGGGGGGGGGGACCCAATGTGCGAGGAATTGTGGTCAATCCTCCTCGAGCATCATCAAAGAAAATTGAACCCTTGAGGCGTACCTGCGAGAAGCAAAAAAACCGCGGCCACAGAGTAATCTGAGCCCAATAATGACAGACTTGGACGCCCCAGAATGTAAAAGCCTGAAAAGGGCATGATGGACATCAAGGCCGGCAAAAGGGGAACGGGGGGGTAAAAACGTCCTGAGATAACAGCGTCCCAAAATCGATGGCAGGTGTGTGATGGCCGAAAGCTGGCAAAAGAGGAAGATAAACAAAAGAAATGGAAGCAAACCGACAAACAAACCAAACTAGGTGAAGGAAGAGGACAAAAGTAGCAAGGACGCTTAGTGAAAAGAACCAAAAAGACCGAGGACTATTAAATTGGGGGGCAACAGAGGAATGGCACACAAAAAATCTTTCACTGCGGCCAGGAATGGAAGATGTGGGGGGGATGTATAGTGTATCACTCCAATTGAGGGTAACAGCCCTGAGGGAGGATCAAAGGTTGGGAAGCAAGGGACACACAAAACAATTGGAACCCGGGACAGGGAAGAGCAAGGGGATGGGATCAAGTACAGAGGTATAGGGGGGGGAGTGATAGGCTGATGACGTGACAGCTAATGGGCCCAAGTGATATTAGGAGCATGATAGAAGTATTTGGCCCAAAGGGAAGCCATATTCCCTAAAGTATTTGGGTAAAAATGATTGGTTGAATTACCTGGCAGGGGAAAATTTGAAATGGGGGAAGGACCCAGAGTTGGGGATAAAGGGCGAACAGTAAAATCCAAATGGGGGGAAAAATAACTGAAACATCTGAATCCGGGCGGGCGGGGGGGGATCCTTTCATAGGAACCTGGGCAACCGGGAGAACGTTTAAAAACTAAAAGAGAAAAAGGGCTGTCAAAAGCATCGTCCAGGCATGAAAAAAAAAAGATTAAATGACCTTTCCTAAGGGGAACTGGCCATATGGTTGAGGGGACTGGTGGGCCTCCAAAGGTAATCCAAAAATACTTAAAATCAAAAAAAAAGAGGAGTTACAAGGAGAGGAAAGGTGGGGGGGAAGGATTTTCAGATGCCAAAACAGAACATCTCAGGAGGGGACAAGTGGCAGTGAATAAAGAAAGGGGGGGACCTGAAAACAAGGGAAGGATGGGGGAGAACTGGACATGAAGGATTTTTCCCTGGCAGGCCGAACATAGAGGACTTCAAATCCAGACATGTCGCAAACATAGGTGAAGGATAAGAAGTCCTTTGAGCTCAATAGAGGCGGAACAAATGCCTCCTCTACCAAAGCCATTCGAGATAAGAGGGAGCAACAGGCACCAAAGAACATGGGAACTTAAAGGGGCCATCCTTCAGAAAGGAGGGACCTAAGCCATTATCTGGGCAGGGGGAAAATATAATGCCCAAATAAATACTCCCCTAAAATTGATTTAGAACTGAAGGTGGTGGTCCTGGTAAGGTTACCAGGGGGATTGGTCCTTATAATATCTAAACCTTGGTTATCTCCTGCTAGTCTTAAAGGCCCGGGGTTATAAACACTAAATCAATCTTCACTAAACAATCGCACAAAACTGAGGGGTGGTGGCCGGACAGATGGGCCACCTTAAAACCCAGAGAGGGAGCGGGGGGTGGGGGGCTTCAAGGAACAGAAGTGCGTCGGGAGAAAGGAATCCCGAGTGGTGTCAAGGGGAGTAGGGCGACGGGGTAGAGCCACTGGGCAAGCACAAATTGGGCATGATTGCCCGAGGGGGAAAAAGAGAAAACGGGGGGGCAGTTGGAAACGGGGAAAGGGGAGGGGCCACAATAAAGCCTCCGGAAGGGAAACTTGAAGGACAAAGGTGTCAGGAGGGGGAGCAGGAATAAGGGGGGGGGAACATGGGGGGTTTGGGAGAGATTCAGGAAGGCACTCCAGTGTCCAAGGAAGGGGGGAAAAAAAAGGAGGATTGCAATCATATTAAGCAATCTTGGGTCGCATAAAGGTAATACTGGTACCATCTGGTGCCATCGCCAGGAACACCATGCAAGGAAAAAAAGGAAAAGGGAACAAAGGGGGAAAAGGGATTGGAGGGAGGTTTCGGAGCCAGAGGGATGGAATCTGGGAATGGCAGCGCGGGGAGAAGGTACTGGTTTCAAATGAGACTCCTTAGAAATTACATCAAAGTGAGGAAGTCAGGGGTCAAGGGGGACAAGGTCAAAAAGGGAAAAGGGGGGGACTGAATCGTCGGATAGAAGGTTGGCTGAACTAGAAAAGAAAATTCATTGGGTGGTGAGGGAACAGGAATCACCTTAGGGAAGGGGGGGACGAAACAATCCTTGATTTATAAGGGTTGTACCAATCGCCCAGGTAAGTAACTTGGAGGAGCGAACTTGAATGGAAAGAAGCGGGAGATAAAAGGTCAGGAAAGGGCTAAAGAGGTACAGGTCTCTGGGGTAAAAAAAGGCAAGGGGATAAAGAAAAAGGAGTGTCAACCAACAAGGGGAAAGGAGCCAGCCGGTCAGCTAGAACAAGGGGGAGAAGGAAGGAATGTCTGTTTGCATCCTTGATTGAACATTGCCAGTGAGATCATAAGGAAGAGAAAATGGGGAAAACTCCTTTGTTGGGGGTGGTGGGGAATGTGGAACAGAAGCAACTTAACTTGATCGGGTTGTCCCTGGGGGGTATCGGGGGGGAAAGGGGGGGGGGGGGGGGGGGGGCCCTCCCCGAATGTGTCCAGCGGGGAAAAGAGTGTGTATGTTGTGTTTGATAAAATCAAGCAGTCAAAGAAGGGATCTGGCCATAATGATCGCATCGGGGGATAAAAGAAGGGGGGGGGGTATTTCTGAATGTATCGGGATGCCGGGGGGGGGTCGTCAGGGAACGACGTCAGGGGAGTCTGTTGAGGGTGGGGGGAAACCTGAAGGAGGGGGGGGAAGGAAAGCAGAGCTTCTCACAAAAAAAAGAGGAAAGGGGAGATATTACTGAAGAAGCCATGCAGGGTACCACCTCCCCCCACAGGAAAGAGGGGAGGGGTCCTTGAAAAAAAACAGAAATATCTACCCGAAAGTCAAAAGGAAAGAAAAGGGATTAGATTGTCCGAAAGAAGGGAGAGATTATGGGCCTTGAACATACATAGCATCTGCCCTGGGAATGTGGCATTTGAAACAACGACCAACCGGGTCCACTGGAGGCAAGGTTGGTTAACAGAAAGTGGGGTGCAAAAGAAAGATAAAAGGGTTTATAACAAAAAACAGAAGAGATTGATGTCAATGGAATGGGAAACCCACAAGAAAAACATGGGTTATATAAAATCACGGGAAAGTTCCAGAACAGGTGAAAACACCCAGAGGCTGAGAGATGTATCAGCATGGTAACAGGGAAAAAAATCCTATCTTCTGGGGCACAATTAAATGGACCACTAGGGGGGGTAGTGGAAGGATAAACATGTTATCTAAAGGGGCAGAAAAGCAAGGCGACGTCCGAAATTAGAGTCCTGGGGCACGTGGGACCGGATCAAGAAAACAAATGCAAAAAAGAAAAGGTAGGGAAAAGAACAATTGTATCAGGGTGGGGAGAAGGAAGGGGGGGGGGAGTCGACAAGCGCGCGACGGTTGAAACCGCCACTGGGTCAGGAACGGGAAAAAAGGAAAGATCCTAACACACTGTAATCAGTCTGGAGAATGGATGACCTATTGAAAAACATCAAGTACAAGGTTAAAATGTCCGAACGCTGGAAGGGGAAACCTAACCCTGAAAGAGACAAACCAATTTTACAAAGATGGAGGAGGGCAATGGGAAAGAACTGAGGCAAATTTTGTACCAATCAGGGCGGAAAGGGTGGCGAAAAAACAGAATTAGGAAAAAAAATGGAAATTGGGGGAAAAAGACTCATCAGCATAGACAGTTTGAGATAAGAGAGAAAACACAGAACACCCAGGGGACAAAGAAATTCTGATCACAAGAAACAGAAAAAAATACTCATCAGGAGCCCAAGAAAAAAACTGAAGCGGCAGGAAGAGTCTGTCAAAAAGGAAGAGGGAAACTGGGACACCTTCATTCGATCCCATAGGGGGTCAAAGAAAAAAATTGGGATGAAGGGAGGGCACAAGAATTAAATGACACGATGAAAACAAAAAACTCCTCCTGAAAAAAAGTGGAATTGGACACTCGCGATACATGACGCAGAATGACAATACGACTCTATGAAGAATAGGGGGTGATAAAAAGAAGCACAAACAAAAACAGGTCTCGGAGGCTGATTGGGGGGGATGGTTAGTTTCTAAAAAGGAGATAAATGAGCCTGTTCGATAAAAGTGGGACTTAAAAAAAAACTACGGGTACGGTGACGTCAAACAGTAAAATTTGGAAATTAACGGGGGGTAGCCTTACCTGGTGAGTGATAAAATGGGCATGGGAAAAATCAACGAACCCCTTGCGGGGGAATAGAGCAGAAGAAGATGGGAAAAAGGGAGGCATCTCCCCCTTTCTCCGGGTGGGAAAACATGAGTGGGCCAGATGCTTCTAAAAAGGGCTGGGGAGGGAACAAGGGAATACTCTCGGTTGAGGACCAGGGAAAAAAAATTGTAAAAAAAGGGGGGGGAAAAGAATCTTCACCGATGTAAATGATAGCATGTAATATGGGAAGAAACACAGGGGGACAAAGAAATAAAAAAGAACTTCAAAAAAAAAGGCAGGGAGTCAAGTCATAGAACATTGCAGGTCAAGAATGGCACAGGGAAATAGTGGGTGTGGTGGGCAAACATACCATATGAAAGTAATCTAAACCAACACGGAGAGGAAAATAGAGAGAGGGGGGTAGTGTTCATAAGTTTCGGGCCAAACAGGAAAAAAACCAGAATAGGGACGGGGGACAGTGAGGGGAAAAGACATTAACTGGGGGAAGGACGACCTAAGGGGATGAAAATCAAAGGGTAGGGGAGGTTTTCCGACATGCGGTGCATCAGGGAAAGGGAGAATCCAAATGGGGGAAAAGGTGCGGAGTGATTTGGGAAAGAGTGTATTCCAATTTTGCCAGGAGACAGGAAAAATGTCCCTCTACCTCAAGGGTAAAAAAAGAAAGGAGGACCACTCAGGGCCAAAACAGAATGTACGGCTGTTCAAGTGGGAAAAGTAATTCTAATACTGTCCCCTGGGGACAAAAGTTAGGCAAAAGCATAAAGCAACCAGAAGAAATGGTGAATAAAGAACGGAGAGGGTGTGTGTCACGGGGGACAATGGGTGGGGGGGATGGTGAAAAAGAAACAACCAATGTGTATATAGAAAAAAGGGTAAAGGATACAGATCCCTGGGGACAATAAAGCAATCATCTTCCAATCAGCAAGAGAGAAATATAGGGGGTCCTTATCTGTGTTGGAGAAAGGACCACCATGAAAGGATTCTGTTAATGCTTCAATTCAAGCGTCAAGGGTGGGCTTTCACAAAGAGGGGTGGAGGGAGAGGGCAGCGGGGGAATGATTCCTCTTGTGCAATCAAAGAAAACAAGGATGGAAAGATGGGACGGAGTCCATTTTCCGCAGTTCATAGAAAAAGGGGGCTCCAGCATGACTTCCCGAAGTTGGTGACTGGATCGAATTATTTCAGGGATTTGGGGAAGAGAAGATGGTGGTGGTTGGGGGGATCTGAGTAAAAATTCCTCCAGGGGGGCGCAGGCATGGGAATATGCTGAAAAGGAAGGAACATTAGAAATAATTCCTTTGGGAAAAGGAAAAGAGGTAAACCCTGGAAACTAAGTAGGGCCGCCTGGAAGAATGAAGCGTCCGGGGCGTGGGTTGTCGGGGGGACAGAGGAAGAACGGGGCCATCAGGAAGAGGAATAGTAACGGTAGTGACGCTTGGGAAGTGGGGTATCGTCCCATAAAAAACGGGGAGGACCTTGGAGACATGTTCAGGGGGAGGAAAGGGTTCTGCAGGGAATGGCGTCATGGTTCTTGCCGAAAGATAAGAAACACCTTGACACCATTGGGGTGGCTGGCCAGGACATGAAAAAGAGGGGTTGTCATATCCATTCAGTGGGTCAAGGGGGGTTACATCAGAACCGAGACCGCATGTAAGGAGCCAAGGGCTGATGCCTTGAGACAATAATTGGGATCTGGGGGGACATTGACACAGTCAAAGGGGCCTGGGGAAAAAAAAAATGGGATGGCAACCTACTATGCAAGGTGACCAAAAGTAATATGATCCAATCCTTAAACTCTACTGCTCGTAAGGTTAGGGGAACTTTCTTGGGCAGGAAAAGGGTTTGGCAGGAAAGCATGACCATTTTTTCACCGATCCAAGTGGGTGGTTTTGAGCGCCGTCAATCAAAAGGGGAACTGGCGAATGTATTGTGTTTCAACCAGTTGATATCAAGTGGTTAAAAGACTGGGCCAAAAAAGGGGGGGGGGGGGACCACAGAAACCTAAAAGTTGGGAGGGTTGGTGGGATCATCCATCCTGGAGAAGGTTGCTTTGCAAGGTACAAATAGAAAATCTGCATGCTGGATTTGATACAAAAAAAAAGGGACATTTGTGAGTTGAGGGAGAAGTCCGCTAAAGGTCAATGAAATCGGAAGGTAGTCGGTTGGGGGGGTGAGTGTGCCTTCTTTTGGGGATGTGATCAAAAAAACTCAAACAAAAAACAACAAAGGAGAGAAAAAAGGAGAGACTGTACAGCAAAAAAAAAAAAAAGACAGGCAAAGGGGGTGAACCCCTCCCCAAACCAAAAAAAAAAGAAACGTGAAAAAAAAGGAAAAAGAAAGAGGAACAGAACGATCCCGCCCTACCAAGTCAACCAGAGAGCCAGAGGAAGTGAAGGGTATCAATAGGAGAGATTAAGCCCGGGGCAAATACTCCACATTTACCGGAAAAGGGGACAGGATAAAAACGCCCAAATATTGGGTGGAGGAGGAAAAAACTTCAGGGGGGAGCAGGAGTGCCGAAACTTCTATAAATGGGGATAAACATACATTCAAAGTGATGAATTTAAAAAAGGACTCCGAAAACCAAATTACTAATTTGGAACCCATGGTGAAAAAGGGACAGGTTCTTTCAAGCATTGCAATGTTTCAGAAAGAATGAACTACAAGAGAAGAAAATGCTATTAGGATAGGGGGAAGCATTTACATTGAACGCAATCTTCTTTGGCAGAAACAAAAGCCCACTTAACTGGACCAAATAGAGGGAGGAAGAAAGGAACGAATCTAAATGAAGTGTCGAAAGAAAAAGGGCAGGTGATTCGAAAGAACCAGAACTTAGAGGAATGGGGATAAACAAGATCAATACAATGTGTAGGACAAAATCTCCGCATTAGGAAGGGGGGAAAAACAAAAATGGTGAAATTAGGTTTATGAGCTTTCAGGAAGGGGGAATTCAATAAAGTATAGATTCTGGCGACGATGATAATCAAAGCCAGTTTAAGTTGAAGAACAAGGGAGCAGCACAATGGGGAAAAGAGGGTCAGACTTTAGGTTCCTCGTGCCCAGGAAACTCGAAAGCAAGTTCCAAAAGAGAGGCCCCCCATCCGTCCTTTAAAAATACGAAAAAAAAAAAAATCATCAAAAACCATCAAAAGGTGCCAGTAAGGCGAATGGGACATTAAAAGTTTACAACAGGCGGGTAATGAGGAAAGCCTGGGAAACTACCAAAAGTTAATGGGAGGAGGATTGTGAAGAGACACATTCCTTTTCAAAATGAGGAATTGGAAAGACCAAACAACCAGTCAAAAAAAGGTCTTCAACACGAACCGGAAGCATTGGCAGGAAGGAAAAGGGAGGAAAAAAAGAGGGAATCCGACAGAGGTCACAAAGGAGAATTGGAACCCTTCCTGGAGATACCCGAGTTGACTGGGGGGTGGCGTATAGGCAAAGAGAGAAGTACAACTCTTACTGTACCGCACAACCTAAAACCGCTGGTGTGGAAGTAACAAAGATCTCAAGGAAGAGGGGTCTTTAGGAACCAAAAGACAAAGAATGATGGGAGTTATCAACAAACGCCCCACCACATAAACGGAGAGATTTTAAAGAATGGGAAGAGGGAGGAGTGGGCGAAACGTGGAGATGCGCATCCCTTATAACTAGATCCAAAAAAAGGGGGGGTAGAGAACATTCCGAAACACTGGGAGAAACCGGGACATTCAAAAGATGGGACGTCATTCCCGAGGGGAGTAAATGAGGTGGCATGTGGGAAATTGCCAATATAACGGGCCCAAAAATTTAAGGGAATAGAGCGAAGAGGAGAGGAGAAAAAACCTTTAAGTCCCAAAACAAATAAACACTGGATGGGGGGGGGGCCAAAGTGAAGGGGGAAGTGAGACCATGGCTGGGTATGGGAAAATGGGTCAAAGGAATAGAGGGGGGGGAAACTTATCCAACAGGTCCAAATCAGGTAAAGAATAATGAACCAGGACAAGGTGGATTAGCATGTAAGAGAACATTTTACTGACAACTAAAAACAAGGTCCTGTCGGGAGGTGGGGGGGGGGTTGTTGGGGGGGGGGGGGGGTTGCTGGGGCAAAATCAGCCGGCCTTCTAACCAATTTAAAGAAAAAAGCAACTTGCACGCCAAAGCAGGAAGAGTTATCTTGTGGGGGACTGGGTGGGAGGAAAAATTGAAAAATAAACCAAAA
>Ga0179593_1350243_pt1 | contig 11642 bp, 11 predicted proteins | sample CZODoug2_1_08_16_FD_185931 | JGI IMG/M metagenome (GOLD analysis project Ga0179593, IMG submission 185931) | Vadose zone soil fungal communities from Angelo Coast Range Reserve, California, USA - CZODoug2_1_08_16fungal (PacBio error correction) | ecosystem: Environmental > Terrestrial > Soil >...
CAAGGGCAAGGGGGACCCGGGCGTCGGGATCGAAGATGTTTCATTAAAGTAAGGATATGCAGTCAGGCACGACAAGCACGATCGGAAAGCAAGAACGGGAGGGGCGGAATTGGGGGGGGGGGGAGGGCGAACTAGGAGGGAATTATTCTGAAAAGGGAGAAGGGAAAAAGCCAACTTCAAATCATCGCCACATCGAGCCCACTGCGTCGTTCTAGGGACCTGACGCAACAGACGCGATGATGTGCGGAAAAAAATCGGCAAAAGTGACGTTGAACATGAGGAGTGAAAGAAGGGTGTGTCTCTAATCAAATGGGAAGGACGTCACCGAAGCAAAGTCCACCAGATCGATAGAAAATAAAAAGAACTCAAAAGAAAGCCCAGATCGGTGAAGGGGGCGCTTCTTGAGTATCTCAAGCGAGTCCGGGGAAGGAGCATCATCCGGGAGGAGAAGGGCTGGGTAGCGAAACCGTTCTCGCGCATCTTCACAACAGGAATAGGAGGTTGACCACACCAGGGAAGAGCAGGGGATCAAAACGCGTGGGCGAGGGATGCAGAGCGCGAAGGGGAGAATAAGGAAGCCAACGTGCAAAACTACGGCCGTCAAGGGAAAAAAAAACAAAAAAGCCCGGTCGTCCACGGCTCATTTCAACGGAATAGGAATCAGGGAAAAGTAATGCTCGCAACAGATCGTTCTAAAGCGCAATAAAAAAAAGGTCCAGCTTAAGGGACCTTCTCAGCAGCATGGCATGAAAGGAGTACAGCCCAACATCAGACATAAAGCTATCATGGGAGGGGGGAAGAGGAGGGTATTGCAAAATAATCGATAACCAGCGTAAAGATAATCAATGCAAGGACGGCAGAGCTGTAGCAAGGGCATAAACGGTCCGCTCGCAGTGTAAAGTGTCGTTGCCCTGACGTGTGGGGATCTCCTAACTCCTTTGGGTAAGGAGGGAGCTAGGAAACTTGGGTGTACGAGCCCACCACTGTCGCAGGGGAGGGTTGTTTGGCTACGAGACGGGGAAAGGTCAAACTGGCGACAGATCTCTACGGAGCGGAGAAAAGATCCGATGAACGTGAGAAAAATACGACTATGGTAATTGGGAGGGGAATCTAAAAAGCACGTGAAACGATGTGAGGGCAGAAGAAAAGAGGACGGAACCCGAAGCCACCTTCCAAGGAGGCTCCGGCTAGTGAGTCGCAACGCATAAATACAGGAAAGTTAACGGCCGCATAGGCGTCATCGTTCCACAAGGATTCAAAAAAGGATAGATTAAAGGCAGAGTACTAACAAGGATTTCTAAAACAGGAAACTGTCAAAACGAACACGAAGACCGCGACAGACATCCCAGGGAACAGGGGACTCAAACTCAAAAGCCAACCTCCTGTCGACCGGACCGGGATGAAATAAAAAAGGGCGAGCATAAAAACAGAACATATGAAGCGAGGTTCTCTATCTCGATTCACTGGCAGACTAGGCACCTCACGAAAGGAAGGGCTTACGTTCTCTGAAAATCATGAGGAAATGACCAAAAAGTAAATTGCATTCTTCGGCGAGAAGGATACCTCGAATTAGGGGAGATATTGGAATGGGAGCAGGGGGGAGGGGTGACTAAAAGAGCCAGGGGAGACGTACAAGACGAGGATAGCGAGAAGTAAAAGAAGAAGTAGGGATCTCCGTAGCGAAATTGGAGGTAAAAAACAATTCGGAAAGGGACCTTATCTGAATCTTCAAACAACAAAGTGTGCAGCTCTGTAACTTATGCCCTGCAAACAAGCGGAATCTTTGCGAAAAAAGAAGGTCAAATTCTGGAGGAGAAGGAACCGCATGCCCGTGGGTCAGCGGAAGGTATCATGGGCCGGAAAAGGGTGATACCAAAGAACTGTACGTACGATCGACGTTCGGACAACAGACGATGTTAGGTCGAATAATACCGGGGGGACCCGCAGGCATTAAAAAGAAAATAAGTCAACGCAAATCCAACCGCCAGGAGGTCTGAAGCCGGAAAAGATACTAGTTCTCCACCTGAAGAAACAAGAAAAGGTTCTGTGCAAAAGGGCTATCCAATAAAGACGCAACGTCGGAGATTCAGAACAATTCACCGTCAAAAAGCGTTTCCAGTCGAAAGAAGAGAAAAATAGTTTCTTTAATCACATCCAGATCGGCAAAGGGGAGATGAAAAAAAAGAGCGCAGGCACAGGAAGGGGTATTCTCCAAAAGGGAAAAAGTTAACAAGATCCATCGAGGAAAAAAAATGTCCTTTCTGCCCCCTGCAGTAACTCTTTCAAGGCGGAAAAAAAAAGGAAAATCCCGAAAGACGGCGCGTACCAATAGGGAAAACAGAATCCGTCGGGACAGGGAAGAGGGGCAGAAAGGTCCACCAAGAGATCTAAAGAAACAACAAAAAGAGGGAGAGTAAAAGATGCGTTTGGGGGGGTGGGATTTCAATGGCGGAGAGGGCCAAGAAAAGTTAGAAAGAGGGTCCAATTCTCCTATAGAGGCGGACCCTGTGTGATGGGATCCGCAATTCTTCAGGAGGGACTGAATTGCGAAAACCCGAAGGGGCGTCGCTGTACAGGGACTCGGCAAAAGGTCAAACATTCTTTGGGGTAGACAAAAGAAAAAAGGGGGAACGACTGATTAACGCTCACTATATGAATGGGCCAAGGGGCGGAGGGAACACACGTCAAAGTCATGCGACTGAAAAAAAAAAACTCACGACGGTAAAAAGGGGGGAACGATGAGGGACATCGCGATAAGAAGAGAGGGAAAAAAGAACCGAAAAGGAGGTGCGCAAAGGGGGGGGGCAGCAAGGAGGGGAAGCAAGAAAAAACCGCAAAACAGGGAGGCGGCGCGTGGAGGTCTATATAGCTGAAAAGAAGAGGAGGGCCAAGTATAAAGCATAGGTGGGGGAGGGGTAAGACTTCGAATCAGCTTGGGGGCTAACCCCGGAAAAAACGGAAGACATAGCGAACAAAAAGGGGAAGACGAGAACCCGAAAAAATGAAAGGTGGGACAGGGACGTGGTCTCAAAAGCGGGCCGCTTGTCAACAGGGAACGTAATGCAAAAAAAGACTATGCCCGAAGAGACAATCTCACTCAACAAGGAAGACCATCAAAAAGGAGGAAAAGCGACACAGTGGGGGCCTGAGCGCGATCCTCAGGGCGACGAAAACTGGCGACCCTCAAAAAGGAAAGAATCTCCTCCACGCAATCAGGTCTAAGACGAAAAAAAAGAAAGAAAAAGTGACGGCCGAGAGGGAAAACCTTATGCACTCATGCAGACGTGTACGAGGGGGAAGGCATCGTGAGACAAAATAGGATCGGAAGCCTTGTGGCTGGGGTTCTGGTGAAAGCGCGATAAACGCAGAAAGGGAAGCGATTCCTAACGAGGAACGGGGGGTAAGCGGAGCTTCCGCTGAAGGGGGGGCTTAGGGTAAAGGAAACTCGAAGGGGGGTCAACTTTGTAACCATGACTCCTGGGGGGGGAAAGCGCTGAGACACTCTGGAAAAAGCAACAGCGAGCCGTTCTGGAAAGGGCCAGAGAAAGAGCGTTCAAAAGAAGGGGGGGGAGACGCCTAAGAAAGAAAACCATGGCCGAGTCCGTTTTCTACGACGATAGAAGCAGCCCGTCCCGAAGGATGGGAGGACAACATGACCCGGAAACGAAATATCCGGTAGGGAAAATAGAACGCCAGATCCGCGCAGCGAGAACTATCGCCGTGTCACATTAAGCAGAGAGTCTCCAAAAAAAACTGCCGCAGGGGAACCTCAAACACACAAGTAAGAACTCTAAAAAATCGAACCCACAACGTAAAAACCGTCCAGGGAAAAAGGGGGAAATTGCCCAAAAGAGCGGGACGTGCTGCACAAAAAGAAAATCCCGGCATGACAAGAGAAGAGCCTCTTGGAGGGTGAGGGGAATCTTACTCACCATATGAACGGACAAAGAAAGGAGAGAGGTACTAAATGATGGTCGGCTAGAGAAGGTGCAGTAAAGGAGAGGCTCATTGAAGGGGGAAAGGAACGCCCTGGATTAGGAGAGAAGGTATCTGCGAAAGATACTATACTACTACTCGGGGCACCTGGAAAAAGACTACCGGCCGGGTGGGCTGAGAAGAAGGGGTCCGAACGATGCGCTGTGCGCTGTCTCAAAACAGGAAGGGAGAAAAGGCTCGCTAAAAAAGACAAAAACGATCAAAACACCGAGGGTGTCAACTCGCCTCCGAACAAGGGGTGGGGGAAGCGACAACAAAAGGAGGAAAGTGAGGAAGCGAGAAAAAGGACATTAAGCTCGCGCAACTTCACATCAGTGTCAATGAGTAGACTCAAAAGGAAAGGAGTCCTCAAAAGAGAAAAAAAAAAGACAGATCCGAAAAAAAAAGGCGTGCTGGAGTGTAGCAAGAGGTGGACAGCTTACTCTCCCGAAAAAGGGGCGATAAACAATGGGGGAGATTTAGAAAGAGATGTTCAACGCAAAAGGAGCGACGGCAGAGAAAGGGAGGGGAGTCAGGACGATAAAAAGCGTTGGCGACAATGGATGCGAGCAACATGCCGGTGAGGGAGACACAGTGCGCGCCCCCTCTACGACTAAGAAAGAATGAACCAGGTCACACAAGAAGAGGCAGCGGGGCGCGAATCTATCATGGGAAGCAGAAGTCCTAAAAAAGCAAAAAGCGGAGGGAAGGAAAGGACCAGGCCAAAAGCCAAGAGATTAGAAAAAAACACCGGATTGGATTCAAGATCATAGTTCGTCGCTGGGCCACGGGCGAGACTCGATGTTTGCAGTAAGTGGCCGAATCAGGAGGTCTACACAAAAGAAATCGTGTCGAAAAAAAAGGTCGATGGAGAGGAAAGGGGTCTAAAGGAGGGAAAGTATGAAACGAGTTAATCAACTGTGGCGAAAGGCGCTTAAGAGAACTAAAAAAAAACCCCGCTGAGGACTATGCCTTCGCAAGAACGAACGGAGGTTTAAGAAGCTCTTACCGGAAGAGGAAAAGAGGATAACCGAACGGTGAAACTACCATGGGGAACTCTACAAGCGTCCAAACAGATCCTACAAAAACAGGAAACGCAAACCAATGCGCGTGCCAGCGCAATGGTAGGGTGGAGATGGAGGGGGGGAGTAGAAGAATGGGTCAGGGGATTCAGACTTACGCGGTGCGTCGAGGAAAAAGAAGCCCAGGCCATGTCCAATTAAAAAAAAACTGCCTCGGGGAGGGGAGGGCCCCAGAACCTGTACGAGCTATGGTGAAACGCGTGGAAAAGTAGAAAAAAGACGGGAGGGAAGGGAAGGTGCGATACCAAGTGAAATCCAGGAGCGGAAGAGGTAAAAAACCACCACCGTCCTGTGTAAAAGTAAAACTTCTCCAGTTTCCGATATAACTCGAACGCGCAGATCAGGGTAGGAGAGACAGAAATCAGGGGCAAAGGCGGCGGCATGAAAAGCCAGAAAGGATAGAAACAAAAGAAGCATACCACCCTCGAGAGGGGTCTGAGGGAGAGGGGGAGTCCGAGCCGCATCAGAAAACGGCAATCCTCAGAACCGTATCTAATGGGAACGCCGGGCCGCTGGAAAGGTGGGCCCGGGTACTGGTTCCGGGAAGGGGGGAAGCGAGGCGTGGGGCGAGGTAAAACGGAAGATCCAATTGGGGAGGAGGGGTTTGTTGGAGAACAGGAACACTGATAACTGTATCTCTATATCTCAGGATCGCAAAGATAGAACTGCGAAAAGTACTTCGACATCACAAGAAAGGAAGAAAGAAGGGGGTTCTGGGGCAAAGAGAGAATCGGCCAGTAGAAAAAACAACGAAAGAGGTCGCCGCGAGTGCAAAGATAGACCGGTGTGAAAGACTCCTCGTCTTCACCTGGGCCCCTACAAAAAAGTCGACGAGAGAGGGGAACGGTGAAAGACGAGGGGCTCCCACAGCCCGGGGAACACCATACGAAACATCCGGAGAAGACAGCCCTGAAACTAGGATCGGCAAAGGAGAATCCACGCTGGGGCCTCGCCAAAAATGCGCTCGTAAAGCGACAAACACCAGCCAGAGGTCAAGCGCGGGGGCAAAAAGATACCGGAATAAGAGAAAAACGGAAAAAGATACCATTCATCGGCCAAAAAAAAAACCGAAACCGGTCGTGGAAGGGTGGGGACTTCTGGAATCCGCCGATGAAGGGCTCTTGAGGGGAGGTCATGTAGCGCAAACCGGGATCGGAACAAACCGCACATCGTCCGAGGCTCGCAAAGCAGGGGGGAAATCAGCAATCGGGGGGGGAAGCTGAAGAGTACCGGCTGAGTCCCGGAGGGGAGAGGGAAGAGTCAAGAGGATGGGTGCAACAGGTACGTAGGGGCCCTCTGACAAGCGTACAAATGTGGGCGAAAAACGGCAAGGCATGCGACAGGGGTCCCGAGAAAGAAAAGGGGGGGAAAAAACGCGAAAAATGGAAGGAAGGAGCCGGACGGGGGAAAAAAACGCCCTGGACCTCGAGAGATGTCTTACACCATCACGTAAGGAAGAGAAAAAGGCACCCTGATCTTGCACAGGGAAAAACCGAAAGAGCCATCCCAGCGGCGGGTGGACCCCAGGATTCACGAAGACTAGTACACCAAAAGTTATCACAGATTCGGCTCGCCCCCCTGCATAAAATACAAGTATCGGAAAGCGAGGGAAGAAAAAACAACTAAAAAGACGTGGGAGGGGAGGGGACAACATCCAGGAAAGCAATCAACGCCGAGGGGGGTGGGGGGCGAACGCCAGCCCTCTTCACCGGATAGGTGACAAAACTGAAAACCTAAGCAGGAGACTGCGTGCAGACCACCAGACATGGGACAAGGTCGCCGATGTCCTAGACAACAGGGAGGGAACCCTGACGTAAGGAAGACCCCTGCATTACAATCTTCAGAATGAGAAAAGCCACACAGGGTAAGAACGAGGAGAAGGGACACAGTAGTCGCCTCAATCTTTGAGAAGGGAGAGAAAGGAAATCCAAAAATACAGAAGAGCACAACACCACTATTATGATGAAAAAGGAGAGATCTTCGGTCGGGGGGGAGGAATTGGGCTGCCGGAAAAAAAAACGCCGATGAAGGAGGACAGGTTTTCCAGTCAAAAAGGAAAATGTGGGGACTGGGCACCGGCCATCGGAACAGAGATGGCAGGGGGCTGACGTCCGCGTGGGGAGACTCTTGGGGAGAGGGATGCGAATTGCCACATGTCTGGCAAGACGCCAGAGCGCGGAGGCGCGCGGATGAAAAGATAGCAGGAAAAAGGACTAGGAAAGAAAACATCCGACGGATTGGAGTAGAGGCCGTGAAAGAGAACTGTGAGTGCACCAGACTGCACGGCGCGATACTGATTCAAGTGGGAAGAGGGGGAAAGGGTTCAAGAGAAAAGAATTAGGAGGGTAACGTACCATGCGCAGTATGGGGACGGAAGAGGAGGGAAAAAGACCTCATGTGGCGGGCTCATGAGGTCGATCACTGGACTGAAGAGAAAGGAGGGTATATCAGTAAAAAATGTGTAAAAGACAGTGATAGAAGAAGGGGGGAAAAAAGGCGGAAGAACCCCGACCGCTCGACTTAAGGACTAAAATTGGGGGGGGGGTGTGACGGACCACAAGGGTAAACACGGACAAAACTGACAGGAAGGGAAGGGAGAGTTTCTCCCAGCAGCTTGTTCCGCTGGCCACCTGCCGCATGCACCAAACGGAAGCCCTAAGAAAAGCAAGACCGCCTTACAACAAAAAGACGCGTAAAGCTCTACATCTGCACGGGTGACTTGACTCTGAGTCCTAAATGCGCCAAAAAAAAGGGAGGGGGAGCACCGCCATGACCCGACCTAAATCCAAAAAGAGCTAAAAAATATACAAAAACTGGGAAGACTTCAAGAACTTAAGACGTGTCTCCGTATTCATGAAACCGTAATAGGCCTTGGCGGGGCATGGAGTCGTGGCCGTCATACGAATCGTCCAAGACTCTTCGAAAGCAGAGGGTTCAGGGAAAACGGATGCAAGCAGAACTGGAGGCCGCGTGGCGCAAGCAGCGGAGCAGGAGCGAGAAAGGGGGCGGAGGTCTAAAAGCATTGGGTCGGGTTACGGAACTGTGTTAGCAATGAGAACTATGGGGACTCGCAGAGAGCACTTTCGTGAGACGGGCAAAGGGAGATAGAAAAAAGAGGGCGTGCAGGTCCAAAGGATCTGGAGTGATTTCTCGAACCCTCGCGAGGAACAAGGAAGTTAAAATGGCTAAAAGGCGACGGGATATCCGTCAAAAAAATCGGCTTAAAAGGGCAGGTGCTCCGCAGTACCCGGAAACCGGGTCTAGAAGACTCTGGCCGAAGCTCCCTCGAGAGAAAGGACGCCGTGTTCAAAAGCAGAGCGGGTCAAACTAAAAAAAAAAGCAGAAAGGAGAAATCGCAAAAAGTACGGGGGATACCCATACCAATATGAAAAACGGAGGAAAGAGAACCAAACAAGAAAAACCGCAACGGGGGGCCACCGTAAATCGCCTCTGCGACGCTCGACCCCCAATCAAGGAAGTCAAAAGGAGGCGCTACTCTGAAATCGAGGAAGAGCAGGCCTCCCAGATCCTCGACACATCGAAAAGGCTGTGGGGGTACGGAGAGAAGGGGAAGAAATTGCTGCTCTCGGAAGCCCAAAAACGGACTGGTCGGAGAGGGTAACCAAAAAAGGGATCTGCCGAAAGACGTACTACTCGTTGAAACAGGGGGAAGAAGGGGGGGAAGTGACCAGGCCGGTCTGGAATGAAGGCAGCTATTGCACTAAGTGCAGAAACGGCCTAACGCCCAAACTTCATCAAAAAAAGAGAAAGAGTGCTTCACAAGAAATCCTATACCAAGGGGGGTGGACTAACCCGCAAGAGGAAGGGGGAGAATTGCACATCGAGACAGCCATTATCAGCTATCCCGTTCACAAGAACTGCTCTCCCGCAAAAGACATCGATCCTCAAGAAAAAATCGCAAAAAACCTACAAATCGCTAGAAACAGGCGGAGGGAGCTGTCACTAAGGGAGAGGGGGGGACTAAGCTCAAATCTTCCTGCCCGTCCGAAACTGTCGATGGGGGAATCAAGATGTTAAAAGGCAGAGGAAAAAGAGCGCGGAGACATCATCCTACGCGGCACGAGACAAAAAAGGGTCTATATGGGAGGTCGAGAACTTGTGCGAAAAGCAACGGTGCGCTCCCAATCGAACTTACTTCCATCATCCAGTGAGGAAAGAAAAAGACCCCATCTACACTGGGTAGTTGCTCTAATCGGGTCGGTGATTGCGCTGAGGACACAGATCGGGGAAAGTAAGTGGACAACAAGAAAACCGCGGCCGAAAAAAGAGCAGATACCTCTCTCTCAAACAACAAGAAAGGAAACCATCTCTGTCTGGAGAAGGCCCGTGCAAAAGCTCAAGATGTTCCTTCAAAAACGATCGGCGTCTGCAGCAACATAAATCGTTAAGTCGCCACGCGGTAGAGGGGAAGAGGGGGACCTTGCGACTGCTGGCGGGACGTAGTAGTGATAGCGCACATGGTTGCAGAAAGAAAGGGCACCAGGGTAGTGTCAATCGCCCACGTCACCAGCTTCGTTCTGTCAACACACAATCGAGAAGGGTCTTCCGCTCTTCGGAGGGGCGTTGAAACATAGAGAAGGACAGACGTTACCACACATTGGCAGGCCGAGAGAAAATCAACCAAGAGAGATCCATATAAAAGAAAATTTAACTCAGCAAACTTGGGGTGGCGCTTATGTAGGGAGAAAGGGGGATTTCCAGGAAGAGCGTAACATGAAAACTCCAGGAGCGTGAAAGGGCCTCTAGAAAAGCTGCACACGTCCGCTGTCATTTAGTCCCACACCCGTATCGAGAGATTGTTAGAAATGTGCCGGGATGCAAAAGGCTCAGTTCTCCTGGAAGTTGAGGGAAGAAAGCGTGCAACATCGGGCAAAGCTAGGTTTCAGCACCACCAGCCGGTCAGAACCGGCTTACCAGGGAGCTAGTAACTTAGAAGGAAAGAAGGAAGGGGGAGGGAAAGAAATCCATTCAAGGAAAAAGGGATTCAGACCTACGTGGCATTACACCAGGGGAAAGGGAAAAAGACAAGCAGCAGTTACCGACCGTTGGGTTTCTATTACTTTGAGGGACTCGAGCCTAGAAAGCGATAAAAACTTACTGAACGAAAAAATCGCACTTGGGCAGAAAGTTAGCGGACCGAATCAAGGGACCGCTACGCCGTCCCGTTGAGGGGGGGACCAACAGGGGACGGTTTTATCTCCCGTTGTTTGTGAGCGAAGAGAGAAGTTGGGTGGGGGGAGGAGGAGGAAACTGGTCAGGGAAGGGGGATACTCTTATAACACTTCGAACGAGATATCGGGAAAGGCGCGTGAATAGGAAAAAAAAGAGTACTAAACGCCGGTACTGCGGATAAAACAGGAAAGGGAAATCTTTGGATGGGCCGTATACGACGGCAACTAAACAACGGGGTACACGCCATTGTGGGATAACTCGAGGAGCTGTCAGACAAAGAAATAACGGCCAGTTGAACGCAGATCGAAGAATCATCGGGCCAGAGGCACTAAACAGCTGCATCGATGATACTGAGAGGGGGAAGCAGCGATTGCAGGAAACGCAAGGAACCGGAAAACAAGAACAAAGCGCCAAAAGTAAACTCCTGGGGGGGGGGGGGGGGGGGGGAAAAACCGAAAAATCCGCAGGCAACGCCACCCCGCCAAAAACTGCGAAGGGCAAGCTCTAAAGGAAAAAGCAAAAAGGAAACTTTAAGAATGACCTCCAAAAGAAAAAGCACAAGGGGCTAACTTACTCAAAACTTCACAGCAAAGACCGTAACCACGAAGTCGGCTTAACGAAACCGCTAGAGTGAAGTGGGGTGAAGGTCAGGGGCGGGTGCGAACAAACCAGGGTGCTACTAAGTACGGCTCGCGAATGCCCGACAAAATGTCTCTCTCGGGACGCGACCTTGATGAGTGAAAAAGAAATGGAGGAGACATGGAAGGAGTCCTCGTCTTGGTCAGCAAGAATGTGACTCGCACAGGGGAACTCGACAGGGGAGGGAGAAAGGAAGAAAAAGTCCGGAGATAAGGAGGTACGTCAGGGACCCTTGAAAAAGCGAAAAATGCTCTAGCAGACGTGTGAGCACAAGCCCTTTCCATAAGAAACTGGTAAAAACACCACTATGAGGAGGAGGGAAATGCCAAGCTCAAAGCGCGGCAAAAAGAGAGCGACATCCCCAGCCCGCAAAAGCGGAGTTCAGAACGTTCACCGACGAATAGAGGCCACCGGAAAAACGAAGTTGGAGGGCCAAAGGGACAAGGAAAGGAAATCAGATGCAGAGCGGCACTCACAGATAGAGAAAGCTATAAACAGAGAAAAGAGCGCCGGATCAGGCGGGAAGCAAGCCCATCGCCTGGAAAAGGGGAGACGCGGTCACTCGCAAAAAAAAAGAGTCACGGCCCAACATTTGTCAGGAGAAAGGAGAAGAGACAAACGTAAACAAGTCTTGACTGTCAGCAAAACCCGCATCCGAAAAAGGTCGGGAACAAAAACCTTCAAAGCCCCTCGACAATTGACCAATCGGTAAAGGAAAGCCGTCGTCGCCGCGCAAGAATCACAACCGACTAG
>Ga0179593_1548927_pt1 | contig 11642 bp, 16 predicted proteins | sample CZODoug2_1_08_16_FD_185931 | JGI IMG/M metagenome (GOLD analysis project Ga0179593, IMG submission 185931) | Vadose zone soil fungal communities from Angelo Coast Range Reserve, California, USA - CZODoug2_1_08_16fungal (PacBio error correction) | ecosystem: Environmental > Terrestrial > Soil >...
TTTTTTTCACGTCCGGTTGCTGCGGGCGCAAAACCCCTCCCCCCCTTTCCCCTGAGCTTTTTCCCTTCCCCCCGCCTCGGTTTTTACCGCGCGCCCCACACAATCACATCCACGCCCCCCGCCACGGCCCAATTACTGTACTGGCCCCCAAATTGGCCGGCCCCGTCCAGGTTTAAGGCGTTTTTTTTTTCCCCCCGCCCCCCCCGCCCTTTGTGCGTGACATAAAAAAAACAAAAATTTTCCCGGCCCCAAGACAATTCGGGCCGTCTTGCACCCCTTTCCCCCCCACCCTTGAAACAATTCCCTTGTTTTCGTGGCCGATGTTTTTCCCCCCCGCCATGCATTAAACCTTAGGCCAACATTCGCACAGACTCTGTCCCCTGCAAATAGTTTTTGTTTTTTTTTTTTTTTTTTTGCCCTTTTTGGCGGGGCCCCCCTTTTTCCCGGGGAAAAAAAAAAAAATTCGCCGCCACCCCCCCCCCGCCCAAATAAATTCAAACGGGGCCCCCCTTCGGGCCCCCCCCGGGCAAAAAAATGGGTTTTTTTTTTTTTTTTCGGGTTTTTGCAGCCAGATTTCCTCCGCATAATCCCACCTTACGCGCCTGGTTTACAATAACTTATTTTTGGTTCCCGCCCAATAAAAAGGGAGAATTAAATCCCCTTGGGGGGTTCCACTCCAACCCCGTTATTTTCCAAGCATTTTCAGGCAAAACGTATCCCACAGGCCAGCCATTCCCCCCCGTCTTGGTTTTTTTTTCGGGGCCCCGTCATCTGTTTCCCCCGTCACCCCCCCCCCCCCCCCCCGTTCTTTTTTGCTTTTGCCGGAAAAGGCCAAAACCTTACCCCCCCCCATTACCCTTTTCCCCCCCCCGGCGCCCTCTTCCGTGCCCCCCCCCACCCACCCTCACGAGGTGAAAGCCCCCCCCACCAACACACCACCCAAAACATTTCCAAAAAAACTAAAATGTGGCGAAGCCAGAGGTTCCGCCCCCCCCCCCACGTGCCCCGCTTTTTATTTCTGGTCAAAAAATTGTTTTTCCGGCCAAAGCCTGCTCCCCCTTGGCCCCCAAAAGAAGCGGGCAACAAGGAAATGTCAGTTTGAAAAAAAAACCGTTTGGGGGGGCGCCACCGCCCCCCAACCACATTTCGAAAAAATTTTTTTTTTTTTTTTCCGTGAGGTGACCCGGAGCCCCTGGCCCAGGCCCGAAGGCCCCCCCGCCGCCGCCCCCGCGATTCCGAGCCCCAGTGCCCCCCCAATCCCCCCCCGAGCTGAAGGGCGTGACCTTTTTGGTTTGGCCCCCCCCCCCCCTTTTGACAATGTCCAATTTTTCCCAGATAAATTTGTTCCCCATGTTTTCCGGCCTTCGGGCGGTTCCTGGCCAAATCAAACCGTAATGCCCCCCCATTTCAAAGCCCCCCCCCCCCGATCCCACCTTCCAACTTACTCCCTCCCCGCCTTTTGCCGGTCCCCCGCCCCAATTCTCCCCCCCCCCTTTGGGACCCCGTAAATGCTCCCCCCAACTCCGCCTTTTTCCAATGTTGGGCCCCCCCCTCCCCACAACCTTCGGCATATGGCCGGCAGCACCCCCCCCCCCCCCCACCCCCCGCCCCCGGAAAAACCGGACCCCCCCCCCCCCCCAAATCCAGGTTTACCAAAGTCCCCTTTAGCGGCATGGGGGCCCCCTTGCCCCCCGGTACACCCCCGGGCGGTCCCCGGCGGCCCCCTTTGCCCCGTCCGACCCGGCCTTGTTGTGTTTTTTTTTGCTCCCCCCTGCCCTTGTTCCCCGCCCCTTTTTTCGTTTGGGGGGGGCTTGCGCCCCCTGTTCGGCCCACAAATTTCACAAATAATTCGCCCCCCCCCCAGCCCCCCCCCCGAGAAAGTCAAAGGGGAACATTTTGTTTGGAAAAAAAAACCCGAACACAATTCCCGGGTTGTGTCCCCCCCCCGAGATTTATTGTGTTTTCCCCGGGTTCCCCCCGGGCCGGGGCCCCCCCCCCCCAAAAAGTTCCGAAACAGAAAGCGGTCACAGTCGGGGCCCCCGGTTTTTTTTTTTTTGTTTAAACTGTTGTTTTTCCCCCCGTTAAAAAGTTAAAGAAAGAAAAAGGCATTCCCACCCCCCCCCATGTCGGGCGAAATTTCCCCGTCGAATGAAAACCCACGTTATTTTTCCGATTTTTTCCCCGCCCCCGAACCTTCAACATGCCCCCCCCCCCCCCGGCTGTTCCGCTCAATGGGAACAAAAACATTGCTGTGTTTTTTTTTCCAAGCATCCCCCTGACCCACCTTTGTTTGGGCGGGCCCGGAAAGGGAAAAAAGCCGTAAAGGCCCCCCTTTCCCCACCCTGGGACAATGGGGGCCAATTTTTTTTTTTTGTGAGCGGCTGGTGGTGAGGGGTTGGGGTGGTCGCCCCCCGACCGGGGCCAACATGCGGGGGGTGGGGGCGGACCCCCCCCAATTCCTCTTCCCCCCCTGTTTTTGCTTGTTTCTTTGGCAATTAATCCCCGCCCCGGCCCCCCCCCAACAAAAACAAAAAAAAGGAAATTTGAAAAAAACGTAAAAATCGCCCCCGGTGGAGGGGGGGTTTTGCAAACAACAAAATTTGGGGATGGGGCCGGACCTCGGAACTATTGCCCGCCCCCACGTACTCTTTTTTAAAAACTCCCTTTGTTTATTTCGACCCCTCACGAAAGGTGAATCCCCACGCCTGTTTTCCCTCCCCCCTTTCGCGGGCCGGGGGGGCAAAAAAAAATTCCCCCCTGTTGAAAACCACGGCGACATTTCCCTGCATCGGGATTTTTCCCCCCCCAACAAAATAAAGGCCCACCCTTGGAAATTTTTTTTCCCTTTGGACCCACGCACTCTTTTCCCAATTTGTTTTTCCTTGGCCCGGGGGTTTTTCCCCGGGAAAAGCGAAAATAATCCCCCCCTCTGCCCGGGCCTGCCCCGCCGGCCCTTTGCCCCCCCCCGGCCCAATGTTTTTGTTATTGGCCCTTTTTTCTCCCGCCACCCCCACCACACCATCGTTGGGCATAGCCCCCCCCCCCCCCCCCGTTAAGATTTTTTCCCTTCTCCCCCGGGCCGGGCGTTGCGCCGCCCAAAAGGGGGGGGGCCACCCCCCCCCTTTGTTTTTTTTGCCGGAAGGGTTGTTTGTTTGGGATTTTTTATATACACCCACCACCTTGCCCCTTTTTTTTGGGTATGGGCCCCCCCCACAGGGGCCCCCCCAGGTGGCGGAGCCCCCCCCCGAAAGGCCGATTTTTTTATCCGGATTTAAAAACCGTTGGAAGGTTTTTTTGAAAGGCCTCCCCCTTTTTGGAAGGTTTTTCAAATTTTTATTTTCAATCATGGCCGGGTTTGTGCACCCGCGCCGGGTTGGGGGGAACAAAAAACCGTTCTCCACCACCGCCCGGAACGGCCCTATATTGCGGGAGCTTTTCCCAAGAATGCCTTTGGCAAAAATAATTGAGCCGGTGTTCAAGAAAAAAAATTCAACGTGGGCCCCAAGGGGCCCACGCTTGTGGGGGTTCCCTTGGGGCCCACTGCCGGGGGGGGACCCCGAACCCTGGGCCCCCCCCCCCCCTCAATGGGCCCCGGGTTAACAGCAAAAAAGAAATCAGCTGAAAAGGTGGTACATTTGGCGGCCCTTTTTTTTTTCCCACGCCAAAAGGCCCCGCCCCACCGTCCCCCCCCCCCCCCCCACACCCATTAAATTGAAAATTTTTTTTTCCCCGCCCGGCCGGTTTGCAATCTTTCCCCCCCCCTCCCCCCACGTTGTTTTCACGCAACGCCCCCACGCGCCCCCCCCGATAATCCCAAAAAAAAAGCTGGCCCCCTTTTTTTTTTGGAAAAACAGCCCTGGGCCGCCCCCGGTAAACCAAAATCAAATCCCCCCCCCGTTTGGCCTTTCCCGTTTACAAGTTTTTAAAATAGCGCCCCCCCGGATTATCCTACCCCCCCCCCTTCACTTCCCAACAAACCAAAACCAAAAACCGGAAAAAGGCGGAAAAAAAAAAGTGAAAAAAAAGAGTAGGAAAAGATTAAATCGGCAATTAGTTTTACCCTACGCACCAGCAACCCCCCGCGGGCACTTTGGTAAACAAACCCGGTGCCCCCCGCCGTGTTTGTTTTTTTTTTTTTTTTGTTTGTTTTTCCAGCCCAGCTTTGATTTTGCCGCCCCCGGGTGGCCGGGGTTGTGGGGTGAAGACTGGAGGGAAAAAAGATTTTCTACGCCCCTTGGGGCCCCCCCGGAAACATTTCCCCTATGACCCCCCGGTGTGGCCCGCCCCCCGCCCCTCTTGGCGTGGAGCCCCGCCCAAATAACTCCCGGCTGATTCCTTTTACCGTACCATTGAGCCCCTTCGGCCCCCCCCCTGTTGGCCCCAAAAACCAGCGGGGTCGGGCCCCCTGGGTGTGCCCCCCCACGGGTTTGGGGATTTTTTTTTTTCTAAAGACAACCGCCCTTCCCAAATTAATTTGCAAAAAGCCACAAATCCTTTTGTGAAAAAACGCCCCAAAGGCCCGGTTTCGTTTCCTCCCCCCCCCCCGTGGGGTTGAAACGGGCTTATTTTTCCCACACGCGGCGGTGGATTTCCCACGGCACATGAAACCTTTCCCCAGGTGCCCCCCTTAACAACCTTCCACTCGTTAGTTACTCGCCGAAAAAAATCGCGTCGGCCTGCCCCCCCCTATTCCCAAAAGGCCCCCCCCCCGCGCCCCCTGGTTGAATAAATTTCACCCCCTCCGCCCCCAACAAGCCCCCCCCCCTTGGCCCACCCCGCTGCCGGCGGGGAAGAAAGAGAAAATCCGGGCCCTTTCAAATCCCTCTTGGTGGTAAAGCCCCCCCCAAACCCCATTGGCCGGGCCCCCAAAGCCGGCCGGGCCAAGGGAACATTATTTTCGCCCCCTTCGAACCGGCCCTGAAAACACATGAAGCAATGTGGGCGGTTCCCAAAAGAAAATCAGCCTTTTCAAAAAATTTTTATTGGGAATTCGAAATTTTTAGAAAATCCCGCGGTGGAAAGGTTGGTTTTTTCACGAAAAATTTTTTTTTGTCCCCCCGCCCCGGCGAGGAAACCAGCGTGGTGAATTTAACTCGTGGGGGGTGTTTCCCCCCCCCCCCCCCGAAAGTTAACTTGGGGCCCGGGCCCAAGGTTTTCCCACCCTAACGCCCATCCCAAAAAAAATTTCACAACCACCTGGCCGAACGTTCCAAATTTCCCTTTGGGCCCGGCCCCGGGGGTGGGATATTTATTGCCAGAAAAAGGCAAACACAAGGGGAAGAAAAGGAAAATTGGGGGTCCCCGCCCACCGCCTGTGGGCCCCCCCGGTTCCCCGGGACCCCGCTCCCCCCCCCAAAAAAACATGCCCCCCTTCCCCATGGTTTTTTGGGGTGAAAGGCCATACGCCCTTTACCCCCTCCGCCTGCCCAAGTGGTTTTTTTTTATCAGGACAATTTTGTGAAAAAAACGCAAAAAACATCCATGAACAGCGAAAACGGCCCTTGAAAGTGTCAGGCCCACCCCCGGAAAAATTCGCAATACGTCCCAGCGAACCCGGAAAATTGCGCGTTAAGTGGATAGGCTTATTTTACCCTCTTTTACTTACGAACGTCCCCCCCCCCCGCCCCCCCCCCCCCCCCCCCAACCGGCCGCTCTTTGTCGAAATTTTTTCCCCCCGCCCCCGAACCCCCGGAAAAACCGCAATTGGGTCCCCCCCCCCCCCCCCCCCCCGCCCGGGGTTTGTTTTATTTCCAAAATTTTTTATTCCCCCCCCCCTACCTCCCCTTGTCCCCGGCTGGGGCCCCCCCCCCGAAATTAGATTTTTTTTTGATTGTGCCCGAAAGACCGCCAAGCCCACGAAAAAGCGAAAGCCCAAGTTCCCGTCCAAAAAAAACAAGCCCGTCCGCCCCACCGGCACGGGAAGGGTGCCCCCGGGGGTTAGCCCCAGGCCCCCCATGGGCCCGCCCGCTACGGAAACAAAATAAACTGTTAGGGGAAAACATGCCCGGTTTTTTGTTTTTTCCTGGCCCGGGGTTGGGCCCCCTTGTTTTTGCCCGCAAATATCCCCCGCCCCGGAAAAACAGATGGAAAAGCACCATGGAGAGCCCCGAAAGTGTTTTTTTTTTTTTTTTGGGGAAAGCCCCTTACCGTCCCCCCCCCCCCCCCCCCAAAGAAAATTGAAAAACCGCAGCCCGGGAGTTGACAAGTTGTGGTTGCCCCCCTTTTCCGGCCCCATTTTTCATTGTGCCCCCTTTTTTCACAACTTTTGGAATTGCCCCCGAAAACCTTGAAAAATCATTGAAAAATGAACCCAAACAGGGGGCCCACAAGGCCGCCCTCCACCCCCGCCTCCGATTTTTTGCCCCTGTGTGTTCCCCCGACGGCGGCCCCCCCGGCCCCACCCCCCCGACTTGGGCCGGCCGGGTTTGGTGTCCCCCCCACCGGGAAAAAAAAATCCGAAAATTGATTGGGTGCGGGGGTGGCAGGTGGCCCCACGTGTTCCCACCTTTCCCTGCCCCGGCCCCCTTTTTGGGCCCCCAAAGCCAGGGCCCTTGGGCCCGAACATTGGGAAACCAGAATTATAGCGGTGGGGGGCCGGGGGGCGCGTTCCCCTTTTTATTTCGTTTTTTTGAAAAATGGTGTGTCGCCCCCCCCCCTTCGTGGGGGTGGGGCGAAGAAGAAAGGCGGGCCGGACAAAAAGTAATGGGAGTTTTTGCCCCTTCCCCGAGCCCAGCAAAAAAACTTGACCGGAACCGCCCGTTACCGCCCCGCCAAAACCCATGCCCGACATGGCGGACCCGGTTTTTTTTTGTTTGGCCCCCCCCCTTTGTACAACGGTTTTTTTGGGCGTGGAACCCCCCCCCCCCCCGGATTTAACTTTTCCTTCCCTATGCCGGGGAAAGTTTAATTTTACCGCCGTGGATGGGCCGAAATCCTTTTGCCCTTTGGCCAACCCGAACACACAACCCCAATTTTCCCCCGGCCCGAGGCCCCGTGAATTTTATGGCGGGCGGCGAAATCGGGGAAAGCCCCCCCGCCCCCAAGCAAAAACCCTTGGATTGTTGCCCAAGAAAGAGTGGGTGCCGATGCCCCCCCTTTGTAAAAAACTGCCAAAATGGTGACTTCCCCCCGCCCCAAAAAAAGAATTCCCCCCAGACTCCGAATTTTTGGCCCGAATCTTTCCGTCAAAGCCCGGCCCCCGGGGAAAACCGCCCTTTGATCAAACCCCTTGCCCGCCACAAATGCCCCAGTATGTGGGCGTTAGGCCGGGTCGTAAAATTGTTGATTGGGTTTTTGCCCGGCGGAAAAAAAACCTAGCGAGGAAGCTTTTTCCAAGGGAAAAAGACGTTTGTTTTTTTGTGCGCCCCCCACGACCATCCCCCCGAAACCCGTGAAACCCATCTTCCCCCTCCCCCCTTCCTCCCCCCCAACAACCAACCACAAACACGTGAAACAGGGGAGGGGAAGGGAAAAAGAGGAGGGGATGTTTTGTGTTCCCCCCCATCGTTCCCCCACGGGGGTTGAAATTGGCCCGGGGCCGGCCAAACCCCTTCGTTTTTTCCCCCTGATCTTTTGTTTTTCGCTTTTCCCCCCTTTTCCGCCCTTTTCCCCGTTTTGTTTTTTCCGTTCTTCGCCCGCGGGCCAAACAATCCCAAAACAAATACGCACCCGCCAACACGCCCAAGTACTTTGCCAAATTTTGGTCCCGGCCCCCCCCCCAAGGTTTTTTGTTCCAAAAATCAGGGGGGGGCCGTTAGTTTTTTTTTTTGGGTTTTTTACTTTTTTTTCCCAGTAGCCCCTGTGCTTGGCCCCCCGGGTAGAATCCGGCAATTCCCCCCCCCCCGGCGTCCCCACCCCTTGAAAATCCCCTTTTTTTTTTTTTTTCGGGCGGAGTCCCCCCCCCCCCCCAAAAATCGGCCATTTGTAAAAACATAAGGCCCAACATCCCTGCACTTCCCTTCCCTGCAAAATCCATTTGCTTGGGTTTTGGCCGGCCCCCCTTTCCCCCGAATTTTCGGCCCCCCCGCCCCGCAATAACATCCACGGGCCCCTCGGGCACCGGGAAAAATGGGGGTTTTTTTTTTTTCGTGATTTGGTTTTTTGCCAGCAAAGATTTTTTCGCATCCCACGTCCCGGAGTTTTAACACAATGACCTTTTGTTTCCCGCATAATGAAAAGAAAATTTATCCCCCCCCCACTGGGGGGGGTTCCCCCCAACGCCCAAAACCCGTTTCACGATCCAAGCACGTCCCCCAAGCCATTTCCGCCCCTTTTGGTTTTTTCGGACCCCCCCCCCCTGGTACAAAAGCGGTTTCCCCCCCCCCACCGGTTCCCCTCCCGGTGGCCCTTTTGCCCTTCGGCAAAAGTGCCCACAACTTTCCCCCCCCCTCCCATACTGTTCCCCCCCGCCCGCCCCCCCCCCTCTTTTTCCCGTCCACGCCCCCCCCCACCCAACCCGAAAAGGAATAACACAAAGCAAACAATAAACCCACCCAGACCCATTCCCACAACAAACGAAAGACAAAAGCCGCCCCCCACCGCCCGCCCCCCGCCCCCTTTCAATCTGGGTTCAAAATTTGGTTTTTTTCCGCAAAGCCCCCCCCCTGCCCCCCCCCCCCCCTTGGGCCCCCCCACCCAAACAAGCGCAGGAAAGTTTGAAACCCGTTGGTGGGGCCCCCGGGGGCCCCTCAAAACCAGGTCCCCCCACCCATACCAATTCCGTGATTTTTTTTTTTGTTGTTTCGGTGGGACAACCGGCCCCTGGGCCATCCCCCCCCACCCCCCCGGCCCGTGCCGCCCCTGCCCTGTTCCCCCTAAACCCAGGCCCATCCGGAGCCGGAAGGGGGGGCTGGCCCCCTGGGGGGCCCCCTTTTTTGTTTTTTTTGGTTGTTTGGCCCCCCCCCCCCTTGGAATGTCCCCATTTTCCAGAAATGTCAAGTTTTTTTTTTTGTTGTTTTTTGTTCCGGCCCCAAACAATCAAAACGGGATCAAGGCCCCCCCCCCCAATAAGCCCCCGAAAGTACTTTTACAAACCTTTTTATTCCTTCACGAACTCCCCCCCAAGACTCCTTCACCACAAACACTCCGTCCTTGTTCCCCCGCGCCCCGTGCTGCCTGCCCCCTTGTGTCGTGACTGGTTTCAATTTTTTCCCCCCCCCTTTGACGGTTAGCCCCCTCCAACACCCCCGGCTGTTTTTTTCCCCATGGTTTGCTTCCCCATCCTTGTTCGATATTGGCCCCCCCGCAGCCCCAACAACAAGCCCCACCCCCCCGGCCCCCCCCCGGAAAAAAACCCGGGCAAAATCCCCAGTTACCTCCCGGTACAGCCGGCATGGCCCCCCCCTGCCCCTTCCCACACCCCCGGGGGGGCACCGGGGGCCCTTTTCCCGTTGGCCGGACCCCGGGGGTGGGGGTGACCGTTTTGTTTTATTGAGTATGCCGTCTCCTTCCCCCGTTTTATTTTTTTTCCGCTTTGTTTTCGTGGGGCCTTCTGGCCGCGTTTTTTTTTTCGGCCCATCAAAAATTTTAATCCGCCCCCCCCCAGCCCCCGAAAGAGTAGGTAGGATTTGAAAATCAAAACCGAAACCAATTTGGCGGTTTTTTTTTATTGTATTTTCCCCCCCCGGGGTGTTCCCCCCCCCCCCCCGGGCGACCAGAAAAACATTCCGACACCGCGTGGGCGTTTTGGCAGGACCGGTCCTCGTAACATAGAATGAAAGCCCCCCTTTCCCCCCCCCCACCCCAAATCGCGTGGAATCGGGGTTCCCACCCCGAAATTGAACGTATTTCCCGAATTTTCCCGCCCCCCCCCGACCTCCAAAAAGTGCCATGCATGGGCCCCTCCTTGTTTTTCGCTTTTATTCCGTCCTTTTTTTTTTTTTTTTTTTTCCCATGAAAACAAAATGGAAATGGCTTTTGGTTTTTTTTTTTTTTTGTTCCCCCCCATATCCCCCCCTGTAAACCACCTTTGGCCCCGGCGGTGGAAAGGAGCCCCGTGTCAATCCCTTCCCTCACCCTTGGGGAGGCGCCCCCGCCCAATTTTTTTTTGGGAGCCCGGTCCCCCCCCCCCCCCACGAACAAAAAAACCCGGGCCCCCCCCCCAAACGCGTTTTTGACGCAAACCCCAAATTCCCCTTCTCCCCCTTATTTTTGGGGGCTTCTTGCAAAAACCAAATTCCCCCCGGCCCGGGGCCATAAAAAAGATTGGGAAACCGTTAATCGCCCCCCGGATTGGGTTTTTGTGGGGGGTCCCCCCCCTTTCTTGTTGGGGAATGGTGGCCCCCTGGGTCGAACGGGCCACCTTTGGGCCCCCGCCCCAAAGTGGTACCTAACTTGTCTGCCGCCTTTTTACTTTCCGACAACCCGGGGATTAAAAAAATTCCAAACGCCCCCTGTTTTTTTTTTCCCCCCCCAACCCCCCCCCCCCTCGCCTGGGCGGGGAAACAAATTCCTTGAAACCATACCCCGTGAAGTGTAAAATTCCCCTTTCTGAAAATTTCGGATTACCCAGGAAAATAAAAAGGCCTGATTTATTTGTTTTTTGGTTTTTTTCTATTTTCCTTTGGACCCGCATCCCCTTCAATTTGTGCGGGAAAACGCCCACCCGACGCCCCCCCGGTCGAAAGCGAATAACATTCCACCCCCTGAAAATCCCCCTTCCTAGGCGGGGGCCCCCCCCCGGGCCCCCCCCTTGCCCCCCGCCCCCCCGCCCAAATGTTGTTATTTGGCTTTTTCAAACCCCTCACAAACCCAAAGCCCCCGAGGGAATAGCCCGAAATTTACCCGTTTCCCTCCTTCCCCTTCCTTCCGCGGGCGTACGCGGCGGCGCGGGGGTGCTGCCCGCCCCAGGGCCTTTTTTTGGTTTTTGCCCCGAGGGGGGGGGGTTGGAATTGTTTTTTAAAATCACCAGCCCGTGGGCCCCCTTTTTTGGAATAAATGGGGTGGCCAACAGGCCCCCGAAAATCGTAGTTCGCCCGAAGGTAAAAAAACGGTGGATTTTAAAAGGGCCCCCCCTTGGAAATGTTTTTTGTTTTTTCCAGTTCATGCCCGGGTGGGGAACTGCTGGGGCCTGTGAACCCGTTTTCCACCACCCCGTTGCACCCCCCGCGCCGTTTTTTTGTATGGGGCCCCGGTTTTTTTTTTGCCAGACAATGCCCCTGCCCCAAGAATAAATTGGAAAGGGCCCCGGTTGGGGGGGGAAACGAAAAAAAAATTCACGTGGCCCCCCAGGCCCCCCGCTGGCCGCTGGCCACGCGGGCCCCACCCCCCAAAGGGGCCTTCCATTGGCTGGTTTTAAAAAAAATGACTTCCAGCATGACGTATTGCGGGGCCCCCCTTCCCCAAAACGCCAAGAAAAGCCCCCACGGTCCATCAAAAGGAAAATGTTTTATGCGCCTCCGCCGACCCCACGGCCCCCCCCCCCCCTGGGCGAGTGGTTGAAAAATCCCGTTTCCCCTCCCCAAAATTTTTTTCCCCGCCCCCACCCCACGCCCCGGGCCCACATACCACAGCCTCCAAGCCGTTTGCTTGAACCCAAGCGGACCCCCGGGTTAAACAACCAATGTCCCCGGGTTGCCCTTCCGTAGTACAAAAAATGCCGGATAATCCCCCTTCTTCCCGCTCTTCCGTTCCCTCCCCTTCTT
>Ga0179593_1436197_pt1 | contig 11641 bp, 11 predicted proteins | sample CZODoug2_1_08_16_FD_185931 | JGI IMG/M metagenome (GOLD analysis project Ga0179593, IMG submission 185931) | Vadose zone soil fungal communities from Angelo Coast Range Reserve, California, USA - CZODoug2_1_08_16fungal (PacBio error correction) | ecosystem: Environmental > Terrestrial > Soil >...
TAATTTTGAGGCCTTTGTTTTGCCAAGGCCCATCTGTTCGTTTTTGGGGGGGGGGGGGGAGGAGCGGGGGAGGGAAGGGGTGGATGGGTCACTGTTTGGTACAGGAAGGAAAAGATCATGTCAAGATCGCGGATCTCGTTGAAAAAAATACTCCCTTCATCAAACACATGCAATTTGCACATTGATCCATGCTCCGTTGCAGATTCTTCTCAAAATAAGGGAGAAGGGCCAATAACCTATCATCTTAAACGTTACCGAAATAATGAGATATAGTTGGAAACCATTACTTAATTCACACCACAATTGCTAAATCGGGACCTCTTTTCAGATGGCAATTAGGTCAGTACAGGGAATCAATTCCTATCCGAAAAGGGCGGGGTGTCGAGGGACTTGATGACCTGGGGGACGATCGACGAGGGGAAACGGGTAAATCTCTCTACCTATCTCCGCACAGAAGTCCGATCCACATAGATTCAAAGGGTCCCGATCATCGGGGACGGGGATCATAACATTATTTCCATTCACTTGGGGGGTGGCGAGAAGGCCAGCATAGAGGCCTTTTGATCTAGAGATAAAAACAACCACAAGTAGATTATGGAAAGGAGAATAAAGGATGTCTGTCCTTGGCGAGTACAAGAATTCATGGGGAGTACTCCGGGCTGGAGTCGCGCGACACTTGAATCTAAAAGGAGGCTATCAGCCTTGGGGAGGTGAACGGTTACAGCTTTCCCGTTGTCAAGGGGTGGATACCAAGGTCCTCGACAAGCGGCAAGGGACGACCCCGGAGAAAAAGCGATATGGCTTCCAAATGGCCAATAGGCAGTCTCCCGCAGATGTATGCGAAAAAAGGTGGAAAAGTCCACGGATAGCATTATGTTTGCGGAAAAACGGGAAATGATTCGAGGTGGTTCCATGGACTTTCATCCTTTCTGGACCGTTCCGCCCGGTCGCATTTAAAGGCACGGTGTTTTAGCGTGACGTAGGTTTCACGAAGAGAGCTTTGGGAAGGAAGGGGTTACTAACTGAAAAATCTATGTTCTGGCAAAAAAATCCAAATCAAGCTGCTAAGGAGGCTTGCGAAACGGGGAAACGGCTCGCATTCACCATGGGTAAGAAAGGTTCCCACACTTAAAAAAGTTGGGGGATTACCGGGATTGAATTTGAGTCTTCTCAAAACTTGGAACCCTAACGCTGCGTAAGGAAACTAAAACGCAATGTAATCTGTCAGGGAGGGGCCGTCAATTTCGGAAGGGGGGACCAGGGGAAGGTGGTTCGAGAGGTCTGGATGCAGCGAAGCATGCAAATTGGTGAGGGCGTCCACTTTGTCAAAGTTCGTTCCCGTCTGAAAGTAAGAGGGATCTTGGCTCTGTGTAAACACCAAGGGGGGTGGGAGAGCGATTTGGGTGAGGGGCTCCAGTGGGGTGGGGGGAAGCGAGTCAGGGGACGGGAATTGAGAAGGCAGGTCGCCGAGGACTCTTAGATGTTAGGTGCGGAGAGCAGGGATGGGAAAACCATCGCAGAAGGCACTGGGCGGGGCCTAGACAACTATCAAATAAGCGGGGGAGCGCATCCAGAATGGAGGAAAAGACACGATAGGAGGAGGAAACGTCGAATAGGAAGGGGAAGGATGGAAAGTGATCCAGATCTCATATGTGTAAGGTCCGGGGGACAACCAAAAGGGTCCAAGCGAGCTAGAGTAGTAAACGGGAGGAGAGTAAAGGTGAAGGGGACAAGGGGAGGGAAGGAGAGGGTGCGGGAGGTCAACCAAATAACAAGAAGATCACAGATCTTTGGCACTGTTAATGGTAAAAAAAGGGTGTAGACTAGGACAAACTGACGAGGACGCCATCGGAAACTTGAGAAAGGGGCGGACAGAAGCAGAAGGAGACAAGAGCACAAATATAGGTACAAAAGGGAAAGGGGTTGGGTGTTTGGACGACAAAGCTCTCAAAAACAAAAAAAAAAACAACAAAGGGAGGAGGAAAAGAGGATATAGTGAAAAGAGACAAAAGCAAAACAAAAGACTCAATCTAAAAGGTGGCCGAAGATTTTGCACTCTTCTTGTAAATGTATTCGGCTTAGCTGGGGCAGATCCGTCAAAAGGAGCCTGTCGTCTTGCCGATGGCTCGCGAGGAAAAAACGGGTGGGCCGACTATCGAAAAGTTTGCAGATTGAAAAGGGGCAAAATAGCAGGGAGGGGTTTTTTTAAGAAAAAAAAAGCGCGCTCAGCCAAACTACTACAGTAAAAGGAAAAAACTACGAGGCGCATGGAAAAGGGAAGAGACTTTTGGAAGGGGGCAAGGGACGACGTATCGCAAAAAGGCTTTATGAGGAATGCATGGCTTCAAAAAGGGAAGAAAGTATTCACAACTTCTACAGTGAAGGAAAATACTCAAGTCTGGAGGTGGGTACGCCTTGAACCAGATGATGCAGCTCAACGCTATTGAATTAATTTAGAGGAAAAAAGTCAGGGGACAATTCAACTGTCTACCAGAAACGAACGGAAAATAATCAACCAGAAATAGAAAAAGAGATTGGAACGAAGGAAAAGACTAGCATACCCTTTGGAATCAAGGTCCTTAGAATACCGAGAAAGAAAAACTGGAAAGAAAAAAAAAAACTCGACGACTAGCACCAAAAAAAATTGGGGGGAAGACTGCGCCAGAGCCAAATCCAGTGGGGGATACGTTGAAAGGGAAACGAAGAAAACATGGGAGGGGGGAAAAGAAGGAAAGCCAACCGTCTGAAAAAGAATCCTTAGAAGTTAAAAAAAAGTCATCAACTAAAAAGTCCAACTTAGAAAATGGACTTGCAAGGGAAGGAACTATTAAAGCTCTTGAATCGGGGGCCGCGTAGTACCTTAAATCGCAATCGTTACTGTACGGGAAGACTGCATGAAAGGAGAAATACTCAAAGACATTACATTCTCTGGAATCACTACAAGGCAAAAAAAAACTGAAATCATCAAAAGAGAAGCAAGAAATTGGAAAAAGGGGCGCAAAAGGATACAATCTTGGGGGTTCGAATATTGTCGGAAGCGTTTTAGTGGGGAAAATACCAGAGAGTGATTTTTCTCGTGGGCTTGACAATAAGATCATTAGCAAAAAGCTCGTCATGCAAGAGTCCTTACTACAACCAAAAACTTAAACACGTTGTAGGACCCGCAGCGCCGGGAGAGAGTCTGGCAGCGGAAAAGGAAAGTATAAATGGGAAAAAAGGAAAATCCGAATCAAAGTAAAACTTTCCGAACTAAATGCGGAAAGAGGAGAACAGGGAAGCGGGAAAAAAAACGCGGGGGCAGAGTAAAGAACGGTACCTCTGCCCTACTTGAAGAAAATTTTGGGGGGAGCGACTGAACAATTCCTAATAGCCTGTGCTCGTTGGAGATGATAGAGGGAAAATACGCTGAGGGACGAGATTAAAAAAGAAAAAGATGGAGCGAACAAGATCAAAACTCACCAGAATGCGCGGATAAGAAACTACATATGGGGAAAAAGAGGAGATTCGAATTGCAGAGTCTTGACATATCAGAAAGAAGCCTCAGCAAATTAATCTTGTACGAACGATCACGAGAGGGGAAGAAGGCCTTGGTGAGAGATCCTCACAAACAAACGGCTTGGAGAAAAAAAAGGATTATCAGAAAGTATTAGAGAGGACTGAGGGAAAAGAAAAGAATAAAAGGTGCATGTGAGTAAGAACTGGAGGAGCTTTAACGGGAGGAGAAAGGAGCTGAACTTCTTTGAAAATAGTTGAGGGCTCGACTCGAGTCTGTGAGGAGAGGGGGACAGGCGCACTGTGACCGTTTTTTGTCAGGAGCTGGAGGAATAAGCTCAGGGAACTCTGAGAGAGAAAAAAACCAGGAATAAAAGGAGAGACGGATTGGGCCTTCTTCGGGACCACATTTGTCTCAGGAGGCCAGCTAAAAAGGGAGGGGACCATGAGTGGGTGACGAAGTCACACAAAAGGGGAATAAAAATGGGGGTTGGGAACTTTTAAGAGATGAGAATTTTAGGGGGAAACAATTATCCGGTCCAAGCTGGGGAGGAGGCCGACGAGAGAAGGAGATGAGGGTCTCAGAAAAACTGGTTTAGGCTTGCGCCGGGGTGGGGAAAGAAGGTTGAGGGGTAAAAGAAAAGGAAGGAAAAGATGTGGACTAGAGACTCTTGTTCAGCAACGTAAAAAGTTCCAAAGAAAAAGGAAGTTGGCACAAAAGGGGTAACGGGGGAGCACGACTAGGAAAAAGGAGCTAGGCTTGCGCCTTGGAATTTCTGCGGGAAGGCTATTGGAGAGGGGAGGGACTGGGGGTATAAGGGGAAGGGGCCTAGCGTCGTTTATGGACGGTAGGTCACAGGGGGGGGGGGGGGGGGGGGGGGGGGGGGGGGGGGGGGGGTGAGGGGACATCGTGGTGACGAAGTGTCTTCAAAACTAACTCTTGATACTCTTCCCCGAAAGAGGAGAAGCACAGCGAAGGAACTGTACGCTCCGAGACCTAATCAAAAAGTAGGACGTTTGCCCAATGAACGAACTTGTGAGGGGATGGCATGGCGGAGGACAAGGAGGGGGGAAATGCTGCTCGTGAACTTTAAAAGGGTGTTGACTTCCACACTCCCATGGGTCTTGAGGGGGTCAAGTCTCAGGGAAAAAAAAAGAAGGCCCAAAGGGAAGAGTTCTTGTCTCGTGTCGCCGGACTCACCATGGTTTGAGAGGCGGAAAGCGAGGGTGTTGGGGGGGCTCAAATGTTGAGACTGATGGCAGGACGGACGGGTCAAATTGTGAGGGGACTAAGTTAGCAGAGGAGACATTACTGCGAATCGATTTTGCGATATGGGTTTGCTTGAGAGTTCCGGTCGGGCGTGCGAGGCAAATGAAACGGGGATGTAAAGAACACAAAACGTAAGCAGAATAGAGGGGCGGGCATAATCTTGGATGAAGTTATCCAATAAAAAGAATGAAGTAGAATACGGCAGAATTCAGGGGGGCAGGAAAATCCGGGACATCAATGCATCGCTACATATTCTGGAGGGTAGAGCCTGGAAGACCAAAGGAAATGGGACAGGCATGAAGGGACAGCTGACCGATCGATTATTGATCCCGGGGGTAGACCGCTCCATGCGGGGTGATGTCGGTCACCCAATAGAAACAATAGTCTACAAGTTGGCTGGGGCAAGGGGGAGCGCACCAAAGGGCAGAGGTCCCAACCGGTTAAAAGGGAGCACGCTTCAAACTAGAAACGGGAAAAAGAGGACGGAGCTTGGGGCCCTTCATCAAAAATAGACGAAACACAAATAGCAAGGGCAGGAAAATAGGAGAGAAGTTTGGGGGTGGTGGGTTTGTCACATCTAAAAGGAAACAGTGAGAGGGGAAGAAACGCGATCTATGTGCAGGAAGCAACCCAACTAACTCGAGTCTGAAGGAGCTGGGGAAAAAAAGGAGTAGAGAATAGAGGATAGGGACATCCGTCAAATCAGAAAGACCACTGTTGGGAATATGTCGTAGCGGGCGGGCTGTAACGCAACAAGGGGGGGGGGTAGGGGAGCTGAACGTGAGGACGATAGAGATTTTGGGGGGGGGAAGAAAGACACCCTCTCCCTGAGGGCGGTAAAACCCAAAGGGACTCCTCCGACCAAGAAACACTCTATAGAAAAAAAGCATTATGCGTCACTTTTCCATGTTGTAACGTACCATTCTACGCCATAGAAAAAGGATTGCAATTGAGGTACCGCAGTGGGATAAATAGGAAATGAAGATTACGACCTCTTCTGGCGGGGGAAACAACTGACAGAGGGTGCAAGAAAACCAGATTACGTTAGGGGTCTAGGGGAAAAGCTTCAGGAAAATTTCTCCAACACACGACATTACGACCGCAGCAAAAGCAAGAAATAGAGGTACTATACACTTCAGGCGGAAGAAAAGGAAAACAATTTGCATAACTTAAGAGAAGAGGAGAAACATGGAAGGAAATGCCGCGGACCCAACAAGTGGTGAAGCCGGAAAAAAGAAAAAGTTCAGTCCCGTGGGACAAATAGGCAGAACGAGAAGAGGGGGGACGAAAAGGGAAAGAACCAGAGGGAAATGCTAAGTAGAAAGGGAAAAAACCGTGACTCACAAAAGTCGTATGGCCAAACGGGAAGGATTCAGCCCGACAGATTACAGCGCGTGAAGATGCCGTATGGGCTCTAGAGGGCACGTGGAAGAAAGGAAAAAACAAGGATACTCAAATGAAAAAAAAATCCACTACTAAGAGGGAAGACTTAACAAATGGAAAATCGATCAATCGCAGCAATGCCAAAGATATCGCTTTGCATGTGTCTTCTGGGAAGGGGTAGTGGGGGGGGGTAAATAGTGATTTTTTGACATATATCAAGTCACAAGATCGCGCTGCGTTAAACAAGCAAGCCTGAACACATTGGTAGGACGACTAAGAGAAGTCGCCAAAAAGGAAAAAAGGAGAAATGGAAAAAAAAAACAGTAAACGACTCGCTTATCACGCCTTGGTCACCACCTCCTCGTGAAAGACGGGAAGGAAAGAGGGTCCCTAAGTTAAAAGGGTAGGCGCACGGAAAAAACCAAGAGGAAGCGATGGGTAAGGGTAGATTTCAAAGGAAGGAGAACGCATTCTACTAAAAAAGGGATCGACGAATTGATCCCCGAGGTTTCAAATGGTGGCAAGAGGGAGGTCGTAGAGGTGCGAACAGGAGTAAACAACAGTGTACGTCTCAAAAATAAGGGGAGGTTGATCTCACAACTGGTAAAAAGAGCGAAAAAGCCTTCTAGATGGAAGGAAAAAGGAAAAAGCTACATTTACATGGAGGGACAGGCGGGCACGCCAAGGATCTGAAGATTGAATCTCTTCTCATAGGGGGGGAAGGATGTTGCATTCTCCGTTAGGAAAAAAAGAAAGATAGAAGTCCAGGTCGACAACGCACAAACCCGCAAGGCGATCCGGAGGTGCAGCGCGCCCAATTAAAGCGGCGAGGGGGAGAGAATGGTGGTACTGATAAAATAGGTATGGGAGGAAACGTGTTGGGAGCTTCCGGGTTGGCAAACTTTCCGTTGACTGAAAAAAAGAGGAAGAAGCCAGGCTAGGCGGGGGGCTAGCGTGGTGGGAGTAAAGGGATAGGTTGAAAATCCGCGAGGGGGGACGAGGAGATAGGTTTAAAATTGTCTTCGTAACTAACGAACCAAAAGTGACGAAAAAAAAAGCTCTTGGCTATGGGGGCGAACGATGTCGATTTCCATGGTTGGTATACGGAGCTGTCCTCTTCCGTCGGGGTGGGAAGACGTTCGGTCAAGGGGGGTCATGTTCCTGGGAGGCAAGTAAGATGGGACCGTAAGCTAGAAGAGCGAAAGGGGCGGAGAGGGCCCGAATCACTGGGGGCGGAATGGGGGGAAGGAGATTGAAATTGCATGGATCAGGAGGGAATGCCTTAGAGGGGGATTGCCAACCATGGACGTCCCGTCTCTTGGGGGACTTAACTTCCAAGGGGAGGGAGGGAATCGTGTAGCCTGCATTGGGGGGTGGAAGTGGGGGGTTTTTCTCATTGAACGATTCAGACACAATTGTTACCTGGAAGGGGTCGAGTCAAGTGAAAAGGGGAACTATCTGGGGACTGGTGGAGGGGGGTGGGTAGATAGTATGTCGGCCGTGGGGGCAAAAGGGGTGCAGAAGGACCTATGTCCGAACGTAATGCAGAAACGCAGCATCTTGGAAATGGCGGAAAGACCAATAGTGAGGAACGTCTAAGGAGGGGAGATATGAGCAGAGCCTTCTCCAGAAGAAAAAAAAAACGGGATCGTGGTTGAAAAAGGCGTAGCGAGTTTGGGAGGGGGGATAAGGTAAAAAATTGCGACCGCGCGTATCGGGGAGGTCTCAAAAAGAAATCATTAGGTGGTTGGGTGGGGGGGGGTGAAGTGGCTACGACACCCGTTAACACCAGCAGAAAGAAGGAAGTGACTGAGCATAACCTGGATACTAGGGAGCACCCCACAGGAACGAATTTTTGTTGGAATAACAACAACAGGAAATTGGCGTCAAGGAAAAAAAAAAAAAAGGGTCACGGGGGAAAATACGTACCTGCTATATTGTCGCTGAGTAGGATGCACTTTCTGTCACGCCCGTCTATCTACAGCCGATGGGGGGAGGCCGGGGCCTACAATCTAACTTATTTCGATTTGGATGGGGGGGGGGGGGGGGAATACGCACCAGATACGTTCTTCGTAGACAAACGGTATCTACCGAGTCTCCGACGAACATGCTTGGGGTACAGGGGCCCATAACTGTAGAGAGAATTAATTGCGCCCGGCTGAAACGTGAATGAGTGCTAAAAAACTCGAAGTGACGAAATCCAGACAACATAGCTTGTCAAAAACGCAGTGTTCTGCTGGCGACCACAAACGAACCACGCAACAAAGAAAAACATCGAAAAAGAGAGGTCAACGGACTGACGCATGCTACAATTTGAACAGCCGTCCGGCGAATCCTCAGACTCACAGGAGCCAAAAAACAAACGCGCCCCACAAAAGTGGCGACAGCCAGGTCTTAAGAGACGGGAAAAGAAACATGGGAGTGCCACGGAAAAAAAGAAGGGGTCAATGATCGGATAAAACAGATGCTCACGAGAGCGCCAAACGCAGACTTCTGAGAAGGAACAGCGAATGCCGGAGTAAATCGACAACCACAGTAAAAGCAGAACAAGATGAGAAATTAACACAGGGACTCTTAACTCAACCTAAAGGAAAAGGATAACGGGAACGATGCAAGAAAGAGGAAAGCACAGCGGGGGGAACTGCGGCAAGAGTTAAATTCATTGGGCAACGTGTTTTGAAAGGGGTGAGGAAAAGATATATCAGAAAAAAAGAGGCGAGAGGGAACCGCAAAACACCAAACATTGTTATTAACGCCTAAGGAGCGAGGAAAGATCCGATTCAAAAGTTGAAGAAAAGGCATCTAAATTAGGGCCCAATTGGAGGCGTACCCAAGAGTAGTCGGGACCAAGATACAAGTGGGCGAACGGCAATCATATCGACGGGGGGAGGTCGCTGATGTACTCGACAGAAAGGAAAAGAAAACGGGAAAAACTGTACTATCTCCCAATCACTAAGGGAGCCTCATATAGGAGTGGAACGTCGGCGCAGAAAGCTATAAGGGTACGTCGCGCAAGACTATAGCGTTGGGATAAGAAACAACGGAGGGTTGGGAAAAGAGAGATCAAGGATTCTATCGGTGCGCGGCCAAGCTAAAAAGGCATGAAAAGTTTTCTGGGGAGCGGAGCAGTCAGATCTTGTTGCTTTGAAATCTATGATTGCTCACTCCTCGCTTCGTGTGATGTTCGAGGCATTTCCTGTTGGGATGATAGATTCCTCGTCAGCGGCAAAGGAACACCGAGGAAAGGTATATCTGCTGTAGACGGCCACATGCTAAAAGCACGGTCCGCCATGGGCGCGGGTGGGGTGAATAGAATGAAGCAATAAAGTTGACGTGTCCATTTTATACTGGAAGAGGGGAGCCAAGGCCTCCTCTGCGGTCTAAAGGGAGGGCAGGCCTGGCTCAAGGTTGGTAGCAGACGTAGTAACGGCGAACGCGACTTGTGAACTAAGTCTTGGCAAGAGATTGCTGGCCCAAAAAGGGAGGAACGGCAAAACTGCTTCTATAGGAGAAAAACTGTAGGGAGCGCGATTGGATGATTCAAAATCGCTTGTGCGGAGGATGAGTGAGCGATATTTGGAAGGGGAGAGTTGGTTCTTCAAAACGGGGGAGACTTAACGCGCAACGCGGCGCTGTATCTGTCGCGACAATCAATTTTCAAAGTGGTGGACATCCGGAAGGGGTTAAATGGCATTCTGGATCACGGAAATGAGGCAAGATGGTTGGTTATGCGAAAACCATGTGTCTTCGGTCCCGGAGAATAACACGGGGTGAAAGGGAGTGTCGTCTTCACATTTTTGGGGAGAGAAAAAAGGGGAAGTGTGTTGAGGTGCAGGTTGAGAGCGTGACGGACGCGTCGCCTGCGAAAAAAAAGGAGGGACTGATCTCTTTTTCGATGGGATTTGTTGAATCGCAAATCGGCGGTGAGGAGCACGTGTTCAATTAAAAGCGTTTGTCCTAGAATCATGAAGGCATCCAGGTCGGAGGAAAAGAGACGGTAGGGAACGTCGAAGGTTGAAACGGACAAAAAAATGGAAGTGACGTAGAGCCTGAAAAAAACGCGGGAAGGTCAATGATCACCGCGAGAGGCAGGTACTGAGGAGATAAGTGGAGAAAAGCAACTGAGGGGGGGTCGAACCTCTACCTGCTTGGCATGTTAATGTTCAAAAAGGGCGCCACCAGTAACGAAGCAAGAACGGATAATGGGCGGATGACAGAGAAGCCAGCATCCAGATACACACACCTCGCAAAAACGGCCGATTGCTAAAGGGGGGGGGTTATGGTGGACCTCAAACCCAAAAAACAAAAAAAAGGGGAGAGGAAAAGAGAGATGTCCTCAGACAAAGGGTTCAAAAGGGGGAACTATGAAAGGGTTCTCGGGAAAATCACTCTTCTAAGGGGTCCGTGAAAGGAGAAAAAACTCTTTAACCGTGTGAATCCAACCGTGGGCGATGAAAATGAACGTTGGGTGGTTGAACTAGATGTCGACAACGTGAATACGTTACCAAAGCTCCGCTAAAGCGGAGAGGGAAAGGCACAGGTACAGTTGGGCCGTTCCGCTCGCGTCGCAGAACCAAAGGAGAGTACGAGCTGTAATTCCGAAAAGGAAACGAAGCGTACTAAAGCAATTCGGGAACCTTAAAGGGAAGAAACGTATCTGATTCGTTGTGTCTAACTCCGTTGCGCACCTGGCGACCACGACAAAAGGGATCAACCAATCGAGAGGATTTAGGAATCGCAGGCCGAACAGGTGGGGCCTAGCAAAGGGGATCCAAAAAACGACTCGGAGAAATTGTTTACGCGTCAGATCCAAGAATCCGCGGGACGGATACGTTCAGATAAGAATGGGAGTTGGACCCGGAACACCACAGTAAGCAACGAAGGCATCAGCGATGAACCGACCAGGGAGGGAAAAAAAAAGAGTTCGGGAAAACAAAAAAGCAGTCCGGCGTTTAACGATCTCAAGGCGTACTGAAAAAGAAAACTAAAAAAAGGCGGACAAAAGCAAGCGTATACCAAATGGAATAAACGACAATAAAAGAACACAAGCACCTATAAGCACTCTATTGTGCAGCAGTTTTAATTTCATTTGGGGACCATTGTTTTCCGGGGAAAAGATCAAGCTACTTTGAGCAAAAACAGACACCGAGCTGACACATTGGTAGTCCTAAAGGGAGGAGACAGGCGCAAAAGAATATAAATGCAACGAGAAAGAATCAGAGAAACGAGGGGGATCTAGGGAAACCGTGACTTAAAAGCTAGTCTTAAATTGAAATCTACGAATTGAGCAATTGTGGGGCAATAACAATTCACGGCGGTGCTTAGACGTTGCTGACATGAGCGAGGACCCGGGAGCGTAGCTCACCGAAACCGGGAAGAGAAGAAAAGGCCGAAAAACTCTGGAGTCTCTTGTGAAGGCCTTTCGGACTCGCATAACAGAGAACAGGGGAACATCTTGGGCTGCGCAAAGGAAGAAGGGATCGACTATAAACAACA
>Ga0179593_1679546_pt1 | contig 11641 bp, 10 predicted proteins | sample CZODoug2_1_08_16_FD_185931 | JGI IMG/M metagenome (GOLD analysis project Ga0179593, IMG submission 185931) | Vadose zone soil fungal communities from Angelo Coast Range Reserve, California, USA - CZODoug2_1_08_16fungal (PacBio error correction) | ecosystem: Environmental > Terrestrial > Soil >...
GGGGGGAGGAGACTCTGTCTTGACCGAGGAAACGTAAACACGAGGGCGAACAGCTGGGGGGATAAAATGCCAGTGAAGAAACGGGGTGAAAGCCCTGCCTATATCGTTCAAAATGGAGGAGCGATGGAGATAAGCTCAAGAAGAAGCAGGGAAGTGGCGACCTGCGCTTCGTCTGACAGACTGCATTCTCCTGGAGACGCACCAAAAAGGAATGATGTTATTCCATGATGGCCCGATGATGAAAAAGTCAGAGAAAAAAAGATATGGAGGGGGGGAGAAGGTCTATCAGCCGGTACTCGACAATCAGAAAATTCGCCTTTTGAATAAGGGGTGCCCGTGATCTGGCGCTGAAAAAACTGGTGTGGAAAAGGTGCGAAATGCCCCCCTCAGGGGGGGGAAAAAGGAGATCTTTGGCCAAGTATAGGTTGGCGTGAAGGGCGTGGGGTGGGAAGATCGAATCGCCGGACAAGGTGCTTGTCGGCTCTCTGGGAGGGGGTAGAGAAACACCGGGCGAGGAGGAAAGGTGCGCACTTTATTGGGTTCGTCGGAGACGGAAAAATCGACGGTACGGCGGGAGAAGTTGTTTTTCATTCGTCGGACCATCTCAAAAAAGGGCTCATGGGAAAGAGATCGCAACCTCGCGGATCATATGTCCGTGTCTTCGAAAAAAAACGCCAAAAGAGCTGCGAAACTCGGATCAACGCTGGGGGGTAGGAAAAAAACTTTCGCCTCGTGACAGAAACAGAGAGGGTCCTCGGGGGGGAAGTTTGTCCAGACATGCTGCGGGGCATGGAAGGAGGGACTTGCCCGAACGAACCGGTCTTTCCGGTCAAAAGATCATTCACGTTTTGGGAAAAGAAAAAAACCGCTTCCATCTTCAGCTCATCTAGCGTGAGCGCTTAACACGAGAAAACAGGATGCCGCATGAGGGGGCGGAAGCGCAGGAGATCAGGGAGCGTATAGGCGGTCGGGGGAAAGGAACCGAAACGCTCCACGATTCGTCAGATCCGAAATTCAGGGAAGGAAGCGAATCTTGTGAGGGGAAGCGCCGTTATATAGGAAAGCGGATACGACGAGAGAGGAAGCGATGAATGACAGAATCCGAGCCAAAATCAGGTACTTAGGAAGAGGCGATCTGGCGAAGGAAGATTGCGCTCCAGAATTCGAGTGACTGCGCGGGGGGGGGAGAAAGGCGGAGGACACCTGGTACAAGACGTTTGAAGGGGCTTCTCGAGGGGGTACGGCGTCATGTAGGGGGACGCTTCACCTCCGTGGGGGGATAGCAGTGCCGTAGAGCAGCTGCATGAAAAAACTGCAGGGGGGAATGGTGGTCTGGGGGGTCGGGATAATTTGGGCGATGGAACGGGCATTATCAGCCAGAGCATATGGCCTAGGGGCCGGAGGTCCTTCACCAGCACAAAAGGTACCAAGCCATAATGCTAAGAGGAAAGAAGCTCTTTGATCGCTCGAAAAACAGCGACGATGTTCTTCACGGCGTATGCGCGTACCGATCACCTGAAGGTCTCCGCCTGCGGTCGAGGGATGATATTTTTTCAGCATCACGCAGCAGAAGAGAGGAAGCACTTCCGGTCGTCGCGCATACAAATTCACACTGAGGCGAATATAGTGCTGACATTCTCTCTGGTTCCAGGAGATTCGTCGGCAAGAAAATCGGAGCCTCGGGATGATTTAGGCCTCGTCCGTCGGGGGGAGTGTCGAAGCGCCGGAGACTGAAAGGGTGCCGAGGTTCCGGGGACCTCTCAAATGCCGGTTGAAATCGGAACAGCCGAGGCTATCGTCGGAGCGAAGGATGTTTGGATTGCAGGAAACTTGATCTGAAGGGGGGAACGAGGTGCCTGGATTTTGAAGCGAAAGCGCCCAGAAAAACCCTCGGGAAAAAAGGAGTCCATGTAAGCCGAAGGGGGAAGATTGTTCTTCTCGGTGATCCGTATGTAGAGCTCCAAAAGCCCGCAGAGGTAAACTGGCGCATCATGTCTCCGTGCAAGGAGGAAATGGTGTGTTCACAAAATGGAAAGAAGGAACCCATGCTGAAGGCCTACTTAGCAAAACAACGGTCGAGGCTCTCCAGCAAGAATCCGGAGATTGAGGTAGCAGATAGGGAAAGCAACGGCTTGTGTCCGGGAAATTGAAAACATAATGCACGAACGTTGGCAAGGCGAAGCCTCCAGCGAAGAAGAAAAATTGTGAAGTCCGCTATCGCTTGAAACGCAGAAAAATAGAACGGGTCTGGAAGGTCGACAGAAATGAGTCATGTCGGATCTTAGAAAAACCACAACGAGGAGGAAATAAATATTCGACCTGATCATGCAAAAAGTGAGGAGGGGAAGACCCAAACGCTTTCCTACATGGTGCAGGCAACTCAAAGGCCTTCAAAAGGCCGGGGGAGGCTTTGCGCCTTGGAAAGGAGTGCATTAGGTCAATTTCCCGCCTCAAGAGGTTATCAGGGACCCGATAGGCTAAACAAATGAAAGAGAGGGGGTTGGGCGAAAAAAGGCGCTGTTTCTGAGGGGAAAAAGCAGGGGGGGGTGCTAACGGATGTGCCCTGGGGGAGGTGGGCAGTGAAAAAAGGGCGCTTGCAATAAGGCGTCAAGGGAAGGCGGTGAGCTGGGGAAGGGAGTAACGGGATTCTCAAAAACAGCAGTTCGCCAAGGAATCACCTGGACGGCTCCAAAGGGCACCGAGGTTTGAAGTTAGGCGCCAAGCAGGACGCTTTAGACGTAGACATTGACAGATCCATTCCGGCTGATTCAACCACCCTCGAGAAAATCTAGCCTTCCTCCTACGCAAGCGTAGGAACCAGTTCAGGGGAGGGTCACCTGCTCCACCTTTCACCGCAAGGTAAGACTCTCTCTTCGAGGGAGATAACTGTCAATATCATCATAGCAAGGTATCCTAATCGGGGGTCGTAACGCAAGAGCCATTTAAGAGGAGAACGTAAGCTTCGCAGGAAATGACGACTGCTCTAGGACCAGGAAGAATAGGACGGTTAACTTGCTTTAGGCGGGAAAAGGAACCATTCTATTACCGGGGACGAATTAGGAGAATACGCTGCATCCACAAGAAGGGGGGAAGAATAGCAAGGGTCGACGTGATAGACAAAATGAGGGGATTCTATCAGGAAAATACGCGGACATAGCGAAATTGCTGTGGTAAGAAAGGTGCTGGGTGACGACCTCGCAAAGGGCGAATGCACAGAGGCTAATTTCTATAATTACAAAGGGCCAAAAAGCATCATCCAGACCGAAAAAAAGAAAGAACCAGGGAGGTGACCACTCGGCATGCAGGCTTCTCTACCATAGAGAAGCCATAAGGAAAAACGATCCCGATGAGCCGAGTACTCCCTCTAGAAGAAAGGAAGGAGTTCTACACAAAGCATGCAAGGTGTACTCCGCCCGAGAGGGCCCGCGCCAATCCTCGAAAAAGGGCATCTCACGGAAGAAAATCCAGCGACTACGAGTCTGAGAAGCGCGGAGGAAATCATTGCCCGGAGAAGAGGCCGCCTGTCGGCGAGCTCACGGAGGAAAAAAGCCCGACATCTCTCTCCGAGAGAGCAGAAAGAGTTATAAATGCCGAGACGCTCTGAGCGTTTCGAGGTAGGCGCAGACTTCGCAAGAAGAAACCCCACGTCATGCGGACTCTGAACGGAGACGTGTTCCGCGCCCTCCCATAAGAAGAGATGAAAGAGGCAGATAGGCGGGGCGTCGGAATGAACCTCGCCCAATAACGGAAAAGACTGTGTGACCGGGAGGTGAGAAGTCCACAAAGAACTTCCAAGGGGAAGAGAACCTCCGCTGGGGGGACACAGAATCAAAGCAGATGACCGTCGAGTTCTTGCACGGAAGACTTCCTCAGAAAAAAGGAGATAGGGCTTGACCTAGGGGTCGAAAGGGGGCCTCGGCTTTGCTCGAAGAAAGGGGAGACGGGATATGTTGCACGATCTCGAGACCATGATAGATTAACCTGCGGGGAGTCTCGGCATAGACACGGAGCCGCCGGACGTCGAACCGCATTGTGGGAAAGACCTACAGCACGCAATAACCATAAGGGCGGCACTTCGCTCCTGGGGAGGGGACCTCTGAGGAAAGAAGCCAAGGAAAGGGAGGAATCAGAGATCTGTGAACAAAAAAGAACTAAGCGAAACACAATCCTACGACAATCTATAACACCATTCAAAGGCGGGGGACAGTTAAAGCGAAATGTACACCGCGATCCCAAAGGAAAAGAAACAAGGAACGAAGCGAAGTTCGAGGAGGAGTTCCGGCTGATAGACGGGGAAAAAAAACCCGCACGATTTCTTCACCAACGCTCTTCGTACGCCCATGCCCGTGGGATGAACAGCATGGAATACCATGCAAAGAAGAATGCAGGGGTAAACTTCGTGGGAGGGGGAAGAAAAAAAACGCAAAGGCGGCAAGAGAGGCTAAGAAAGAGGGAAGACCAGCATCTCTAGGGACGAATCGACGCCGAGGCGAGATGCAGGGCTTTTCAAAGAAAATGGGGAGCGACGAAAGGAAAACTGTCGCAGGACTGTACGCGCAACAGCCGGCCTGATCTACCGCATAGCGAAATCCGTGAAGGTGGTCGTATCTCTCACAACACACGTAGGGGAAATATAGATATCAGGACAGGCATCACCGATAGGGAAAAAAAAGGGACTTGCGGTAGATGGAAAGGAGGGGGATCCGCGCGTACAACTTCCTGCGACAGAGGAGGGGGAGCGTAGTGATAGAAACTGAGGAAAGCCCTGCAGAATAGCGGGGAAAGTCAGGCGGCGATTGCCGCTAAGAAGTAGGCCCGCGATTATGTCGCGTCACGGGGGGGGGGAGAGGGGGAGGCGGCCAACTCATTTCTGAAAGAAAAAGACGGCAACAAGGTCGGAAGGGGATTCCCTTTGTGCACGATAGGAAAAAAAGTTGGCTTACGTCAGACTGCGGGGGGCATCAAGAGAGAAAGTCTGTATCACCGGAGGGGGAAACCGTCGCAAGGTTGATGGGGAGGGGTAGGCTTCCTTGCCCTTGGATGGGGGATAACAACTTGGAGAGAGGGAACATGCCGAAAAGGGGGGAAAGAGGTGATCGGCGGGGTCGACTTGCCCGGGTAGGTTTTAGATTCTTGTAGAAGCCGAAGACAACGTCCCTTGCTTTTCAGGGCGCCGCTGGAGTGGTCGAAACCCTCCCAGGGGGGAAGAAAAATTGGAAAAAGGACTTCCTTGTCGACGGGGAGTCACCGATGCGGTCTAAAAAAAGGGTGTGCAGAGACCCATGACGAAATTCCCATCTCCGGAAGGAAAACCGCGAGGGATCGAAAAAAAAAGAGGACGAAATCAGGAAGATCCGGGTCCTTCGCGCAAGGGCCCCGAGGCGAGAACTCGGGGATGAAAGCCTCTCTCAAACGAGGGAGAATTGTCGCAGAGAAAATAGGGGTCGGGGGTAAGAACGGTGAGGATGTTGCCCTACAGGCGGTTGAGTCGGAGATCGAATGCTTGTGGAATAACGGTCTTGAAGGGGAGGAGGTTTAAAAGCCACAAGAGGGACGGCATCTTCAGCCATCGAGCGTGACGGGGGAGGCGGAAAAACCCCATGCCGTAAGAGCCGTAAAGGGACTCTTAAGCGCAAAGAAGAGAAGTCGGCTCAGAACCAACTTGCCCGCAGGAAACGCTCCAGAAATCCTTCGAAGATCAGAAAGAAGGAAACGGCACTGGAGGGCTTGAGCGCCGTGTATAACACTAACATGCGTGAGAGGGGGCCGAGGAAGGAAGATCCAGCGGCGGAAAAGGACTCGGAAGCAGGGGAAGCGGTCAGGGGCGAAAAGATGGCTTGCGCATCAGGCAACCGGTAATCGAGGTAAAAGAGGCGGCGGGCCCACCTTTTGACAAAGGCGGGAGTCATTCTGGGAAGCTTCTCGATTGCTTCGGAGAAAAAAGACTGCGGAGAAGCGTGCTAAGCAGAAGGTCGAGCAGGTTCCGAGGGGGAGGGGGGAGAAGCTGGTTCAGGGGGGGAGAGGTCTGCTCGGTAGGGAGGAGCTTGGAGGGAAAAGGGGTCATTATCACAGCACTTAAAGGGAATTGGAGCCCGTAAGTCGGGGAAGGAGGAAAAACACTTGCAGTATACCCCGAAAGACGGATATTTGGTCGCGCGAAGCCAAAAAAGGAGCACGAATAAGCGTCTTCACGCGCTGTTTTGAGAAAAAAAGAGAAAAAAAGGGTGGACTAAGAAGAGAGTCACGCCATGGAGATGGGGGGAAGCATCACGCACTCAAGGAGAAGTAGGGCGCATCGGCCGCGCACAAGATCGGGGTGTTGGAGGACGATTTCGCGCTGGGGGGCTGCTCTTGCGAGGAACGAACTCGATCGGGACTCGAGGCTGAGGGGAGGGGGCTCAGGAGGGACAGGGTGATCTATCAGGCCCGAAGTCGTGCGGGAGGGGGGTGGACCAGGGGTGATAAAACGGAAAGCGCACAGGCGACGATCGGCTGAGGAAGAAAAGAAGGGTGGGGGGGGAAAAAGGAAAGGGATCGGGAATGTGACACTCCTGGGACATAGGGGGGAAGAATCGCCCACCTCTAGGAAATGGAGAAGTCAGACCTTTGGAGAGGGGGGGGATGCGCGTTTGGTCTGAGAAAGACGACGTGATGTAGCCTTCTCAGCAAAAAGGGAAAAGAATACTGTTGGGGACTGGCAGAGAAACGTCAACGCTCATGGGAAAACCCGCAGTGCACATAAGCCGAGCTTTAAAAAACCAAAAGAAGCAAGCAAACCCGCTCCTGAAGTTTTCCGGCCAGAGGGGGGTTCAGATCACGGCTTGTGGCGTGAGAAGATGCACGAATTTGGGGGAAAGCCTCCGAGGCAAAGAAGGAAAAACCCGGCCTTGAAGGACCTAGAGAACGCTCGAGCGTCCAGAAAGGGGAGGGGGAAGCGTTTGGGATTGTAGGAAAAATCGCCGTTCATATCAGGTTCGGAAACTCTCTCAACAACAAAGACCGACCTGAAGAAGGAGGAGAGGGGGAAAGTCGCCAAGACCAAACTCTTCGAAACCATGGTTCTGAGAGCGGCGCCTCGAGCGGGGGGAAGAGAGGGGAAAGAAGGTTCGAGGAGGGGGAAGAAGGACCTTGCAAAGTTCGTGCATATGGGGAACGCCACCACCGTTTATAAAAAAAAACGATAAACAACGGCGAGGGAAAGAGGGGGCGGTTGGGAGGTGGGACATATACGCGTTCGAAGCTTCAAAAAAAAAGAGTGCTCTGATGTAAGAGTGGCGTGCCCCCCATAAAGGAAGGCGACAAGAGGGAAGGAAATCCGTGAGAGGAGGGGGAGCTGAATTCTCCTCAAGAGAAAACAAGCGAAGAACAGAATTTCTCCAATGGGAGGGGACTTCTCCTACGTGTCAAGGGCGCTGAGGGCGAAGAAACCGGTCGTAACGCAAATCTCTCCAAGAAAAGGTAAACCACCGAGAAGCATCGCGAGGACGCCTATCTTTCGCAAGGGGGGATTTCCACACGGAAGACACCGGAAAAAAGACCGGAAAGTCAATCTCTCTGGACGGGACGGAAAACGGACAGCCGAAGACAATATCATCAGAAGCCGTCGGTAAGTCAACAAAAAGAGGGCAGCCAGGTAGAAAGAAGAACATCATTCACGCACGAGAAGAGGGGGGGTGGGGGCGAAGTGCGCGAGGAACCGACGTGATCCAGGCTGCTGGGGGATCAAGACCGCATCAGGGACGGTGGTGCTCTTAGAAAAAAACTGCATACCAACCCAGCGCGGGAAAGAAAATCGATCGAACCGGGGGGGTAGGCTCGTAGCAGAAAAAGACTATCCGGGGGGAAAAGAACCTGAGGCGGTGGTAACGCAGGTGGGGAAGACGCCCTAAGGAAAGGCAATATGCGAAAGGGGAGGAAAAAATTCCATCGCCTCTCATCGAGCAAGACCCACCAGAGAAGGCCACTAGGAAAAGGCTCTACCAGTCACTGAGAAAGCCATCACGGCGCGCAAAGAAAAGAAAGAAGAAAAAAGAGAGAATCGTGAATTCCAGAGGAGCAACAGGAATGTTCTCGGGGAGCTTCCTCTCCTTAAAAACCTCGATTGGGAAAGGATCAGAAAGGAGGAAACGGCATTTCAGAAGCAAAATAGGACATGCTTCTCTAATTCCTTAAGTTAGACTAGACTTCATCTGCCGGAGCCGCCGCGTATCCGCCTTGAAGGGAGCGAAAAAAAACTCCCGTTAGTTCGGAAGACGCTTTACGAGATCAAAGAAGGGGGGAGGGTTACTGGCAAAGAGGAATTCGCCTATACGACCGATCGCGGGCGAGGGCATCTTAAAAAGGGGTCAGCTCCATCACATAAAGGACAAAGAGACTATTATCTTAAGATTCCGGGGGGGGATGTCCGCGACGTACAGGGGAGGGGTACTCGTAACAGTACAAAGGCGGGCAAGTCCAAGGATCGAAGAAGAGAAAGGTCCCATAATAACACGAGAGTACAGATAAAAAAACGAAGAGTGAAGAAAACCATCTTTATATAGAACAGCCGATGGGTATATCCGCGTTGCACTAGGAATGGGAGCGAATAAACTTCAAAGAAAAAAAATCGGTTCGCGTAATCTCGATACCACGAAGGTCACCGCTTCGGAGAGGGTAATGGGAAGAAAAGAAAAGAAAAACGGCTCTGCGAAGACCGGAGAGCATGTTTAACTTACAAAGGGAAAGGAAATCAGGCACGGGAGAAAAAAAATGCTTTCGACGTCGCCTCCGGAGTTGAAACGCACAACTGCAAGAGAGACAGAAGCAAGTCCGCGTGAGGGGGGGGATATCCTGGTGAAAAAAAAGAAAAAAATCTAAAGGTGCAATAGGAAAGAGAGAACCCCATGGCAGTCCTTTGGCCGGGGACCACCATGGACCAGGACGCCATATCACGGAAAGTCTACAGAAGGCCATCAAAGAGACTTTCGAGGAGCTTAGGAAACTGATGACTGAGAGGGGCCCCTCCATATGGAAGCGACACCACCGCAGGGGACTTCCAGGAGGGGAAAAGTGGACTACATCAAAAGGCCGACGGGGCTGCTTCCATAGAATGAGGAAGGGGGACGCCGCGAAGAAAGGGCGCTCCGCTCACTTCTCAAGGAGAGGGCATCAAACGCAGCAGAGTCGCAGAGAAACGATATCTTCAGGGCCTTTCACCTCAGGTGTTGGTTCTGATCACTGGCTTACGAAAAGGAGCACCCAGGGTCGCAGAGGGGAAAGGAGCCTCAAGACAGCGGCCTATCGACGTCATTCTACGATCCGGAAAAAAATCTCAGAGAAAAAAAGAAGAGAATAGATTCAGGAAATGAAACCGGATCGTGAACTGCTCGAAAGAAGGGCCCATCTTAATCCGAGGGAAAGAAAAGTCTGCGACAGTCTTGGTGTCGATCTCGGGTCGAATTCAAAAGGGTGAAAGGGGAAATAGAAAAGAAATCCGGCTGGCGATGAGAAGCGGGCGTGCTGATGCCCTAGAAGAAAAGGGACATGAGTGCGCGGAAGAGGATCCTGCGCCAACTAAGTTGAGGTGTCCCTAGAATCGCAAAAATGAGGAGATTTATTCCATGATTTTGCCCAGGGGAAAGGCCCTTGGCGTATAAGGAGGGGGGGGCGGGGTGGTGGAAGAAGAGAGGGTCATCCTCGCAGCAATATCAGAAGGAAAAAGAAAAATCGAAGGAGAAAAAGTTATGGGAAGAGGGTGGCTTCCTTCCCCGATGAGAGGGGAAGAAATTTGGGGGGATCGAGGAGGTTCGCATAAGGAAAAAAACCACCCGCCTGAGGGAGCGATCTTTAAGGGAGAAAGGGAGGGGGGCTGGGGTGTTCACCAGGTATCCGAAGAAAAACGCGGCCGTAAACATCTTTGAAAAAACCCCGTAGCGAAAAATGGTGCGCACTGCTGGGTCAGGAAAGGGTCACCCTTACGGGAAGTCGTCGCCGCGAAGGGGGGGGGGGGGACGTAAATTACAAGGAAAAGAAGCCGCGGTGACCGCGATGCGAGTCGAGATCTGCGACGAGGGGTACGTAAGGGGATGCGCGCAAACGACCGGGAAAAGCGGCTGAGAAACTCTTCTGGGAAAAAACTCACGCTCTGATGAGGCGAGAGGGATCAGCGAAAAAGGGGGTATCAGGGGGGGGGGTTGTTTGGAAGTGGCCCCTTCATGGGGAATGTCGTTCGGAAGGGCAGTGGGTGGAAAACGGAAAAAGCCTGTAATTTCCGTTCAACAAGAGAAAGGCCGTTATTGTCGAAAATCCGCGCAGCGTTCCGGCATCTTAAAGGGGGGAGGTGAGAGTGAAAGGCTCCACATGCCGTTCAGGGAGCATACGTTGACGAGGGGGTATCGGGTAGCGGGGAGAGGAAAGTCGGCTCCTTCCTTGAATCGCAAACGCAAACCAGGAAGATAGAAAGGAGAAAGGCTTGCACTACCTCCGGGATAAGGGGGAGGGCTTGAGCGCCGTGAGAAGGGAAGGGAGTCGGGGCAACAGAGAAGTGCAATCCGAGCCGGCCGGAGACTGAAAGCCAGCAGGGAGTCAGAAAGCATGAAGGGGGGGGTCTTCGGCGAGGTGATCTTCTTGAGAGGCTTTGAACTGGGAAGTCTTTCTTTAGAAGCTCTAGCGTACGTGGGGAAGGCGCGTCGTGAGGGAGTGCCTGTTCGAGATATGGAACGATCGAAGGGAATGGGCGTCGGGGCTGCTCTTTCTGGAAAATTGGCGATGGCCTTTGGGGAGTTGCCGTGAAGGGCCAGTCGGCCGGTAAGAACAAACCTGCGTTTACAAAAACAGCAGCTCTGCATGCTCGAGATGAATACACCGGAAGGGTCGAGATCACTCTTCGCATGGGAAAGGGGGGTAGTCAAGAGGGTACCCGAAAAAGGTCTCCGAGAGACATGAGATGGGGGGCAGCTCGAAGAGAAGGGATAAATCCGGTCCTCTCGCAAGGGCCGCACGAAAAAAGGCTAAGCCTAGATGGGCTGAGAAAAGCTGCTTGATGACCTGCAGTGGCTCAGTGGAACTATCGTATCCTCGAGGCTGAGGGGAAGGCGGCAGTCGTCGGGGGGGAACTCGGGAGGGAGGGTGTACTTTCCTGGAGCAGGTGGAACCTGGGGGAGCACATTCTTTTCAGGGCGGGTCGGCAGCGAGTTACAGAGTTAAACTGAGGACGGAATTTTCTTAAGTTTGAGACGCCGGTGTAAGACAGGGAGAAATTTTGAAACACGAGAGGGGAATAATGATAATTCCCGGCCCCCTGGGAGGGGGGGGGACGGGGATAATCTTCCGTGAATGTAAAGCCAGAGACACGAATTGAATCGGAATCAGAGGAGTGCAAGCGCAGCATTGGGGCCCCCGCATTGCAAGAAATGCCGATACGTAAAAAAAAAAAAGCGTCGATGTCGCGCCAAGGGGGAACCTCCTGAGAGGGAAAAAGAAAAATTTTTAAACATCAAGGGGAAGGATCAACGGCTTGTGGCGGGAAATTTATGCCCGACTTGGGGGGAGAAAAGACCGCGAAAGACTAACACCCCGGCCTTGAAGAAGAGGCGATTGAAGAAAGAAACTCGAAAGAAAAGTCGTTGGTCTTGTCTACGCTACCGAGCAGAGGGATACAGGG
>Ga0179593_1681007_pt1 | contig 11641 bp, 11 predicted proteins | sample CZODoug2_1_08_16_FD_185931 | JGI IMG/M metagenome (GOLD analysis project Ga0179593, IMG submission 185931) | Vadose zone soil fungal communities from Angelo Coast Range Reserve, California, USA - CZODoug2_1_08_16fungal (PacBio error correction) | ecosystem: Environmental > Terrestrial > Soil >...
GGGGCGAGCTAAGGGATCAAAAGGAAAGGATGGACGTCCCATAACCACGTCTTGTCTAAACTCTGACCCTAAGGAAAGAGGAGGGAAGGAAGACCGAACTCTACCTGACCATACTGAAAAACCAGAGAGAGGTTGAAGAGACAAGCGACAGTGGAAGGGCTGAAAAGTCAGGAAAAAGACATGTCTCGCCTTTTCTATCGGGAAGGGAATAAAGGGGGAGGTTCGCCTAGATTTACGGGGAGAGTAAGACAAACGGCCTGACCAACATCCAAACGGAAACATTGACCCGGAGGGGAAATCTCGCCTTTCTAATGCCTTCACAAAGAAGGGAGAATCCGGGGGGGGTGAGAAGGTCTATCTCCGCAAGTAAAAGACAGGGAAGATGGGGATCCGAACCGGCAAACGAAAAGGGTTGTCGTCGGGTCGCCCAAAGTCCCACCGAAACCAGCAACCAGCACGAAAAAAAAAAAAAAAAAAAAAATGGCCGATCATTCTACGACGGTCGGCAAAGAAGGTGGAAAAGGGCCGCGGCAAAGGGGGAAAGCACAGGGGAAGAAAAAAAAGTCGACCTTCCCCTTCCCATACTCCGTGGTGCGTGAAAGGTACAAGGCGAGACCGAAAAGGGGGTCGCGATCTTTCTTTCCGGAAAAGGGGGGGGAAGCGGGTCAGAAACGAGAAAAATAGCCCAAAAATTGGGAAGGATGCTGCTAGTATGTTCCAGGACGTAAGGGGAAAGAAAAAAAAAAGAAGTCAGCGAGGTCCGTCGTGCCCGCGCCGAGAACAGGAAAAAGAAAGGGAAATGTCACAACGGGGGAGTCAAGCCGGGGGCTGGAAACACAGAACGGGAAAAAGCGAGAAGCACCCACGTTGGCGAGGGGCACGGGAAAAGAGAAAGAAGGGAAAAACGCTCACGCAGTACAGGCGACCACACACAAGGACTTAAAGAAACGTAGGAAAAAAAGGAAGGAGGGAGGTGTGTCCACTGCCCCACCCGATTCCAGTAAGAGGAGAAGGAAAAAGAATCGCTGTACTATTCTAAATCGGAAGGAAAAAGGGAATTAAAGAAAGAAGAGGGGAGGGAAATTGGGGAGAAAAATAGGAAAAAGGTAAAGTAGCCGGAGCGGCTACCATGTTTCTGCTCCCAGAAACAGGAAGAAGTGAGGGGGGGGCTCACCCACTACTCCTGCCCTTGAGGGTGGGTAAAGAGTCCTACTCGTCAAATGGGGAAAGATAGAAAACAGGGGGGGAGACTCCCTAAAGCGTACCGTTCTTCGTCCGTGATTCTGTAAGGGAGACACTGAAGGGAGAGAAAACGGCTTCCTAAGTTTCCTCAGTTCACAGAGAGAGAAAAGCGGACACCGAGAAGAAAAAGTGCGACTGGTCGAGGGTGGGACCCGAAAAAAAAAAAAAACCGGTGCGCGGACGTAACGCTGGACAAGAACAAGGCGAAAAAAAAAAAGAAGGCGTAACCTGTGCGAACCGGCAAGACCCGCCCCAGGAGAGAGGGGGGATGTCGTGCTACTTAAAAGATGATGAGAAAAAACCCATATCACCATCCTGACCGCCAGAAGGAAGGACCGTTTGCTAACCTCCCTTTCTCCTTCAAATAACGAGAGGGGGGGGGGAAGAAGAAAAATAAAAACCCCAAAGAGGTGTCCCTCGCGTCTTTCAGGGCACGAGGCCAAGGAGCGAAGAGAGAAGAAGAGACTCGATCAATATCTCTCCTCAGCCCTGAGAGAAGGGGAGCATCGGGCGGGCAGGTCTCACAAGAAAAGAAAGGGCGACGGCGTGGTCGCTACTCGGTGAAAAGCAAAAGGGGACAACAGGTCTATCAATTTTCCTTAACGGAAGGGAGAGGGGCAAAACAAAAAGGAATCCCGAGGGGGAAAAGCGGTAGATCGTCCGGAAGAAAAAGAAAAAGAAAATTTGAGGGAAAAGGGGAGAAGTTCGATGAGAAGGTGAGGGCAAAAAAAAGCTCCTCCCATAGGCGCAGCTTGACCCTGGCACAAGTACAGGAAAAAACCCGTCGTAAGAGGGGGGGCGCGCCGGAAAAAGGGGAGGGCGTACTACAAAAAACAGCCAACGAACAAGAGGACCACCTCCTTCAATTTGTAGCTTGCAGGATAAAAGAAAAAGAAGAAAAGGGATTTCTCTTAAGAAGAGGTGACTATGGGAAAAAAGAAAAGATCACCCTCATCTCTTATACCCACAGACGGGGACAGGTCGCGAACACCTTCAAAGCCACCTCGAGTGTGCATTCACGCTCCTACGAAGAAGGGTCGAAAGGGACTTCCTTCCCCGCAGGGGCCCAAAAAAAAAAAGGAGAGGGGGAAGTGAAAAGAAAAAAGAACAGATCGGACCTCGCTCCCCCACCCCACGCACAAAGGAAGCAACAACAACAACTGATTATTATGAAAAAGGCAACACAACACAACAAAAGAAGATCGGTGATTAAAATCTGGGGGAAGGGGGCGGTGTGTCAACTGAACAGGCTTGGGGGGGAGAGGAACGGCTTCCTCTCGTAGAAAAAAGAAAAGGGGAAAGGGCCAAATCTGAGAATGAAGGTAGGGAAAAGGAGCGTGTCCGGACGGGAGAGGTCAAAGAACGCTTCCCTCGAAGAGAGATAAAAAGAAAGTACCCATGCGAGGGTTAGGAAGGACAAAACGCACGTCTAGGTGGACTGAACCATCTCTTAGAAGGGGGAGAAGCTCGTCTTTTATTCAATGGAAAACGGCGCACGAGAAAAAGGAGCCAGAAAAAGTCCTCTAGCATAGGAAAGGAGAGACGATCTACCTCTTCCGAAAAAAGAGGGTATTTCTTTTCGAAGGGGAAAAAGGGACGGAAAAATGACCGACCGGGGGTTGGAAGGAGACTTCAGGGACAGACCACCCTCGCTTTTTCGATGGCAACCACAGGAGACGGCGACCTTTCCCGTCCGAGCGCCGAGAGGGGGAAAGGGGATGAAGCGGGCGCCCGTTCCGCGAGTGAGAGGAGGGAAGAAGGACAGACCCCCACCAAAAAGAAGTGGCGTCGCGTGTTTCTGTGGGGTCTAAAGCGGGGAGAGACCAGGGGGAAAAGGATCCCTGGCGTTTCAAACGAGAAAGGGGAAAAAAAGAAAGGGGCTGGAAACCGAAAGAAAAGAGGAACAACGAGGGTCGCACCTTTTCCGCCTTAGAAGGGAAAAGAAAGAAAAAAAAAATATTTCCCCTTTCCTGGTCCGCGAAAAAAAGGAGGAGAAGGAGGGCAAGAAAAAATTCGAACACGTGAAACCACGCGGGTGAAAAAAAAAGAAGGAAAAAAACAGCGCACACGGAAAGCTGGACATCAAAAATTGTGCGTGGGGGAAAAAAGAGCAAGGGAAGAAAAAAAAGGGTCCGCTTTCGTATTCTATCTACTGCGGTGAAAAAAGGAAAGAAAAGAAGAGGGAGAAATCACGATGAGGACAAAAGAAAAAGGAACGAGGGACTCACCGGTCAATACCGACTGAGGAAGGGGAAAAGATCTCCTCTCCTTATACTCTTGCACCCAGTAACCCAGCAAAAGGAGGGAAGGAGGATCTATAGAATCAACAGGACGAACTTTCTAACCCCGCCACCGATGGATAAAGGAAAATTATTTCTTTCGTATTTCCGTCTGATTGGTGGATAAGGAAAGGGGAAAAACGGGAGGGTCTGAGAGTGAGAGTGGGTTCGAACGCGACAAAAAAAACGGTGGTTGTGCCTCTTCGTGAGAGGGGGAAAAGAGACCTCGCCAACCCTTTGTGCTATCGATTCTAAAAGAGAAGAAAAAAAAAAAGCAGGATAAAGCCCAACAGTAGAAAGCGAACACGGCAACCACAAAAGGACCCAGGACGGACCTTCGCTTACTCTCGACACTATGGAGGGAAAGGAAGGAAAAAAGATCCTACTATGCTTACGAATAAATGGGGGGTGTGGGTTAGCTCTCCTCGCCGCCCGCGATGAGCGAGGGGATACCTTTCCGACTTCAAGCGGTGGCCCGAGAGAAAGAAGACTGAAGAGCAGTCTTATTTGCCTTTGAACGGGAAGAAAAGGGGGAGGTCCCCTTGCAGCATTGGGGGGGGAAAAAGGGGGAAAAGAAGAGAGGAATCCCGCCCCTTCCTCTATCTTCCACGGACCTGAAACAACAAAAGGGTCAGATCCCCTCCCTACTCGACGTGGTCCGGGGAAAAAAAACCCCCGAAAAGACGTGGAGAATTGTCAAAAGTAGGAAACTCTTAGCTTCCCGAAACCCTCCTGCAGGGGATCCGGGGAGGACTTTTTCTTCTTTTTTCTCAAAAAAAAAATAAGGAATAGTGATGATCCGTTATCCGAAAACAAGGGGGAGGAAGCAAGAAGTAGAAGGGAAAGCTATGCCGTAACCTGTCAGAGGAATGAGAGTAGAGGAAAAAAAGTTCACCTCAATGTCTTATCTGTTCGGCAGAAAAAAAAGAGGAAGGAGGTGAGGAAAAAGAATGGGTGAAAAGGGGGCGTGAATGAGAGGTCGAGCAACATCTTACCCTCTCCTGCATCTCTCTGAAACAAAAATAAGGAGGAGGAAGAACCCCAAACCTGCGAGGGAACTCAGGTGAGAGAGTCAAAGTAACACCAAGGAGAGCCTTCCCATAACCACGGTCTTTTCTCACGCGGAAAAGGGAAAAATGCCTCATTCTCCTAACTCTAACTACACAGGAAAGAGGAAAGAGGGACTCGCCCAGCGTACAAGGACCCGGGGGAAAAGAGCGGGGAGAGGACATGACAGTACAAGCCCAATTTCTCTCCTTTTCGCTGATCAGTAATAGGCGAGATGAGAAAAGAGAAAAGAAAGGAACGAGTTCCTCTTCGCCAGTATTGAAGAAAGGGGGGTGCGCCAAAAAAGGCCAAAAAGGTGTTGCAGGATCCCTGGGAGGGGAGGGAAGGGGGGGGAAAAAGCATTATCCCTTAATTCTTCCATATAGGTGGCGGAGAGCCAGAAAGAAAGAAAAATCCGCCTAAGCCTGGGAAGAAATGCAAGAGAGGGGGGCCATCTAATAACGATGCAGGGTGGAGGAGGAAGGACCCCATGTCCCTAATTTTCATCTCCGAACAGCGCAAGGGGGAACAGTCTGGGCCCAACCAAAAAAGTGCGGCACTTAACGCTCTCGGATGGAGGGGAAAAGAGGACGGACCGGATCATGCTCTTTGGTCAAGAGGGGGAATAAAAAACCGGGGACGGACGAAAGGGAGGGGGAGGGACGGAAAGTGTCGGTCAGCGAAGGTCCTCCCCGGAACAGGAGAAAAAAAAAAAGAGGGGGGAAGGAGAAGGCGACCTGTGGCTTCATCCTGAAAATAGGGGTATAAAAAAAGGGCTGGGGCACGGAATGAGGAAGGGTGCAAAGGTGGAAGCCACGGGAAAAGAAGAGGCGACAACACAACAGTTGACAGAAAAAGTCTCGTCTGCGAGAAAGAGAGAAACAGAAGGGACGGATGAATCCAACGAAAACTCCGAGTGGAAAAGGAAAAAGGCCCCCCTGTTCTCACCCCCACACAGAGGGGAAAAGACCGGGAATATGGTTAAAAAACACACCGGGGGGAAAGGGAAAGGGTGACTATTCTCCTGCTCGGAGACAAGGGGGTAGAAAAGAAAAAAAGGGGAAAGGGGGGCGCACCCACTACTCCGTCCTGGAAGTGTATGGAGAGGGGGGGATCGACGCTCAAAAACCGGGAGGCCGTGGAAGAAACAGAGACCCCAAGAAAATAGAGAGCTCCCGAAAGCTGTAACTCGTGAGTAGGTACAGGGGAAAAAGGAATGCAATCTTCCCTTCTTCCTTTTTGAATCGCCCAAAGAAAGAGGGATCGACGGTCCATCAAAAAAAAGGGAGGCAGGGCCAAAGGGTGCCGAACAAGCTCCCAATCTTGTTCGTCGTGCGGCTAAAAAACCAAAAAAACTTAATTTTAACTTTTAGGAAAAGGGGAGGAAAGGGGACCTGTTAAAAGTACCGGGTGCCGTAAGGGGGGGAAGGAATTGGTTCATGTTCGTTTGTCGCGCGATCATGAGAAAGAAGGAGAAAAGTCCCCCCCGAAGGAACTAGCAGAGTGAATGAAGAGGTTGCTAACCTCCATTTCTCAGGCAGCACCGATGAAAAGAAAGACCCCACCTCACCACATCCGACAGAAAAGAACAGAGGTAGGTTCAAAGGAGTTAACTAAGGAGAGGAGAGTCTACGGGGGGGGTGAATGTGACGGATCCCAGCCCTGCCTACACCGTAGGAAAACACTAGGGAAGAACAGGAAATCTCAAGTAGAGAAGAGGGGGCGTCGTACACCTCTGAAACGAGTGAAGAAAAGAAAAGGCTAATCTGTAACACTGCCAGCCGAGATGGGAAGAGTCGGTCATATTCCTTCATCGGAGGGGGAGGTAGGGAGAAAGCATCCAACCTGTAACGAGGGGGGAGGGGGAAAGTAAGGACCGCCATGCTCACCAAAATTCAGGGGAAGGGAAAAAACTCATGATTACCCTTCTCTTACCAAGGGGGAAAGCCATCCTAGTAAAAAAAAAAAAGGAAACCGGGAAGTCCACGCCTGATACGCAATTCCATCGAGAAGCTCCGGTTTCGTGCGGAACGGGAAAAAAAAGAAAGGGAAGGAACGAAATAAAGGAGGGGGGTAGAATAGAGAGGATTCGAGGGCGCGCTTCAAACGACAGAGGGAACGGGAATGGAAAAAGCCAGCATCGTATACCCCGATAATAAAAAATAGAAAACCCCTCGTAGTGTGAGCCCCGGAAAAAAGGTTCGACAGTCTTCGCCCGACGTGGAAAGGAAAAAAGTCTTTTGCCGTGATTAAAAATAAAAAAAAAGGAGGGACAATACCCAAGGGAGGAGATAGGGGAGGGGAAAAGAGAGAGATTTCTCACGCGCGGGTGGGAAAGGGAGGAGAGGGCGTTGACCTCGTCTGTGCCATCACTGCACCAGAGAGGGGGGGGAGCCCAGAAAGGGGGAAGCTGAGACCGGCCGGCACACGAAACGAGAAAGGAAGGGGGGCAGTTCAGTGCCACCGGCGGTTCCTCCCGATCGCCCGGAGAAAAAGCTTTTATCTGTGGGACTGGGAAAGAGAAGAGGGGAGAAAAAAGAGGGGGGGGAGCCACAAACTCGACGAAACGACTCGAAAAAATCAGGATGTGATCTTCTCGCCTAACGGCCCAGAGGGGGGTTACGTTACGCCCTCCTGGCGAGGGGGAAACCCACCCAAAAGAGGGTTCGAAAGGAGGGGGGAACTGAAAAAAAAAATAAGGACTGGCTTCGCACTATCCCTAATCGAAGTCCTCCGGGCACAGCGAAACAAGGGGGAGGAGCATTGTCTTCTACTATCTAACGAAAAAAAAATAAAAAGGGATGTTTACGGCTGATCTAAAGCAAAGGGGTGGAAGAAAAGAAAACGACCCTGTTGGTTTTTGACGGCATTCTTCGGCGGTCACGGGGCAAAAAAAGAAGACCACGCCGTCTACTGGTATTTTCCCACACGGAAGTGAAAGGGGAGCCCCACTGGGAAAAAAACAAGACCAACGGAACGGGAAGGGGGAGCGCTATGCGCGTTCCTCTATGTGCCCCGGACCCGGGCAACAGATGGAGAGAGGTCACGCGGTCGTTCGTCAGAGGGGGGGGATGGCAAGGCAGCGTCGGCAAGGGAGGCAAGGAACAAAAGAAGAGAAGGAGAGCGACTATTTCGGGACTCACGTCAGGAGAAAAAGAAACAAGAGCCAAACCACCGCCATGCCACCAAACCCCAGGGCCGGAACCACTAAGGGGGTTGTATGAGCCATTCGCCAGGGGAACCACCAAGTGAATTAAAAGAGCAGTCCTCGTGCACCCACAGGCGCTGGAGTCAAGGGGAGTGCAAAAAAAAAATAAGACCAGTCGCACGTGTCCCATATACCGTCGAGAAGGGGAGGAGAAAAAGGGAAAAGCCGGAAATGTCAGGCTAAAGGAGGAAAAGAAAATACCCGGAAACAAACACACCCAACAACACCCCCACAACCCCCCCCCAGCAACCACCCCACACTCCCGCCGCCCCACATGCAAAATATGAGCCCCCCGACAAAAAACCAACAAAAAAAAACCCCGGTGGAAACACTCCATAGAAGGGAAAAAACCCTCGAAGTTTCTACTTCTATCATAATTCCCGAGCAGGAGGGGAAAAAAGAGGACCTTGTGCCCACAAAAAGGGAGTCCGGGGGGGGAAGGGGAAGAAAGGGGGTCGGGCTCGACCCTTTTCGCCGCGCCGGGAAGAAAAGGAAACGTTTCTTTCTCTTTTGAGGAAATCGAAGAAAAAAGGAGCCGACGCAAAGGAAAGGCGGAAACGAGGGATTGCGTCGGATGCCGCCCTGTGAGGGCAAAGGGGGACAAAAACCTATTTATCGCAGTAGTGTGGGGGACCGCGTCGGTTTGCGGGGGCTGGGGGGAACAAAGGGACAGGGGACCTCGTCCCGGCCGCAGACTAGCAACGAATAGGAACGTTCCCCGGACTTGTATTTTCGAAGAAGGAAAAAAAATGTCGCCTTCGCGGCCTAAACACAGGGGGGAGTTGGACCGCCCCAAAAAAAAGGAGGAAACCGACACGTGGACGTTGAACTTCAACGAGATGGAATCAGCAGAAGAAGGGAGTCGCCTCCTCACTTTTAAATATAACGCAGAGAACAGAGGGGGGAGGGCAAGGGAAAAGAGATGGCATAAAATTTCAGTTCAGGGAGGGAACCGAAAGAGGGAGGGGAGGGACCGTCCGCACGGCTTATTATTAGCCGTGGAAACAGTACGAACACGAAAAGAGAGGAAGAAGGGCGTCCCCTTGTGCGGCGGCCCTCTTGCAATGAAGGGGGAAATAAGAGGATTCTGAAGAAAGAGCGGGCGTGCAGGGGCCAAAGGAAAACAACAAAAGGTGAGCGACGTTCGTGCTGCGCTCGCCCGCATGACTAACAAGAGGCGGGAAAAAAGACTGCGACTTGCCACACTTCCCGAAAAAAAAAATCAAGGCGGGGGAAGGGTATGTGGGGGGGGGGGAGGTTAAAAAAAAAAACTCGGTTTCTGATCGGTCTCCGACAGAGCAGCGAAGGCGAAAAAAACAGTGTTCAAGCTATTCCTTAAGCCAGGTCAACACGCGAAAGAGAGAGAAAAAGGGAGACGGTGGAGACGTCGCCCGCCCGGAAAGATAGATCAGGCTGGCGGAGTCAGCGTCTCCACTACTTTGTGCGCCTGGAAGAAGTAGGTGTAAGGGGAAGGGCCTCAGTCTATCACGATCTATCCAAGAGAAAAAAGAGAAAAGGAGGGAAGGAGGGAAGGGGAAAAGAATAGAACTGCGAAGAGGGGAGGGAACTTCAAGGGATAAGTACACACCGATTTTCGTCCCAGAACCACTTCTTGGAGGACGCTGAATAAAAAAAGGGGACAGATTCTCCTAACTCTACGACCTTTACGGTACTAAGGAGGAGATAAAAAAAGTAAGGAGGCCGAAAGGGGAGGTCCATTACAAAGTTGCGATCTACGTCGAATAATCTCTCTGAAGACCGGATCAAAAACGAGGGAGGGGGCCTTTTTCCCGCAATCAAGAAAGGGAAAGAAAAGGACAAGGTGGGGAACAAACTGGGGAGGGGACGGGTACAGGCCTGGGCTTTTGCAGTCGGTTCAGGGGGAGTGTCATTCTTTCTATTCTCAAAGAGAAAAAATTAGAGGAAAAAAGCAAGGAGCCAGTCCGGGGGGAAGATGCATTGGGCGGTATTCCTAGAGGCTGCGGAGATGGGAAAAAAAAAGGGGCTATTTGCCATCTTTCCGTAAGGACCCCCGCGCCCAAGGGGAGAGCGCGGGCCAGGAAAAAAAATAGGGGTACACCGCACCAGAACTGCTCGTGGCCGGGCATGGGAGGGAAACTCCTTTCGATCACTTTCACGCGATAGGGGGGGTGAAAGTGAACATCAGAAAAGGGGGAACAGAGATGTCTTAGCAAGGGGGGTAAAAACCGTGCCGGAGTGCGGACATCTGTCGGGACTGCGAGGGGGACGGGGGAAAAAAAGAAATGCACACGTCCCACGTGTCGTCACGGGGTATGGACTGAACCGCCCGCCAAGAAGAAAAGTACACTGGGGAGTAGAGGGAGAGGGAAAAGAAAGGGGGGGGGGGGGGGCGCGACACCCGTAGACGGGGTGTCGAAAAAGCTGAATCGGCCGCAGAGGAAGGAAGGGCCGGCCTTTACTAGGTCAACCCGAGTCGAATAAAGAAGCCACCCACGGCAGAAGAAGAAAAGCACGGGGGATGAAAGAACATGCAGAGCACAAAAAAAAAAAAGATAATTATGGATCGGTAAAAGGAAAACACGCGTCTTTACTATTCTAACAGAGGGAGAACCGATCCTGGGAGAAGGGAAGAGCAATCGTCGTCCACAAACGCGAAGAGGGGGGGCAAACATAAAACAAAAAAAAAGGGACCGTTTTCACGGGTATTCTCCGGGAGCGGAGTGAAGGAAAAACCGACCCTTCCGCCTCTTCAAATTGAACCCACCCCCCCTGGTGGGAAAAAAGACGCACGCCGGGTGTGTAGGGGGCAAGAGGGGGAGAAAAGGCGATCGGAATGTTACCTTCTCCGCGCGCCGTAGATCCCTGAGGGAAGGGAAAAAATACCGAAAGTCGGACCGTTTCGTCGGGGTAAGGAAGTAGAAAGGGAAAGAGGGAAGGCTTCCGGGGGAGGCAAGCAAAGGAATCGAAGAAAGCAAAGGCGACTGGTCGGCACTCTGGGAAAACGAACGGCCAATCCTTGTGCGCTTTACTGAACTTTGAACAACAAAACCAGCAGCAAAAGAAGGAATATAGTGCACAAAACGCGGGGTTCACGGACCAGGGGAGGGGGATTGTGCGTTCGTGATACCAGCCATGTGAACGCGCGAAAGGAAAGGAACCATCTCCTTCTTCCTTTTTATTGCGCGAACCCACAAACACACAAAAAAAAGGGAAAAGAAACGCCAGGCAAGAGAGAAAAAAAAGGGGAAAAAAGGGGGACCCCGCGTCTTTCATGCTTTTAACGTGATGGCACGGTAGGGGGTCGTCCCCATCCCTTACTTCCCCTTCGACAAAGGGATGGGGGAAGAAGGGCGGAAAGACAGGGAGGCAGACTGGGGAAGAGAAAAACGCCGCCGTGCCCGTCGACCCGGGGAGGCCCTCCTACTATTCCTTCAACCACGACACAAGAGGAGGGGGGAAAAAAACGAGGGGTCACTAAGCACCAAGGAGAAGGGAGATACAAAAAGAAGGAAAAGCGTTTAAATAGGAGGAAAGAGGACTTCCTTCTTATCTCGAGAAGAGGGAGGTTAGACTCAAAAAGAATACAGAAAAAAAAGGGAATCACTCCTAGCCGAACCAGGCAGGGAGGGATCTCTCTTTTCTTGCAGAAGAAGAAGGGAAGGACCAAGTCAAGACGGACAGGGTTGGGGAAGAAGAAAGAGGGGGCTCTCTTCAACGCAGCGTCCCGGGAAAAAAAAAAAACCGCATCTTATCACCCTCCTTTGAGGGGAAGGAAAGAGGGGGGGAAATGACCGCAGTAAGAGAAGGGTGGACAGAAGTCAGTTTTGAACACCTACCACACTTCTCTGTTGCCGTGATGTCAAGGAGTCCTCGCGAAATAAAG
>Ga0179593_1691476_pt1 | contig 11641 bp, 14 predicted proteins | sample CZODoug2_1_08_16_FD_185931 | JGI IMG/M metagenome (GOLD analysis project Ga0179593, IMG submission 185931) | Vadose zone soil fungal communities from Angelo Coast Range Reserve, California, USA - CZODoug2_1_08_16fungal (PacBio error correction) | ecosystem: Environmental > Terrestrial > Soil >...
CAGGGGGAAGAAAAAATCGTTCAAGACGGAGGAGGGAGAGACGAATCGGTAGGGGGGGAAGTTGTGCCGAGAGAAGAGACCTTCCTGCTCGATCCTGAGTACAATTAGAGGTCAGTGACGGAAATTAGTTTATGACCGCGAAGAAAGACTGGAAGAGCATCGACCACAGGAAGAGAGAAATTCGGGGGCGCGGGGGATTAAAGTATCTGGGGCACTCAAAATGAGGGGGAACGAACGTCTCCGCGTGAGACGCGTGCCTTCCACAAAGGCGCCACAAGGGGTATGTGCGAGGGATAGGCACTTTTCGATCTAGGAGGGGGGGGGGCTGGGACGGACCGCAAACTCCGTATTCGAAAAAGGAAGGGGCGGCAACTGAACTTACGAAGGGGAAGGAACGAAACCGGAAGAGGAAAACTGCTGCACCAGCACTTTGAAGGAAGAAGCGGAAAGGGGGGGGTGAAGTGACTTGAGGGAATAGGGCGATCGGCCGGATAGAAAGGATGTAGGAGTTGCAACGCTGCGGAAAGAGGCCGCGCATGCAAAAATGTTCGGACACGTTTCTGTGGAGGATGAGGGGGAGAAAATCCTCCAACCACCACCTGAGGATGAAAAGGTTCCTTAAAGAAAGGAAAAACATCGTTTAACAGCTCGTTGTATCGCCTCAGAAAAAGAGATGAGGGGACGGATCATTAGGGGGGGGGTCGCATTTGGCGAAAACCGGATTGTGCAAGCCCGCGAGGGGAATACCTTCCAGCCGATATTGGGGACGCGCCGCAATTGAAAAACCCCCAAGCTGTGGCCGGGCGCGAGGAAGGGAGGGTTTCCAAAAAGGCAGGATCTTCGGGAAGGACCTTAAGGAGACAATCCTTCGGGGCGGTAGATGAGGATTGAGATATTTCTAAGAAAAACAAAGAGGGAGGGACACTGGAAAAAGGTTTTGTCCTTGTTGGGAAGTGATCGGCAGAACAAAAAACGGGTCACCGGGGGGTAAGGGCGAGGAATCCGCGGGAAGGGAGAGAAGGAATTGAAGTCAGGGGAGAAATGAGAAAATTGCAGACTATAGAAAGGGGTTCTTCAAGAGGAGGAGAAAAGGGAAAAAAAACAGGTGAAAATTCCGAAGGAAAGGGGACTAGAGGCAAAAGAAATTGCGGAGGGGTACGAATTAAGGCACATCGCGAAACCTCATTATCGGGGGTGGTCGAGGGTTCGCGGGAGGGGGAGAATCACTTGACACTGCTACGCGTCGCTTTCAGGAATTTTGGAAGGGGAGAGTGCACATGGTCGGTGACAGAGTGGGGTGGAAGAAGGGGAATTGTAAAAACCCCGGGGGGAAACACGCTTCTGGGGGGATTAGTAAAAACCAATCTGCCGTGTCACCACCACACTTACAAGCCCGATAGAAAAGAGGGGGGGGGTTTTTGCCGGAGGAAGAATTGAACTTCAATTGGGGGGGGGGGGGAGGGCCGGGAGGGAAAGGGGGGGGAAAAGAAAGACCGTACAACAAGAGACATCGGAAAGGGAATCAGGAGAAAGGAAGAAACTACACCTTACAACCAAAAAGGAGAAAACTTTGCTCTTGGGGGGAAAGGAGAGCTGAAGACTAGACCCGCCAAGGAGAAGGGGGGAAAGTCGAAACGACGTAAATGCCACTATTTACCTCCAGGAAGCGCAAAAGGTGATACAGGGGGGGGAATTGCGCCTCAACAGGGAAAAGAAAAATTGGCAACGGATCGTGGAAGGGAATGCGCATGCAAGGGAGCATTGACAAGGGAAGGGAAACAAAGATTCCGAGGGGTTATCACCCCTGACAAAACGCAGGAAAGACGTTTCTCAAAGCACGAATCTTGGAGTGGGGAAAGAAAGGGTTATCGAGAAAAGGACGAAGTTCGTTAGAAAGGGGTGATGGGCAAAGGTGCGGAAGGGGGAAAGTCTGACGAAGGAGAATCCAAGAAAAAGAAAAAAAAGGGCCGATCAAAGGGAAAACAGAAAAACCGTAAATATGGGGTGGGAAGGCCATCTTGATGGGGGGAAATGTGCTGGGCGACTTGGGGAAAAGGGGGGTGTGGGGGGGTGAGGGGGGGGGGGAAGGGGGGGGGCGGAGGAGGAGGAGGTGTAAGGGGGCGGGTTGGGGGGCGGGGGTGGGGGGGAGGGGAGTGAGGGGTGGGGGGGGAATAACTCAGAAAGAAGAAAACCTGTCTATTTGGAGGCAAATTCGGTTCCGGGAGGGATTACCACAGGGTTTCAACGGATGGGGGAGGAGATACAACAACAAACCAGATGAAAAGGAGGGGAAAGGAGGATATCAACAGGGAGGGCATTCATAGTGGGAATCAAGGACTGAAAACTCCGAGGAACGAAATATCCCTGAACGCCAGAGGAAAAAGTTCCGAAAAAAAAGCTCAGATGTCCGGCAAAAAAGAGGGTTTCGGATCGTGAGCGGCGAAGGGGGGGGGGGGACGATTCCACCTGGAGAGTAAACATCAGGATTGCACATCAATAAAAAAATGGGAAAGCGCACTTCTCCGGACTCTATAACACTCAGAAGAAATCGAGGCCGTTGAACAGCGGGAGAAGGTAATAATCGCGTACTTTGGGGGGGGGGGATAAACCGAATCGGCAAGAGGAAATGGGAAAAAGGAAGGCGCTCGGCTTGGAAAAGGAAGATGGAATTCCAGGCTTACTCGCCGAAAAGGAAATCTTCCGTGTACGTGGAGAAAGGAGGGGGTCGTCCCTCCCTGCTAGCAACCGGGGGGAAGAATACTTCGCCTGAGGGAAGAGGAGTGAGAAAGGACGTCATTCGTGGGAAGGGAGAGAAACCAGATCTATCAGCTCTTTCAGAGACAAAAGTCCTCCTGGTTGAGGTGGGAGGGGGCCGGCAGTGGAAGACGGGGAAAGATAAAGGATAAAGAAGGGGAGAGGACGAATATTGCCGGAAAACATCCCCCGTTGGGGGGCCGGCAACTTGCGTTGAGCAACCACATTCGATCTGAAGAGGGGGCGGGGAGAGGCGTAAGAAGAAGGGAAGGGGGGGGTCATAAGCATGTCCGCCGGGGGAAGTTTCCAAGGGGGACAAATTCGAAAGGAGTCAAAAGGGGGAAAGGGTACCATTTGTCAAGAAGAAACTGTTCCATACGAAAGCTGAAGCGCACGGGCGTTCAAGTGAAACGAAATCCCGAAAAAACAAAACCACGAAATCGCGGAAAAAGGTCATTCAGGACCTCCGCCAGGGTAGGCAAAAAATAAAAAGGAGGGATTTTTCCAAGGGGGGGGGAGGGGGACGAGAAGTGTCTTTTTGACTGGGTACCAGGGAAGGTTATCAGGAGAAGGGAAAGGTTCTAAAAGAAGGGTGCCGGAGAGAAAAGGGATTCATTTGCAAAACGAGAGTCGCCGGGAAACCTCTTTTCGTTAGCGTGGCCGTCAGACTCCAAACCAGGAAGGAGGAGGGGGACCGGGTGGAGGGGGGAGAGTTCTCTAACATTGTTCTCATCTCAGGAGGAAAGGACGATTGGAAACGGGTCTCTATCCATTAGGAGTGGATGGACAAGGAAAAAGAAGGTCTTCAAGCCCTAAAAGGATCATTTTGTATTTTGAGGAACATATCGCAGGAAGGTAAGGCGGGAGGAAAGAAGGGGGAACGATTCCAAGGGAGGGGGGGGGGGAAAAAAATAAGGGGAAATCGGGGGAAAAAGAAGGGAAGTGGTGGTCTATCGGTCCTTAGGAAACGCGCTGTTCACCTCCTGGTAGCCTGGGGAAGAAAAGGAGTTTGAATGGAACCGGAAAAGGCAGGGAAAGGTGGCGGCGTTGAAAAAAAAGGAAGAAGAAATCCACGACGGGGCCGAGGGGGGAAGCATCGCTGACTGGGGGGGGCAGATGTCCACGACGTACATGGAGGGATATCGCCGAAGATCTAATTGCAGGAAAAAAACGGGGGGACGACAAGCAGCAAGCGCCTGGTGCAAAGGGAGGGGAGGGAAAAAAAGGGGTTGCCGGGTGGAAAAGGAAAAAGAGAGAAAAAGGTTTGCCTCATCGAGAGAAGCGATCCGATGTTGGGGCGGTCCCTGGGCAGATGTCTCCTCGCTCGAAAAGGAAAAAGAGCCATTACAAAAAGGGGGTTGCAAGGGGGAGAAAAAAAAGGGTTCTGATGAGGGAGAATCGGATCCTTCTGAGAAAAGCAGTGCGCGCCAAGGTCCAAGAAAAACCTGCGCCATCATTTCAAGGGGGGGGGGGGACGATTGAGGAGGAAAAAGGAAGACGCGGTACCCCATAACCGAAGGTTGGTATTCCTTCACCTGAAATAGGGAAAAGGGTCTCCGGATCTGGGAAAAAAGGGATCTTATTGAGAGAGGAAGACCGGAGGAGGAAAATAACGAAAAAAAAAAGAAAAAAAAGACTTGAATCTCATTCTGGCAAATGAATCTCTCTCACCAACAACAGGGGAGAAGAGGGGGCGCGCAGCATCGAGGGGGAAGGATTCGTGATTCTGGAATTAAAAAAGCAAATCTGTCGGGAAAAAAGAAGATCAAGGAGAAAAGAGGAAGAAGGAGACCTTTAACCAAAGAGAGTGCCTTAATCCCAAAGATCGGGGGACAGAGCAGGAAAGAATCTAGACGACATTCGTAAAAAAGAAAAAGAATGGCAGGGGAAGCGGGATTAAATTAGATGTGAACGGAAAACGCACCTTATACTCTAATCGGAAAGGCCGTCTCAGAGGTGGAACTAGAGAAAAAAAGCAAAAGGAAGCGTGCTCCAACCAATTGGGGAAAAGACGCCAAAATGTGGGGAGAGGGGAGAGCTCTCCAAAGAATCCGAGTGCTCGCCAGACAGCAAACTTAAAAGAAAGACTTTATCATAAGAACGCGTGAATGAAAGGAAGCTGAAGGCAAAGGGAAACTTCTTGCACAAAGGAAAGGCAAGGGAGGGGGTAGATGTCAGGTTGGGGGAAAAGGGGGAGAGGGCGATCGGCGGATATTAAGAAGTCGCTGACAAAACCGCGCTTCGGCAAAAGGGGAACCTGTCTCATACACGTTGAGGGGGCGGGATAGTAGTCTATACACTCAGACCTCGGGAAGGATCACGGGTGACTTCAAACTCAGGTCGATAGAAAAAGAAAAAGCGGTGAAAAGCGGGGGGTAGAAAGGGCCCACCACTGCGAAAAGTTGCGGATCTCTTCCAGGGGGGGAAACATTGACCCCACCGGGAAGGGGCATCTTGAACAAGGGGGGGGTATAAAAGACATCCTATATGGGGGGGGAGAAGGAGGGCAACATACAAAGCGTCATATTTCTTTAAAGGAGAGGGATTTAAGTTTGCAAGGGTCCAATCCGCCATGAAAATGGAAGAGGGAGGAAGGAGCCGAAGGATACTTTTAGTCTCTAGAGGAGATCCATTTCTAAAAAAGGGCCGACCAAGAATCGCGAAGAACCTTCGATTTTTCGTGGGGGGCTGAGAGGACAAGACAGGGATTACTTAAATGGGTTGAGAAAGGTTCCAAGGGCTCGGCGGGGGGGGATTTCCTTCGCCAGGAGTGCAACGACTATAAAGAAAGAACCGAACGAGAAGGACACACACATTTGAAAAAAAGAAGATGAGGCTTATCTTGTGCTAAAGGAGTGGCGGAGGTAAATGAAAGAGGCAATTCATGGGGGTTGGAAGAGACTGAATTGGGGGAGGTAAAGTCACTTAAAAGGAGAACGAGAGGCCGCTTTTCACGAGTTGAAGAAGCTGCTCTGCACAATTGTAGGAGGAGACGAAGGTGTGGTTCAGAAGAGGAAGGTACCACCGGTTGAACGCACGAGGACTGGAAACGAAATGAAAAGGGGATGGGGAAGGCAAGAGATCGAGTGTGGGGGGGAAGAATCGTTCCGGAAAAACTGCAAGGTGTGAGGCCTTCTGGAAAGGAGGGGCCCTCAAAAAGAAGGACAGCGCCATCGCAGGAAGGATCACGCTGAGACGGACCGACAACCGGACCCCAACACCCGGGAAAAGGGGACATCTTTTAGCCACCGTATAATCAAGAGGAGGAAAAGGGTGAGATCACTATATGGGTCTAAACTCCTATAGAAAAGGGGGAAGCCGTCTAAAGGAAAGACTTTCCCTCAGGAGAGGAGAGACTTGCCGCCAAATCTCACTTTACCCGTCATATTTAGGGCGGGGAAAGGGCGCCAAGGGAGGGAATTCACTCCGAAGACGGCAATGTGAACAGTCTTTTTATAAAGAGAAAAAGGCTATTATTACCCACTCCGGGGAAGCGACGGGGGGGGGGGGGGAATATTTGTTTAAGAAAGACGCGAATTGCGGGAGGAGATCGGTATGGTGAACTTTAGGAAGGGGACGCACTTTCTGAACAAGTGGAATCCACAAAAGACCGAACGAATCACCGAAGACCCATTAAAAAGGGGGGGGTGGCCAGAAAGATGAAGGGGAGGGGGTCGGACTTGGAGGGGCTTTGGGCTTCAGCCGCGAAAGGAGAGTTCGGGAATGCAGAAGGTCGGGGGGAGTGGGAGGAAAGAATTTTTCAACGGAGAGAGATTGTGCTCTCTAGAAAACACGGAGAAAGAGAGGAGAAGAGTCCGTTGAAACATTCAGAGGGGGAAGCCCAAAAAGGCTGCAGGACAGAAGGAACGGTTTATTCGTAGGAAGGGACCGCCCAAATTCCGAAAATTCCGAACAAAGCAAAAGAATGGAAAAGGTGACGGTTTTCGGAAGAGGGAGAGTCCTTGCCTGGAGGGAACCTTCGGCGACAGACGTTCCCAGTAAAGAAATTTGGCACATCAATACATAAAGTCACTGGGCGACTGTACCACAAACCCATCGGAAGTCGCAGGCTGGGGGGAAGAGGTGTTAATCATAGGGGTACTTTGTTCTAGTGAGAAGGAAAAATCTTTGTTCCCCTCAATGCCGTGCGAAAGGAGGACAGCGATTCCAATACCTTGAAAAAAGAGGGAGTGTTATCATCCGGCAAAGCTGGCGTCCTCCCTTCTAGCACCGGGAAAAAGTCTCCGGTCATAGGGGAAAGGGGGATGATTTTCAACTGTCACAGAAGAGAATCGTGATGTGCGGAGATACTTCTCAAGGGCCAAGATCAAAGTGTTGAAGGGGGGGCGGTGTCAGGTGAAGAAGGGGGCATATCCGCGGGGACCGATGCTATGGGGTCTCTGTCGTGGGGGGGGGTAACTCCCCTTTGAGAGGAAGAAAAACTGCGGGAAATCCTTGAAAAAAAGAAGGAGCGGTGTATCTTGAATAGCTAAGGCGCCATTTTGGATTTACACTTGGACGGGGGGGTCATAAAGTGGAAAGAAGCTTTCCTTTTGTAAAAGGGCCATGAAACTGAGAGTGGAAGGGGACATGTGTTGCAGAGACAGCTGTGCGAAAAAGCTCTCCTTCTTAATTCAGAGGGGAAAAAAAGGAAAAAAAAAAAAGAACAGCCACACGAGAAAACCGGATCATTATGCTTCAGGGAAGGGAGGGCTGAAAGAATGTTTTAGGCAAAATTAGTACAGGGAAGTTTCCACATGTTGTGGGGAGGAGAGGAAGTTTCTGGTTTGACGTACTCCATTGGGGCTTGGCCCGTTTGACCAGATACGGGAGGGGGGCAATGAGATCACTCGCGAGGAAGGGAGACCTCGGGCGTGCACGTAAGTTTGAGGAAAAAATCCAAACCCGTCCCAATGGACAAACGTGGAAAACGATGGAAGGGAAGGGCGGCGACATGGAGAGCGAGACAGTAACGAAGGCTGACTCCTAATGAATGTAGAAAAGAGGGTCATTGCTTTTAATTTAAGGGAAAGGAGGGCCATCAGCGCGGAAGGTGAAAAGAAGATTTTGTATGGGGGTGGTTCCTGGGAAGGAGGCTACCCCTAGAGGGTGAGGTGCCAATGCTTCAATCCTTTGGGGGAAAAAAAATGCAAAAACATTGGGACTGAACGAAAAAGGGGGGGGTGGGCTATTCGGCAGGGAAAAGGGAAAAACCTCTTGTAAAAAGAACGCGAGGAGCGGGCTCACTATGTTTTCTTCGTCTTCTTCTATCCCTCCACAGAAAAAGGAGAACATGTTGAATGCGCAGAGAAAAGAAGGGCTGCCGATGCCACGACGGAGGGATAGACCTATCGAAGGAAAGGACCATTCAGGAGAGGGAAGTGCAGAATTTGACAAGTGACAGGGAGGGCGTTTAATTCCACTCTTGAGGGGGGGGGCCGTAATAACTACGACAGAAAAAAGGGGGGAGGTCCTGGCCGCGCAGCTAGGGGAGGGATGAGAAGAGAGAAACTTGAGGAACCACCCTGAAAGGGGGGTGCCAATTTTTTTGGGAGATCGGCTGATTCTTATCACAAGCTGAAAGTACGTCAAAGGTGAAAAAGTAAAACTCCTTTATCCCCGCCGAAGGTCGAGACTTTCGCGGGGAGAATTTCGTGAGGAAAGAGGGACGTCTCTTCATAAAGAAGAAGGGGGATGTCCGTCCACCTGAAACGTGAACTTGCCTACCTATAAGGAGCGTTATCTTATGTTCGAAGAAGAGTTCAAAAAAAGATCGCAAGAAGGCGAAACCAGGGGAAACCTGAATCTCTTTCTTAAGAGCTGAAGGATGAAAACAACAACAACGGCTTATTATGAAAATAGCGCTGCCACGGGTAGGAGAGGTATTCTTGCGATCTCCGATGAAGGGGAGAAGATCTTCGGGAAGTAGCCCGGGAGGATGTAATCCGGTCTACACTGAATCCTTTCAGTTTTCCTTAGAGCTGAAAGTGAATTCAGGGAAAAGATGGCCGCGGAAAGTCGAGAAAAACGCCAGTACTAGGGGGAATTTCGCAGGCTGTCAACTGTAACGTGGGCGGAAAAAACTAGCTCAGGCCGCTCCGAGAAGAAGCCGCGTGCTCCACCACGAAAAGAGAAATAGAAATGGTAATGTGGGGATTCATCACTGTGGAGGAGATTAATACATATCCGAGGGAAGATGAAGCAAAAACTAAAAGGGAAGGTTTGCAAAATCCTTCTAACAGCGGGGGGAATGAAACGGAACCCGGAATCCTGAAACTTCTTGCACCATTAAAAAAGGGAGAGAGGAATGGTAGTCGTTCGGGAAATGGCGATAGGGGTCGGATAGAAAGGGACGGGAGTGCAAGCGAAAATGCGGCAAGCGTCTTCAAGCAGGAAACAAGGTCGCCTACACTTTCTTTGAAATAGTGCGCCAACGCAGGAGTCCAGCATTGCCGCCGTAAGGGAAGAGTCTAGCGAGAGGGGGGGGGGGGGCCTCCTTCCTATAGAAAAATTCTATTTAAAAAAGAGGGCCCAGGTTTTTTCAGGACATTGGAAAAAGAAAGGATTGTCCGTGCCGTGGCAAAAGGTGAACCCTCTCGTGTTCGCCAGAAAAAAAAACTAGAGTGCCGCAATTGCAAAAAGAAAATGAGATATGGAGGGGAGGAGAGGGTAAAGGGGGGGGAAAAAATCCAAAAGTGAAAACGCCATTAAAAGGGAGAAAAGTAAAAACTTTCTTGGCTGCCGGCGGAAAGGACGAGCTTGATATCAGGGAGAGAAGCCCTTTCCACAAACCGACATAAGGGGGGTCCACGGTCCACCGTCGCTGGGGGGGATGCCTGAGGGAGAAAAAACTCCAACCGGAGGGAAAGCGACTTTCACAAATAGAAACTCGTCGCTTTATCTCATAAAGGCCTCCCGTAGAAAAAAAGAAACCGGAAGAGGGAAAAAAGCCTCGAGAAGGCAAAAAAAAAGTGGGAAACGCTGCACTTTACTAGATTTGCCGAAAAGGCGCCTAAGTACCTGGGAGAGGGGTTTGTCGCAGGGGGGGGAAAAAGGGGAAGACACTTCGACCGCGGGAAGAAACAACGTGCTATAGGCAGGGAAAGGGATCTGCACATTTTACGTGAAGAAGGCGCGTTGGGTGCCCGGGGGGCCACTTTTTAAACAAAGAAGAAATAGGCCAACAGACCGTCCTTCTGACAGGCAAGAGTCCAACACTGAAAGGAAGAGTCCTCTTATCTGCCTTCGATCGCTAAAAGGGAAAGTTTTTCTCTCGGCAACGGGGTTGTCCTCCCTTTCAGGAAATCTCAAAAGAAATCCAGAAAGGATGAAAATGAGGAACCTGACCAGAGGACACAGAACTGGACAACAACTTATAAAGGGGGCTCTTGTTCCATCAGGGAACGGAAGGGGTTATCGGAGCATCCAAGATGAAAAAATCCTCATCACTTGCCCACTATGGAACGCGAGTGGGGTGCTCGCATGGAAGGACGCCAGGGAAGGGGGCCCCCGAAAAGAAAAAAAAGTGGGTACCACCCCTTATATTTCCAAAGTCCGGCATCCAAGGAGCAATTCACGAAGACGGAAAAAGGAACAGGAGCTGCAAGGGAGTCGGTTATCCCGAGACAGCGATTCTTCACAACGAACGAAAAAGCGAGACAAGGTGACGGTGGTGGGAGAGAAAATCCTGAAATTTTCTGTAGGGGGGGAAAGCGTGTCACGGAACCGAGGCTGACTAGGGCCCTTTTTACTCCTCCAGGGGTTCGGGAAAACCCACGAAAAAAAGGAAAAGATTTTGTGGGAAAGATCGGGGGACTTGGATGGAATGTGGCGGACCTCAGCCTCTAAAGGGGACTATTCGGGAATGCAGAATTTAAGAAAAAGGACAGGGCCTGTATCAAGGGTTCATCAACGGAGAGGAGGGGGGACTATCGAGGAAAAATAGAGGAGTAATCCGTTGAAAAAAGGATAGGGGGTAACCCAAAAAACAACCCCCCACAAAACACCAAAAAAAAAAAAAATAGAAAGGTCCTGGAAAACGACTTCTGAGAGGAACGGAGGGAATCCGCACCAGAAGGAAACGCCATCAGAGGAAAACAAATCTTTCGCGTGGACGGTGAGAAGGGCGAGAAAGGGCAACCTGCCCTTCGTCAGGGAGAACGGGAAAAAGTGGATTGAAGCGCACTTCGGGGTTCGCGATCACACCAGGAGAAGAGCCTTCGCAGGAGAGGAGTGGTGGAAGTTCTATTGAGAACAGATAAAGTTGTGAGAAATTTTCAGGAAAAGGGAAAAAACGGCGTGCATGGGAACTATCGATGCAAAGGAAGAAACGATCCCGTTAGAGAGGACACTTGTGGAAGAGCTCCTCACTGAGAGCACCGGGGGGAGGCATACTTCTCCCGGATTTAAAGAGGTGGGCATGATTAGGGAGCCCCGCATCCAGGTGGAGAAGAAAGAATCGATCAGCTTCTCCGGAGGGAAGGAGAAAATGGGAAGGTCCGGGGGAGAAATGTCATAGAGAGGGGGTGAAAAAAAGATGCGATTTCTAGGAAGACCCTAAACGTAAAAAAGAAAACTGGGAACGATCGAAGAATTCTATCTTAGAGCGGAAGCTGCTCGTTCTTCAGGGGTGACACGGCAATGCGGGGGGGGAATAACATTGGAGGGGAAAAAACGTTGAAGGCTTACAAACCACTTCGCCGAAAGTGGGACGTACCATTGGGGCAATGGCCGACGGAGGAAACGTCCTGAAGCGCAGAGGAAAGTTGACGGGTCCCGGAAAACTCAAAACCCACCATGCTGTCTCTAGGAATTCGAGCCTCAAGGAAGGGAAATTTTTGAGGAGAGGAGATTGACAGCGTGGGACTTCTCAAAGGTCTTTGGAAGG
>Ga0179593_1255412_pt1 | contig 11640 bp, 16 predicted proteins | sample CZODoug2_1_08_16_FD_185931 | JGI IMG/M metagenome (GOLD analysis project Ga0179593, IMG submission 185931) | Vadose zone soil fungal communities from Angelo Coast Range Reserve, California, USA - CZODoug2_1_08_16fungal (PacBio error correction) | ecosystem: Environmental > Terrestrial > Soil >...
TTGACGCCCGGGGACAAAGGGCAGAAGAGACAACAGTATAATCGTGCTGACTCCTGTCAGATACAACTTTTCCGACTCGGGGGTCGATGTCCCTCATCCGGAATGGAGGAAAGGGCCACTGAATGAAAACTCCGGAACCGGTCAAAGAGAGGAAGATGGGGGAAAAACCATCGGGAAAAAAGGCTCAATAACCTGCATCAGCCGTGGAACCGAGAAAAACACGGAAATCAGAAACACACTAAAGCTTCGTTGAAAATACTAACACTAAGAAGAACTGTGGTGATCTTACAAAAATTCAAGAGGAGTAGAGAAGTGGCGGGACTTGAGGAAAACCCTTCTGAATGAGAAAAAGGGGACAAATCGCTTCGAGAGGGGTCAAGGGGAGGCGCTTGTCACCGGGGGGAAAACGGCGGATCCTTAAAAAAAAGGAGGTAAGGCCAAAGCCTGAGATCTCTCGAAACAAATCAGAGGAATCAGGCTGCCCACAGAAGAGAGGGTAACCGGGTCAGCTGGAATAAGAAATCTCCCTACAGGACGGCTAAGGAACAATCCATCGAGTTATTGTTCACCAACCTAATTTTAAAGACTAATTAAACAACGGAGGGAAAGCTGGGAAAAACAGCCAGTGCACCGTGCGTGACTTGGTCGGTAAACATAGAGCCGCTGCAAAAGGAGAGCAGGCGCATACAGCTGTGCCCGGACGTAACAGGGCAGCGGAACGAAAAACACAGGGGATGGAAAAGCGATGGCAAGCCCGTTAACGCTGAAAAAGACGTGGAAAAGGGGGTCGAGCGGCAGGCCCAAATGCAAAGGGGGGTAGCATCTCGCCAAAACGGATAGTTCCTCATGTGGGGGGGTGAGAAGGTCTCACTTGGCTTAAAAATGAAGAGGGGTCCTGATCGGGTGTTGAAAAGACTTTACAGGGGGAGGGGCTATGATCCATTGGTTGGGGGCAAACCCGTCAGGCGGGCTACGCCTTAATAGATTATGAAGTAAGGGTTGAGGTACTATTGCGTAAGCATGAGGGGATACGTGTACACGAATACTTGTGAAGCGCGACGTGACATGGACAGGAAAGGCACGTGAGTGAAGAGGAGTAAGAATATCAAGAGGGGGCGGCAGGCCTCCCGGAATGAACCATGCGTTTGTAGGACGATAAGGGGGAGGGGGGGGGGGGGAATAAAAAGAGTAGGGGGTTCGCTCCACAGATTACGAAGGGGTTGATGGGCGGCAATGAAGGGGGGTCTACACAAAGGAACTTAAGCCAAAACGGGAAAAAAACGGGGTTCGGGGAAGGCTACGAAACACATTTCATCAAAGAGGTGAAAAGGAAGGCGCCAATGGGTGGAGAGGGGGTGCTTATGACCGCAGGAAGAGTGGTATGCACGGGAGAAAGGCAGTGCAAGAAATCCAATCCGTGTTGGGAGGGACCACGGAGAGTTGGGGCACAAGTAAGACGCCTGAAACGGTGGTGAGACAATGCAGATTGATTTGGGGTACAAGCGAGGGGGACCCCGCTGGTGTCCGAAGCGATTGGAGCAGCTGAAACTTCCAGGGGAGGAGGAAACGGGGTGTGGGAACGGAGCACGGTCGAAACCACTAAGTACCCGGAAAGACTGAAGAGGCGGCAACAGATATTTTCTTAAAACCGGAGGCCTCTCCGAAAAAAAACTATACAAAGCGCCGTCTGTGACATCTCGGGGGAAAGGAGGCTGACGGGGCTTGGAAACTACTAAGAAAGTGACCTTCTGAGGAAACCTGACAATCGGGACTGTCATAAAAACCGGGGGGTACCCTATCTTTTAAAAAGATTGGTAGACTGTTCGTAGGTCTCCGGCTCATCAGAAGCAGACTCCCGCCTGACTATCGTTTTAAAAGGGAACCACCACCCGAGGGAAATCCTTGGGGCGAGAGAGGGGGGAGCCTGAGAGGTCAGCTTCAGCTCTCGTGCAGTTCAGCACTGCAAGGTTTTGGGAAGGGGGGAAAGGGAAAAAAACGAATCTCGAAACCTGGATTCGTCGGGGAGGGGCCGGGTCCCCATCAGGACGTTGCGGATTTTGAACCAAAGACCGGAATGGGCACCGCCAGTACGAGACTCGTGACGGGGAGGTGACAGGTTGCGGGGACAAAGGTTCCATCGGGTGGCTTGCAAAGGGAATCACGGAGACAGCGCGCTCAAAAATCACTGGGGAGGAGAGCGGGGGGAATTCTCTCCTGGAAAGTGCACGCGGAATAGGAGCAAGTATGGACTGGACTCCAACAGAAACCGCGTAGACGAAAGGCTGAAGGAGTTGGGAGAGGTCGACCAGGAATAGAGGCCAACAAAGTCGGCGATTGACTCGGGGTAGTTTAGGTCAGTAAAAAAGAGCAAGGCACTCGGATGTATTGGAAGAAAGGAGAAGGGGACAACTTGACATTCCATCCATCGATAAAAAAGGAGTAAAGGATGGAGAGAGAAGGGTAGACTCAATTAGGAAAACGTCGACGGAGGAGGAAACAAGCTTTAGGGAAAAGAAGAATAGCCAGAGGGCCCTAGAAGAGCAAAGAAGGAGGGCAAAGATTGAGGTCATATCCGCAAGAGGAGAGAGTAATGGGCCAATGGACGCCACAAGGGCAGACGCGCGCAAACAAGCCAGGATGTACTTCACCATCCAAAGAAGGGGGAGGAACAGTTGACCCTAGTAGGGCAAAGGGGGGGGGTAGGGGGCACCGAGTGGAAAAATGACTCTGGGAAATGGAACAAGTGAAAACAAGGCTTATTTTAGCCGATGAGAGCGATCAACTTCCGGAAACCGGATATCTTGGTCGGGACAAGAAAGGGGATGACCGGTGTTTAACATGACAAAAAGAATGAAGGCAGGAGAAGGGGCTCGGCAAACACTGAGGGGATTCCCGCGCTCGGCGCCCCCAAAATAGGTAAATCTTGGGGCAACCCAACTATAAGGGATCCCTAAAAAACCCGTGATTGCTACTGGAGGCCGCACCCCTTGAAAGTAAAAAAAAAAGTGACACACGCCGTGACGTGGAAAGTGTCAGCTCACGAGAGAAAAAAAGTCTTCATAGGAAAGGATATTTCGTAGCGGCGAGAGGAATTTAGCTTCTCTACAGCTCACACACGAGAAGGGAGAAGAGCGGGACGGCTGGGAGGAGGAGGGGGGTTTGCCTGAATGGGACTCCAGAAGACCAGCGTTTTGGCAAAATGAGGGAAAGAGGGACCGCCTCACTCCGAGCACTCCCGAATTGGTGGGAGGTGGCGTGGAAGAAAAACACGACCTTAGAGTTGGCGAAGAGTAAGGGGGGGTAGAGCAGCTTTACACTTCTATACCTCGGTCGTCTCAGGGAGAAGGGTCCTTCCTGCGCCTTCCGAACCGTTATGATTTTCGATGGGGACAAACAATGAGCTCAGGGCGGCGCGGATTGGGGACGGGGATTTTTCGTGACCCCCATGGAGGGGGGAAAAGACGAGGGTTTCATAGGAGAGACTCAGGAGCGTCAACTATTTGATCGGCTGGGGAAAAAAAAGTCCCGGAAAGAAATTATACGGCCAAACATGAATAGTTCGACAAATTACTTATCTGAGTAAGCCAAGCCTGCCTAGGCGGTAGGGCTGAACTTTAGGAAGTGATACATCAATGTGTCAAAAGCGGAGAGGGAGTAGAGGGGGGGGAGGAAAGCCGTGTTGTTAACTCCGTGGGGGGGCTCTAGCTTAAAGTCGGAGACAAGACAATCACTCCTTCAACGACTGGGAAAACCAGAACAAACATACGCCAGGATCTTGTGAAAATCGGAGGAAGGACCCGTAAAATGCAATATGAGTGGAACTCGCACTAGACTATTTTCACGGCCCATACCAAAACATTGGCGATGGTGGTTAAAACTCTACGAGGTAAAAACAACGAAAGAAGTTGTGTTCAGAGAAAGGTGGCCCTGCGAAGCACGGTTTCTGCGGAAAGAGAATACCGTGAGGATTAGAGAAGGGGAAAGGAAATATACATCCCCAAATGGGGAACCAACAGGGGAGCGCGCGTTGAAAAAAGCACAAAAAGCTACATGGGGAACAAAAGATCAAAGGAAATTGAACCACATTTGGTGGGTAACGACAGGGGAAATCGGGGCGGAAAAAAGAGTCGATAGGGGGGGGTCGCGGCAAAAAAAACAGGGGACGGCCAAGTCTCGCTGGATAGAGCTCAAAACCAAAAAAAAAGGGGAGGATGAAATATATGAAGGGATCCCGCGAGACTGGCAGTAAAGGAAGTCTGGTTGGCCAGAGAACCAAAAATACACGGGTGACGCGTCAAGACTGCTTATTCAAAAATGTGGGCAAGTCAAAGATCTGTGTCAGTAAATGGACTAAAGATGTCAAAGGGAGAGGAAGAAAATTTGTAACAAATAAATGCGGGAGGTGATGATAAAGAGTGATGGTGAAAAGAGACAGCTCACGAGCAAGGGGCTGGTCTGCCTACCGAATGGGGGGACCGCAGGACAACGGGCATCTAGGGACCAGGCGGGCAGTTGGTATTAAATCTTGTACAAGCGTGAAAAAAGAGCAATTGTGGGTGAAGCTGAATTAAAAATCGGGGAGCGAGACGTGAAAAAGGAAAGGATGGGCTGGACCGAGGGCGCTTCAATTACTGCCGGCATCCCAGAAGGAAAGGAAAGAGGAGCTTTTTGGCGGGTGTGCCTCCGGGGGCCACGTGGATTGTTTGTTACAGAAAGGGGAAAGAAGAACAACACAGAACAACGAACAGAATCAAACGTGCTAATCAAAAGGCCAAAGGATAAGGGGGGACATTGAGATAGCATCCAGGCTGAAAAGCAAGGGGGGGGGACGGCTTGTTATTGATAAGCGAAGGTACGTGGGGCGAACTAGGAATTGGGTGGGAATTATGAAAGGGGCCAGAACGGGCCATAAACAAGAAAAATAAAAGAAGGGTCGGGCTACTATCTATCAATAAACAAGAAGGTGCAAACAGGGGGCGGTGCCGAACAAAAGCGCCAGGCAGAAAGTAGGAGTGTGGGAGGGTCAGGGAAAGAAGAAATCCAGGTGAGTACATGCGAATCTTAGGGAACCATTCTACAGCGAATAAAAGGTGAAAAGACGCTGAAAGTCGGAAAGGCAAGAGGGGCCGGGGGGGGCCAATAGGAAAAAAGGGGAAAAAAACTGGGGCACAAAGCAAAATGCGGGGGAGATCGATAGGGAGTACTACTTTCAAGAAAAGGTGCTACCGTCGAACTGAAAAAAGGTGCGGATTCAAAGAGATCCTGACAACAAAAGAAGCCAAATGGGAAGAAATCTTAGTCACGTCTTCTGGGAGAGGGAAGAAGAGCAGGAAAGGAGCCTAAAAAAAAAGAAGGGAGGTCTACTATGAGATACGCATGTTAGCACGCTACAGACATAGTCGGGAAGGGAAAGAGGGGGAAGTATTGGGGGGGTACAGGGGGGGCCGGAGAAGGCTGCAATAGCATCAGAGGAGGGAGAAATTAGCGGTTGGGATGCAACCGGCTCACGGGAATATGGCGCTGGGTGAGGCCGATGTCGAGACCGTCCGGTTGGTGGGGGGGAAGTATCCCCTTCTTGGCTCAAGGGGGGAAACGATGGAAAAAAACCTGCTCAAGGAGGGGAAACGAATAGGCCAAAACAGGGTTACGGGAATGGATACTAGTCATTAAACCGCGTACATAGAAGGGGGATAGCTTGGCAAGGGCAAATGCATTCAGAGAATTGGGGAAAAATAAATCAATGGGTGGAAGATCGTCACATCAAGCCAACTCGCGGAGTGGGGAAGAATGCCGTTTCATTGGTTGGGCGAGGGGAGGGAAGGGCATGGCTGGGGGAAAGAATTACCTACGAGCGCGACTTGTGAACGAAACGGTCTTACCAAGATCTAGACGAAAGGGTGCAGGGGGGGCTATATCGGAAGAAATTTCAGAGCAGGTGACGAAAGATAAGAAGGTTGACAAGTCTGAGGGGGGACTGAGCGGAGCCATCCTCGTAGAGAGGACCGGAGTTATTTCCGTGGGTGGCGATTGCACGGCGAATCCACTTTTGGAAGGGGGCAGCGGAATGACCACTAAAAGGAACGAGGAAAGATAACTATTTTGTTGGGGGGAAGAGAAGATGGGCCGAGAATCGAAAAGCCCTTGAAGTTATCGAGGTCAGGCAGAGGGGGGGGGGGGGGGGCAAAGAACAAAACTGCATGACGTGCTGTCGGGAGATAAGGCGCATTGAAAAACCATGCGAAGAAAGACGATGAGGCAAAGGTCTTTTGGAACGCTTCCCTGATCAGGAGGCCCATGAAAAATCGCACACCAACAGGGCACGGTGGGAAGAAACGAGTAACATAAGTCACCGATTTGGCATTATCATGGTCAGGAGCTTGTGAAACCCAACGTGAAACCAGGTTTAAAAGAAGTCGAAGACGAAACCATGATGGAGTGAGACTACTAAATAAAATGTGGGAAAAAGTGTATCGTAAAAGAGACATTGAACAGGGCATGAAAAAAGGTGCTAAAGAAAAATGGTCAAGAAAAGACGAGGGACTCTTACTGGCAGATGAGGGCGAGAACAGAAAGGGGGGGGAATCCGGTACAAGGGGAACGAAGGGTAGCATGGGCTGATGGAGAGAAAAAGAAAGCCGGACGGGGGAAAATCTGTGGGGAAAAATATTGGGGAAAGACAAAGTCGGCGTGAGGTGTCTTTCATAAGGGGCCGGCATAGTCGGAGTCAGACGGGGGGCCGTAAGAAAGGGAAAGGGGGAGCGGACACAATAGGGGGTAGGACTAGGAGGGATGTGTCGTCGCTGGACGGGGGGCAGAAAAATAGGTGTTCCGACCGATTAGGAAAAGGGCGGGGCATTAGGGGGTCGAAAAATATCCGTTTGCCAAACCAGACAACCGAGGAACCTTCAGTTGGCGAAAAGACGCACCGCATCACTTAAGAGGACAACTCACGATCACTTGGTCTAGACAGGAGGCAAAGGACCAGAGAGAAGTTGAAAAGGAAACAGGGCGTAGGTTATCGGTGGGGGAACAACTCCGGGGGAACTCACCACGTATGAGTCTGCTGAAATGTAAGGAAATAAACGGGCAGGGCCCACAGCTGGGTACAAACGTAAGACGAACCCCAACGTCTCCGCCAACCCCATGCGCAAGGAATGTCAAGATAAGGGCTAAGGTTGAGGGGTAGCAGGGGAAAAACCTGGGGTCAGAAACCAGGGGTGAGGACGCGGTGAATTGGTGTCAGGGGGGGGGGGGATGAAACGCCCACTAACCCCGGAAAAGGCTGGGGCAGACCAGGGGGATAAGTGCAAACAAGGATCCTTGCCGTACCCTAAAGGGAAATCGTGTACGGACTGCGTGCAGGTGTCCTGTTACGAGGAAGAACCTGGGAATTCCGGTAGAAAAACCATGCCCGCCGCGCTGTCACCAATGAGGGACACGGGTAGCCGAAGGCTTACGACAATGCGTCGGGAAATCCAGAAAAGGGAAAGGTTTGCATGAAGTCTGGATCTTTGCAGAAAGGGTGTTGCCTTGACAAGGGGAGCGAAACAGTGTAAAGAAAAGCACCAGATCCCCGGAAGCACAGACTGGCATTGAGAAGGAAAGAAGAGGAAACAACATGAGGAAATAAGAGGTGCGGAGCTGCGACCAAACCCCCTAAGTGGAGGAATCTTCCGGCCGCGGGCGAAAAGATCTGAAATTGGCGAGCCGTTACCAGGGTCGCAGGGGAAAACAGAGGAGGTTTACCACAGGTGGTTTCGGAATAAGGAGTTATCTTCAACAAAGGGGGGCAAGTCGAAAGCTTCGCGAAACAGCGCTCACGTTACTGAGTTTGAATTGGCGAGCAGATTGTGTGGGCGGACTTTCGGTAAGGGTCAAAAAAAGTGAGTGGGCGCGGGAAAGTGGCGGGCCGTCCGAAAGAAGTTCAGATGGTGAACGTCGGGACTCTGTCAAAAAGCAAAGGAGGAGTGCAAACGAACAGGGCGACAGTCTAAGGGGGGGTGCTCCAGAGAACACATTCACGTTGGAATGTACAGACACGGTGACGGAGATCAGGTGTCCGGTGCCCCATGAAACTACGGGGAAAAATTCTACGAAGAAAAGAAGGGGTTTACACGTGGGAAAAAGAAGGAGGGTGAGGAAGCGGCCGGGGACTTCTAGGAAAAGGGGGGGGGCTCGGCCGGCTGTTTACGAAACAGGGTCGTAGGTATTTTTAGACCACTAAGCGGTACGGGGGGGGGCTTGGACGTTGATCGGGGACACAACGGGGAATGAAGGGGAGGGGGCCCGGAGGGGGTCTGAAGAACGCGGCAGGCGCATGTTGACAGGTTGCCGAAGTGGGCCTGCGCCGTGCAGAGAGTCACAATCACCCCCGGGTGAAGGGAAAGGGGAGCGGACCAGGAAGGGGAAGGTGTAACGGGAACTGGTGCACGTGGACTAGGAACAGAAAATATCTCTCCAAAAAAAAACAACGTGGAGGGGGGGGAAAATAAGTGGCGCCTATCTCATCATCACTACAAAGGTCTACTAGTCTTTACCTCTCACGGTTGCCGGCGGTTTCGAGGTCATAATAAAAACGTTCAATGCTCCGAAAATTGTACGTCAGAACGGACATAGGGAAAAGCGGGAGATAGCAAATCTAAGGGGACATCCCTTAGGGCGCAGGGTACTAGTCACTGAAAAAAAGAAAAAAATACCATCTAGTGGTCGCATCAGATCCTACACTTTGGTAGTACTCGAACTCTGCAGAAAGAAGCCGGGGGTACTACTAAGTCGGACGAAAGTCCGTAAGGACACAATGGGGAAGATCCGATTCCCTCAAGGAACGGATGGCGATGTGCCCTGGCAAAAGTACAAAATGACGTAAAAAGGGGGCTGCGGGGTCAAAAACGCAGGAGGTATGCGAGCACAGCGGGTCTCACTCAAGGGAGAAGTACATAAGGCGGGTTTGAAAGGCATAAGCCGGTCCAAAAAGAATGACTCTGTGAACTGTCAAACAGCGGTGGCTTCCCCACCTAAGGGGGACCAATTACTACGTCACCAATTCGCGACGGCCAAGGAAAAACAACAGGGCATTAACCTTTCCGAGGGAAATGTCGCCGCTGCCAGAGAGGCCGTGTAGAAACAGGTCTACAAATCGCCCCGGTGAAACCGCGTATGGAAGAGAGATTTAACGTCACATCGAACGTTTCAAATATAACGAAACGCTACCAGACAGTGAAAACTGCCCCCAGGAGGGGGGGGAGACAAGCGAGGAACCCTACTATTTCCTATTGGACCAGGAGGGGAATGTCTGAAAGTAAAAGTAGGGAGGAAGTCGGAGGGCCGGGAAGAAAATTTCTTGGGGATACCTCGGGTTGCAAGGGACCACCCTTCGCACCGATAATAGGGAGAAGATAAAAGGCAGTCATGGTGGAAAGGAAAAGGCGGCCAAATGAGGGCATCAACTGTAAAAATTGGGAAGTCGCGATGGTGAACAAGGGCAAATGAGTGAACGAGGATTAAAGCCTCGAAAAGGACAAAGGCGAGGGCCAAAAGAGGAAACCATTGAGTTTAAGGTGCCGATACCGGCTGGGTTGGGAAAAAAGGAAAAAGAAGTTATTGGGGAAAACTGCGCCGGGTAAGGGGGGCGGCGCATGTAACACACGGGAGATTCTGAATCACCACTTTACAAAAGGGGGGGTCAAGCGACTAGAAAAAAATTCGGGCCCGAAGAGGATCCAGTGACGACATTGGTTGGCGGTTTGAATACCCGATGAAGAGTGGTTAATGCACTTTGGGGGGGGGGAACTACTTACAAGACATACAAAAGGAGGGTGATTGGAAAGGCAATATGGGGGGGGCACAGAATGAACTCCGAAAGGTGGTCAGAAACTGAAGGCGTTTCAAACATCGAGACGCAAACGTGATGGAGTGTACAGATAAGACTGGAGCCTGAGGAGAGAGAGGGGTGTGGGGAATGAACCTCAAGATAAAAAAGAGGCAACGCAATAAGAAAAAAGGCGTAAAAAACATGGAGGAGAATAAAGGACCTAACGGTCACCAAAGATCTACGCTACCAACATCAGAGTCAGAGCCGGCCTGGGGGGGGGAGGTACGGAAGTAGGTGTTACGTACACTACGAAAGGGGGAGGAAAGACATAGACCTAGATCGAGTCGGTAAAAAAATAATTGGTAAAAGAAGTTTCGTGAAAAAAGATACAGGGTCTCGAAGGCGACATGCTACCCCTGGGCGGATGCAAGGGGGGGACAGGAACCAAACCCCATAAGCGTGGTCGGCGTCTCTGAAAGGAGAAAAAGGGCCTGATGAAAAGAATTCAAATTGTTAAAGAGGTTGGGAGGGTACTTGTAAGATGGTACGAATCATCGACATACAACCTGGGAAGATCTAAGGGGGTAGGCATCAGCCATCGGAAGTTGGCGAAGTGTGGGGACCGGCCGGGGGGACTTGTTGGTGCAAAAAGGCCTGATCAGGAGATTTAACTGGTGGTAGGACCGGGGGGATGGTCCAGGTTAGGTTGCGGTCAGGGTCCACTCCAGCGAGGACAGGGGCTCAATCCAAACTGGGAGGAAATAGTCGTACCTGGCGGATAGGGGCCTGGCAATGTACCGAATAGAGACAGAAAGGCCGGTAAAAGGGGCATCCACAAGAATCATGCTGAGAAGAACTTCCAAGTGAAAAAAGTGAACGGGAGTCTTGTACGGGGAACAGAAGAGAAATGCGGTGAGTCCCAACAAAATCAGGGGAGAGGGGACCTCGGGAAGGGATGGGGTCCGAAGATGAACGCAAGACGAGGGAGTTTCCGCAGGAAAAGAAGCAAAAGGGGACGGCATTCCACAAACGAGCAAATCTTTATATAGGATGGCTAGAGCAGTCGAATCATTTTAAACACGTCGAGCGGCGAGGAAAAACAAAGAGGTATAGGGTGACAGATAAGAGAAAGACCAGAAGAGACTATAGAGACTGAAGGGGAAAAGAATGCAGGCGGTCGAGCGTCACAACTAGGGCATGGATTAAAACCCAGCAATGATCGCCGCGCCCGCAGACCGGAAATTTTCTGCCACAAGCAAAGAGGGGGCGAAAGGGGGTGACGAGGAGGTTGCACATTGAAAAGAGTTGGGAGGAAAGGAAAAAATGGGGCCATGGAAACAAGAGAAAAAAGGTCGGGGCAAGAGTCCTGATACGATAAAGTCCTGCCCGTCGGGACTTGAACGGTAGGAAATGAGAAGGGGTTTAAAGCGAACAAGGGACGAAAAAGAAGGGGGCATCGTCAACAAAGGGAGGGGAGGGAATCAGGGAACAATCGGGCGAAACGCCCAGAGTCACCGATCGTTTACTCCAAAAAGGGTCAGAAGGCACTCAACTCCTTGAGGAAATCATGCTCATGTTAACCGGGAAGTCGAAAGAATAAAAAGCAGGGAAGGCTGTACTGGGCAGGGGAGAGGATAAATGCCTAGAGGGGGAAAGTCGAAGATAGGTTTAACTGAGGATATCACTTGCGAGGAGGGGGAAAAGAACCAGAAGAACTGGACGGAAGTCAGGCGCTGGGATGGTTTGGAACGGGATCAGGGACAGACGAAGCTAATGGTTCTGATCAAACAGGGGACACTTAACAGAGGTTAACACAGTCAAGCAATTCT
>Ga0179593_1355866_pt1 | contig 11640 bp, 12 predicted proteins | sample CZODoug2_1_08_16_FD_185931 | JGI IMG/M metagenome (GOLD analysis project Ga0179593, IMG submission 185931) | Vadose zone soil fungal communities from Angelo Coast Range Reserve, California, USA - CZODoug2_1_08_16fungal (PacBio error correction) | ecosystem: Environmental > Terrestrial > Soil >...
GAGTTGTCGCAGAAATCAGGACACTTAGCACCTGGGAAGTCCTCAGTTCACAGCCTGAACACGCCCCGACGCCTAACTGGCGCCCAAACAAAAAAAAATACACGTTCTTCCAAGAGGACGAACCCGCTGGCAGCGAACGTGCGCGCGAGGGTAAAACCGAGCTCCACAGCACTGGGAACGCTCTAACCACGCTGCAAAATGCTGCAGGTGCACAGGCCAAAGGCGGACGCGAAGGAGAACCCCTAGAAATCTGAAACCCTCCGTGCAAGAGGGGTCCCTACACCAATAGAAACTCCTGTCATCCGAGACGCTGGAGGTGCGGCGGGGGCGGACCCACGTGAGGGGTCGACAGGACAGCCGGGCCCGACGGTTCGCTGGCGCGTGGAAAAGATTCAGGGGTTCGGGAGGTCGTGATGAGGCTGAAGGGGGGGAGTGAATCGGGAAAAGGCAGGTCCCTGCAAAGGCGCCAATTCGGGCAAATAATATTTTTTAGCAAAAAAGGAGGATGGGCCACGCGCGTACGAAGCGCAGTTGAAGGACTATGGAGGGGGGCGCTCGAGGAACCGAGGACCGGCTGATCGTAGATCTTTAAAGCGGGGTCCGCGGGTTAGGACTTTAGAAAAAAGAAAAAACGCATTCAAAAAGACCTTGGCAGGAAGATAAGCAACGCGGAAACAAAACCAACTCGGAGGTCGTCGGGGTCTGATACTAAAGGGATGCCGGGGGGAGGCCCAACCACTTGCTGGAAGGAGGGGAGAAAGCCTTTAACTTACGGAGAAAAAAACGCATAACGAGGAACGAGACCTCGCAAGAAGGAAGCAAAATGGAAGAGGGCAACAGCTTTGGGGGAAGGGGCCGTGCGAATAAGCTGAAACGTCTCTAGTTTAAAATGAGTTCATCGCTCAAAGGAGGAGACGACCCTGTCTTGGCCGCACCCGATCAAGGAGCGGGTACGCGGAAGAGATCGACGGAAAAGGGAGCAGCTTGGGATTCCCCCTGTTCATAGGATTCAAAGACCGCGTCCTTGACCCAAAGGGGAAACAACTAACGGGAGGAAAGAAAAGGGAAGAGTGGATAGGGCCTGCAGCAGAGCGTTGCTCGATTCGCCTTCTTGCAAAAAAAAAACATCACACTGACAAAGACGACGGGCCAAACAATCGAGATAGGAGACATTCAGAGAGGCGTCATCCGCCAGCAACAAGAAAAAACAGCTGCCAGCTTCAAGGTGAGGTGGGTCGTGGCGTCGAATTGCACAGAGAGGGAGGGCTGGTGAAAAATAAACAACAACAACGATGAGAAAAGGAGAAGGGGGGCCACCCGACTCGATCCATCGCCGATAAAAAAAAGACCTTTACAAACGACGTGGGGTGGGGGGGGGGGGGGGCGGCGATTGTAGGCCTGCCAGAGTGGGGTGTGTTTGAAAGCGCTACTTAATGGGGAAGAGGCGGGGGCCGTAGGGGAGAAGGAGGGGGCGTAGTCGGGAAAGAGAGCTAGTCAGAGTCACGAACTCTCCTTCTAAAAAGCAGTATAGCATGTACAAAAATTTCGTCATTCGAAAGGGGGTCGTACGAACGGTGGTCCCGGACACGGGATACAGAGTCATGCAGGGGACGAATAAACATAGGCGAGAAGTCCCCGGAAGGGGGAGGGGACGAAGCTATGACCAGGACGAAAGGGCTCTGTTTCAGACGAATTTGGGGGGAACGTCCGCTGACAGCAGGCGCAAGGCAGCGCAGCAAAGAAATCGATAGCAGCAAGGAAAATACGACCTTCATCCACCACTAAGGTTGTGCTATCGTCTTCGAATCTCGCGAGCGAAGATCAAGTTCCAAATTAAAGGCCCGTGATCGAAGCAGGCAGTGGGAAGGCATCACCTCGACTTATGAGCCTCCTTGCCAGAAATAAGGGTGTTGATAGCGTGGGCGTAAGGCCCAGAAAAAATCGGCGGAAGGAGGACAATGCCGGGGGAAGGTTTGGTCTTCGCCTATTCAGAGCAACAGGGAAAAAAGGCAGAACTCTCGACGTGCAGCAGCAGGCGCGGAGAGAAGAGGGGAAAAATAGACTGTCCCAGGAAAGCGCTATCTCTCTGCGCAAGAGAAAAAAGACGGTCCAACATCCATGAAGAGAAGAATGATCGAGGGGGCGAGGTGCAATCGGGAAGTGTTCATCGGTCCAACCCGGCAAGGCGCTTTCCAATAGAGAAGCAGCGCATAACCTGTCAGGGTATTGTCTGTACTCTGGAAGGGGAGTAAACTGACGGGGTCTAGCGAAGCCCGCGGCAGTCAAAAACAATCTTCTCGTGAGGCCGACTTACTTGCTGTTGTTCCTAGGACCAAAAGAAGTCGGCGGCGATAGAGGAATGTTCACGACCGCTGCGGAAAGGGGGAAAGCGGCGCTCATTGCAAAAGACAGAAGCAAACGCTTCCTCGGGAAAAAGTCTTGCAAGTCGAAGTGTCAAAAGAGTCGGGAAACGTCGAGCGCATCGAGAGACAGCGGGGTGGTCTTCACAGCCGAGCGGCAGAAGGTTGGTGCAGCTCATAAGCAAAGGGGCGGTTGGAACGGAGGACGCCACAACAGGGTGATCAACGAGTGGGACGTGAAGACCTTCAAGTATCACAAAACTCGAGACACGGAAGGGAGAAAGGCTGGTGCTTGAAAACCCCGAGAGGAAAAGTCAAAAACCTGTGGCGCAGGGCCCCAGCCAAACCCTTAGGTCGGAGCAAAAGACGCAGGTCGGCTGCAAAGATGAATCGAAACCGCTGGCAGCTCGGTCGCGTAGCTCAACACAAAAGGACCTGTGCCAAAGCGTCACGATGCCGCCGCTAGCACCCCAGGTGCACCTGGTCAAGGCGGCGGACGGGAGCGCGCTCCCGACGAAAATAGTGAAGTGCGGATGCATCACCATCATAAGCGCCGGAGGAAAAAGGAAAAACGCGGGGAGGGATCACCTATGCGGGGCTCTCACCAAAAGGAATAAAGATCCCTTACGCTGAAAGGAAAGGAAAGATCAGATTATTGCCGGAACGCGAGAAAGCGGGAAAGAGGGGGGAGGGCGGAGCGTTCGGCTAGGGACTTGCACGAGAAAGGGGAAGGGCCTATGGTCCAATATCGAAAAGATTGGTTCTCCAATGCGCAGAGAACGTAGAGAGGCGCCTTGCAAAGGAAGGGGCTGGCTCTCGCAAACGGAAGTCCAAGGAGAGAAATCTGCCCGAACGCTCTATTACTCAAAGCCAAAGGAACGGAGAAAAACGGGGTGGCTGCGACGACGCCAAACCAACCCTGTCGTCGGCTGGCAAGGTTTCCCATCAAGTCACGACCAGTCAGTTCAAAGGCAACGCTACGAACGGTGGAATGACTGGAAAAGTGCGCGAAATACGGAGATCGAAAAGAGGGAAAAATAAGATCTTCCTTAAAGACTAGGACTGCTCGAATGAAAAAAACGTCGCGACGGGGGGGGGGGAGTACGGGGGCTTCACGCTGAAATTCCGAGCGGGCAAACGTCTTCCTCGGCAAATGTCACTCGGACAGAGCAAATTTTTGCAAAGGAGGAGCATGGGCCCTACGGACAAGGAATGTTTATCGCAAAGAAACAAAGGTAAAAAAATCAGGGGAGAGTCGGAAAACAACGCTTCCTGACTAACCTTAAACCATTTTACCTCAAGAGAAAAGTTATCCTGAAAAGCAGTGGGCCGCGGCGATGCGAGCCGTCTTGCCGACACGTCCCAGAAGAGGGGAAGGAAGCAAAACAATCGCACCAAAAACCAGAGCGGGAGGCAACCGGGAAGGGGCGCGGCCAGAAAAACAGCCACCAGGAAAGAGGACCATCAACCCAAGCAGAAAGAAAAAATGCTTCTTGTGTAACGTACAATCTCGCTCGGAAGGGGTATCTAAACACCCAAAGTGGGGGGAAGAAGACTCCGAGGAGAGGGCGCAATAAAAATCAACGAACAACCTACCTTCTGGGGCAGCGGGTGGAGCTGCAGGGACAGCTTGTCGGCGCAAGAGAAGGGGGGGGGAAGGGGGGGAAGGGCCGCGCAGCTCAGGAAAGCCAATTCGGCAGAAATGGGCGTCAAGCGATGGAGGGTCCGGCGCAATAAGGCGAGAGCGGGGGGCAGCGGGAAAAATGCTGGCAGGAGGAAAAGGAATAAGCTGTTCCTCTTTGACAGGTGAAACGTGGGTGTCATAGGAAAAGGGGAAAACGACTCCCCGCCTGAGGACCAACTGGATGAGAAAACAGAGCTACAAACGTAAAACGGCGGACGGCGGCGGGAGAGAAGCGCAGGCATCTCTGTTATGACAAGGGTCGTCAGGAGGGACTGCGCGACGATGGCAAGGGGCGCCAAACAACAGAAATAGGGAGCCTGGGCATAACTCTTATCTTCCTAAAGAACTTGCATATGAGGGGGAGGGGAGAATTAGGGAACTCGTCAAAGAGAGGAGAAAGGGGGACTTGAGTCCGGGTACCAAACACCCAGCCACTGAAAGGCAGCCCCGAGGGGCGTCTGGGGAGTGGGGGGGGGTGATCTCCAAAAAAGACGCATTTTGGGGGCTCGTAGTGAAGTCCCCCCGTCACAACGGAGTTCGCTGACTGGCGGCCCGTTGTTGCTTGGCGAGAGACCAGCGCGAGCTCGAACCAAAGCGAAAAAGCTTGCAGAGCGGTTCGCGAGAGGGCAACCCTAGTACTGAAAAAGGAAGCTGATGAGGCGACGCGAGTAGGAGAAAAGAGCCATGCAAAGATCCACCATCTCAAGGAGAGAAAAAGTCTTGTTCGAACCGAAGCTTCATCCCGGACGAATCACGGCAAGCGCCAAAGGTGACGTCTAACGACACGGCATAAAAGAAAGGAATTGCCACCCCCCAAAAATCGGCGTCGCTCGGCTGGCTTGAAAGAGCACGTGAACGTAACCCAAGGAGCGATCCGCCCAAGCGAGGTCCTTCTCCTGGGGGGGACGCAGTGGTTGGGGGAGACCGGCGTAGGAGGTCGATTCGCAGAAAAGCTCTCGGATGATGCAGGACGGCCGAGAGCCGCGTGCCTCGTTGAGATACATTAGTCGGGTGAAAAGAGAGGGTACGCGAATCGAAAAAAAAATGTTCAGAGAGAATATCGACGGTGGGTCATCTACCCCAGCATCCTAGGAGTGTTTCAGGGGGGGTGAAACGATAACGCGATACGGGGATTGTGGAAAGTAACGTTTCAACACACTTCAAGCACAATCCTAAACAAAACAAAATTGGAAAGAGAAGTATACTTGTGAGACAAGGGGGGAAAGACCCCGGGAAAAAAAGGGAAAAAAGGGAGCACCAGTGGGGGGGAGGAATCGTTTCTTACAATCCAGGAGACGGTATCTTGACCCCCTCGTGGAAAGAAAGATCGCCATAATCGAAACCGCTGGAAAACAGAGGAAGCAGACACGACTCGACCGGAGACCTGGACAGCGTCTTCACATAAACGAACAGGAGGAATTCAAGTTGCACAATGTAAGAGTTGAAAGCGGAGATCTACAGCTATCCTGTCCCATTGCAGAGACATCTAGAAAAGACGGCCGTAGATCAAACGGGAAGACGCTGGGGAGGGCTCGCCGGCGGGGGGCTAATTAAGATCATTACAGAGGGGGAACCCTACGAAGGGGGTTCTTTGCGAAAACGTGCCGCTTGAATGGAAGGTCGTTGAAGGGGCTGAAGGACCCAGTTAAGCCGTCATTCAACAGAGGAAAATAGCGATACAGATCCGAGATTTTTAACTCGGAACGAAATGATGGGAGAATTCACATTATGAGAAAATACGCGGCGACAGTTCTGATGGGAACCTTCGATCAGGGAAGAGGGGGGCAATCCGAACGCTGGAGGAGGATCGAGCAAGACAAACGGAAGGGAAATTCAAAGGGGTTGTAGGACGAAGAAGCCCTAAAAAAAAAGATCGCGGGGACGGCGTATCCCAATGTGACGACGACAAAAAACAGGGCAGGTGATGCCCTCACGCGAAAATCGATCGGGAGTCATGGGAAATTCGATTCGCTCTCCTAGATCCACGTGGAGAGCTCGAATCCTCACAGGCACGGATGAGGCCTCCTTTTCGACAAAAAAAGAATGGGACTTGGCGGGGGGGGGCTGGCCAAGGAAAGTGCCTCGTAGCTCAAAACGGAGAGAGGATTCGATCCGGTAAGTACAAGTCATGCGAGGAGAGAGGCTCGCCAAAGGCCGAGCTGACGCAATTGTTTCCTCCGCCAGAAAAGATTTCAAAAGGAGGCCAACTTCCCTCAAAAACAAAAACGAAAAAATGATACCTGAAAAACAAGGGAGGAAGGGAAGGAGATCAGGTTATCGCCTGCCAGAAGAATCAAAGCGTGCCCTAGCCGTGGGGCCGACGCAGGACGCCGACCACCGACACAGCGGTCTCTGCCTTTATGCGAGTCAGAAAAAGCCAAACTCCGAAGGGAAATACCGTACATCTTCCTAAAAAAGCAAGATACAAGCAAAAATTGAGTCAGGCGTTTTGTGAGCGCCGGTGGGTCGCAAACGCTTTGGTAATCGAAAACAAAAACCTGATGAGGAGAAAGAGGAAAAGTAACCCTCCGCAGCGAGCGGCATTAGGGAAAAGGACTCACAAACAATCGAATGGAAGGACACCTTGGAGCAGTTAGCCGGTATCGTATCCAAGTTGGGAGTCAAGACCCGCATGGGTCCGAAATTAGTAGGTTGGGGAGGCGGCGGCGTCGGAGAGGGGGGCCCGGCAGGCGAAAACGAAATCGAGCGAGCAAACGCTCACCTGGAGGGAGGCGATAACCTTGGGATTCAGGGAAATAAAGAAGGCAGGGAGAAGATTGGGAAAAAGAAAAAAAGAACGGTGCTAACGGTCCTTAGGAACGGAGATGGGGAGCGATAAACATAGGCTGCGGACGCGGGACTGCGACGAGGCCCAATCAACTCGCATGATCTTGTGCCGAGGTTAGCCGGGGGGGAGACCGCTTCAGCGCCGGTTCTTTAACAGACAACGCGATAGGTTCAAGACGCGCAGAGAGTAATCAAAAGAGGGTGCCGGATGCGTTGAGCTCGAAGAAGTCCAATCTATCTCGCGACACTTGGAACAAAGGCATTAGAGGAAGACACAAAGGCGGCGGAAACATTGAAAACTGGCGTCACAGGGAATAAAGAGCCGCCGCCGATTTGTTGTTGGGTGATACGTCCTGCACCACGCTGGAGATCGGAGGCACTGGGGTGCGGGGCGTGCTCCAGCGTACACTACCAAGCTTCGGCAAATCGGGAACCGACTCCGCCGGCGCGTCAGAGTTCTGGAAGGCAGCAGATGGAAGGGGCCACAGCGAGGAAAACGTCGAAGCGCGTCGCGCGAAGAACCATCGCTATAACCGGCGGTGCTGAGCACGGTCCACAGAGAAGGAAAGACTACGCAGCAAGCCACGCTTGCTCGCGGGCGAAATCCGGTGCGATCGGGGGCGTCCTGGACACGTCGAAAAAACAGCGAACGACCGCCATAGTCGAAGGGGAAGGGCCGACGGCTAGGTAGGAGAGTGGTGTAGAAAAGCCGGGAAGGGGGCGGCGGATGGAGAAGTCTCAGCACGACGAGTTCAAGCAGACGCCAGCCCGATAGGGATAGGGCCAAAGGTCGCCGGGTTAGAGCATCGGACAGCGAATCGATCGAGAACTCCCAGGGGGGTTCGGCAGGGAAAGCAAGGGGTCAAAAAGGCAGCACGAGGGCAAATTAGAGGGGACGCCACAGGTGTAAGATTGGGTGCCGTCAAGGGTCTGGTAAAGTGGAGAACATACCACGAACAAAGGAAAAGGGGGGAAAAAATCGAGCTGTGATCAAGAAGACACGGACGGAAAATGACAGTCATCGGAAAAGCAGGGGGAAAACCACTCCCCTGCTGTCGAGCTTAACCACCAAGGAACGAGACTTAACTGAAGGTGCAGAAGGCAAAGTGGCGAACGACTATCTCGACAAAAAGAGCGTGGAGGCGCGAGTGGACGGGGACTGCAATTGCAAGGTCGCGGCGGCGAGCACTGCGCGCGGCGAGAATAGACGGAGGTGTCAGCTGTGCTGCAGAAAAACCAATCTCAACCTCACTCTGCCGCGGAACACTGATAAGACGGAGGGCGGGCTCGACGTTGGTCGAAAAGAAACAGAAAAACAACTCCAGGAGAGGCAAGCGCCAGGATGAAACCGGTGCGTTCACGCGAAAATGGAGGGGCGCTTTCGAGGAAGGGAGGATCTAGGAAGACTCTAAGACAAAGTCCAGTCTAAGACGATTGTTGAGCGCACTGGCGGAGGGTGGGCGCGCGCTCGTCGAGAGCTGAATTAAGAAGGGCTGTCGAGGGCAAGAAATCCGGCGAGCATGGCCGATCGGGCAAAAAAGGAGGGGCCGAGCGGGAGCAAGCGCCACCAATATTGGGAGGACAGGAAGGAACTGCCCGCAGGACCCATGCGGGTAGAGGCTGGGGAGCTCCATGGGGGGTCCTCAGGAAAAAAAAAATTCAACGGTACGATACACGTGCCGAGGAGGGGAACTTTCTAGAATCATTCCGATGAATCGTAGCCTCCTTCCAAAACTTAAACACGGCAATTTGGAGGAAGGGGCCTTGCGGATACGACTATATCTGATTTCAGGTGTGTAGACAGATTCTTCAAGAAAAAAAAAAGACCTAAGCCGCGGCGACCGACCCGTCAAAAGGGTCCCACGCAATCAGTGCAGGCCCTACGGAAAAACAATCGCGCTGAAAGAAGACGGAATAAAAAAAGGGCGTAGGGACAAAGAACGTCCCGCGTCACAAAAAAATCCTGAGAAGACCCCAAGTAGGTTAAAAAACAGGGCTAAATGAGCTCCTGCAGGCAGGCGTTGCTCGCGGATGGCGCGCCTTCAGGGGGAAAACTCCGAAGACCAGGTCGAATCAATCCAGCCACGCCAAAGCCAAAATAGTACGGACTCTCGGAAAAAACAACTCGATTCAGATACCGCAGCGCCACGAAAGGACCCATCTGCAGGGCGAGGTGTTCATGAAAGGTGCCTCATGATAGGATGAATCTCTCCACCGGAGGAAGGAGGATATCGAAACCGCCAGCAGGCATTCGAAAACTCCTCGTCCCCACATCGAGAAGGGAAGCCCTGGGCGCGTAAGAGGGGATCAACTTGTCGGCAGCCATCGGGAGGTAAAGGGGTGGGGGGCCACTCTATTAACCTGCAGTTTGGGCTTCGCGGGGCGGCGCGGGATTGCTTTCGGGAGGAGGGGGAAAAGGAGAAGGGCAAGAGAGCGAAACTAATGAGAGGGCGAGAACCTGAATACCATGCGTAGAAAACTATCAGGTATAGGGCAGGTTTAAAACGTTTGACAAAGCCCCTTATTACGCGTCTGCGGAAGGAACATAGAGGACGAAACGTCCGGAACGGCGGGCCGATCAGCATGGGAGCTCCAGATCGGGGGGAAAGACCTTCGAAAAACATAAAAAAAAAGGGTAGCGAGAAGCCTGGGGACTTCTCCGAAACGGATAGAGGCATGGAGAGAAGCTCCTTAAAAAAAGAAAGCTGAAAAGGAAAGGGGAGTTATGTCGGAAATCTCGGTACATGGTCTTTCCAGAAAAAGCCATATTATACGAAAAAATGGCCATAGGGCTTGCTCACATGAGAAAGATCAGCCGGCACCAAAAAGCACTCCGGTTTTTGGGATAGAATGCGGCTTGTCCACGGGGAGAAGACCTGTCCTGAAAACTATAAAGGCGCTGCCTCCCGGAAAGAAGCGGGAAGGGTCCGCATCAGACAAGGAGGACGGTCGCGGATCATTACTCATGCAACGGAGAAAGCGCCCGCGATAGCAAAAACAGCCAGAGCCGTAGGAGGAGATTGGCGTCGTGCATAAGCATGTCACGGTCAGCGGAAAGGAACTACCCACCCTTCAGGAAAGGCTAACGCCCAATAGCTGATAGAAGCGGGGATGATCGCTTCGTGTAACAAATGGGATGCAGAGCTGCCAGTGGTCGAGCCACCCAAACCGGCGGCAGAATCCGGTCTCCTAAAAGACGCGGAGAAGGGGGGGTCCACACACGGGCGGCGGCCGTAGGATAAGGATTACTCCCAGCAGAAAGGGCTGTAGTGGGCAAACAGACAAGGGGCATCAGTCCAGGGAAAAAAGTCGAGAAATCGTGTCGCTCTCGGGAAGGAGCGCCCGGGTGAGATAGGGGAGACGGAAGGGCGTGGGTCAAATCATGCTTGTAAAAAAAATTTTAACTCGCGTTATACGGAGGGGTGTCACAGCTTTCAATTGGGGGGGGGGTATACACAAGTGGCCAGCAGATTCGCACAAAACAAGAGGGGATGCATTTCGGGGGGTACGAAAGACTGACGACACCTGATCACCCGGTGCGGAAGAGGCCACATAAGTGCAACAAGACATCGGAAGCTGCTGAGCAAAACAACCACGCATGCAGCGGGGGAGAAGATGTCTCAGGGAAAAAAAGATGGCGCATCGGCGAAAAGATCCGACCCTTGCAGCAGAGGAGCGCAGAGATCGGCGACGGGCCAGTGACACCTGTCACGGGAACCGTTAACGGCGCGACCAATCATCGAATAATGGGAAGGAGCCAGTGATTTCAAGACTCGACAAACTCATCACACGGTGGCACTGGAGTACCTTGGGTGCGGGCTCCACGACGACGGGGGCTCGGGGAACCAAGTGACAGATTTCCACGATAAGCAAGAGCCGGGAAATAAGAAATCGGACTGGGGGGCTTTGAGAGTCAGGGCACGAGGGGCGGTAGTCTAGGGGCTGCAGCGGACCTATAAGGAGTGCACATTCGGAAGTAAGTCTAGGGATCTAGCTGCTCTGGAAAAACAAAAAATCTATCCATGGTGAAGGACTAGTGGGGAGGGCTCCAGGAAAAAAGAGAATGCGGGGATGCGACATAAGGGCAATCAGGTCAGGATGTTCGGAGAGGGAGACATCGCAAAAAAAGACACCCGAGCACGGACGCAAATTGGTGCAAGGACCTACTCCCCCGCTGTCCCAAAACCATGGGAGAGGATGCGGGAAAAAAGCGGTGAAGCCCACGCGGCAGTTGCGGCACTGCCACGCTAACCAGGGACGGGTGGTCGCGAGAAGCCGCTCTGAAGGAGATCTTGACGAGCAGGGAAACGGCCTAAAAAGCCTGAAGCGGCAACCGTTGTTAAGGGTAGCTCGCGGGGGGGAGCGCAAACTCAATAAGAACGGGCTGATGCCAGGGACTTCGGCGCACAACCGCGATGGGGAAGCGGCCTATGGAACTTCGGTGAAAGGAAAAAAAAAGAGCCAAAAAGGGTCCAGATCGACGTCCTGAGTGAAGGAAGCTATGTGGGATACAGGACTAAAGACGCCTTGCCATCAAGGGGCCGATTCAAAAAGTGAGGAGATTCCCCGCTGAAAAAATTCTTGTCCACACAGGGAAAGGGAGATCAGGTTATCGCCAGGCAGCAATACGTTGCTCGAGAAGGGACTCGCCGTCTGCCCGCCGGGAATCCAAGCATAATCCAGCCCAAAAAAAAGACCAGAGATTCCGCTTGAGACTGCGCGGCATCAACCGAAAAATTGAACCACAACAGGAAAATCTTGAAGACCAAGCATCAGCCAATGTTTTAGACGAAGGAAGGAGCGCTTCGG
>Ga0179593_1571529_pt1 | contig 11640 bp, 12 predicted proteins | sample CZODoug2_1_08_16_FD_185931 | JGI IMG/M metagenome (GOLD analysis project Ga0179593, IMG submission 185931) | Vadose zone soil fungal communities from Angelo Coast Range Reserve, California, USA - CZODoug2_1_08_16fungal (PacBio error correction) | ecosystem: Environmental > Terrestrial > Soil >...
CCCCCATCGGGGGAACTAAAAAAGCCTCTGTTCCCCGGGAGATTAAGAATACTCCACTCAAATCATTTAACGGGCCCTTAAGGACAGGAGGCCTGGGGGAGTGTTGCCATACTGCCCTCTTACAAAAGAAAGGCGTTCGCATGCAAAAGATGCCGGAGGCGCTTCCTACCTGCGGCGAGAAAAAGGAAGATGCTAAAAAAATGTCCGGAATACCAAAAAAGTCCCAGTTCCAGGGGTAAAAAAAGCTTGAAGCGGTTTTCATCACAACCAGGCGGCAGAAAAATAAAAAGCGGCAGTAACCGCTAGGGGATGTGAGCCACCGGCGGGGAACGTTAGTGCCCGTGGGAGGAAACGCCACGGTTAACCCTTAGGTATAACGGGGTCTGCACGGTACCGAGCATTGAGTTGGGACATGGAAGGGGGGGGGGGAAAAGACTTTAACGGGATGCCGCCACAGGCGATTCAAGGGCCGAAAAAGCGTGAATCAGGTCGGCACCAAACGCCGCCCCGAAAATGGCAAAAAACAACAGGGAAAAGGGGGGAAAAAAAAAAAAACCTTGGATCGGGAGCGAGGGGCGCGAAAAAAGACACCAATCTCCTCAAAAAGGCGTCGAAGCCGCAAAAGGGGAAGGGGGAAAAGCATCCGCAAGCCGTAGAAAAAAAGAGGCTTAGTAGCAAAGCCCACAACAAAAAAAAGACTAGGAAGTGCGCCAGTTCGAACCCTCGACAGGGAGAAGCCCGTGAGAGGGAAACCACGCGCAGTCTACGGCGGCCGTCAAACATCTATGCCCTTCGGACGGCGGCGAGAGTAAGATGCCCGGACACAAGGGGGCCGACTCGCGAAGTGACTTCCCGAGAAACCCCACGAAATCTCGGTCGCCCCAGCCAAAAAGCAGGGGAGTCGTACAAAAGGAGGAGGGGGGGGAAAAAAACTCGAAAAGGAAAGGTCTTCCAGGCAGCGAAAAAAAAGCACCTGCGCATCGATGTGAGGAGGAAAAGACCGCGCCTTTTCATTTTAGGGGGAAGTAGCCTAACCTCCCAGGGGAAACCGGGAAGGGCCAACAGAAAAGCTGCGGAAAAACTCCGTGTGCCAACATGAAAACGAGACCACGGCCTTCTTAAGAAAAAAGACCGGTCGCGAAGAAGAAGGGGCCCGGACACAAAGGAAAAGGTCTTCCAAGAAGAAGTGACACCACACTCTCACTACAACAGCGCTACTTCGAAAAAAAATAAGGAAAGAGGTCACAAAACGGAAGAAGTCAAGGGTGGAAAAAAGGATTTTCGAGGAGAAAAGGAAAGGCCGAGCTCAACACCAGAACTACAGTCTAACAAGATCTAAGGAAGGGAAACTTCAAGAAGATGCCCGGGGAGTGCCTGGTAGGAATCTACGTGGGGAGACCTCCCGACGCGCGGTACTTAATTGAGGGGTCCCTAACCCCCAAAAGAAAAACAGGCTCAAGTCTAAGAGTGAAACGTTCAGTCCAGCCTAATCCTAGCTGGTAAGCTTCTCCCTTCAAATAAAAAACCCCTTATTCCAGTCTATTCTGAGGGGTCTTCTGCAGGTTGCGGGGAAAGCAACGGGGAGGAGCTGATCGGGCATTGGTGAGAGAAAGGCAATGGCTTCGGACAGGAAAATAAGGAAAAAAACCAAAAAAAATTAGAACATCAAAAGTACTCCACACCAACCAGGCGATCCAAAAGGGAACCCACGGCCAGGCCAGATGAAAAGGAAAAGATTTAAAAAAATCCGTCAGGGCGGATGGAGCCAGACAATTTTAAAAAAAAAAACCAGGAAAGCAACCTACAAGAAAGGGGGGGAGTAATCAGAGCCAAAGGAAGGACAACGTAAAACGGGTAATCCGATTGGCCTTTCTCCGGGGGTTACAAAGAAGCAAAAAAAAAGGCCGATCAAGGCTGAACACAAAAAATCCAAAGAGTATGTACTTATGGTAATCAGGGATAACGGCTCACAGAGGATAAAAAGAAAGAACTCTTCCAGGATAACCTCCAGGGCCCGGCGCAGGCAAAGTAAAGTCAAACGAGGAATCAGGAAAAGGGCTTCCAATTTTAATGAAACAATGTTTCCAGGGAAAACGAAAAAAACCCAGCGTAACCGGGGGGCCGGGCCACATTTTACAGCCAAAGCGACTGTATTCATAAAAGTTAAGAGGTGTCTCATAAGAAGAACCTCGAAAAGGTGAAATCCTCACAGAACAGGGATAAGCTCCACAGCGATCGAGGGAAAGACCAGACCTACAGGAAACTAAAAGGGGGAAGGGGTTCCAAACTGTGTTGAAGAATAACACGAACGAAAAGAAGTCAGATGCAACAATCTCTCTACACAACAAAAAGGTAAAAAAAAAAAAAAAGAAAAGAGGGGGCTCTTTAAGGAAGAGGGGGGGGGGGGCTGCAGAAACATCTGTATCAGGGGAGTTAGCACCTGATGGGGGGTGTTCCTGGGGAGGCGTTATGGGGAGGGGGCGCGAAAGTTCGAGGCGGGAGGAAGTGAAACCGGGGGGGGGAGGGGGGTCAATATGAACAAGATGGTTTCGTCTGGGGAGGGGGGTTGAGACTCGGCTTGAAAAAGTTGCGCCGGCGGGTTGAAAAGACTCTCGTGTTTGGGGGCTGCTCCTGAGGGGAAAGAAGGGGGAAAAAGGGGGGGAATTCTGGAAAATCCATTTGCTGAAGACGTTTGGCCTGTCCCGTGTGACATGTGCGAATGAAGGCTGACTGCGTAGTCTGAGGGGGGGGGGGTGATTCATGAGAAGGGAGAGACTGGTCCGATCCTTAAGATCCGACCGAACGTGCTTCTGGTGTCACATGCAGGGACTTCATAGAAGATGGGAGCGGCGGAAAAAGTCGCCAAGTTCTCTGACTTGCCGGGATGTTTGGATTCGGTTGAGAGATTTCGGGGATACGCGAACCGGGAGAAAGACGCAGGGAAAAACGAGCGGGAGCTGGGCCTGGTGTGGACAAAGGGTATAGCCTGGCCGGTGTGGAAAAAAGGGGATGGAGTTGTGGAAGGGAAAAGAATGATCGGGGGGCTGGTGCTCGCGGGGGTGCGGTCAGGGTACAGTTAAAAGCGTCCTGTTAAGCAACAAAGGCATCCCAACTCATCGTAGATCCCGCCGGTCAAACCAAAAATCAAACGGAAGAAAAACGCCAAACGCGACTAGAAGGCTCCCCAAAGAAATTTACGGCGAAACGGACGACAGTCGCTTCGAAAGCGGCTATCACGGTAGAAAAAACGGTGCAAGTTTCGGTCCTGGAGGAGAGTCCCGACCGAAAGAATGAAACGATGTCCATACAAGGCGGTCACACTAGGGAGGGGGGGAGGGTCAGCGATTCGAAAAACCTGGGATGCAAAAGGGTGCGCGGCGCTTTCCTGGCGACCTCGAAGAAGTACACAGATCGGGGAAGAAAAAGAGGGGAAGATCGGGGGGATCCGGAGTGAGGGCCGTTCGCGTTGGGGGGGAGGTGAGCGTTTTGTGGGGCAAGCGAAACGCTGGTGGGGAGGGGAAAAGTCCGGAAAACAAGTCGAAACGGGACCGCTCGGCAGAAGGTAAGTTCGGCCAATGGGGGAAAGAAAATCGGGAAAACTTGGCCAGGAGTGATGATCGAAATCTATCTACCGGCCGCGATAATCCCCCGAAGCGATCCGGTGAGCGCGCAGAAGAAAAACCAGAGCGCAGAGGAAACGTCCTACGATCGGTGCCATGGATGTTGCAGGACCCTAGAATGGCCGGGAAGATCTGCACCTCAAGAAAGAGGTTGAGGGGGAAAGGCATCGTAACAGTGGCGGGAGATTCCGTCAGCCGGCATGGTTAGGCCGTATAGAAGACGGAAAACGAATCCGGCCGCCAATCCGCCAGGCCGAGAATGATGCGACGGCGAAAAAATCGGGAATCAAGAAAGCGTCCGGCCCTTGTTCCGGGGGGTGCCCCGACCGTTGGGGGAGGAATCTAGAAGAAAAAACTGTGAGAAAGATACAGGGCCTAAAAGGGGAAAATCGGATGGAGGAGGCTGGGCAGGGCTGAAAGGTTCTCCTAAGACGGTTCAGGCTTGCGTGGGGATTCCGTCTCCCCGAAGAAGAAAGGTTGGACAGAATTTTCACAAACATTAGCCTGCCTGCTTCTTTTAGGTTTCGCATGGATGAGGCTTCTGGGAAGGCCCTCATAAGGAGGCCCTTGAAAAAAAAGTCAGAACCGACGCCGAAGGAGGAGTGCTGTTCCCAGAAGTGCCGACATCTGATATGGGAAAAGGAGGGGGGGGAAAGGAGGGCACAGAAAAATGTGAAAGAGTTCATCGGGAAGGGAGGTTCTGCCGCTGCATGGGTGAAGGGGGGGGGACCGGTTAGGAAAAGTTGTCGGGTCGGGGGAGGACCTTTAAAACGGGAAAGGAGTCTTGCGGCCACGGGCGCATCACGGGAAAAGGACGCGAACTCAAGCAGGAACCTAAGGAACCGGGAAGAAAAAGTCTTGAAGTGCCGTAACAGGTGGAGGGACCGTAGGTTGAAAGGGGAAAAACGTGCTAAAACATTTAGTTCCTGCGGCAATGCAAACAAAAAGAGGAGCCCAGAACTTCCATCGTTCACCGTGCCGGCGGGAACTGAAAAAAAATCACAAGCAAAGGAAGGCCTCGGGGGTAGGTGGAAAAAATCCAGACTTGAAGCCTTTCTGGGGGGGGGGGGGGAGCAAGTCCCGGCCGGTCACAATAATGAATGAGTAGAACGCATCCGAGTCCAGAAGGGCGTAAAACGTGCTGGACCTCAGGAACTCTCTCTAGGGGAGTTGCAAGTTCCCAAGACGGACGGGAAGGTTAATCACAGAGGAGAACTTCCTCATCACAGGCAGAACCATCCTTCGATTAAACTATTCACGTAAAAAACCCGGCCGGGGCCCGGAAACACCTTAAGAAAAGGAACGCCGGAAGGTCAGGGATGGCCGTAAGGGGGGGACATCACGAGCATCAGTGTCGAGGTCCTCATCCCAGTAGGAAAGGCAAAAGTCCGGGAAGAAAGACGGTGCCATCAGGGGTCTGGGAGCCACGCCGCAAAAAGCCGCGTTCCGGCCTCAGTCCAAGTTAAAAGCCGACCATCGATTTGTAGTAAAAGGGAAACCAGCGGGGGCACCTTCGCGTCGAAATGAACGAAAAGGGTCACGAAATCAAAATTCACCAGGGAGATCGTCAACACAGTGTTATTAGCACAGAAACCACCGCGCTCGGGGGGCGGCGCGGAGCAGGAAAGACGCCCGTATTGAATCGGCAAAAGAAGGCAAAGGGAAAGTGCAGGAAAGGGGGGGTTCGACGGCGAACGCTCGGCAGCACTCCGCGAATTTGTATCCGGAAAAATTCGGGAAGAAAGCGTCTGAAATGTCTTCCACCAGCCAACGAAGAATTCATTGGATTAGATGCAAAGCATATCTTCACTGCTATCTTGCACAAATGTGTCCAAAAGTCGCAGGAAGGCGCATAAGGGGGAGAAGATACCGGACGCTACTTTGCAATGAGGTCATTAGTAGCAAAAAACTCCGGAGAATTAAGCAAAATAAACACCTTCACAACAGGCTTGAAAGTGATCCCAAAACCCGAAGGAAAACTGGACACGTACGGGAGTCCTATCGGGCGACGAGTTCTCCAGCAATAGGGCAAAACAACCCAGTCGCAGGGGGACGTTAAACACAATCTCACCGAACCACAAAACCCCTCAAGACCGAATACCGGGATATATTCGGGAAAAAACTCAGAAGAAAAAATCGTGGCAACGAATGCTTCTGGTCTAAGCCATTAACAGATGAAAAAACAAGAAAGGCGTTCAAAAGGGGTACTAGGGGAGACGACTGCATCCAGGGTAATTGAAAGGGAACGCCTGAGGACGGGGCATAAAGAAAAGGCGAGGCGCGGGCGTAACGACAACCGCGAAAACCACGCAACCCGGGGGAAAAGTTAATGAGGGATCCACGTAATCAAGTACGTGGGCCTAAACCGGGGGAGAAAACCCAACGAGCATTCTATTACTAGGGAATGGTTCTGTGCATTGTTGGCCATGGGAAAAAAGGGGGTGTGATGGGCTGGAGGAGATCAGGGGGCGCGCGTACAGTGACATGGATTGTTGGGCCAGGGGAAGAAAGACCTGCAACAAAACCCCCAGGGGCCCCATACCCGGGAAGAAGAAGGGACGATCATTCGAAGTCTCACCAAAGAAACAAAAACACAAAAAAAAGGAGACCGAAGAGTAGGAAGGTCAGCCCAAAAAGCCATATCCCTAAAGAGGTGCCACCTTACCGACAGAGGAAGTTTGAGGAACTCCATACAAGGGGGGAACAGTCGAGAAAAAAGACAATAGGGAAAAGGGGCTCCTCCATCAAAAAAAGCTGCCACAGGGCGCTAGCGGGTTACACCGAAAAAACATACCAAAAAGGCTCACCAGAGAAAGTCTGTATCAAAAAGGATTGACGGATCGGGAGAGTGACATGGTATAGAATCCACATAGGAATGCAAAAAAACGCAGGGCAGCAGACCAGAAAAAACAACTCCGCCATGACCCTGCGCAAAAGGTTCACGTAGATAAACGTCAGGGGAAGAGGAAAGGAAGGAACCATGTGGGAGGCGCACCCTAAGAGAACGCCCCGATTAAAAGGGAAGGGGAGTCCAACACCAGGAGCCACATTGGATAACTGAAAAAAAGAAAGTCAAGAAAAACATCAAAAGAGTAACCTCCTTAAGGAAAAGGCACCGGCAGGCGAACATAAGGGGGAAAGACGCATCTGCTAACCTCACAAAGAAGGGGGAATACAGAAAAGTACCCATCCAGATCAAAAGGAATACAGAAAGATCCAAAAAAACGAACCTGGAAAAGAGAAGGAGCAACAATCTCCGAGAAAAAACACGACCCTTCGTAAGAAAGAGAGAGAGTGTTTCGCGGGGAGCGGGGAGTTCTTTGAGGCTTAGGGGGGGTCAGTTAGGGTTAGGAAGGGAACGGCCAAGGGGGAGTGGTATGTTCCTGGGGGATGGGGTTCTGTTCTCGAGCGATTTGAAGAAGGGGAGTAGGGGGGGGGTGCGGAAAAGGGGCTGATTTCTGATAAGGATGGGGTCGTATATTTTCTTGGGGGAACTGATCATAGAGGGCGGGCTGTGGGGGTTATTCGGGGCTCCGGGGAGGTCTCTGGGAGGATAGACCAGTTTGCGCAAAAAGAAAGTTAAGGTTTCTGGAAAGAGGCCCCCTTCTGCCGTCACAGTGAAGCAAAAAAAACACTGGTAGGGGGAAGCCGGCACTTGGACTCCAGGGATAGGCCCTTGGGCTGCGGGGAGGAAGGGAGGTAGGCGATGTTGTGGAAAAGAGGGTAGTTACACGACATCGAAAAAAAAGTCACATCTCACGAAGGGGGGGTGCAAAAAGGGATCTGTTTGGGGCGGGGCATATGCTGGCCGGGGTCGAAGGAAAAGGACAAAAGGAGTAAGGGGAGGAGGGGGAAATTCGCAGAGGGGAGGGTTGCGTGAACGCGAATGTTAGGGATGTAAGGCCATAAAAGTGGTAGGAACGAAGGGAAGGATCTTTAATCTGTATCTGGGGGCCTGGCAAGTGGCTGAAATCCTAAGGTCGTGTACTTTGGGGGGTGGGATCGGGAATATCGAGGCTCGTAGGGGGGGGAGGCAGCGGTATGCCTTGGCAAAAAGGCCGCCATGGCCGTCCGGGAGAGCGACAAAAAAGGTACCAAACGGGGCTCCCACGTTTGCGCCCAGACGGGACAAAAACCCCGAAGAAAAAAAGCGAAAGGGGGGAAAACAGAGGAGAGTCCTGAGAAAAGGAAGAGCTCGGATTACCGGGAAGTCGGGCTAGGACAAGAAAAAAGGCGCCTTGATTTTTAGGGAAGGGGAGGGAGGGCCCGGAAGACTGGGACGGGTCGGGGGGGGAGTCGATGGGCAGACAGGGGACTGGAAAAAGATCGCGGAAGGATTGAATCCTACTCCCAAACCCTTTCCCAGGGTGTTTCGCTCGGTGAGAAACTGGAGCATTAAGCGGAAAACTGAAAAATCAGTGTACCGAAAAACTATGCAGTGTCGGACGTGCTTCTTGGGGTTGTTTTACGGTTAGCTGTGGTGGGGGGGTGGGTTTACGTAAAGGACAGGGAAAAAATTGTGTGGGGAAGGTCCGGAGGGGAACTCGTTCCCGACCCGTTCAAGAAAAAGAAGGGTATCGTGCGTGAGGGGGATGGGTTGGGCAAGCAAAGTAAGGACGAAAGGGGGGGAAAAAGGGACAAGAGGCGACTCACGCCGTGCACATTAAAAATGCTCTGCACAGGGGGAGAGGGCGCCGCCTCCCAAGAGCGAATTCTGCTAACGGGCAGACTATCGGTTGCCAGGGACCGAACTGCGCATGAGCACTCACAGGAAGGAGAGTTGTCTGTTCAAGCGAGGCATCTTGTTGAGGTTAAGGAAAGAAGTCGAGGGGTCAGGGTTACCGGGAGAAAAAGCGTCCATCTTGCCTAAAGGGAGAGGAAAATCACTCCGACTGCCTGAAATAAGGTCGAAGCCGGAGTTTCCAACGAATCACAGTCCCGGGGGGGGTCGTGGGCCTGAAAGAGCGTGGGGAAGCAATTGCCCATCTATTTGATGAGTGATAAGAAAGAGACCGGTCTCGACCGGGAAACCCTTTTATGGAACTTCTTGTCTAGATCGACGAAAAGACGGGTAGCTGGAAAGGACGAAAAAAAAAAATCCGTTCAAAAGGGAAAGTCAGGGATACTTCCGGTTGGAAAAAAAGAGGCTCCGATCTTCTTTCTTAGTGGGGATCCCATATCATATGAAAAGGGACATCTACGGGCAAAGCGGAAGGGCATCCTTACTTCGAAGCCTTTCCAAACAAAGAAGGGTTGCGAAAACCTGGAATGACTGAATTATAAGTCTAACTTACGTGAAGGTCCCGTTGTCGGTTAAATTAAAGGGAAACCCTTAAAAGGCCGACGGGAAGGTCACAAAGGCATGGTAATTCACGATGCCTCTGAGGGAAATGAGTTTCAGATAGGGGATTGCTTTGATGAAAAGAAAATCAGCCGTTGGGGAAAAAAGGGTCGACCGGGGGAAAACTGACCTGAGTAACTCAACGTGGGACTAAAGGCCGGGAGATCCGAGAGGAAGAACTCGGGATAAGGCAAGGGAAGGATGCAAAGAAGTAGCATCCTTGACTTAGGGGGGAACGGCACTTCCAAAGGAGGACAAAGTCGTGAGTGGCGGAAAAACGGGGGGGGCCGCGGCCACGGACGAGGGATTGCCTGCAAAATAAGGGCGTGGGATAAAAAAAAGGGAAAACGATAGAAAGCATAGACACATTCAACGCCACGTTGCGGTAAAGGGGCCTCTGAGGGGTATCCCACCAACAAAGAAGGGGTAGGGCCAGGGGGCTTTTAAACTGCTGCAAACAAGTAACTGTCCGTAAGGCAATCCGTCGAGGGGGGAAGGGGAAAAGGACGCGAAGGGGTTTAAGCCTATTACCTGAGGACTCAAAAAATGGGTAAAGGTCGACCCTACGACAATGCCTTTAACGTCATCACATGAAGGGAGAAGAAAGGACGCTACAAAAGAGTCGAAGGAAACTAGCCCGTGAGGGGCGCTGGGCCCAGGAAAAGGGGAAAACCCCGTTTCAGGCCCTCCAAGACCTTCACTTCATTATAAAGGGTAGTTCTGCACTAACGTTGAACGAGAGGGAGGGAGGGGAAGAAAAATCCTGAATACATGAAGATGCTTCCGGGAAGAAAGAAGTTTTCCAGCAGTTCTGGGGAAAATGATCCCTCAAAAACAAGAAAATAGGAAACTACCAGCAAATCGGATGTGAAAAAAAGGCTGAATAACTAAAAAAGAGGCACCTTCTTCGTGAGAGGCATGCCGAAGCAGTTGAAACAAAAAGGGAATTTTGAAAAAGTCCGGAGAGTCTTAGAGCAATCAAAACTTCCGTCCTGAAGGAGCCATTTCCACTGCGAAAGTCAAAAAAGTGAAGGGTTATAGGAGTATGTAGAAACCAAGAAGCGAACTTCAGTGAAAGCTTGATCGATCGGGAGAGAGGCCAGGATTCAGCCGTCGGAACGGGGAAGAAAAAAAGTCGTAAAAAGGAGACCACCATCCAGATCCCTCGAGGGAAAAAAACAAGACATCATGCATGGGAGCTGTCATTCTCAAGGCAAAGTCCTTCTTCTCTTACCGAAACAAGAAAAAGGGGTATTGAAAAGGAGGGCCTGCACAACCAGGTGTAGGAGCCGATCACCGTCCTCTCCTTTGGCACGGCGTAGGAGTATCCTAAAAAGGGTTAGAAGTGGTATGCCGAAAGAAACAAAAGGGAGGGAAACATCGAAAAGGTCCCAACAGGGACTCCCGAGAACACGGCGCGTAGGCCCTAAAGAGGGGGGAAAATTTCGACTTAAACTCCGTAATAACGGTCAAAGAAAAAATTGGAAGGAGGAAGAAAGGCAGGAAAAAAAACTCACCGGGTCCAAAAGGGGGCACTTCGCACAAAAAAAAGAGATCGGTCACAACGAAGGGAGAGGGGGGAGAGACGTCCATCGACTCTCCCGATCGGGAAAAGCAGAAGGAGGGTCGAATCCGGAAGAAAAAAGGGGAAAATTCAGGGGAGAGTGAGGTAAGCTGCAATCCTCTTATTCGCCAGTCAAAAACTGAGGTCGGGAGAAATTGGGGAAGAAAGTCTCTGGGAAAAGGTCCGCAGGTAGCTGAACTCTACAGGAAAAACACCCCTAACAAAAATGAAGGGGGGGGGAGCATCGGAGACACAAGAGACCGCTTGAAAAGGCCAAAAACCTGCTACTGAGAGGGGGAAACCCCCTGGATCCAGAGTAGGGTTGGTGGGGGCGAAGGGAGGGCAGGGAGGACAAGCTGGTGGATGGCGGGGTCTTATTCAGTTGGGGTAGCATAGATGCAAGGGAGGGGGGGGGTGGACACTCACCAAAACCAACCCCAACCCAGCAGGAGGGCCGACGAAAGGAATTCTCCACACCCCACTTAAAGGGAAAAAAGAGGATGCAACAAGTCAAAGAAGAGGGGGGAGGGGGCCCAAAAAAAAAAAACCTCGAGGGTGGCAGGAGGGCCTAAACTTTTCAAAGGGACGCACAAAAAAAAGATCCGAAAAAGCGGAAAGAACGCTTGATCCTGTGCGAGTCACCCGAACAGCCGAAAGAGAAAGAAAACCAACATATTGGACTGGGAGAACCGAAGGAAGGCCCCGAGGATGACGGAAGAGAGAGAAAAAGAATCACAACAATCGCCAAGGAAAAAAAGAGGCAGCCACTCGGCATGCCAAGAAACATGAAAAGTGCCGTCGAAAAAGGGCGTAATAAGCGGGAAGAAGGGGAGAGACAATTTAGTTGACACCCTGAGGAGCAGCGCAACTCCTGCAAACAGCTTCGCCACCACAGGTGTGCGGAGCTCCACATATCAAGAAAAAAAGGGAAACGTCTGAAAAAAACATACAAGAAAAGGATCAACGGAAAGGAAAAGACACCGGTCACCCATTCAGAAAAGGAAAAAATAACGGCCAAGAGCATACGAACCGAAACTACCGCCGAAAAGAATAAAAAGGAAAGAGAAGAAAAGACAAGTCCAACACAAGAAAGATCAACGCAGCAAGGAAGAGGA
>Ga0179593_1707644_pt1 | contig 11640 bp, 15 predicted proteins | sample CZODoug2_1_08_16_FD_185931 | JGI IMG/M metagenome (GOLD analysis project Ga0179593, IMG submission 185931) | Vadose zone soil fungal communities from Angelo Coast Range Reserve, California, USA - CZODoug2_1_08_16fungal (PacBio error correction) | ecosystem: Environmental > Terrestrial > Soil >...
TATCAAAGGATTGGAGGCTAAATTTCTAGGGGCTGGGGGGGGGGGGTTTCTGCTCGTGAACAAGAGATTCGGGGAGAATGGAAGAGGGACAATCAATCTGGGAGGAAAATAGGAAGTTTGTTTACTGGCCTGGCAGGGGGGTCCTGGCATTTCAAAGGAAGAATCATTTACTGATTAGAAAAGCGTCAAGGAGAAAAAAGACGAAGCCATCCCCACCGCAATTACCAGGAAGAGGGGCGCGGAGGGGGAATTAAGAAAAAAGACGGATATCTCGACCTGTTTTGAAAAAAAGGGAGCAAAGGAATCCGCGAACTAGGGGGAACGGTACTTGAAAAAAATCCGAAGGAGGGGAGGATCTACAGAACAGGAACGGGAATCACCTCAACTCAGGCGGGAAGTGAGAACTGGCTTTTTTCGGAAGGTTTACTATTACAATGGGGGAAAAAGGAGGGAGGCTTGGGGGAATAAATTTGATCACGGCAGACGTCCCCGGGGCAAAACCAGCATGCTTTAGAGGGGGGCACCCTCTCCTGGGGGGGTATCGAAAGGGGGGGGGGGGGGAGGGAAATCCCAAAGGGGAAATGTATGAAGAACTCTACTTAGGATGGGTCTCTATGTTGAGGAAAAGTCCTGGAGAGACTGTTCCATCCTTATCAGAAATTCCAGAGGACAAATCGGGACAACGGGAGGGGACATTTAATGGTCCAAGTGCATCTCTCTGTCAGGGGGAATGGGAATTGCCATAAGTGTCGATGAGCACACTTCGAAGGTTGCTCCAAAGATTAAAAACCCAACTCATGAAGAAACATCACTTCGAAAAGTTTACAAGGGGGACGGTCGGTAAGTGCTTACAGGGGCGGGGGGGTCGTTCAGGGGGGGGACAGAAGACAACTACGGGTGGCAAGGAAAACTTGAAAGCTGCCAATATATTCGTAAGGGAGACAAACAATGTATAGAAGGAAACATCCTATTAGGATTTAGCTGTCAACAAAAGAAATTTAGACGAAAGAGATACTATTAAGAAGATGGAAAGGGCACTTGATGGAACACGAGGGGGTACCATGGCCTAAAGGGGAACCGGTGTATGCAGTGATTAACAAGGGAGGGGGCAGGAAGCTAATCAAAGGACGGGTAAAGGAAATTTAAAGTTCACTCTCGAGAGTCTGTGGAGGGAATATTGGCTTCCATTGACTGAGTACACTGAAAGGAAAATTATAGTCTTTCAGAAAAAAAAAAAAATCAGAGTCAATCTTGTTCCATTTCAGAAGAAGGTATCTCGCAAGTACTCTGAAAAGGAACGACAACACTCTTGAGAGAGCTTGGAGGATGAGAAGCGACAAGCGAGCAAGAGGGGATGGGGGCGGAGAAGAATTGGGGAAAGCATCTTTGTTGTTCATCGTGCGGGACTATATCTAGAAATATCCAGGAAAAAAAATTTTGCCTTAGATCGTGGGAAAAGAAACATTCTCAATCTCGGGCGAATATTCTGAAAGGCTTTTGGGGAAATAGAAAGAGGAAAGAATCCCCCGCACTGGAATAAAAAGGAGGTGAACTGAAGGAGGCAAATGTGGGGGAAAGGGGTCAAAGATTTTTGGGAGGAGGGGACGTGGGGGTTTCGCGTGGAGGGCCCAATCGCAAGAGGACCGGATTCGACTACACGACAAGAATATCAAGGAAGCGAGGACGTTGGAGCCTAAATTTGAAGCGCAGCGTGGGAACTTAAAGGGGAGGGGAAAGCAATCCACTTAGCAAAGAGGGGGGGAAAGGAGGGAGTCTTGGATAGCTCCGGAGAAGTGAAAACCGGGTGCTAAGAGTGGAGGGGAGGCGACCAGACCACAAGGATGCTCCATTTGGCAGAACCTCGAGTCACTCCTGAGTAAAAAATCACTCTACGGGGGGGGGCGCGTCGCAAAGTTTTTTTCCCGGCGGGGATTAAGATCCAAAAAAAAAAAAAACAAAAAAGGGGGAAAAGAGAGAGATAAAGGGAGCGCGGTACAAAAAAATTCGTCAAGGCGCCGACTGAGGGTCCTCCTCTTATCTAAGCGCTCTTAAAGCAAGGGCTCAATGTCCTCTTGGGCGAAAGAAACTCCCCTCCACGATTCTCAAGGACGGGATCCCTGGGGGACAATCCAAATGGGAAGGGTGGATTCCCACGATGGTTTTTAGGAGACTGCGTATAAGTGCAGGAAAGGAAACGCGCGCGAAAAAACATCTGTAAGCGCAGGAGTTATTTTCTTGGAGCTAGAAAAGACGTCCGTTGCATGGTCAGAAACGTCCGAAAAAACTGAACCCAAGCAACGAGCCAAAAACGGTGAAATTTGCGCGCCTGACTCGAGGCGGCATACGCAACAGAATATAAGGAGAGATTGCATAAAAACGAGAAGAAATCGCTGTACTACACGGGGGGAATGGGTCAGGAGAATTGCAAAGGATCGTGGGGTCATTATCTTTAAAGAGTCATCCGGGCGGAACCATGCGAGGACCATATAGGAATAATTGCAGGAGCCCAAGGGCGCGGGAAGCTTAGCTAGGATGCCCCGAGGGACGAAAGGATTGTTTTTTCTCACAGTCCTCTCCAACTTATTTGGAAGGTCTCAAGGACGCGATTTCGATACCGAAAGGAGCCAGTTATGTTAAAGTCCCGGAGTAGGAAGGCGGGAACGTAGTGCAGTTTACTGACTCGATTGAAGACAGAGCGCCGAACGAAACCGAGCAAGCAACTTGGAGGCCAAAAGGGGGGTCGTCCGAAAAAAACAACCGTTAGTTTCATCATCCAAAGGCAGGGGGGGCATTCCTGGAAATAAGTTAAAGGGGGTCACACATCACGTGGGTCCGAGCGAAAGCTTTAGGGAAAAGTTCGTACCAGAACGGAGTGAAAAAAATAGCCGACGAAAAATCGGTCACGGGCGAAGAATCCCTGGGAAGAAAGAAATATTCTGAGGAAGGTTCACGAAAAGAGAAAGTCGTTGGTATGCGTAGAAGAAAGACTCCATCCACTCGCCACCATGAGTTGTAAAGAAACCGCATCGATCGAGGGTTAAACTGGTAGGGGGTTTCAGGGGTTTTCCGGGGAGTAATCCTGGGTGGAATCGAAAAGGAAAGGGGTCCAGCGAAAAGTCTAAAGAAGTGATTTCCCGTTTGTTCCAACCACGTGATGGCTTGAGTTTATACCGGTTTAAAAAACTGTTTTTGTAAAGGTGGAGGGATTTGAATTGGTCAGGAGGGGGATTATCCTTTCGTTTAAAAGTAGACTTCTAGAGCCACTCCTCCCCTTGGGACGGAAGATGTCCTTGCGTCGGTCCACAAAGTACTGGGAAAAGATACCGTCAGAAAAATTCTCTCTCGTGAAGGGTGCCTTAAGTGATAAAGAATATCCCACCCATTGTTTGTGAGACATAGCGGGAAAGCTTTTCAATGAACAGTGGCAAAAAGGACAGTAAAAACGGCCAGGTCCGGCTTTTTCAGAGGAGGTACCAGGGCAAGGGGATGGGCAGAGCGATTAAGAGGATCCGAGGGGGGGGGGTAAGTCCTTCAAGCAGAAGGGGGGGGGGGGAACGGATCAGGCCCTTACACGGGGAGGAGATATCCTTCTCTAACATAGGAACGCCCTCTCCCAGAGCTTGGGGGGAAAGATTTGGGTTCTGGCTTAAACTTTCGGGGGTCTGGACGATGGGGGGGAAGTGGAGTGAAGGAGTTAAATCATCCTATTAGGATGAGGAGGTGACATGCCATTAAAAGGAAAAATATCTCTCTGTTGATTTAAATTATTGCATAAGGGACAGCATTTTGTCACTATACACACCAACCTGCGAATAGGATACCCAGTTGATAGGGAGACTTATGTCCGTTGTGTCGAAGAATCCTTTGGGGGTTTCGTACAATCCCTCCTAAGAGCTCAAACTCCTCCATCAAGCATGATCTCCGGGCGTAGAAAGCCTTTAGTAAATAAAATGCTATTCCGACATAAGAAAGGATCTCTGGGGGGGTTGACTACTCCGGCTTTGGCGTTTGCGGTTTTCCCGCGGCCACTTCATCGTAAATGGAAGAGGGAAGGACCCGATCACTGAGGGCGCGAACTTACTTCGGCATGGGGGAAAAAAAAGGGGGGGGGGGGTTTATCGGAAAAAAAGGGGGGGGGGAACAAACAGTAAAACGGTTTTCCTCGGGCAGCAAATTTCAGGGCGTTTCATCGAAAAAAAAAAGGATCCGGGGGCTCGTTTGGGAGGAAGCCAACAATCGATTCAAAACAAATCACCGTTGAAAAAGAGACCCTTTCCGGGGAGGAAGGGCCCCTCCACGGGGGGGGTTCCACTGAACTTTGATCGGGCCAAAACAGTTTACGGAACTCTGAAGGGAAGGGGTATCTCAACTTAGTGGAGTAAGGCTTTTCGGAGTTTGCCGCAAAGCCATTGTTGGGGGTTTTTGGTGGGTGCTAATTAGACCATTCTTGGGGGTCCTTCCCGACAGGGGAAAAGAAGCCATCACTTGACAGAAAAAGGGTGCTTGGGGTAAGTCTTAATAATTCGGAGGAGTTTCATACTGGAAGAGGGGGTAAGCCGTCCTTTTTCTATGCTACTGAGAGGGGGATAAGAAAGATAGCAGCGTGGCGGAGGCGGGAAACGTGTTCACTAATTCGGGAAAATTCAAGGGCAAGTAAGGGGGGGGAATACGTGCGGATTTCTGGGGGGAAGGAATAGATATCCAGGGCAACAGAAAACAAAAAAAACCTTAGTAGTAAAAGGGAGATGAGAGCGAAGCAGTATAAGGGACCACATCGATCCGGAGAGGACCCGAAAAAGAATTCAGTACAGTTTACCACTCCTCCAGCAATCCTGGCCCCCTCGCGAAAGAGGTATTATAAACTACCGTTTCATACAGTAAAATGAAATGAGGGAACGATACGAAATTCAGACCTGAAAAATAAAGAAAAGGGGACGAAGGTCTTCTTCAGGTTATTAGGTAAAAGACTAAAGAACTGGGGCGCAAAAAGAACCGAAGGACCTCCCGGGGGGAGGCGCAACGCTTAAAAAGAAATACGCATGAGTCAGAAAAAAGGTCTGGAGGGGAGAACTTTCATGGAGGGTCATTCCATGTTCCCGAAATCAAACAAAAAAAGTTCCCCGGTAGGGATTTGTAAACGAACGTATGTCTTCGGGAACTAAACTCCTTCCAACGTTGAGAGGGATCGGCCGTTGGGGAAAAGAGCACAAACGGTATAGAGGAGGCGCGAAAAACTTTGCATGCAAAGGGGATCTGCCATATTTACCTGGAAGGATGAAATTCACTTGTTGGCCGGGGGGGCTCTCAGTCGAAAGTGCAAGAACTACGTGGGCACAGGCTTCCGCTAGAAATGAACGACTCACAACGATGAACAGAAAGAGGGATGACGAAAAACGAAACTGCCCCTCCCATTATGTAAGAGCCAGCATAGTCCAGGCCTGAGAGTACCATCCACTTTTTTCTCTTAAAGTGGGTGCGCGGGTAACTATTCTCCGGCTGAGATCGGATGATAGAAAAAACTATTAGTCTTGTCAAGCAAAAGCATGGTATTTCTGAGACAACGCCATAAGAAGCTCTTACTAGGGGTTATGGGAAAGGGTCTCATTACGGGTTGGTCGCTTGTCGTAAACGTGGGCTCTTCGAAAGGTGAAAAGAAAAAAAAGGTTTCTGTTCTTTGGGACGGCACGGCGTTGGGGGGGGCCGCTCGGCCCCCGTGGAAAAGCAACGAAAAAAAGCATTTACGCTGCGAACCACCAAGAGGAAACTTCCAGCACGAAGAAACACACCTCAAAAAATCACCATGGAAAGAGGTGGGGGGCGATGTTCAAAGCGGAAACGGCTATCGAAGGGGGTTGTGAACGGCGACTGACAAAAGAAAACTCGTGGGAAAGCACGAAATCCTGACAAATGGAAAGAATTGTACTCTACATGCAGCACCGAAAGTGTATCCGAAGAAAAAGCTATTCCAGAGTGGGACGGAAAAGTCGCCACCGTGAAGAGGGGTCAATTCGATCATGACAAACCTGGGGTTTTAAAGCAAACGGGCAACCCTGTTTACACACGGATAAGCAGAGGGGGGCAATTCTCGTAGTTGAGCAAATTGGGTGGCTTCCTAAGACTCTACGGGCCTCTGGATGGAGGCCGGACAACGCTAAGTGGAAGGTATCGAAATGGGGAGGGCAGACATACTACCCGGGGGGCAGGCGGGAAAATCCTGAATAAGTCAAAAGGAAACCTCGTCTATAAGCGATGCTAACATTTAAGATGTCTCAAAGCAAGGACGGAAAGGGCGTTGGCACATGACTGGTCAGGAGTCTCTTTCGACGCGTCAGCACGACTTTTTTAGGTAGACCACCGTACCCGTCCAAAGGCCGGTCAAAAAGAGGAACTTTCCCACGGCGGCGCTGCGGGGAAAACAACGAAGGGTTTTTGGGGGATGGGTCGCGGATTTCAAGACAATTTTCCGTGACCTAAGGGACTTCTGGGAAAGAGCAGAAATATGGCTTTCTTCGAAACAAGTATGATGGACGTGCCAAATCTACGCGTCTTAGGGGGGGGGACTGTAAAAGCTGGTGATAAATTTACGACAGAATAACTCTTGAGGTTCTTCGAAAAAGAACTTTCAAATCGAACTTAAGGCCAGGCAGGCACTACCTGGGGGTCTTAATGGGGGAAAAGCTTCGCCGGATACATCGGGGAAGAGGCTTTCCAGAGGGGTTTCAAGTTCCTTGAGAAGGGGGGCAAGGTTATTCTACAAGGTTAAAGAGCAATCAGGAAAGGAAAAACTGCAATACCGTCCAAAAAACTATAGAGTTCAAATCATCTCAAATCACTTCTGAACAATCATGGTCGGGGGAACTGAGCAATCTGGGGGGAAAGAATTCTAAAGACGCGGGGTCAAAAGTGTCGAACCCACGCGTAAAGGTAGGGGAGGGGTTAGCTATACTACAAAAAAATCGCAGTAAAAGTGCTGGTTCTTCGAAGGGGGAATGTGTGGGTGAAATCGGTCGAAATAAATAATCTCTGGGGAGGGTGAGTGGAAGAAATCCTTACCGAAACAATGGAGGAAGCGTTTTGTACCATGAAGAAAGGCGCTGGGGGAGCGATTCTTAAAAGGGGGTTTTGAAAGAAGGGCGCGCGCTTCTCTCCGCAAAGGGACTAAGGAACTCTCCTTGGAGATCCAGACCCCTTTTTCCATCGGGATCGTGGGAAGTTTTCACGAAGGGTTCTCCGGGGAGGTCAAGTTCCTTGTAAACTACGGCCTGAAAAAAAATATCGAGAAGCAGGAAAGGTTTTGGAAAGAAGGTGCCGCTTCTATTCGGGGATAGCAGCCGTGTTCAATCCTGCGCGGCGCCGCTGGGAAAGAGGCAATGAAAGGCAAAAATCTTTGTTACACAAAATAGATGGATGTAGCGTCACCAGTGGCGAAAACGCAAAAGTCCTCTAGGTCGGAAGAGTCTCTATCAACCAGAGAGCCATGTTGCGGTGCAAACAGAAGGACCATTTATAAATACATGGAATCGCCGAATAAAAGGTCGAGAAATCCAAAAGGGGTTCCCAAGATCTTCTAGCTTAAAAAACGAAGAAAAGCCGAGAGATCAAACCTAAAAAAACTGGATGACGAAGCGCCGGTTTCTGCGGGATCCGAGTAGAGAAGGGCTCAGATCGTTTGCCCAATACAGGGCTAGGAATGGGGGATGCGAATCGCGACCGAAGCATGGCGGCAGACAGAGGAAAACTGATGAAGCTAATCCAATATTGATTTGGCGCGAAGGCGCTAGTTGAGGGTGAGTGGAACGCGAGAAAAAAAGAGAATTGACCAAAAAGGGATCCCACAGAGGAAAAGAGGACGAGTGATTGGTTTTCAGGAAACGAGAGAATAATTGCGGACAATGTCGAGGCCGAAAAGAGGAAAAAACGTTTCACACCGAGGACACAAATCGGGAAAGTCCCAAGGGATTTGCTAGAGGAAAAAGCACATTGAGCCTGATCCGCACATTTAAGGGATAGAGAATTGCATGGGACACAACCCGTCAGAGTCGCGGTAATCAATAAAGGGGTGGGCCGGGCCGCTCTAATTCAAAGTATCTTAGATCTGGCTCGAGTCAAAACGAATGCGTTCGGGATGAAGGGAAAAACAGGAGAATTTCTTCAGAGACAAGTGGGAGAGCGGTGAAGGCTCTCTGAGAAGAAATCCGTGTGACTAACTCGTGTGTGGCAAAAGTGGAAGGATTTTTGACGAACGATCCAGGGCTGTTTAAGCAATTTGTGGGTTCCCTACACCAGATTGAAACCTTGAAAGGGTGTAGGCTACAAGGAGTTCCAGATAATCGACGTTCGGATGGCAGTGGAAAGAACTCTCTATGGAAGAAGAAAGATCCATGTCTCGGAACACGCGCCCTAGCTGGGAGGGACCTTAAAAAGACCCTCTCATCGCCTAATCCGCTACCTGACCTCCTTTTGGGAAATTTGAAAAGAAAGACACGGTTCGGCCTGGGGTCGCTGTTGTAGCAGTGGCAAAAAAGACGAAAGAGTGCGGCAGGAAGGAGTCTAGGAAATTCGGTAACCACCCTTAGGCAGTACTGACCGACTAGAAGGCTCGTCCCGGAACAGTAGACGAAGAGGAAGAAGGGGATGAGGGGGGAGGTTGAGGGGGGGGGGGGGGGGGATGGAGAAGGGGTGGCGGGGGGTAGGTGGAGGAGGGGGGGGGGGGGGTGGGGGTGAGAGGGAGAGGGGGGGGGCCATGCGGAGGAGAAAGGGAAATCGGGGGGATGGAAGGTGGGGGGGGGGAGGGAGGGGGAGGGGGTCAGGGGGGATAAGGCAAGAGAGGTGAGGATGGGGATGTGGGAGGGAGAGGAAGAGGTGGGGGATAGGGAGTGGGGTGTGGAGGGAAAGGAGGGACTGGGTAGGGGGGGAGGAGGGGGCGGGGAGGTCGGGGAATGGAGAACTTCTTGGAGGATAAGCGAGGGGAAAGAGAGGTTAGGAGGGGGCAAGTGGAGTTATTGAAAGGGAGTAAGGAAAGGGGGGAAAGGTTAAGGGTGGGGGAGGTGGGGGGGAGTTGGGCAAGGGGGGGGGGAGGGAAGGAGAGGGGGGGGCAGGTGGTTCGTTTAGTGTGAAGGAAGGAGGGAGGTTGGCTATGGGAAAGAGGAGGAGGAGAGAAGGAGTAGGAGTGGGGGAGCTGAGGGGGGGGGTGAGTAAGGAGTGGGTGGGAAGAGAGGTGAATGGGCGCAAGAGTACTGAGGGGAGGAACGGGTAAAGGAGGGGTGGGGGTTATGGGGTGGGTTGAAAGCGTGGTAGGAGTGAGGTGGTGAGGGTTAGGGAAGAGTGCGGACATGGGGGGTAGTGGGGGAAGTGAAATGGGGAGAAAGAAGAGGGGGGGGGGGAAAGAGTATAGGGGAGGTCGGTGGGTGGAGGGGGGGTAGGGGAGGAAGGAGATGGTTGCAGGGGTGGGGTGAGGGGGGGAAGAGGGTTGAGGGCTATTAAGTGGGAATGGGGGTGGGGGGGCAGAGGTTTGAGGGGTGGGAAAATATATGGTGGAGATTGGGGTCATGAGGGGGGTGGTGGGAGAGGGGAAAGGAGGGGGAAATGAGGGGGGGGAAGGAGGGTGGAGTGGGGGGGGGGGAAGGGGGGGGGAGAGGGGGTGTGAGGACTGAAAAGGCGGGGGGGGGTGGGGGGGAGCGAGGTGGGAGGGGAGGTGATGAGAGGGTGGGAATGTAGAGTAGAGGGAAGTAGCAGGATGGGAGTCGAGGTGGTGGATGAGGACTGCGAGGCTGTTAGAGTAAGGTTGTGTGTGGAAAGGAGGATGGAGTAGTGTGGGGAAGGGGGGGGGGGGGATTGGGAATAAGGAGGGTGGGAAGCGAAGGAGAGGGGGTGGGGTGGTGGGAGTGATGAAGGGAGACTTGGTTAGGGGTCAGTTGATTACGATTTCCCTGGTGGGGCATTCTCCTCTCTTGGTATTCTCCCGTGGGGGGAGATGGCGCTAATATGGTCCTGCGAACGAGGTGAAGTGGGTGTTGGGGGATTTTGCCTCGAAGAGGATCGCCATTCCGTAAAGCAGGATGATTGGTCTCTCGATCCCGACAGTTTCCGTCAAGGGGCTTACGATGGAGTAATCTTGGGAGGTACACTTTCAGGATTTCCGTCAGATATTCTCGTAAAAAGTCCTTTGTCCAAGCTCCTAGTGTTCTTTGAGGGGGAACTGTTAACATCTCTTTTTTGGGTAGGACTCGAGGAGTTATCGTTTGGACAGTCATTCTTGGGAGTCTCAGTCGACTATCCGTTACACAATCTCCCACCTCCTCAAACTCCCTTAGAAGTTTCCACGAAAATCCTCTTTCTAATCGTAATCCGGTCCTTTCCACTAAAGAAACCAAAGAAATCTTTTGGAGGGGGAAGTTCTACGTTAAAGATTATTCAGGGTGTTAACTCAAATGAAGTCACTTGTAACAGGGTGGAGGTATAAAAACGTCAAGGAAATCCTTCTTTTGACAACGGTAAAAAACACTGGGAATCGTAGGGTGGTAAGACGTTCGGTCTGAGTGGAAGGTAAGGAAGTACTAGCATCGGTCCGGGGAAGAAAGGGGCGCCGTTCACAAAAAAGTGATGCAGTAATTTCTCACATGCCACGAAAAAGTGGGATTCTTGAAAACAGAGGGGGGGGGGAGAAGTGGCTGGTAATGTTGAAGAAAAGGGGGGGGGAGAAGCCTTAAGTGATTCGTGAGGGGAGAAGGGGATAACAGCAAAGCCGTGCCTGCCAGACGTAGAAGATTGGAATGAGTCAGAGCAAATTGTCATAAGGGGGTCACTCCGAAGAAGATTACATCTAAGGCAAAGTTTGTGACGCGCTATTGGAAAGGAGACCTAAGCCAGAATATATTTTGGGAGGACACGCCATAATTCGGGGGTGTTACAACCATCAACGGAAGACAAGGACCCTCTATATCAACGAAAAATTTTGGGGGGGAATGCCAGCGAATAAGGGTATTCGTGGAGAGAAGGTTTTTGCACAATGCAGTGGGAATTTTCTGTTACGCAAACACTGCAGAGGTGTGATTAGAAACTATAGCCGTTGGGCCTTGGGATTATGGAGATCAATTTTAGAAGGGGGGGGAATAGAAGCCCATTCCACCATTTAGAAAACGACGGGTCCAAATAAAGGACTGCGCAGAAAAAGAAACTGGTTCCCTTGGTTTCATAGGAAAATCCGAGGTGGGGGGATTTTTTACAAAAAAAAAAAATAGATCTCAGTTGAAGCGCGAAAGAAGTCCTTATATGGAAAAAAACTATCGTGGAAAAAATTTTCCACTCGACTTACGAGGAACCAAGGAACATGCACGCCGAGGGCGAATGGATTTCAGAGTCTTGCAGGGGAAGGGAGTTGCTCAAATGTTATTAGAGGGGAAGCTGGGGGGGGTTCTGCCAAAGGGAGGTTTTTTCTTCCTTGTATGGACAAGGGAAGGATCATGGTCTGTATGGAAAGAATAATTTCTTAGAGTATTCGTAAAGCATAAGGGGGGGGAAAACAGGAGCCATCCAGTATTTATGGCACTATGAACGAGTTTTTGGTTAGGCGTGGTCAAGGTAAAGAAAGTCGTTCGGGGAAGGTCTCTCGGGGGGACGTGCTTAATGCGGTCGGGGTCA
>Ga0179593_1715499_pt1 | contig 11640 bp, 19 predicted proteins | sample CZODoug2_1_08_16_FD_185931 | JGI IMG/M metagenome (GOLD analysis project Ga0179593, IMG submission 185931) | Vadose zone soil fungal communities from Angelo Coast Range Reserve, California, USA - CZODoug2_1_08_16fungal (PacBio error correction) | ecosystem: Environmental > Terrestrial > Soil >...
AAGAAGAGGTTAATTTGCCGGACTTCATGAGGGAGGGCATTTTCCATCGTAAATCTGGGCTCAAAAAGGGTCCACTCGGTCAGGAAGTCTTCACCTATATTTCAAAAAGTATTTCGGGGGGGCGTCTTCAGAAGGGGAGAAGGGAAAGAAGTTTACGGCCGAAGGGCACCCGTTACGATTGTCAAGCCGCCTCCGGGATCAAGAACGCGCGGCGTCTGGGGGAATAGGAAAAGGGAAGAACATCTAAACTCGCCACTTATAGGCTTAAAAGAAATTGGCGATTGGGGGAACCAGCGCCATTTTGGGACACACTTGAAAGAGCGAGAGCGATCGGCATAAAGCTTGAATCTGGCGTCCGAGGATTTAGAGGTGACGTCCTTAAGGAAACACCGGCAGGGATAGGGAGCTGCTCTCAAATCATTAATTTAAAAGTCAAGCCGCGTCCGACTTTTGACACCAATGACGCGGGGAAAAAAAGGCATAAACGGAGGCAGTGACGGGCCCGAAAAAAGAACGATATTTGGCTATGAACCGATAGGGGACGCTCCGCCTCTGCGGAGTAAGGGCAGTTTCGCCTGCAGCTTGGTGATAGGAAGGGAGGGGACGGACGATCCGTGTGCGCTTTCCGTGGGAAGAAACCGTCCTTAAAAAAGGAATTCTTACGCGAAGTGGTAGGGTGACGTCGGAAGGACAGCAGCGTACGTCTGTGTCAGCGGCAAAGGGGGCTATGCCTGTCAGACAAGGGGACTGAAAATCAGGCCGGCCCTTAACTGGACCTATGGGGACGGATAGACCGAGGGCTCATAAATCACCCGCAAACATTCCGAGCGAATGTCTGGGATGTCTTGACAGCTAGGGAGCCCCGCGAGAAAAATCTTGGTCGAGGCAAGTAAGGCAGGCCATTACCGCGGTACGGCGACAAAAACCTTGAAGGGAAGAAAAGTCTTCATCGCCGGACGCCCGAGGTCCCCAGAAGTGCCGAGTCACCAAGGAAGGCCCTGGTAGAACAAATCTTGGGGAACCAAAATAGGACCCTTCGGGATAGGGGTGGGGGAGAAGGGTTGTTTATATAGGCAAAGAATTGGCCGGAGGCAAGTCGTCTTGAACGATTGTCTTCCGGGAGAACGTAGAGGGAGGGGTCATATAAACCCTCTAAGGGAAAGCGCGGCCCTGCGGGCTCAGATACATATGGCGCGGCAACTGCCTGCTTGGACAGATCGTATGAGCAGGGCGTGCAGGATGAAACCATTCAGAAAAGCCAATGGTCATAACGGAAGCGGGGGGAAGACGCGGTTGCGGGGCCACGTATGGGGACCGTCTAGGCCAAGGATGTGACGATCTGCGCACGTTCTGGCCGTAGGAGAGAGGGGGAATTCTCAGCTGTTTCCGGGAGAGTCACTGGGGTGTGGGGGACGGAGGTCTTGCAGAGGGGAGGTCGCAGAAAAATCCGCCATTTCCGGGAAGGATAGAATCCTGTTGGCGAGAGGCCTTTCTGCAAAGGTAAAAACTGATTTCTCGGGATGACCCGGCGCCTGGAACTGACCGGACGGCTGCTCCCTTTAAAGGGTGCCGTCGATTGGGGGGTCTGGGGAACACGACCCCTCAGTGCCTGGAAAAAAAACTTCCACGGCACGTGCTAGGAGGTGTCTCCTTCCTTGATGGTAGGGCCAATCAAGGGAAGCCGTGGTCTGAGTAAGAATTAGGGTCGGAGTGTGAAGCATTCAAGGTTGAAAGAAGGCCCGCCACTCTCTCGGTTCTACATTCCTAGTTGGAAGGGGCCAGCGACCTGGCGCGGGAGAACTCTCGTCTGTCAGGAGCTTAAGAAGAGGTCGGAATCCGGCTTCTTCCAACTTCTGCCGACTTGGAGATTAGAAACCAGAAAGTGGGGGGGCACTAAAAAAAGATTGCCGAAAGGCTGAAGCGATTAGAATGGCAAGGGGAAACTCGAAAGAAGAGACACAAAAAAAGGGGTTAAAATCTCTATCTAGGCTCAATTCTCTGCAGCTCTGAAGGGGAAAGGGGCCTTCTTGGGACGGGGGAGACTGAGGGAGGAAAGAGAGGAGAAAGATTGCAATCGACGGGGGGTATAGGGCATCGAAAGTCGGAGGAGGGGCTCATCGTCGGGCTACTGTCCAAGAAGTCTTCGCCTGTACAAGGGGAAAGGGCTAATGGGGAGAGGGCGTTTCCATCAAGGCAAAGAACGTTTCAAAAAATACGGAAGAAGGAAGGTGCCAAACAAGACCATCAATTATGCGACCCCGGGAAAGAGGGAGAAATCGGAAGTCCCTGAAGGGGCTGGTCTACCCTCTGAACCATCGACGCAAAGGCTATAAGGAATCGCCTTTTTCTACTAAGGGAGGAAGTTCCGCTCAAATCGGTGCAAAGGTTCATCCCCTTCCGAAATCGACAAAAGGAGTCCGTAAAAAGAGGCCATAGGAGGCTACAGAAAAACGTCAATAAAGAAGGGGGGAAATCTACGCAAATAACCAAGTCCGGAAACTCCGGAACCGCTGGGGAAAATATATTAGCAAAGAGGTTAAAGTCCATAAACGTCGAAAGGGGGAGCATATCGCCAAGGGGACTGATGAGAGGGGGAGAGGCGTGGGGGAATCAGGGGGGACGATCAGGCGAAAAAATCTGCAGTTCCTGGCGCCCCTTATAAAAAGAAGGGGGAGAATTTTTCCTAAACCCGTCCTAAAGATGGAATCTCTTTTAGAAAAGGGAATGAGGGCTGCCGGAAGAAGCTAAGCCTATCCAGGTGGAGGAAATGAAGGAAAAACGTCTAAAGGGAGTGCCTCCAATCTGCCGAAATGGCGGTTTTGGAAAGGCCCGTGAGAGACGCCAATGACGTGTCGGTAGAACAAAAAACTGGAAGATCGGCAAAGAAAATAATGAAAATTTTTGGAAACCGATTTGGGGCAGAAAGGACCCAAGGCGGGGGGGGCGGCATCATCTTTTCACAGGGGGGGGCTCCTCTGCGCCAGAGATGTAAGAAAAACAGTAGGCAAAGATCATTCTATGCCGATGGACTAACGGGGGGGGAAATTTCTTCCTTAAAGGGGATCCCGTAACCCAGAGTGTTTTCAGCAGGGGAGCTCCTGAAAAGGAAGGAGAAGGCCACGCCCGTCCCTGGAGGAGGGTGTCGGGGATTGAGCCTGCACCAGGGATCGATAAAACTCGGGCCAGGGAAAGGAGGAACAAAATCTCAATACGCCTAGAAAAAGGGCTGGAACGGCCATAGCCAATGGAAAGGAAACCAAGAGAAAAACGTCGGTAAGGAAAGAACGTCACCAATACCTTCGCGTGGGGTTGAAGGAAAAAGATTGGTTCAAAAAACGTCCATGAAATGCGCAAAGGGAAATCGTGAAAGTCCACTCAGAAGAATGAAGAAGGGTTGTGCGAGGAAAAAAGGAAACAGTCTCGGGAGGAGAGAAAACTATTCCCCTCTTCAGGAGAGAAAATCTGGGGAACTTCCGCGCCAGGAGGAAGGGGGCCTTCACGTTTTAAAAAAACTCTGGGGGGGGGGGCACGGGTCAACCGGAAATGTCCGGCTGTTTCAAGGGAGACGTGCGAGGAAACGGCCTGATCCGAGGAGTCAATCTAAAGAGGAAGGAGCTGCGCGGAGGGAGTATGCGGGTAAATAATTAAAAAATAAATTGCGCCCACCCTTGAGGGGAAACCCATCTCCCACGCGGGGGTAGTCTCAGGAATTGTGAGATGGGGGGGCACCTGAATTTTCACTAGGAAAAGTGGTCCACCCATACGCCGCGGAACAGAGGAAAAATCCCGTAGAAGAAAATCCATTGCCAGAAACCGTACCCTTCTATTATGAAGGTGAAGACGGCTCAGCAGGAACGCCCAGCATATATCGGGTGCAAGAAGCCGCGATTCTTAAAGGGGGTTTTGGGGGGGAAAAAAAGGACCTCTATGAAACCCTGCAACGCAGGAATCAAGGCATTCCAGACAAAAAAGGGGGGGGAGGAAAAATATAGTGGTAGGAAGAAAGGAAGCCCTCTTTTCGGGGGGGCCAATCTCTTTCATAGAAGGGGGAGGGTTTAAAGGGCACCGAGATAGTCTGAGGAAGGAGGGCTGGAAAAAGGCGTTCTTCATCCGGCTCCGTGGGGAAGGTTGGCCGGAACGGAAAACAGAGGGTGGGGGATCCGAGCCGCCGGAAGAGAAAAAAAAGGCACGCGTCGGCGTTCGTTTTGAAAGGGGGGGAAATAGACCAGTTGAAAAGGAGTATAGTCGTACCCAGAACGATGGGTCGATGTTTTAGAAAAAGGGGTTGGAGCGTGAGTATTTCAATAGAACATAGGCACCTTGATAGAAGGGACGCCGTGCGAAGATGGGAGGGTCCGTCCGAGAGTAGGACGGCAATTCTCGGAGGAGGAACTATGAGGGAGACTCACCAGAACAGGTCCTACGTCGCCACAAAGAAAGACGCTTGTAAGAAATCGGCGAGGACGGGTCAGAAACACCCGCCGCCAGATTTGCTCGGGGGCAAGGAGGGAAGGGTGCGGGGGGGAAATCACGCGTGGGGAGTGCAGAAAAAAAAGGCGAAGTTTCGCCGCAGGGGACAAGAAGTGGGGCTTCACGCTTCCAGATCCAAAAAGAAAAGCATTCCTTGACGGATGCCAAGGAAAATTGCCGTAAAAAGGGAGGGGAAAAGTGTCCTTTGGAGCGGCCCAGTTGCGTCCTTCAGCAGAGTCTGTGGGGAAAGGCTATGCCTGTCGAAAAGGGGGCAAGGATTTTGACTTGGACACAAGAAAGAACGCAGGGACGAGAGGGGAGGGGAAAGGGGGGGGGAGATATCCTCTTGGAGCACAACCCGCACTGAGCAGAAAGGGGCAGAGGGAGACGGTAAAAGGCGCTCCAGGGAGGAAAAGGCATCAAAAAATCTAATTGGGGAAAGTCCTCATTTCCAGGGTAAAGGATCGCCAGTGGAAGCGACGGGAGACTTGATCTGAAGGGAGCCCACGCGCGACAAGGAGAAAGAACGACAGTCACAGGAAAACTGGTGAGAACAAATCGGTGGGAAAAAACGATCTGTCCTGATAGGGAGATCACGTGGGGGGGGACGAAAACAGTGGTCCTTGGGGGGAAAGACGGCAGGGCCGTGAGTAAATGAAAGGGGCTGAGGGTCTACAGTAGACGGCTGTGCAATATAAAGTAGGCTGATGGGGACCACGGCGAAGAAGAAGATCCTGTCCTCTGGCAAAGGGAGGGGAGATCTTAGTAAAGGGACATGCCGTTGTTCAAAGGGAAGGGGGGAGCAAGCCTGATACTTCTCCAAAAATAGGCCGAAGTTGGAAACTATAGTGTATTCGGCAGAGGACGGGAAATCTGTGACGATCTGCGGAAAAGAAAAAGACGTCGAACAAGGGGGGAAATGGGGAAGGGCTGGGGCAGAAGCGGTTTCCGTCGTTAAAGGGAAGTCTGGGGGCTTCGATGCCACGGGTCTTGCCTAGAGGGTTAGGAAAGGGCTAGCGTCGGATGTGCCGGGAGGGGGGAGGGAAGAAGGCCGATGGACCGTGAGGCAGAGGCACCGGTTCATGAGAATGCGCGAGGATGGAGCCGGAGGAGACACGGTCTGCTTTGAGAACGACTTTCCGTCGATGGGATTAAAACGGTCTACCACGAGGGCCAAGAAAGAAAGCCCGAGTCAAAAAGGGCGCCGTTGCGCTTGAGAAAGGAATTGATGGGGGCCGCAAGAACGCAGCCGAAGGTCGGTTTCCTGTACTTGGGAAGGGGGGAACTACAGTTCTCCAAAAGAAAAAGTGTCCCGCCCGAAGACGAGGGGAAAGAGTTCCCAGTAAAAGGAAACGGACGACTTCGCGGAACTGCGCCTCGGGAAAAAGAATTCTGATCGCGAAGGGGGGGTCTCCTCAAAAAAGGAGTGAGAAGAGAGAGAAAAAAGGAGCGCGAGATTCATAATGAACAGGAGAAGGTCATCGAAGGAGGCGTCTTCACGGGCATCGGGGGGGGGGGGGGGGGAAGAGTCGTGCTGTACAATGAAAAGGAGGGGTGTTCCAGGGGGAAAAGCACCGGAAGGAAAATGTCGGCTGCGTGATTTTCGACAAGCAAAAGAAGCGAAAAGGCAGCAGCAAGGCGCCATCTTGGAAGGGCAAGGCAACCAGATGGTCGAAAAAGAAGGGGCATCCCATCGACGGAAAGCCAGGGCGCAGGGGGAAAGCGGCCGTGGACGTCAATGGCGTCAAGAAGGTGAAAGGCGTTGCATGAACGTTGGGAACGCAAAAGGCCATAACATGATCCAGGAAAGGAGGCCGCGAAAAAGCGATCTGATATGGGGGGAGAACGGCAAAATCAAGACCGCAGGCCATCGTCCTAAAGAAGAACCTAGGAAGGCATGTAACCGAAGAGAAAGAAGGAGGGATTTCATAGTCCCATAACGTTCGAAGGGAGTCATATCGTCAATACCTTGAAAGGGATGCGAGGAGGGAACAAATAAGAGGGGGTCGCCTAAAATAGCGCTTCAGGATGGCGCCCGTCTCCCGAGTGGGGCTAATGGTTAAAAAGACGCATAAGAAAGAGAGATATGACAGGCTGCCGTTGCACTAAGGCCGATTTCTCTGCGGGAGGCAGGCCGCTAGGGAAGGAGAAGGCCGATGTGTTTGGAAAGGCTACTGGGGGCACTGCTGAAACGAAAAGGCGGTTGTTCATCTCACGGAAAAGGGTCAAAGCCGACAAATGGCGACTATAACTCCCAAAAAAGGGAAAACCGACGGGGGATGTTGGTAAACCGAGGGGTTCTCACCCATGAAAAGGGGGCGGGGGGGGAGAGGTCATGAGAGGGTGTCTCCCTCGCGAAGGGAGAAAAACAAAAGGAACGAAAGGGCGAGCTTTCTCAGTACGCAAAGCGAGTTCGCCAAATTCGCTCCGGGAGCCAAAGAACCAGAGATTTTGGCAAGGGTCTCAGCGGGGGGAGGGAAAAGCGACGAGCAAAAAAAAAGGAAAAAGCCTTCGCTGTTCGAAGAGCCGATGAATGGGGAGCTGCGAGAGCGTCCCTTCCCGACCAAGTCGTCCAAATCAAGAAAGGAAAGTGCTTTCCATAAGCAGAAAGTCACAATCATAGCCAGGGAAAGCTTGACATCTGGGAAAGAAAAGGGCTGATATTCCTCCAGAGGGGGGGGGGGTGGAGGGGGCCGACGTACCCAAGAAAGGAAAAAGACTTTTTAAGAAGGGGGGGCCCGCCTTTCCTCAGTACTTATCGGAAGAGGGAGAGAATATCACCACAGGCTCTTCAGGGGGGGGGGGAGGGAGTCTAACCCGGAGAAGAGGAGCCATACGATCGAAAGACCTCTTCCTGGCCAAAAGGGGAAAGCTGTCGGAGGCTTTCTATTGTCCCAACGCAAACTTGCACTCGCACGTCGGAAACTTTGATTGTGGGGGAAGAGGACCGAGGGGGTTGAAATTCAGCATCGGCGAAAGGAAGAAAAAGGAAGTAGTCTCCAGGACGTCAAGAGAAAATGCCGGATCTAATCAGAGAAGGAGCACTAGCGCATCGCTATAGGAAAAAGGGAGATGAAGTGGGGGGGAAGACCCAACGGCAGGGTCAAAAAAAAAACCAGCGCGTTCTGGACGAGAAAAAGGGGGGGTCGAGGGGGGAGTCATCCCTGCTGAAAAAATTCAAGTCGGTGGTAACAAAGGAGAGGAAGCATCTAGGAAAAGGAAGGAAAAAAGGTCCGTCCGGCCAAAAAGAAAATGATTCGATAAGGAGGGAAACGCCATCCTGACCGAAAATCCGGAAATAAGAGAGTGCTAATGGAGACCAAGTGGTTTTTTTGGAAACCATAATGGACACTGCCCAAAAGAAAGGGGACGAAATCCCTTAAGTCTCTGACAAAAGAGGGAGAGTAAAATGAGAGAATGTTCCGAATTTCTCAGGGGTCGGAATTGTCACGGTCATTGGGGAGAAAAAAAAAAGTGGGTGAACAGCATCTCGGGAAAGCATCGAAAAAAAGGCAGGAGGGGGGTCAGTCTCCATCCTTCCGTAAGAAAATTGTCAGGAAAGGGCGGTTGGAAGGAAGGGGGCCGGGATCCGCTTCGGAAAAGAATGGTTGACTTGAATGCAGGCAACCAGGTTACCGACAAACCCAGGCGTATGAAGGAGGGCCGCGAAAAAAGGGGGGAAAAGGGCTCCAGGGACTCTAGATGGAGAGAGAAATAGGGTCTATTCACTAGAGGAAGAAAAATGCTGAAAGGAGCCTTTGACGTCCTGGGCCGTCAAAAAAGCCGGCCAATCTCAAAGAGAGAAGGAAAAGAAGGAGGGAATTGGAAAACATTAAGTCGGGAAGACGTCTCCACAAAGGGAAAAAAATTTCAGAAAACAGCTCAGCGAGGAGGGGCCCTGAGACGCCCGCGGGATGAACAGTGGACTGTATTGGGCAAAGCCTCGGCGGCTTTGAAGAAAAAAAGTTTTCGAAAACAGCGCCTGGTGATCTTCTGCGTGAAAAAGCCGATCCGTGGTGCGCAAAGGGGAAAGAGCCCAAGAGAGTCTGAGTAAGGAAGAAGGTCGGAACCGGCACATTGCGTCCTTCAGAAGGGAGGGGAAAAAAAAAAAAAAAAACAAAGTCCTTTTCCGCTTGCTAGCAAGGAGATGGGATAGGCTGATAAGGGAACATCAAGGAGGGGTACAAAACGAAGGGAGGGATCGAATGGAAAAAGAATGCCCCCCTCTCTAAAAGGAAACCCACCCCGGGGGTTGGGCAGTTTAGCAAGGGACAGAAAGGAAAAACCCAAAGTCTGGGTCGAGAAAGAAAGTTCGGGGAAGAAAAATTCGAGGGAAGGCAATCTAAGGTGATCGTTCAAAAAGTCTGGTCTGCGCCGAACCCACGCGCGACACGCAAGAACCGCAGGGAGAGAGGAAAGGGTGAAAAAAAAAGTCGGGGTCCACAAGAAAAGAGGGGATCGAGATCAGGGGGTATAGTCGACAGTAGGGAAGGGTTTCGATCACGGAGGTTGAGGGGGAAAAAGTTCTTCTGGAGGGAGGGGAGGAACTCTCCAGTAGAAGGGAGAAAGGAAAAATCGTCCCGAGGAAAACGGCGGACGTCGAAAGAACGACATAGGGAAAAGACTGCGGGGAAAATAGTAATGTGGTGGTGGGGGGGTGGGGGGTTGTCTTCATGTCACCAAGAAAAGGGGAACATTCTGGGAAACATGGAGCCGAAAGGGGGGAAGTGTCTCCACTTCGCAAAGCGGCTCCTCCTCGGTGGGGGAGCGCCACGGGGGAAAATCGAATCTCCAATTTGGAAAATTGCGCCACGGTCGAAGGGGTAGGGGGAAGATTGCGAAGATTGCAGAAATCGGTTCCGTAAAAAAAGACTGTTTGAGGGAGAATGTCCACAGGCCGGTCTTTCTGTGAAAAAAAGAAACCTATCGTAATCAGGTGGGAAAGGAGTCAGCCGGTGAGGAAGTGGCGCGGACTGAAAAAAAGTGAAAACGGAGAGTCGGCGGCTCCATGATCTCCCCAAAAAGGGGGGAAAAATTGACAAAGAAAAAGGCAAAAGGGTGCCCCCCGGCACTTCCACGAAAGAAGGAGGCCTTGAAAGGAGTGAGGTGCTGTCGGAAAAAATCACTGCAGAAGGAAAACCAGGTTCAAGGGGTTGGGGCGGCCAAGGTGCGCCTGGGCCTGGACATTTTCCAGACGCGCGCGAAGACGAAAAAGTCGCAGAAATATGACGACCTACTCCGAAAAATCTCTCGCTGGGAAGGAAACGCTCTCAAAAAAGGGGTGAAGAGAGAGATCTCGGCAGGATAAAGCGCGAGATTCAGAAAAAAAAAACATGTTCAGAAAGGAATGACATTCGTGAAAGAGGGGGCGCGCTCTTAGAAGGGAAAGAAACGGCTAAAGGGGGACCTGTCTGCAATCAAGGTCGGTGCCCTGAACACTGAGAGGGGAGGGAGTTAGGGTGGAAACGGGACACCAGAACGTCAATCGCCCCGGAGAAGGAATTGCCGACAGGTCCCTGTCTTGGCGCGTGGGGACCCGGGGCCCCCCCCTAGGAAGAAAGGCAAGAGAATGAAACCGAAAAGAGCCCGTTTTCTACGAGCAAGTGGGAGAAAAAACGGTGCAATGAACCGGTGAACGGCCTCAAGGAAAACCAGGAGTGAGCCGGACCTCTGCCAGCAGAAAATTCTCATAGCCGGCGAACCGCCAAACTTCAAGGAAAGAAAGGGGTCCATCGTACGCAATAATCAACCTACTGGAAAGGAAGGGAACCTATTAGGGAAAGCCTCTATGGATGAAAAGGCCAAACTTTCGAAGGGGAGAATAGAGGAGCCTATTCCGGGGCGGGGGTACACTATCGTCACAGAAAGATCTGACGGATCAACTGAAGGAGAAGGGGGAGCCCAGATCAGGGAGGAAGGGGATGGGGTTACCGTTACACCGGCGAAGAAGGAAGATCTTGTCAAAGGGGAAGTTCTATCGCCATATGGGCTCTAAGTCGGATCCTAGAGACTCTTCCGCTGCAGAAAAAAAAAGAACAGGTTTCTAGCTGCCCTCCTTCGAGAGGGAAAAAAAAACGGGGAAAAGAGAGTGGTACTCAAAGCGGGTACTAAACCATTCAATGGGGGAAAAGTTCCCACCAACGAACTACTCCAGATCTTGAAAATGATTTGGCCATGGTTATTAGGAAACGGTTAAGTGTCTCTTCGTGGATACTCCTTCTCGAAAAGCTCTTAAAAGAAACGGTCAGAATCCAGTCTATCCTGGAAAGCGAAATGGCTTCTCAGGGTGATGCCCAGAACCATAATATGTGGGGAACTTGCTCAGGGGGATCATCAGCCCCATAAAAGGAAGAGTCTAAGAGGAGGGGTTATTTAGGCGGCAAAAAACCTATCTAGAGAAAGTACACTGAAGTCTTTAGAATCCCTGCCAATCTCAATCCGCCTATCGTGATGACAGGCCATAAGGCTTAAAAAAAAGAGGTAGTAGGGACTGAGGGGGGAAAACTTCACAATGCTCTGTAAGGGGGGGGGTCATTATATTGGGGCATCATGATACTTCAATTAAAAAATGATAGGCCGAAATATCACCAGTCGAAGCTGCGGGAAAGGAAACGAGCCCAGCACGCGGCTCCGATGAGGGAGTCAAAAGGAACTCTTGGAAAAAATATCTCCAAAGGCGTCTTTCTTCTAGAAAAAACTTCTGCTACTGTGTTCTGACAAGCTAGCTTTTTATTTGGGGAAAAGTCGGGACAAAGGGAAGCTGTTTCAAAAAAAAAAAGTGCGCAAGAAGATTGCGGGATCGGGGGAAAAAGGGCAAGTCTCATCAAAAGAAATCGAAGGGAGACGCTGATCAGCTCAAGCCCGAAAAACTATAGAGGCCCTCAAGGAGAAAGAGATGGGAAAAAAGAGACCAGAGGGAGGACGCTATAGAAGGTGAGGATGTCGTCAAGAAAAGTCTATTCCTACGGAGGAAACGCCGCTGTGCAGCGGAAAATCCCGAAAGGAAAAAAAAAAAAAAAAACAATCTGAAGGACGGCCCGGACCCGGGGGAATGACGCCAGCTCCCCAACCCGAAGAATATCTCTTTGGACAAAAGATTCTGGGAAAAAAAAGTTTACCGCCGAATGAAAAATTTGCACTTCCACCAAGAAGCGAGGGAGGAAATTCCTT
>Ga0179593_1809598_pt1 | contig 11640 bp, 17 predicted proteins | sample CZODoug2_1_08_16_FD_185931 | JGI IMG/M metagenome (GOLD analysis project Ga0179593, IMG submission 185931) | Vadose zone soil fungal communities from Angelo Coast Range Reserve, California, USA - CZODoug2_1_08_16fungal (PacBio error correction) | ecosystem: Environmental > Terrestrial > Soil >...
GGCCAACAAATTCCTTTAGGTGCGAGACATGAACAGCCCGGCAAATGTGAAGACCGATTCCATGCCGGCGCCTCCGACGCACGGAAGCGCCGCCGAACTAGAGAGCTTAGCCATCCGAGGGAGCACTAAAAAAAAAATAAAAATCGCCGAGTCAGGCATTGGAGGAAAAATCATATTTGCTGCTCGTGTGGTCGGCGACAAAACGCGGAGGAGGCGCGGCATAAGGGGCCTGAGAGAAGAGCGTGCACCCGAAAGGGAGAGGAAGTTTCGATAGCATGGGGAGCGAAAAGCAGGCACGCGGAAAGAGAAAAGAAAAGCCGGACGCAAGGGCCAGCGAGCGGGGACACGACCAGGAGGGACCTGAAAAGGGGACGCTTGTCAGCTCGACGGACTTCTGACTCGCCAAGCAGGAGCCCGACATTTCGCTACCTAAGGGGGAGGAAAACATACCGTTGCGTCTTCAACATCATGTTCCTGGGTTACCCGGCGGCCTCTGAAGTAGACGAGGAACCTACAGATCGCCGTATCGTCCCATCCGGACCTGAAAGAGAAAACCTTAAACTCCACGGCCGGCCTCTTCGGAGCGGGGCTTCGAAGAAAATCAAATGTCTGGGTGAAGGTACAGAGGCTCCAAGAAAGTTGACGTTAGTCGAGGAAGCGACAAACGTAAGAGTGCGAGTTGTGCGAGGACACCGGCGCGGGTAAAAAGGCACACCGCTAAAGAGAATATGGAACCAGCGGGAAAGGAGGGTGAAGCTAACTTAGGAGGGAAAAAAACCGGTGTTCCGTAGGGATGCGCCGGACGTCAGGAAAACCCAATCCGGAAATTAGGTGGGGGGGGGCAGAAGGATGCTTTTATCCCGCGGGTGGGCGTAGGTCTCTCTAGGGGAAAGGGGAGCGTGTTGCGGGGCGCGCCTGCCTCGTCAAAGAAAAGGGAAAGTAGGCAAACTTCTGAGAAGGTAAGCTTAAAGAGGGAAAAAAAGCTTGGCCGGGACTGTTCACCAAACATCGTACATCAAAATCGAATCCGAGACGACGATCAAACGATCTCTCGTTCAAGGCCGATTAGAGAAGAATTCGGGGAGAAAGGGGTACGGCATCGCCGGAAGGAAATTACCGTGCGAGAGGAACATGGCTCTGAGAATGGGGGGTTCCAGAAGCTGGCAAGAATCCAAAGGAAAAGACGAACAAATAAGGGAGAAAAAAAAACGGGTCTAGGAGGTCGGGGTCGGCACATGATGCGGTGCCTACGTGGGACAAAAGTCACTCCTCAGCCGCGTGAGAGGTGTTGTTCAGGAGAATGGGGACGCGTACTTGCACCAATAGGGACACTGCATCCGCGGCGCGACATTTCTAAAGAGGAACCGAACCGGAAAGAGTAATTGAAAAAAAAACTGCGGGAGTAAGGGGTTTCCAATAAAAGGGGACTAAGTGGTGAAGAAAAGGTAAAACACCATACTCTGGGGGCGGGGGCGCTGCTTCGGCCTCCGGGGACAGGTCAAGAAAACGTGTTAACGAGACGCGGTCAATTACGCTTCGGGGGGGGGGACACGCTGCACGCCTCCCGTAAAGAAAAAGCCAATGTAGGGAACCGAGACACAATGGATACTTCGCGGAGGAACCTCACATACGTAGAAAATCTACCCGGGCCAAGATATTGGGGAAACAACTTCTGCTTGGGAGGGGAACGAGTCAACGGTACGTGAATGAGGAGAGTGGCTGCTGTCCTGGGGATCCTGCCAAAAGGGGGGGGAAAACCAAAAAGAAGGGCGCGAGTCTCCATGGCAGGGGGACAAACAAGTGCCTGTGAGCGGTCGGGAACGGACTGAGAGTTCTCGGCTGTCGGGGGGGGAAGGGCTCAATTCGTGGGGAGAAAAGCGAAACTTATGTAGAAGGCGAGGCAGTAAATAGAACCGAAGTCTCAATGTGAAACATTCTACGGGAAAGGTTATCGGCGGGGGAAGCATCGAGCACCGGGAGCTCAACCAATCGGACGTGCGCTGTAGTTCGGAAGGGAGAGGAAGAGAGTGTCGACCTTTACTCTATAAAGGAACCAAAACTTCGGGAGCTGGGGTGAAGTCAGCAGCGCTGACCTGGGGAGGGAGCCCAGGAAAAGGGGAGGAGGGAAAAAAAAACACAAAATCCTCGCGACCTGAAACCGGAAGACGAATATGTCTCGGGAGAGAAAAGAGACTCCTATCTTTGAGTAGGATTGGAATGAGCATCTCGACGAGGAAATCTTCCGGCCGATCGAAGCAAAAATATTGCCGATCTTCTAGGGAAAAAACCCTACGAAAATTTAGCTTCGCCTGAGGGGAGACAACTCTCGACTTTATCTTTCGGAACAAAGAGAACCTAAAAGAAAGGGGATTCTCTCTACCGGACAAGACGCCGAAAAGGTAGCGCTCACGGCCGGGCGCAAAGCTCCTAGGTCTAGTCATTTCATCAGGCGTCGAAACAAGTCATACCGAACGCATCGGGGGGGAAACGTCCTTTGGATCGGGGGGGGGGAAGAGAAGAAAAGGATTTCGCCCGCACAAAACGATCAGGAGAGACTTCCGCCCGAGGAGAGTTGAGTAAGTAGCAAGAAAGACAGTTCTACACGGGAGAGACCGCTTTATCTGGGAGATAAAGGGAAAGAAGGGGGGGGGGACTATATGGGTTGGAGGGGGAAAAAGTATTTTACCCACAGGCGGCGTTGAAAATGTCGCGAGGATGAAGAGCCGCCGGAATATGGGAAAGGAGCTGCGCATCGGATCATAGGAAAAAGGGGGGGGGGACTCGTATAGGGGAGAAAAGAGGGGCAAGCTGTTGGGTCATGTTAGAGAGAGAATGGAGTAAATCGGGAGAGTGAGGAGAGAAGAGACGGATAACACGGATGGGCACCGTGGAGTCGATCCTCGGGGCCAAGGGAGAGGAGGGAAGATAACGGGGGAGGGAAGAATGCAGAAAACTGATTTTTATTCGGCAACAGGGAAAGTCAACAATAGGGGGGAAACAGGCTCAGATAGACGAAGATCAAAACCAAAAAACTGAGAGGTAAGAGAGAGATCTGTGAGTCTAAACGACGCCGGGAAGGTGGGCAATAGAAAGATTTCTTTAAGGGGAAAAGCACCAGGGTTTACGGTTATTTCGAATAAAAGGAAAACAACACTAGTTACTGGAAAGGCTCAACGAAAATCGGGTAACGAAGTGTTACGCGGAGAAGATGGTATCGACCCGGAGAAAAGGGGAGACGAAAAGGAGAGGAAAGGCAAACATACATTCGTTACGAAAGGGGGTGGACCTATAATGCCAAGGCAATGAAGGAACGCCTTATGACTGATGACGATGCAGGGAGGGAGAGCGGTCGTTCCTAAGAAACCCAAGCCTCCCGAGCAAAAAGCTCTGGGGAAACGACCCAGTTTGGCAGGAGAGAATCAGTCGCACAAAACAGAAAAAAAAAAAAAAATGCCGTAGCTAAACGGAAGGAGGTCTCTCCAGCCAAAAGGGGCGAGGAGAAACGTAGAATAACTGTAAAAGGAAACGAATCCCGCTCGGGGCAAACAGTGGCCGCGATCTCGTTAAATCGACGAAAAAAGAAGAAAGATCGTTGGAAGGGAAAGGGATGTATGTTGCTTTTTCAGAATAGACTAGCGACAAGGGAAGGGATACACAAACTCAACGAGCCGCTCCGTGGGCTTGAGTCGGGGAGGAAAGTGAGAAGACCTGTGCGGGGGATGGGGGTACGCAATCGACCACGAAGGGAACAAGGGGCGGCTAGAAGATGCGTATCGTTCGAGAAAGAGATGAGGCTCAAGCAAGGCACCAATCGGAAGATCTGAACTAAGAAGGAAATGATAGAGGGAAAGTAATAGGGAACGCGATCTCTCTAGAGGAGATAAAGAGAAAGGGAAAGCCGTCATATGCTCTTCGGGGAGAGGGGCAAAAAAACGAGAGTGTTGCTACTTGGTTTTGACACTCTGGGTTGGGGAGAGAGGAGGAGGCGAGCGTTTCGATGGGACTCGACCTGGGATGAGGGGATTACTGAAAGGGGAAGGCCCGGCCGGTAGTAGGGGAAAAACAAGACACCAGGGTTTTGTGGAAAGAAAGTAGTACCCGGGAGACCCGAGAAGCTCAGTCGACGCTTAAAAAATCTCCAGATCGGAGCGGGTGATCGCTCAGGGAGAAAAAATAAGACGTGCGATCGGGCGGCAACGAACAAGCCGCAGATAAGAATTGGAATCGAACGGGTTCGGGTCTGCGGATCGGGGACAAAACAGAGCAGTGGACGTGGTGTCGAGGCCAATACCCGAGGAAAAAAATAAAAAACCCTAACCGAAGAAACAAAGAACACGTCGCAAAAGGAAAGGAACACGAGAACTTTGTTGCACGCGGACCAGGGAAAAAATAAAGGGGCGCAGGGGGAAAAGTGAGGAGAAGTCCTGACCAGATCATAAAAATTCGGCCGGTTGAAATGGAAGATTGAAAGAAAGGGGCCAAGTTTGTGAAGGGACCATGATCTTGGGACAGAACGGTGTAGCTGGGTTCCATGCAAATCGTAAATCTCCTTGTGTCAAAATGGCTAATCAAAAAAGGGGGCCGTAAGGAAAGGGGGTCATGCAAGTGGCCAAAGTCGAAAGGAGTCATCGGAAAAAATCAGAGAAAAAAAGGGAACACACGTTCTTGATCTTGGGGCGGACTATATGCGGGAAGAAAAGCAAGAAAAAAAAGAGTTTGTCGCGACGGGGGGTCCACCAAGGGATTTAGACACCCCCAGCAAGAAAAGGAAATACTAAAAACGGCCCGGGTCGGCTGAGGAAAACGACCTGGCTATGAAGGGAGGAAAGGCGGAAAAGCATTGTTTTGAGACACGCTGACAGCGATGTGAAACAAAACCAGAGCTTCAGTGACCAGGGAAAAGACTACGGCAGAGCGCTTCGAAGCCGATACGCTCTGATCGAAAGGCAAAAAGTGAGGCAAGCTCCCGGAAGAGAGGAAGCAGGGATGGAAGTGGTATCGCGGGGGGGTGTTTGCCTGATCCGGCGTCAAATTGTTGGAACGAGAAAATTTTCGAAAAACAATGTTTCACCGATCAAAAGGGGAATCTGGTGCCGGCAATCGAGGTATTGGAAAAGCTCAAGCAAAAGCAAGGGGCGAAAGGGGAAAAGGAGATCTTTTCAAAGGGACGGGCGTCTGAGGACTTGGGGGGGTACGAAGGGAATCCCTCGGCCACAAAAAAAAAATGACGGGGGAGACCGGCGGAAATTCTGGTCTCTCACAGAAAGGAGGGGGAAGTTTCAAAGAAGGGGTGTATTTGACGGCGCGAAAAAAAACACACCATAAGAGGGCCGGCGCTGAGGAAAAAGAAAAAAGAAACAATCAGGATCAAGAGGATCAAAGCCATTGTTTAAGCAAAAACCCGGCTTGGGAGGCATCTCTAAATAACGGAGGGAAGGCAAGGGGAGCGGGAAAACGACTACTAGGTAGCCGGTGTCTATTGCTTGGAAGCAGACGACCCGCGCCAAGTCAGGGGCCCCCTCCGGGTCTCTGTGACTGGATCGTCATCTGGATAGATCGTTATAAAGAACTCCTCGAGTACATACCGACATATCTAGGAAAAAGGTCCAAAACCCGCCACAGACGAAGATCGCCCCGGGGAGAAAAGGGGTTGTCGGGGAATGGTCCGGCCTTCGTAGGAAAAGGGGAAGAGGGGGGGAGGCAGAGGTATGAGGTGGACGTCGGCGAAGTTACGACTTCTAGGGAACAAGGGGGGAAAAAAAGGGAAAAAGGATTTTTGAACGTCGCAGGCGCTCTGGGGTCAAGTCCATCGGGGGTCTATCATTGGGATGGTTACCTACGAGGGGGGAAGCCGGGGAGAGAATCGATGGGACGCCAATTAGGAAGAATATTGGCCCGGAGGGGGGAGGAGAATTCATAAGATGCTGGCGTTTGAATCTAAAACGGGCAAGGGGAGATAGAGTTGCAAGGGAGTCTCAGTCCCACTTCGTGAAAGAAAGGAGAAAGGACAAACGCGGAGGGGGGGAACGAGGATGGTCTAGCAAAGGGCCGCTTCTTCTTCCGCCTGAAGCCGCGCGCCGACAAAGTCCTGGCATATCGGGGGGGGGGCAGGAGGGGCCAAACTTTGGGAAACCAAGACCTTCCAATCTCTTATTCACGTATCGAGTGAGAAGTCAGGGGGAAATCTCTATGGGGGGGAGGGGTCGGCAGCTTTCTTCAGTCGGAGGGAGGAGGGAACGATTAAAGGGGGGGCCCAGACTTGTGGTATAGGAGTTTCTAAGGTTTCAAGGGCCAGTACGACCGGGTCACGTCCCTTGGGGGAGAAACAAATCCTCGGGGAAAAAAGTAGAGGTAAGAGAGGAAAAGATTAGGTCTAGACACCATTTGAAGTTCGGTGGCGCGGAACTTTCCAGAACAAGGCTGGAAGTCATCGGAGACAGAGGGAGAACGACGCAACAGCCAGTCTCCGAAACAAAAGGAAAAGAGAAAATATGCGGAGAGAGGACGACGCGCAGCATTACTACGAACTGAGGCAGGGATCGGCGAACATCGGGCGTACAGAATAAAAGATTTGCAAGGAGGGAAGACTGTGGTCTGTCTACACAAGCGGAGGCTCTTCGAGAAAAGAGGGAGCGGACCTAAAGGACATCGGCACGCCTCATTGTTGCATGGATGCAACGCTCAATGACCTCCGGAAAAAGGGGCCGGAGTCAACCGGTACCGGCAATATCGGAAGCATCTGCGGAACTGCGCACAGAGGAAAGGTAGCCAATTGGTCAGAGATCCGAAAGCGAACGCTTGTGCGCACCTCGGAACACCCAGAACAGGACGACCGACCCATCTTGAGAAAGGGCTCCCCACCGCCTGCGACGGCTTCAAAGGAAAAGGGGAAACAGGTGGGCAAAAGGGGGCCGAGGACGGTTTGGGCTTCGACCCATCGTCCCGAAATCATCGACACCGCTTCAGAAAAGCGAGGTACGAGGAAGGACCAAAAGAAAAAAAGAGACGGGAACCCGGCGACTCTGAGCGGGAATCGGTCGAGAGGGAGGGGGAAAAGTTCCTGGTCGTTGTAAAATGATCTCTAGACCGGTGACGGATAGCGCTGAAAAAAAGCAAAAAGCAGCTCCTTGGAGGTGGTGCAACTGCTGGCCTGGCGCGGGTCGTACTGACGGAACTATCTGTCACGAAAGGGGAAACTGATCGTGGGAAACGTTTGCGGCGACCGGGACCGGAAAAAGAGGGGGAGAAGGAGTGCATCATTAAAAAAGCCAGGGAGTGTCGGGTGATAAACAATGAGGATCGCGGTGAACGGGGGTGAGGGAGAGATGCTAGAGGGGGGGCCAAGCGCTGCCTCGGAAGAGGAAAGCTCTTATTTGTGCCAGCCTTGCGGCAGGGCCGCATTATGCAATCGGGGGCAGCTAACTATTTCTGTCACATCCAGTACAGAAAAAGAAAGACACTACTAAAGAAAAAAAAAAGGGGATCGGGGAGGGAAGGCCGATTTCGCATCGAGTCGCAAAAGGGGCGATCGCTGGCAAAGGGCTAGGACCTGGGGGGGTCTTACGATTTGCTTCGCAAGGGGGGGAATAGAAATCGGAGGCAACATAAGATATCAAAGCAAAACTCATTCGAGAAGAAGGGGGAGGGGAGATTGATAATACTTGGGTGTCGCGACGGAAAGGGGCGAACGCGGTGTAAAAATCCTGACATTTTCTTGGGGGTCACCGGGGGGGGGGGGGGACGAGTACCGAAGGAGGGAGTTGTCACAGCGAGAAGGCAGGTTTTCAGGGGAGAAGCCCCCAGAAAAGGGGCGAGCATTCCCTCTATCGGGCAAGGAGGGGGAGGGGGGGGGCGCAGCAAAGAAAGGCCGTTTTCGCAGATTGCTGCGTGCTGGGGGGGGGTTTGGAGGTAATCCGGGAATAGGTCTTCTAGGCTGCGATATCTGCCCACCGGGGGAAAGGGGGGGGGAAAGGGGCAGCAGGAGAGGGGACGGAAGATTAAAAGAAACTGGAGCTGCAACGACATCACCCGGGACTACAAGGGAAAGGGGAGACACAATGCAGACAGGATAACGAGGCACTAGTGAGAGGGAAGAGCAAGATATCATTTCCATCTTCAACAAAAAGGAGGAAGGGGAGGGGGTTGTACTCGAGATGAACAGGTTGTACTTCATCTTCGATTTTGTGGCTGCTGATGTAAATCCTATCAAGGGGGACCAAAACCTAGAAAAATGCCGTAGAGCGGATTCCAGGCGTGCAAAAAAAAAGGGTGTCATTAGGGCGGCTTCTTGCTGCGGAAAAGAAGGTCTTACGATCATGGGGAAAGGTGAAGGGGACCTCAAAAGCAAACGGATAATTGGAACTACGCCTATATTCACTCCCTCGACTGGGGAAAGAAAGGGCGCAATTACTGGAAGTGGGATGCTGGGTGTGGAGGGGGGAAACATCTCACTCTCTGCACGGAACACTAACAAGGATAAGATTATTTATCTTGTTTCTTCCGGGAGGGAAAATAGGGTGATAGAAGAGCGAATATTACAAAATTGAGGTCGAGGTTGGGTCCGGAACTCAGCCGCTCCTCCTGACAGGAGAAAGCCAGAAGAAAGTCTCTTAAGGTCACAAGAGAAGAACTAAGCCTAGTAGTAAAAACCCATCTGGGTCAAAATCCTACTTCTTCGAGGGGGGCGGCGAATCGAAAGAAGAATTAGTCCTTAGGAAGGGGGGGTATACATTGAAGTCTGGAGCTTCCGGGAGGCCCGATTCGAATAAAAGATCTCATGGGAGGTTAGTCCTATCGGAGAGATCTGTTGAAAAAGGGGAGACCGAATCGGCTTCCTGCGAGAGATCAGAATCGATGAAAAAGAGGACGGCTGGCAAACGGCGGGGGAGAAAAAAACCATCGGAAAGGGGGGTAAGGGAAACTAAATAAACGAAAACGAGGTCAGAGAAGTAGGGGTGGCTGGGATCAGGACTAGTGTAAATAGTCGTATTTCTCGAGTTCTAACAAGGAAAAAATCAGGCAATCTCTCTACGAGAAGGTGGTCAGTAGCAGTCATTTCACCGCCTCGGGATCTCCTGCAATCAATGATGTTGCAGTTATTCGCAAGGACGCTCGCCTCCAGCCCGGAGGGTAAAAGCGGAGAAAAGGGACGAAGTGTTTTGCGGGGTATGTGCCACCAGACGTGCATCAAGCGGGGGGAAGTGAAAATGTGGAGATGGGTGCTGAAGTAGAGGGAAGGGAAAAAATGAGGGTACAAAGGCAGCCTCGCATCGTCATAGGGTGCAATTGGCGGCATTAGCTGGGAAACCACACATGAGTACGACGTATGGGGCGATACGGGTGATACGTATGGGGAGACAGAAGGGGAAAAAGGGGAAGAAGAGGACAGAAGAAAAAAAGGAAAAAGGAGGGGAAAAAAGACCTTTTCGATTTCGGGCCTCGACAAATTCGAACTCAAGGGCAAGTAACTCAGGAATCCCTTAACCGGACGTGCCTTAATCTCAACTGTTCAAGGAAGAGGCGTTAAAAATTTCCAACATGCTCTTAGTCGAGAGAGGGAAGAGGAAGAAGAAACAACCCGGAGAAGGAAAGTAAGGGTTCCTCTCGACTTGAAGAAAATGTGGGCATAGGGTCGAACCATAAGCAGGCGCATTCAGCAAGAGGGAAAAAGTTCTATAAAAGAGAAAGGGGATACGGGCCTTTCCTAGGGAAGGGGGAGGGGAACCGATGCTAATCGAAAAGGGGGAGGGAAAATATCGTTCTCTGGGAAGAGACGAAAGGGGACTCAAACTTATGCAAGTAATTCACAGTATCAAAAAGAAGTCTAGATTGTGTTTTACCGTAATGCCGGCAATCAGGCCGAGAAGGGAGACTATCGCAAGGAAACAGAACTTCCGCTTCGACATAAGCCGAATCGCGCAGGCCAAAACAAGAACCGCAACGCAAGTAAAATGGAAAAGGAGGCACACCCAATATCCTTAAGGGAAAGGAAGGTGTTCACGAAAGGGAAGACGGAGGGTCCTACCTTTCTAACTGTAGAAAAGCATCAAAGCGATCTTGGGAGAGCGAGGTGAAATCGAGAGAGAAAAAAAGAAAAGAGTTTGACGGAAACAAAACGATGCGTTGGCAATATGAAAAAGCCGGCGATGAGAGATAGGCGACTATTGAAAGAGCGTGTCTCAGAGACGAAAAAGAGAAAAGAATTCTGGACGGCGTGGAGGTAACGGTATAGAGCCTGGTGGGATAAGAAGTTCTGGTTGGTCTCCATCAAAAAAAAATCGTCTCGTTTTTCCCCGCAGGCGAGGGGATCGAGAAGTGCCGAGCAGCCTTACAGGAGAGGGGGAAAGATCGGCCCCTATCATCTGAACATGAAGGGCTGCGAGAAAAAAAAAATCAGATAGAACTACTGAGAAGGATCCGGGAAAGCCTAGGAAAACGATGGTATTCCGCTTGAGGGATTCAAGGAAAGAGGATCGGCTTTTTTTAAAAAGAGGGGGGAAAGTCGCTAAGGGGTGGAAAAGTCTTCGGTGAACGTCCTATCGTGGATTGAAGGCCTGTCATGTCAAGTAAAGACTTATGAGAAAAAAGGGCCAAAACCTCCTGTCTACTACTTTGTTTGAATAGAGGGAAAAATCAATCACCGAGATCGCTCTCCGGCGACTGAAAAAAAGCTACGGGGTAGCCAATTGGGTTTGAGGGCTGGTCGGGAAGGAAAAGAGCGGGACAGGATTCGGAAGGAACAAAAGAGGCAAATCAGATATAACAGGCTTAGAACTCTTTGGGAGAGAGGGAGGAAAAGAAAGGGAGGTAGAGATGAGAGAGACCAGCCTATCCGGGGGCAGGGTTGGTAGGTAAAACCAGAGGCACCAAAAAAAAAAGAAGACGAGCACGATACCAGCAAAAATAATCAACATCAGGGTTGTCAACTACAGAACGCCTAAAAAATGCGGGGTTGAAGAAGGGGAATTTCAAAGGAAAAGCAGCAACTCGGGAGGCTAACAGTTTCAAGACACGCGGGAAATATTCCAGCAAACGCCAGTTGGTTGATATGGGCAGTGGGGTCTGACAAGGGGGACTCTGGTCCAGAGAAGAGGATAAAGGGGCTGTCCTCGTCTAAGGGAAAGGAAAAAAAAGGGCTTAGGTCGTGAGAGGGACAGTCAAGCTTCATCTTCGAAAATAAGAAGCTCTCAAAAAACACGCGGACCCCGGTTCTGGAGCGGTCGCAGATATCGGCGGCCACGACAGCAAGAAACCGCTCTTGGTCAAAAAAAATTAGGTGGTACGAAAGTGAGTTATTCCCACCCCAAAAAAAGAAAAAAGAAGCTTAGACAGGTGGTGTATCTTCCATGAACGTTCCGATGCCGGGGGAGGGAGAAGGATTACCTTTTGAGGAAGCAAAAAGCTTCCAGCTCGCAGGGGATAAAACCCGAAAGATCTGGGGGACTTCGGCGTTCAAGCGTTAAAAGAAAAAAAATGAAGACCCGTCTAATCAGAGAGAGAAGCAGCATTAACCAGAATGATCAAGTAGGTCAAGAAGCGGAACAGCCTAACGAAGAAGGGGGAATTTGATATCTGCGATGGACGATCCTCGAGGGGCAACATATCAAAAAGGGGGGGTGTCCTCAGCCGGTCTAAGAAGGA